>JADMIO011683226.1_pt1 | contig 157327 bp, 143 predicted proteins | sample 8958161 | NCBI WGS metagenome assembly JADMIO01 (sample SAMN16585339, study PRJNA669376) | soil metagenome | isolation source: Crop rotation soil | place: USA: Cullars Rotation, Alabama | collected 2011 | reverse complement strand
GAGCCAGTGTGATTACATTTGCGGCCTAACTGTGGCCAGTCCAGTTACGCTGGAGTCACTAGTATTTAGGTGACACTATAGAAGCGGCCGCGACAACTTGTCCACGTGGAATTCTAAGCTTAGGATCCCAATGTGCTGGAAAGACGGTCCCTACCTACCGGCTGCGCAGGCGCAATTATCGGCGGTCCGAGCAGCAACCGCGACCTACGGTGTCGGCGTGGGGGTCGGGCTCGCTTCGGGTGAGCCTTGGGGACCTCTGCCAGCGTGTGGACGTTGGCGCGACGGCGGGCCGTGCGGCGCGACGCCGAGATTGCGCTCGCTGCGATCGTTAGGCTGAGTCGCGGACGCGTCCGCCGGAGATGTCACCGGCGTCGGCGTGGCGGTTGTGTCTGCCGACTGCGCCTGGCCGCGACGATCCCGTTGCGGCGCTTCCCGGCGCAACCCACGCCGATTGCCGCCGCGCAGGTCGATTGGTGTTGCAGTCGCGGCTTCGTCGCTCGTCCCGGTCGCGGTGGGCGACGCGCTCGGCTTGGCCGCGGGCACCGGGACAAATCCTCTGCGCACCGGCGTCTGTTGCTGAAGCGGCGTAGTCGCGCCCGCCGGAGCATTCGAGTCCGTGTGTGGGATTGAAGAAGGCTTCCGACCTGGGCTCAACATCGGCCGGAGCAACGGCGGCGTCTGCTCGGGAGCAATAGTCGCCATCGGCGAGGTTGTCGCCCCAGGAGTCGCTGTGCTCACGGGAGTGGCTGTGCTAGCGGAAGTCGCTGTGCTCGCGGGAGTCGCTCTAATGACCGGAGTGGCCGTGTTCGCGGGAGTGGCTGTGCTGGCCGGAGTAGTACTCGAAGATGGCGTCGGCGTAATCGTGGAGCCATTGCGGGTAAGGGGCGGCCGCGGCTGCGGCTTCACCGGCATCGGCGTCCCTCCCCCAACAGCGGCCGAAGTGACTTCCCGTCTCGCACCGGGCGGAACCGAAGTGGGCGGCGCTACAGCGGTGGCATCCGACCTGGCGCCTCCATTCTGCCTAACAAATCGCTTACGCGGCGCATTTGGCGGCGGGGTCGCTTCACTCCGCATTTTCGCGCGTGCCTGTTCGGCGGCCTGTCGATCCCCAATGTTTTCCCAGCCGCGCTCCACTTCGGCCTGGGCGATTGTTCGCTTCACCTGTTTCGGCCGTTCCACGCGCTGGGCTCGCGGAATAACCGGGGCGGTCATCTGCACAACATCGCCGCGCACCATCGGATGAGAGTCGCCGGAAGCGACATTGACGCTCGTCTGACGCTCGAGGCGCAAACGTTCGATCGGCTGGCGCGAACGCGCCCGCACTTCATCATAATTCGGGCCGTTATTAATGATGACCGTGTTCTGGTAAGTGATGTTGGTCACGTTGGTCGTGCGATTCACGATGGTCACGTTCTGCTCGGCCGGCACGACCACGCGCTCGATGCGCTGCTCGCCAAGACTGACCGTGGGAACAAAGGAGTACTGTTCCGGCCCGATATCGTAATAGCTGTCCGCCCACTGATGAATTCCGCTGCCGCGCTCAAAGCGCGCTTCCGGCGGAAGCGGGGCCCAGCCGACATATTCGTCGCTCTTCCGCCAGGAAACCCAGGCCGGAGCCCATTCGTTCCCGGGGACCCAGACCCATCCGACGTTGCGAAGCCGCGTCCAGCGACCGTAGTGATAAGTGGCCCAACCGAACGGTTCCTCAGAAATCCAAGTCCAGCCGGCGTCGGTGTAAACCCAGCGTCCGTTCGTATACGGACGCCAGCCCCGCGACTCCACGGCGACGCGAGGCTGCCAGACGTAGCCGTAATTCGAGGTTTCCATCCAATCGCCCTCCGGTTCCAGGCGATTGTAAAAAGTCTCGTAATCAGCGGACGCGGGATCTTCTTCGTCGTCGCGATAGCGCGGGCTTCGCGCAGCCGTAGTTGCTTCGGCCGACTCCGGTTCATCGCTCGCGGCCGGAGTGGCGCTCTGATTTTCCAAATCCTGCACTCGCTGGTTCAGGTCCACCTGGCCCTGGCTCAGGCGCTGTTGTTCCTGCGCCTGATGCTCGGCCGCGAGACGTTCCTGGACCTGGCGTTCAATTTCCGCCTTTCGTTCGGCCTCGGTGGCATTTTTGTCGCAGCCGGTAACGAAAATGATGACGGCGGCGAGGATCGGAAGAGTCAGGAATCGCTTCATAGCTGTAACTTAGACATGGAATCTTTGTCGTTATTCGAAAGAAAGCCGGGCCGCGGCGGTCTCGGACCGCACCCTTGGAAAACACCGCGGCAGCGAAAGACCCGCCGCCACCACCAATCCGAGCGAACCTCTACGGGCTCACGGATGGCGACGCGCTGGGCGTCGGCGGCGCCACCGGCGTCACCGTGACCTTTTCGATGTGGTCGCGCTGCCACCGCACATAATTCATGTGCACAGCGACGAGCAGCATTCCGCCGAGAACGATCGCCATCGCCCACCACGCGGCCTTCGAAATCGGCGCACTCGGGTTTTCAGACGACGGCGATTCCGGCGCGCTCATTCATCCTCCAAACTGATCGCGGCAATCTCGTCCATCACGCGCTGGCTCAAGCGGCCGTAGACTTCTTTCCCGCCGCCGGCGAAATCCGCATCGGTAAAATAAATGGGATGACCAACAACCACGGTGATGCGGGAACGGCGAAGACGCCCGCTGCCGCGGGGCAACGCCTCGTAGGCGCCGAAGATTCTCATCGGCACGACGGGGGCACGCGTCTTGGCGATGACCAGTCCAATCCCGGGAGCGCCCGGCTGAAGATTACCATCCGGTGTGCGCGAGCCTTCCGGGAAAATCAGCGCGCCGTTTCCTTCCCGGACGACCTGGATCAATTTCTTGAGAGCGCCGCGATCGATTCCTTCCTGGTCCACCGGGATGACGTTGAGCTTGGGCAGGATGCGGCCAAGCACGGGAACGTTCAAAAGGGTCCGGCGCATCAGGTAATAGATCGCGCGATCGCTCGCGTTCCCTCCGAGCGGCGGATCGAGATAGCTCTGGTGATTCATGGCCAGAAGGACAGGGCCGGAATTGATCATTCGTTCGCGGTGAAGGATCCGGAAATGAAAGAAGAGCTGCCCGAGCAGGCGCGAACCGTGATAACCAAGCCAGTACCAGAAATTCATCCCGCCGAAGCCGCTGGTTTCAGGCGATGCCGGAGAGCCCGCTCATCTTCAAGCGGCCGATCACTTCGCCAACCACGCCGTCAATCGTTAGGTTGGAACTGTCGATGACCAGGGCGTCTTCGGCAATGATCAAGGGAGAAGCCCGGCGCGCGGAATCGGCCCGGTCCCGCGCCGCAATTTCATCGCGCAGCCCTTCGGCCGCGCGGCGCCGGGACCGCACTTCCGGCGAAGCATCAATGTAAAACTTGTAAGGCGTATCCGGAAAAACGACCGAGCCGATGTCGCGGCCTTCCACCACCAGGTCGTGATCGAGCGCATAATTGCGCAGTTTTTCGACGAGGATGACCCGGACTTCAGGCACGGTGCTGACCTGGGAAACGTTGCGATTGACCACGTCATCGCGCAGGTGCGGCCCGGGATCGACGTCCCCGATAAAGATGCGAGAACGGTTGTTGATCAGCTCGCAACGCAGCGGAGCCGCCCGCACCAGCTCAATGATGTGCGCGCTATCGTTCGGATCGATCCGGTTTTCGAGCACGTGCCAGGTCACCGCGCGATACATCGCGCCCGAGTTGACGTAGACATAGCCGAGCCGTCGCGCCAGCTCGCGTGCCACGCTGCTTTTTCCGGAGGCGGCTGGGCCGTCGATGGCGATGACCTTGTGCGGCGAAGTCGTCATACGGGTGAGATATTTATCACCCGCAACAATGCCTCCGCCATCCTATTCGCCATCCAGGCGGACGGCCGAAAACGACCCGATGACCGGGGTGGTGGTGCGCGACCGTTTTGGACTAACGAACTCTTCCAGCGCGCTTTCGAATCCGGGGTAGGATTCGCGGATGCATTCCGCGTCCTGGACAATGGTCTCCCCTTCCGCAAAGAGGCCGGCCACCGCGAAAGCCATGGCGATGCGATGATCCCCGAAACTGGCCACGCGCGCGCCGCGCAAAGGCGCCGGACCGTGAATTTCCATGCCGTCGCTCATTTCCATGACCTGCGCCCCCATGATGCGGAGGTTATGCGCAATGGCCGCTATCCGGTCGGTTTCCTTGACCCGCAATTCTTCCGCGTGCCGGATAATGGTGGTGCCGCTGGCCAGGGCGCCCGCCACCGCCAGAATGGGAAGCTCGTCGATCAACTGCGGAACTTCCTTGCCCTGGATGACGGTGCCTTTCAACGGCGCGCCGGTCACCTCAACAATTCCGCGCGGTTCAATCTGGTCCACATCTTCGATCGCCTCGCGAACCTGCGCCCCCATCCGGACGAGGACACCGAGGATGGCGGTCCGGGTGTCATTCAAGCCCACGTTCCGGACGAGCAAATGGCCGCCCGGTTGCGCGGCCGCCGCGGTCAGCCAAAAGGCCGCCGAGGAAAGATCGCCCGGAATATCGAAGTCACGCGATTCCGGCATCTGGTCGCCGAAAACACTGACGCTGCCGTTCGTTCCGCGCGCGGTGCGGAGCAGGAAGTAGTTAAAGATGCACTCGGTGTGATTCCGGCTGGTGGACGGCTCTTCCACCGTGGTCTTGCCCTTGGCGAACAAGCCGGCCAGCAGAATGGAACCCTTCACCTGGGCGCTGGCGATGGGCGAGGTGTATTGAATGCCCTTGAGCGAGCCGCCGTTGATGCGCAAGGGCGGGGTGTGCTCGGGCCCCTCGGCCACGATGTTCGCGCCCATCTTCCGGAGCGGCGCGATAATCCGGCCCATCGGGCGGCGGGAGAGAGAGGCATCGCCGACCAGCCGGCTCTCGAAATTTTGTCCGGCCAGGAGGCCGGCGAGGAGGCGCATGGCCGTCCCGGAATTTCCACAGTCGATTTCGGCGGAGGGAGCGGTCAGGACCCGCTTTTTGCCGTGCACGATCAGCTCGTTAGGCTCGGGCTGTTCGATTTCAATGCCGAGCGCGCGCATGGCATTGACCGTGTGCATGCAATCATCGCTCGGGAGGAACCCGCGCAGGTGACAGGTGCCGTTGGAGAGCGAGCTCACGATGACGGCGCGATGCGAGATGCTCTTGTCCCCGGGGACAGACATCTCGGTATCGATTCGTGGTGCTCGTTTTACGCGCAATTCCATGGCTTGGGATTGTCTCGCCGCGCGCGAACGTGGCCGCGCGTGCGGCAATCAGCATCCAATATCACGTGCGCTTGTCCAGCTTTCCCGAAGCGAGAGCCGCAAAAGTTATTCACCAAGTGCGCGCGAGTCGAGGGCGGCGTCGCTTCCGTGCGAATTCGCACATCGCGCAAAGCGCCAAGGCCTGGCGGGACGAACTTCATCTCGTCCCCAACCGGAGACGCGCGCGCGAACTCGACCAACGTGGATCGCCTACGGAACCAGAAAGATTTTCTGGGTGTAGGGATCTTTCACTTCCGTTCCCGGCGCAAACCCTTCGACGTCGACATATTTGCCGGGCGAATAAGGGCTCTCCACCAGGTGCGGTTTGTTCGGCACCGGGATGCCGTATGGATAATCACCTTTTGCCACTTTGGTCGGAGCAGCTGGCGCGGAAGTGGTGCTGGTAGTCGTCGTCGAACTCTCCGGCGCGGCCCCATTATCCGGCTGGGCCGGACCGTTCGGGTTAAACGGCTGTTGCTGAGGCGGGTATTGCTGCGCCGTCTGCGTGCCAGTGGTTGCCGCCGTCCGGTGGACGTGCGAAGGAGGAGGTTCGTCGACTTCGCAGGACGCGAGGACCCAGGCACAGAGCACCAAAGCAGAGAGCGAGAGTTTCATAACACCAGTGGGACGAGATTACCCAGCTTCGCATTCATTGCCAAGGTTAAACCATCCGCCCCGGCACGACCGGTGGGGTTGCTTCACCCTTTGGAGGGAAGTTGGCCCCGCATACGGTAAAGACTGGGTCGCATTTCGAAATTAAGCTGAGCATGGCCACCCACGGCGAAAGCATTCTCGTCATCGATGATGATGCGTTAAGCAGGAAAATGCTCGTCCGCGCGCTCCAGGAAACGGGCTACCGCTGCGAGGAGTCGCCGGACGGCGAGGAAGCCTGGGAAAAAATTCAGCGCCAGCGCCCCTCCCTTCTTTTATTGGATATCGAGATGCCGGGCCTGAATGGAGCGGACCTCCTGCGACGCCTGCGGGCCGATCCCAACCAGGAGATCGCCGAGACCCACGCCATCATGCTGACCGGGCACGGCGGCGAAGACCGGGAGGTGGGAAGCCTGGAGGCCGGGGCCAATGATTTCGTGACCAAGCCGATCAACCTGGCGGTGCTGCGCGCCCGGATTGAAACCCAGCTGCGCCTGCGTTCGATGCGACAGCAACTGCAGAAGCAGAACGAGGAGCTGGAAGCTTGGCGGCACAATCTCGAACAGGACCTGGCGGCCGCGCGGCTGACCCAGCAATCATTGATTCCGCAAAAACCGCCGAATATCCCGGGCTGGGATGTGGCGGCCTGTTTCCGGCCGGTCATTGAAGTGGGCGGCGACATCTACGGCTGGCTGCGGCCGGCCGACGAACGCATGATTTTCTGGATCGCCGACGCCACCGGCCATGGAGCGGCGGCGGCTCTCCTAACGACTTTGACCAAGCTGCTTTTTCAGCATGGCATGGCCGAGAGCGATTCGCCGGCGGCGATCATGCGCGCGGTCAATGACGATTTTCGCGGCACCTTCGGCACGCATTCCTTCATGACCGCGATGTGTGTGACGCTGAACCTGACCAACTCCACCGCCACCGTGGTCGGAGCCGGTCATCCGCCCTTGCTGGTCACGCGTGGCGCCGATAAACCCGAGCTGATCCTCTCCAGCGCCCCGCCGTTAGGCCTGAGCGAGCAGCCGGATTTTCGCGAAACGACCGTGGAATTATACAAGGGCGACGGCTTCCTTCTTTATACCGACGGACTCTTCGGCGGCGGGTCCGACAACCAGCCGCGGCTGACGCCGGAGCTGCTGGCCCAGAGCGTGGATGGACGCGCGCCCACGGCGGAGGCGATCTTGAAGAGTATCTTGCAGCGGATTCTGCCGGGAGGCGATGAGACCCGTTTGCCGGACGATCTGGCGGCAATTGCCGTGCAAAAACGGCAGTAAAAAAAGTTCTTCCTCAGGCGAGTTTTGTATTGCTCTGCCCCGGGGGAAGCATTAATCAGCGTCTATGCCGAAAACCACCAAGACTCCTTCCAAGCGCAAGCCTAACGCCGCTTTCATGCGACCGGTTCAACCGGACGACAAACTTTCCGCGGTCGTTGGATCGAAACCCCTTCCCCGTTCTGAGCTGACCAAAAAGCTCTGGGACTACATCAAGAAGAACGGATTGCAGGACAAGAAAAAGAGAACGCAAATCAACGCGGACGATAACCTGCGCGCTGTCTTCAATGGCAAGAGCCAGGTCAGCATGTTCGAGATGACCAAACTGGTCTCCGGACATCTGAAATAACGGACGGTTTTCTAACCAATTTTCAGGGAACCCGGTGCCGGGGTCGGCGCCGGGTTCCCTTTTTTTTGCCGTTAGCCGTTCACCCGGATTAGTTCACCTGGGATCGCTGTCTCAATCAGAGCGTCGCCCGGGCAAGCGTGATGGTTCCGGCGTCCGCGAGTCAGCTTGATCAATTCGGATTTTTCACCGCGGATTACGCGGATCAACGCGGATTTGGTCGTTCCTTCGTCACCCGCCGGACTGGCTTTCATCTTCTTCGCAAACAATGGAGCGTCCACCGTGCGGGTGGCGAAACTCGCCAGTGTCGCCCGTGTCATTCCGAGCGCGGATGGGAGCGCGAGGAATCCCTCAAGCGCTCGATGATCACGCTGACTACCGGGAACCTCATCGGAGACGAAGTGACGGCAGCACGCGCGGGGACGCGCCCCACCCCCCGGCGGTCGAAGACCGCCGCTCCCTTCCCTACTTCACCCGCACGTTCTTCCTGAGATAAGTCGGCACATCAAGATCCTGCCCCTCGACGATGGTCGGTTCGCTTTTCTCGAAGCGACCGCGCGTTACCGGCTCGAACTGCATCACTTCCTGTTTCGCCTGCACAATTTTGTCCGACGCGACCGGCGCAACCGACGGCGCGGCCGGTTCCCGGTTTAAGACCGGCTTCTTCTTCGGCACGATCAACCGCGGTCCGGTTACCGGCTTCTTCGGCGGCACTGGCGCAGGCAACGGTGTCTCCATCTGGGCTGGCGGTTCCGTCGGGATGAGGAGTTCCGGCGAAGGTTCAGCTGAAAGCACAACCTCCTCGGCTGTTTCCACCATCACGGGCGGGGGCGCCATCGGCTCCGTTGCCACCATCGGCGCCGGCTCTTCCCAAACCGGTTCCGGCTCGGGTTCCACGGCCTCGATCGGCTCGAAGGTGGTGGCGGATCGGACCGCCGGAGCATCGCCTTCACTTCCAATCGAACTGAGAATGGTCACGCTCAGCCGGTTCCCCATGCGACCGTCAACGGCCGTGCCGAACAAAATCTGGGTATGATCACGCACGTGTCGCCCGAGTTCATTCATCAGGATTTCCACTTCGGACAAGGTCATGCCCGGTCCACCGGCGACCTGGACCAAAACGTTCGACGCGTCCGCCAGCATGCGGCCCTTGTCCATCAACGGATTTTTCAGGGCCTGGGCCAGCGCATCGTGCGCTCGATTATCGGAATCGCTTTCACCGTACCCGAACAGGCATCGCCCATTCTGGCTGCGCAAAGCGGAGAGGAGATCGTCGAAACCAATCCGAATCAGACCGGGCCGCTGAATCAGGTTCACGATTGAGCGCACACTTTGGCTGATCATGGTGTCGGCGAAGGCGAAGGCCTGGTGAATGCCGGCTTTCGGCGCCACCATGTCGCCCATTCGATCGTTCTCGAAACAGATGACCGCGTTGGCCGCGTCACCCAGCCGGGCGAGCGCTTCCTGCGCCTGTTGCATGCGCCGTTTGCCTTCAAAAGAAAATGGCAGAGTCGCGAAGACGATGACGAGGGCGCCCGTTTCGCGGGCCAGTTGCGAGACGATCGGGGCCGCGCCCGAGCCGGTGCCGCCGCCGAGTCCCGCGCAGACGAAAATGATGCGCGCATCGGTCACCGCGCGCCGCACTTCTTCGGCCGATTCACAGGCCGCCTGGTAGCCGAGCTCCGGATCTCCCCCGGTGCCAAGTCCGCGCGTACTGCTGCGGCCTAACTGCACCTTGTGCGCGGCCACCGAACCGGTCAGCGACTGCACGTCGGTGTTGACCGCGATCATGTCGGCCTTTTCCATGCCGTCGAGCACGATGCGATCGAGCGCATTCGAGCCCGCGCCGCCCACGCCGACGACCTTGATGGGGATGGCTTCCTGTTCGCGTTCGGGAAGCGTGTAGTTATGGCTGAGTTGGATCATGATGGTTGGCTCCTTTACCGCATTCCGCTGAAGAATTTTCCGAAAAATCTGCGCCCGAATCCGCCACGGGGCCGGTCGGCCTGCACGGCCTGGGCGTATTTAAGCAATCCGATCGCAGTCGAGAACTGCGGGTTCTCGAACGCGGAGGTCAGGCCCGACATGGTTTGCGCGTGTGCCACGTGCGCGGGCATCTCGAAAATCTCCTCGGCCAAATGGTCGATCCCGTTCAGCTGGCTGCATCCGCCGGTGATGAAAATGCCGGCCCCGGTGTAATCGAGGAAGGATTCTTCGCGCAGCTTCTTCTTCAGGAGCTCGAAGCTCTCGCGCATGCGCAGGTGAATGATCGTGTTCAGCGTTTCGCGTTCGACCTCCTTGCCGGCGAAGCCGGAATCGTCCTTGAGCAGGATGGTTTCGCCGGGCAACGAATTGCCGAGGGTCACGCTCCCTTCTTCAATCTTCAGTTTCTCCGCGCGCATGATCGGGATGCGCAGGCCCATTGAAATATCGTTGGTGATGTGATCGCCGCCGACCGCGAGCACGCCGCTTTGTTTCACCGCGCCGTCGACATACACGATGAAGTCGGTGGTGCCGCCGCCGATGTCGACCACGACCGCGCCGAGGTTTTTTTGGTGCTGGGTCAGGACCACCTGGGCGGAGGCGAGCGCGCCGAAAACGACATCCTCGACGTCCAGCGGGAGCTCCTTGACGCAGCGAATGGTGTTTTGAATGCGCGTGCGCACCCCGTGAATGATATGAAAATCGGCTTCCAGCTTCTGCCCGAGCATGCCGATCGGACTGAGCACACCTTCCTGCCCATCTACGTGGTAATGCTGGATGATCGAGTGCAGGAAAGCGTTCTGCGCCGGAATGCTCACTTCGCGGGCGTTGATTTTGACGTCCTCGATGTCCTGCTCATCGATCTCGTCGCGATCTTCCGGCAGGATGACGCAGCCGCGGTTGTTGAAACTCTGAATGTGCGCGCCGGCCACCGCCACGTAAACGCTGCGGATCATGACGTCGCTTTTTTGCTCGGCGTCGACCACCGCTTCATGCACGCATTTCATGGCTGTCTCGAAATCGACAATCTCGCCTTTGCGCACGCCGCGGGAGGGGGCCTGGCCGACACCCAGCACTTTGATCGTGCCGTCCGGGCGGCTCTCGCCGACCACCACGCAGATCTTGGATGTCCCGATTTCTAGACCGACTAACAGATCATTACTTGCCATTCCTAATTCCTTTTCGTTTGAGTCACTGGCTGGGCCCGCCGAACCTCGGCCGGAGCTGCTTTTGCCTGCGGTTTTGTAGTTACTGGAAGTGCTTTTTTAGGCCGCGGGGCTGGCGCGGAGAAGGTCCCGAACTTGGGCGCGGGGGCCGCCGGCACCGCCTTCAAAGGTTTGGGCTGCTCGTTAGGGTCAATCGTGTCGTTGATCACGTCAGCCGAGCGTTTGCCGAAAGTAATGGGAATGTTTCGTTCCACCAGCAGGTTGACCGTGGCCAGCTCCTGCTTCGAATTGTCGGCGTAAACCAGGAACTGCTCGAGCCGCTGCAGCTGACGGTTCAAATTATCGAAGCCGAACATGACCTGGATGTGATTCTTGTCCGTCACCCCGAGGCAATAGCCCTTCGAGAGATCGATCTGCCGGATCTGAAACCGCGTCTGCATGAAACTGCGCGAGCTCATTCCCAGCAGCTCGAGCGCGGCGCGCGCTTCCAGCGATTCCACCGTCTTGCCCGCTTCCAGTGATTCGCTGGTGCAGCCGGAGATCAGGGGCAAACCAAGATATTCGGGCAGCAGCTTCTTTTGTTTCATCAACACGCCTCGCCCGTCGACGAGGAAGGCACCGTCCGCCGCGAAGGGATCGGCCATGTCCTTCTCGCTGGTGATCCACGCGATCGGCTTCCGCTCGACCAACTTGATGTCGATCTCGGAGGGAAGCCGGCGCACCACCTGGACTTCGTCGACCTGGGGAAGCGCCTGCAGGCGGTCGTGCACGTCCGAGAGGTTGATCCGGAAAATGTTTTCGCCCTCGCGCAGGTTCGCTTCGCGCAACACCTGCTCGCGTTGCAGCGTGCCATCCGTCTGCACATCGATCGTGTTCACCTGGTAATCGGGGTTGTCGAAAAAGAACCGGTCGGCCAGGCGCCGCCCGCCCAGGTAAATGCCGGCCACCGCGGCTGCAAGCAGGCAGATCTTGGAAATGAAAACCAGGACTCGCCGGTTGCGATGCTGCGCGGCCGTGCGCGACCGCACCTTGACGTCCAGCAAATGTTGCTGGCGCCGCTGCCGGGTGTTGGAGACCCGGCGGTTGCGCGGCCGCGGATTTTGCGAGCGCGTCGCCATCGTTAGGCAGCGCTCCTTTCGGCCGAGAGTTCGATGATCCGCCGGCACAGCTCGATGTAGCTGATTCCGGCCACGCCGGCGGCTTCCGGAAGCAGGCTCGCTTCCGTCATCCCCGGAATGGTGTTCACTTCCAGAACGGTCGGCGCGCCTTCCGGCGGCAGCAGCACGTCTACTCGCGAATAGACCTGGAGATCGAGCGCGCGATGCGCCTGCAGGGCCAGCTCCTGGATTTCGCGGGTGGCATCTTCGCTCAGGGCTGCCGGGCAAATATGCTCGGCACTTCCCCCCGCCTGCGGATTGAGGAACGGATATTTGTTCGTGAAATCGTAGAAGCCGCCCTTCGGAATGATCTCGATGATGGGCAAAGCCAGGTCGCCGAGGATGCCCACGGTCAGTTCCCGGCCGGGGACGAACTTCTCGACCAGGATGCGGCGATCGTAAGCGGCCGCTTCCTTGACGGCCTGATCGACCTGGTCCGCGCTCTTAATAATATAGATGCCGACTGTCGAGCCCTGGCGCGGCGCTTTCAGCACAAACGGGATCGGCATGGTCGGTCGCACCCCGGCCGCCACGACTTCCCATTCCGGAGTTGGCACATTGCGATCGCGGAACCGCTCCTTCGTTGAGATCTTGTCGAACGCGCGCTCGCTCTCTTCGACGCCTTCTCCGGTATAAGCCACCCCGCGCCGTTCCAGGATACGCTGGACCTGTCCGTCTTCGCCGAACGTTCCATGCAGCGCGATAAAGGCGAGCTCGACTCCGTCGGCGAGAGGAAAATTCTCGTCGCGCACATCCACCTCGGTCACCTCGGGGACGAAGCTCCGGAGCGCCTTGGCCACGCCGCGTCCGGTCGCCAGCGAAACATCGCGCTCCGCGCCCGGTCCACCCATCAGCACTGCAACCTTCTGCGGCATCTTCATCAGCTGGTCTCTCCCACGATTTGCACTTCGGTCTCGAGCTCGATGCCGCGCCGCATTCGCGCCTCGCCTTTCACGCGCTCGATCAACTCGAGCATCTCGGCCGCGGTGGCGCCGCCATCGTTAACCAAAAAGTTTCCGTGCACTTCCGAAACGCGCGCATTGCCCACCCGCGTGTTCTTGAGCCCGAGTTCCTCGACCAGCTTTCCGGCCGGGATGGTCGGCGGATTCTTGAAGATACATCCGGCGCTGCGCGCGGCCGGCTGGGAGGAACGACGTTTCTCCTGCGATTCTTCCAGGCGCTTCTCAATGGCAGCGCGCTCGGCCGGCTGGCCCTGGAAAACGGCCGAGACCACGTAGTTCTGCGCAAAGAGCGGGACCTGCCGGTAGAAGGCTTCGATTTCCGAACGGCTCCGCGTGTGCGCGTTACCTTCGCCATCGAGAAAATGAACGCTCACTACGTTGTCGAAAGTCTGGCCGCCCATGGCACCGGCGTTCATGCGCAGGCTGCCGCCCACTTCGCCGGGAATTCCCTCCATCCATTCGAGCCCGCCCAGGCCCGCGGCTTTTCCGGCGTAAGCCAGCTCCTTCAACTTCACGCCCGCGCCGGCGGTGATCTTACCGTCGGTCACTTTGATTTCTTCGAACTCGCCGCCGGACGGATGAATGACCACGCCGTGAATTCCGCCATCGCGCACCAGCAAATTGGAGCCCCGCCCCATCACAAAGACCGGAAGATTCTCGCGGTGGCAAAGGCGCAGCACTTCGGCAAAAGCGTTCTCCGTCCGCGGCTCGACCCAGAAGTGGGCCGGCCCGCCCACTCGAAGCGTGGTGTGCTTGGCCAGCGGCTCGTACAGCCTAACGATTCCATCCTTGCCCAGCGCGCCCCGGAGTTTTTCGGAGATGACCAGGTCAGCCGCCAAGATGGCCAGTTCTTCGTGGATGTTCCCAGCGCCCAGGCTGAGCAAAAGGTCTCCTTCGTCGAGAATGTTGCCAACGTCGCAGTGCAGCAGCGTCCGTTTCGGTTGATAGGAGGCCGCGCCGTGGCCGTGCGCGACCAGTTCGTCGACCACTGTCTGTCCGGTAATCCCCGGCAGCGGCTTCTCGCTGGCCGGATAAATATCGGTGATAAACACGCGATCGGCGTCGTCGAAGGCCGCGCCGAACTCTTTCCGCAGCGCCTGCGTCCGTGAATAACGATGCGGTTGAAACATGGTCAGCACCCGTTTGCGTCCGGCCGAGCGCGCCGTCTTCAAGGTGGCGCGGATTTCCGTGGGATGATGCGCGTAATCGTCCACCAAAAGGTAACGGTCGCTCGCGTATTTGATCTCGAAGCGCCGCCGCGCGTGCTCGAACTTGCGCAACGAGGCGACGATTTTCTCGAACGGCATTCCGAGCTCGGACCCGATCGCGATTACTCCGAGCGCATTGTGCACGTTGTGGCGGCCCGGCACATTCAAAACCGCTTCGCCTAAAACCTTGTCGCGATAGTGCACCCGAAAGACCGACGCGAAATTCTTCAGCTCAACGTCGGTTCCGCGGTAATCGGCCGACTCGGAGAAGCCATAGGAAACGCCGCGGCCGCATTCAGCGCAGGAGCGTGTCGCGTTCACGTCGTCCGCGCTGTAAAAGACCGTTCCCGCGGTTTGCTCAATTAATTTGGCGAAGACTTTCTCGATCGCCGCGAGGTCGGCGTAGAAATCGAGATGCTCCTCTTCGATATTGAGCACCAGTGAATGCTCGGGATGAAAGAACTGAAGCGTCCCGTCGCTTTCATCGCCTTCGGCGACGAAGTATTCGCCGGCGGCATCCCAATGCGCGTTCCGTCCGAGAATCGGAATCTCCGCGCCGACATAATACGAAGGATGGAGACCGCCTTCGCGCAAAACATGCGCGGTCATCGCCGACGTGGTGGTTTTTCCGTGCATCCCGGCGATGACGATCCCCTTCTTCGCGCGCATGATCGCGGCCAGCGCTTCGGCGCGGCGCGCACACGGTTTTCCGGCCAGGCGCGCAGCGGAAAGGAGCGGGTTTTCGTCGCGAATAGCCGACGAATAAACAAACAACTCGGGGGCGACCGCGTCTTCGGCGCGATGTTCGCCGCGGAAATCCAGGCCGAGCCGCTGCAACCGCTCCGTTTCCTGCGTCTTCGCCTTGTCGGAGCCGCTGACCTGGTGCCCGAGCTCGAGCAGGAGCGCGGCTATCCCGCTCATGCCGCTGCCGGCCACGCCCAGGACATGGACGCGGTGCTGCTCCCGGGTCAGGAACTTTTCCAGGTCCAGCTCAGCGCCAGCCGTCATTGTGCGTACTTCTCCATGGTACTCGCGACAATGGCCGCGGCGTCGCGGGGCGCGAGCGCGAGACATTTCTCCGACATGACGCGGCGAGCCTCTTCATTCTTCGCCAATTCCTGGATGTGCCTGGCCAATTTGTCTCCCGAAAGTTCGGCTTCCCTCACCAACATGGCTGCGCCCGCCCCGACAAAAATCTCGGCGTTCCGTGTTTGGTGATCGTCCGCCGCGTAGGGGAACGGGATCAGGATCGAGGGCAAACCGTAGAAGGAGATTTCGGCCAGGCTGGCCGCTCCCGAGCGCGCGACGGTGAAGTCGGCCGCGCTGTACGCTTCCTCCATGCGATGATGAAAGGGCGCGACGAAGGCGCGAATGTTTTCGCGCTGATAGTTATCCGCGACTAATCGCTCATCGCGCGCGCCGGAAAGATGAATGACCTGCAACGGCATCCCGTTCAGGGTAGGCAGCGCGCGGATCATGGCCTGGTTGATTCCGCTGGCTCCCTGGCTGCCGCCCATGACCAACAGCGTTTGCAGATCCGGCGCCAGACCGAGCCGGGTCCGCGCTTCGGCATGGTCGAGCCGCTTCAACTCCGTTCGAATCGGTGTGCCGGTAACTTCCGTCTGCGCCTTCGGAAAAAAGGGCGCGCATTCTTTAAAGCCAAGCAGAACGGCGCGCACCATCTTTGCGGTCATCTTATTGGCTTTTCCCGGGATGGCGTTCGACTCGTGAATGAAAGTCGCGACGCCGCGCATCCGCCCGGCCATGATCGGCGCGGTCGAGGTGAATCCGCCCATGCCGAGCACGGCTTGCGGATTAAATTTGCGATAAATTGCGCGACAACGGGCCAGGCTTTCCATGAAGCGGCGCATGAAACCAAAAATCGCCGGCGAGTAAACCGAAGGCAGGCCGACCGTCGGCAGTTTCTCATACGCGAAGGAACGACCCGAGAGGGCCAGCGCATCCACCTCCTTCTCGGAAACGAAGAGGAGAACCTCGTGTCCCCGCGCGCGCAGGCTTTCGGCGACGGCCAGGCCGGGGAACAAATGTCCGCCGGTGCCGCCGCATGCAATGATCGCGTTCATTGAGAAAGATACGTTCCTTAGATGCGGGGCGTTACACGCACTTGCAGCGACTGGCGCTTTCGATTGACCGGTTCAAGAATTCCCTGGCGATAAATATTTAAAAGGATGCCGACACAAAACAGGCAGGAAGCGAGGTTCGATCCCCCGTAGCTGATAAACGGCAGCGGCAAGCCTTTGTTAGGCAGGAGCGAGGTCGTCACCCCGATATTCACCGCCGCCTGCAGACCGAGCAAACTGGTAATCCCGCACGCCACCAGCAAGCCAAAGCGGTCCTTCGCGTGCAGGGCCACCGTCATCCCGGAGACGATGATCATCACGAAGAGAAAGACAATCAGCAGGGTAAAGCGAAGCCCGAGCTCTTCGCCGATGATCGGAAAAATGAAATCGGTGTGCGCGTAGGGAAGATAGGAAATTTTCTCGCGTCCGTTGCCCAGACCGAGCCCTTCCATTCCTCCGCTGCCCAGGGCAATCAGCGATTGGTACTGCTGCCAGCCGGCGCCTTTGACGAAATCTTCCGGGTGAAGAAAGGCGAGCAGCCGCGTCATTCGCTCATGAATATGCGAAGCGATCAGAAGAATTCCGCCCAGGCCGGCCACGGCGGTTCCACCGAGCAGAAATGGATTGGTCCCGGCCACGAACATCAGGATAACCGTCGTCGTGCTGATCAGGACGGTCGTTCCCAAATCCACCTCGCCGAGAATCAGCCCAATCAACGGGGCCACTATGGCGAGGGGCAGGATGAATCCGTAGAGCCAGCTGCTGCTGAGCTTTTCGTAACGCGAAAACCACCAGGCCACGAAAAAGATGGCGGCCAACCGGCCTAACTCCGAGGGCTGAAAGGTGAAAAACCCGTGCCCGATCCAGCGCCGGGACCCGTTCAGGCGCAGTCCAACGTGCGGCACGAAACAAAGGGCGAGGGCGATGACGGCCGCGCCGAACCAAATCCACCAGGTCTTCTGCCAAAAATGATAGTCGATCAGCGAGCTGACCAGGCAGCCGACGAAACCGATTCCTACCCAGACAGCCTGCCGTTTCACGAAGAAGTAGACGTCGCCCTTACTGTCGCGCGCGAAAGCGCTCGTGCTGAAAAGCATGACGATGCCGATGACCAAAACGATCAGCACAGCCACAAAAAGAATGTGAGCGCTCTTTCGGTGCATCTTTACTCGCTCTTCTTTGGCTTCGGCTTCGACGGAATGATCAGCTTTTGTCCGACCTGCAGTTTATGGGGATCGTCGATGTGGTTGACCGCCAGAAGATCGTCGAAAGGAACTTTGAACTTCCGCGAAATCTTGAGCGGGGTGTCGCCCTTTTCCACCGTGTAACTTTTTCCGGATTCCGGGAGCGACCGAGGGTGTTCCGCCTTTCTCTCCTCCCGGGCCGAAGTCTTCTCGGCCGCGTGCGTCGCCTTCGACTCCACGCGTGGCGACCCCGTCTCTTTCGACGAAACCAAATTGGCGCGCGGCGCACTCGACGCCTTCTCGTCCGCTGTGCGGGTCGCCGAAACATTTGCGCTCGGCCGCACATCGTTGACCTGCCGCGTTTTGATCGCGTTGAAGGCGATAATCCCGGAGACGGCCACGACATGAAGGAGCAGCACGATCAAAAGCGCTCGCGAGAGCTTCATGTTCGGCTCGGCCATTTCGTCGTATTCGGCCGTGGCCGCGATCCGCAGCGGTTTGCGCACCGCGGTGGCACGCAACTTCTTTTTCGGTTTCTCGGAAAAAAGAGGAGGCAGCTTGAATTTCATTTGGGCAGGGCTTGAACCAGGGTGCGGAATTGATCGCCGCGATCGGCGTAGCTTTTGAACATGTCGAACGACGAAGTACCAGGAGAAAAGAGAACGATGTCGCCGGGTTGCGCGGCGGCGTGAGCCCGCTCGACCGCGTCGGCTAACGAACTGGCGTGCTCGCACGCCACCGAGCCCTGCCAGTCGCGCTCAATTCGCCCGGCCATCTCGCCAATCAGCACGGCTCGTTTCACCTTTTCCGCGACCAGCGCGCGCAATGGCTCGAAATTGAAGCCCTTGTCTTTGCCGCCGGCGATCAGGACAACGGGGCGGCTCTGCGCGGTCAGGGCTTTCTCCACCGCGTCGAGATTGGTGGCCTTGGAATCGTTGATGTAGTCGACCTGGCCCACCGTCCGGACGAATTCGCAGCGGTGCGGCCGCGGCTCGTAGGCCAGCAGCGCCGGCACCATTTTGTCGAAGGAAAGTCCGCGCGCCCGTCCCGCCGCCAACGTCGCCATCATGTTTTCAATGTTGTGCGAGCCGCGCAGTTTGGCCTCGGCCAGGCGCAGGACCACTTCGTTGTCAAAAACGATCGAGCCCTCGGCCAACCGAAAGTCGGCGCGGTCGGTGTAGGCGCTGAAGGTAATCCGCCGCGCCTTGATGTTACGCAGCTTTTCGGCGGCGTTGATGATCGCGACATCTTCTTCGGTCTGGTTTTCGAAGATGCGCAGCTTGGCATCGCGATATTCCCAGACCGAGCGGTAACGATCGAGGTGATCGGGCGCAAAATTCAGCCAGACGGCAATGGCCGGGCGAAAAGTCTGGATGGTCTCGAGCTGAAAAGAGCTCACTTCCACCGTGAGCACATCATAATCCTGCTGCCGCCTAACCACTTCGCAAAGAGGTTTGCCGATGTTGCCGCAGGCGACCGTGCGTTGCCCGCAGGCATTCAGCATTTGCGCCAGCAGTTCCGTGGTCGTCGTTTTTCCGTTGGTGCCCGTGACCGCAATAACCGGCAATCGGCAATTGCGCCAGCCGAGCTCGAGTTCGCCGATGATCTCCAGGCCGCGGTCGGAAAAATTTCGCGCCAGCGCCGAAAGCGGGTCGATCCCCGGGCTCAGCACCACGAAATCGTAAGGGCTCTTGTCCGCCTCCGCCGCGGTGCCGGCGACGATCCCGATTCCCTGCGCGCGCAGATTATCGAGGGTGGACTTGAGCAGCTGACCTTCCGGCGCGCTGTCCAGAACGGTCACCTCCGCGCCTTCGCTCTTGAGCAGCGAGGCGGCGGCGGTCCCACTCAAGCCCGCGCCAAGAACTGCGACTTTTTGATTGGCGTAGCGCACGGTTATCTCAATTTCAGGGTGGCGAGACCGAGCAGGGCGCAGATCACGGAGAGAATCCAGAAGCGGACAATGACCGTATTCTCCTTCCAGCCGACCAGTTCGAAGTGATGATGCAATGGCGACATCGCGAAAATCCGACGGCCGGTCAGTTTGAAGCTCAGGACCTGCATGATCACGGACACGGCTTCCACCACAAAAACGCCGCCGACGATGGCTAGGAGCAGTTCCTGTTTACAGCAAATCGCGATGACGCCGATGGTGCCGCCGATCGAGAGCGAGCCGGTGTCGCCCATGAACACTCGCGCCGGATAACAATTGAACCAGAGAAAGCCCAGACCGGCGCCGACCAGTGCGCCACAGATGATCGCGAGCTCGCCGGTGAACGGATAAAACGGCACCTGCAAATATTCGGCGATGCGGAAATTGCCCGCGGCATAACAAAGCAACGCATAGGCAAAGGCGACCGTGATCGTGCAACCGGTGGCGAGGCCATCAAGGCCGTCGGTCAGGTTGACCGCGTTGGAGGCGCCAGTGATCACGACCGCGAAGAAAATCACCGTGAGCCAGCCCATGTTGGCGATGACCGGGGCCTTCAGGAAGGGCAGGTAAAGCGAGCGCGCCTGCACATCGAGCAGCGGACTGGTTAGGAAAACAAGCGTGACTGCCGCGGCCAGGAGGATCTGAAAAACGAGCTTCACGCGCCCGGGGATGCCGTCGCTCTTCTTCTTGGTGACCTTGAGAAAGTCATCCATGAAGCCGAGCACGCCGAGATAGACCATGGTGAAAAGCACCAGCCAGACGAAACGATTATCCCAGCGCGCCCAGAGCAGGCTCGAGATAAGCACGGACCCGATAATGATGACGCCGCCCATGGTCGGCGTGCCCTGCTTGGAGCCGTGCAGGTCGGCCAGGTGATGAACTTCTTCTTTCCCGCGGATCGGCTGGCCGACCTTGAGCCGGATGAGCTTAAGGATCACATACTTGCCGGTGAACAAAGAGAGCGCGAACGCCGTGACCGCCGCGGCGACGGTTCGGACGGTAACATAGAAGAATATGTTAAAGCCGATGAAGTGATCGCTGAAGCGATGGAGGTAATACATCATCGCCCGTTTCCTCCTTCGTTAGCCGCGAAGCTTTCAATCACCTGTTCCGTGCGCGCAGTGCGGCTGCCCTTGACCAAAACCAGATCGCCCGGGTGGGAGACTTCCGCCAAAAGCCGCGCCGCCGCCATGCTGTCCGGCACGGTGGTGGCCGAGGCCAGGCCGGCATGCTTGGCCGCGGCCGCAATGGAAGCGGCGCGCTCGCCGATCGTAATCAGCCGGTCAACCCCGAGAGTCGCGGCCGTTTCACCTACTTCGCGGTGGCCCTGTTCCGATTCGGCGCCGAGCTCGCCCATTTCGCCGAGCACGGCAATGCGCTGCCCTTCCGCATCGAGCTCAATCAGGGTTCGCAGGGCCGCTTTCATCGAATCCGGATTGGCGTTGTAGCTGTCGTCGACAAACTGGACCCCGTTGATCCTTTTGATCTGCAGCCGGGCTTTCGTTAGGGGAGCGGTCGCCAGGCCGGCGGCGCATTCCTCCAGCGAGAGACCGAAGGCGCGGCCGGCTGCCACCGCGAGCAGAGCGTTTTGCACCATGTGCAAACCGGGAACCGGCAAATGCGCGCGGCAACGATGGGCTCCTTCCAGGATGGTGAATTCCGAACCATTCGCGTCCTGGCTGATCTCGCCCGCGCAAACTGAGCCGCCCAGCGTTCCAGCGGTGATCACCCGGGCGCGCGTCCGGCGCATGATCGTCTTGGTGAATGGATCATCGGCGTTGAGCACGACCCAGCCTTCCGGCTGAACCGCGGCGGCCAGCTCGCCTTTCTCCTGCGCAATTCCTTCGCGCGATCCGAGAAACTCAATGTGCGCCACCCCGATGTTGGTGATGATGGCGGCATCCGGCGCGGCCAGCCTGGCCAGCGGCGCGATTTCCCCGGGATGGTTCATCCCGATCTCCCAGACCGCCACTTCATCGTCCCCGTTCGCCTCCAGCATGGTGCGGGGCAGCCCGACGTGATTATTGAAATTGCCTTCCGTCTTGGTCACGCGGAAGCGGCGTCCCAGCACCGCCGCGGTGAAATCTTTCGTGCTGGTCTTGCCGTTGCTCCCGGTGATCGCAAGCACTTTGAGCGGAAGCGAGCGCCGGTAATTCGCGGCCAGGGTTTGGTAGCCGACCAGGGTATCAGCCACCCGAAGCAGGGCGAAGTTCTGCGGAACTTTTCCCTGCCACTCGTTCGAGACGAGCGCGCCGGCCGCGCCGGACTTGGCCACCTCTTCAACAAAGCGATGGCCGTCAAAGTTCAGCCCGGTCAGGGCGACAAACAGTTCCCCGGGGCGCACCGTCCGCGAATCCGTGCTGACCCGTGTGACCACGCCCTTGCCGTCGCCGGAGGCCAGCGTGGCCTCGGCCAGCCTGGCAATTTCTGAAATCGTTAGGCTATTCATCAAAACGCACCGGATGACTCTCGATGGCTCGCCGCGCCACCTGGATGTCGTCAAAGGGAATGGTGTGATCGGCAAATTCCTGGTAATTCTCGTGACCCTTGCCGGCGACGAGGACCACGTCGCGCGGTTGCGCCATTTCGATCGCGCGGGTAATGGCGGCGGCCCGATCGACCACCTTCTCGTAATGATCCGAGCGAAATCCTTTTTCCACCTCGGCGATGATTTCTTCGGGGTTCTCCTTGCGCGGATTATCCGAGGTAATGATGGCATGATCGGCATTTTGATCGACCACCTGCGCCATGAGTGGCCGCTTTTGCCGGTCGCGATCGCCGCCGCAGCCAAAGACCACAATCAGGCGGCGGGGCTGCAGCTCGCGCAAAGTCTTGATCACATTCAGGAGCGCGTCCGGCGTGTGCGCGTAATCGACGAAGACCTGGAATTGCCTCTTTGCCGGCACCGCCTCCAGCCGGCCCGGCACCTGAGGCGATTTGGCCAGGCTCATGATGGCATCGCGCACCCCGATGCCGAGAGCATTGGCCGCCGCGATCGCAGCGAGCGAATTGGCCACGTTGAACCGGCCGATCAACGGCACGCGCACCAGGTAGCTCTTCCCTTTCGCATCCAGCTGATAAGAGGTGCCGCCAAATTCCATTCGATAGTTCGAGGCGCGAAATCCCGCCTGCGCTCCCATTCCGTAGGTCACCACCGCCACTTTCTTCTCCAGACGATCGACCAGCTGGGCGCCGTAGCGATCATCTATATTAAGTACGGCGACGGCCTTCCGTTTCTTTTGCTGCGCCGGCAGTTGCTCGAATAATTTCGCCTTCGCCTCGAAGTAGCGCTCCATCGTTCCATGAAAGTCGAGATGGTCCTGGGTCAGGTTGGTGAAAACCGCCACATCCCATTCGAGGCCGCGTGTTCGATCCAGGGCCAGCGCGTGCGACGAAACCTCCATGGCCGCGGCCTTGCAGCCGGCTCCATGGATCTGCGCGAGCAAATCCTGCAGGTCGAGCGATTCCGGCGTGGTCCGCGTGGCCGGGAGCACGCGCTGCCCGATTTCGTAGCGCACCGTTCCGATCAATCCGCAGCGCAGGCCCGCGCGCTCGCAAATATGTTTGATCAGGAACGTGGTCGTCGTCTTGCCGTTGGTGCCGGTTACCGCCGCCATCTTCAGTTTGCGCGCGGGATATCCGTAGAAGGCCGCCGCCAGGTCGGCCAGCGCCGTGCGCGAGCTTTCCACTTCCACCATGGTGGCGCGCGTCTGCTTTTCGATTCGCTCGGCCACCACCGTGGTCGCTCCGCGCTCGATCGCCTGGTCGATGAAATCGTGACCGTCGCTTTTTTCGCCGCGCAGCGCTACAAACAGCCCATCCTTGGAAACTTTGCGCGAATCATAGGCCATTCCCTGGACGGGCCGGTCAGTCGGCCCGACGACCTGGCGAGTCGGGATGGTGGCTAAGAGGTTCTTCAGCTGCATGACATTTCAGCTTCCAGGAGGACACGCGCTCAACGATTCGAAACATTGCTCCCCGCGACTCGTGCGACCGGCTCCGCCTTGCGGATTTCGTCTTCCGGCCGCAAATCGAGATAGCGCGCGGCCTTCTCCGCAATGTGGGCAAAGATGGGACCGGCCACCAGGCCGCCAAAATTCTGTTCCGGCGTGATTTTCGCGTCGTCCAGCACGACCAGCCCGACAAACTCCGGGTGATCGGCCGGCAGAAAACCGGCGAAGGAAACGACGAAACGATCGCGGTCATAAGTGTGCGTGATTGGATTGACCCGTTCCGCTGTTCCGGTTTTTCCCGCGATGATAAATCCCGGCACTTCGGCGGCTTTGGCGGTGCCCCGGTCGCTGACCACGCCGCGCAGCGCGGTCGCAATCTGCCGCGCGGTCTGCGGCGAGATGACCTGGCGCAATTCCACCGGGTTCATCGCCGTGACCACTTTCCCGTCCTCGGTCGTGATCGATTTCACAATTCGCGGGGTCATCAGCTTCCCTCCGTTCGCGATCACCGCCATGGCCGTGGTCATTTGCAACGGCGTGACGCTGACCTCATGGCCCATCGGCATGCGCGTGATCGAAATCTTGCTCCAGGCCCGCGGCGGCTTGATCGCTCCCGGGATTTCGCCGGGCAACTCCACGCCGGTTCGTTCCCCAAAACCGAAACGGCGAATGTATTCGTAGAACTTCTGGTCCCCCACGATCATGGCCAGTTTGGCCGCGCCGATGTTGCTCGATTTGACCAGGATATCCTGCACCGTCAAATCGCCGAAGGCGCGGTGATCATGCAGCGGCTTGCCGCCGTAATTGAAAACGCCGTTCTCGCAGAAGATCGAGGTGTCCGGCTGCACCTTGTGCTCATTCAGGGCCGCCGCCACCGACACGATCTTGAAGGTGGAGCCGGGCTCCATCTCATCGATCACGGCGCGGTTTTTCATCTCTTCCGGCTCCGCCTCCGATTTTTTATTCAGGTCAAAGGCCGGACGGTTGGCCATGGCCAGAATTTCTCCGGTTTGCGGCCGCATCAGGATGATGGTCGCCTTCTTCGGACGAAACTGCGCCATGGCCGTTTCGATTTCGTTCTCGACGATGTTCTGCAGGTTCAGGTCGATGGTCAGGTGAACGTCGTAGCCATTGCGCGCGGCTCTTTCCTGACCGCGATAGAGCACGATCTCTTTGCCGGTTCGGTCATGCTCGATGTAGCGAAAGCCGTCCTGGCCGCGCAGATATTCGTCCATCGACGCTTCCACCCCCTGGATGCCCTTGTGATCGAAGTCGGTAAACCCAATCACGTGACAAAGCATCGACTTGTTAGGGTAAACGCGCGCGGTGTCGTGATCGAAATAGATGCCGCGCAGTTTTTGCGCGTCCAGCTTCTCCTTCAGCGCCTGCGCGGTCGGCGCCGGCACTTCCCGCTGCAAAACGATGTAGGGTTTCCCGGTCGAAAACTTGTCCGACAGCTCACGGGCCGGAATTTTTAACTCGCGGCTAACGATGCCGATGACCGCGTCTGCCTTGTTCAGCCGGGTGGCATCGGCCCAGACCGTCCGCATCGGGACGTTGTGGGCGAGGATTTCGCTGTTCGCGTCAAGGATGCGGCCGCGATCGGCAAAGATGGGCAGCTTGGCCCGCTGCGTGCCCGCGGCCTGGCTGACATAATAGTCGTGCCGGATCATCTGGATGTAGATGAGCCGCACGGAAAACACGCTGAAGAGCGCAATGAATCCGAAGCAGATCAGGGTGCATCGAAATCGGCAGTCCCACCTCATCTTCCGCCCCGCTGCTTGTTGGCTACTGGTTGCACCGCGTTTTCGTTAGGCGTGCGCGGCAGGCTCAGGCGCACGATGTTGCGCTCCTCGATCGGGCTCATCCGCAGATAGCCTTCCTTCAGGCGATGCTGCAACGCCGGATGCGAGGTCAGGGTCGCGATCTGCCCGCTGGCCGTCTCGTTTTGCACCCGCAGATCGGCCAGCGTCTTCTCCAGCGCCTTTTTCTGGTCGCCCAGGTGGTAGAGCTGGATCTTGAGGTAAACGTAGAGCAGCCCGGTCAGCGCCAGCAGTCCCGTAAAAAAGATCCAACGCGCCAGCGACGGCGCGTTGACCACGTTCCAATTTTTTCGGCGCGAGCGGTTCATCCGATCTTCTCCGCCACCCGCAATTTCGCGCTGCGCGAGCGCGGATTGCTTTTTGTTTCCTCGTCCGTCGGTTCCACCGGTTTCGAGGTGATCAAGGTCAGGTCGTGCAGTGGATTCGGCTTCGGCTCGGGCCACTCCGGCTGGTCCAGCCACTCGCGCGCATGATCACGGAAGAAATTTTTCACGATGCGATCTTCCAGGGAGTGGAACGAAATCACCGCGATGCGCGCACCCGCCTCGAGCCGCGCCGTCAGCACTTCGAGGCCTTCCCGCAGCGCGCCCAGTTCATCGTTCACTTCCATGCGCAGGGCCTGGAAGACCTGGGTGGCCGGATGACGACGGCCGTGTCGGCTAACGACTTTTTCGATCGCCTTGGCCAGGGCCGTGGTCTCGTGGAACGGCTGCGTCTTGCGCGTTTTCACGATCAGGCTGGCGATCCGGCGCGCGGCCGGCTCTTCTCCGAGATCGCGGAAAAGCCGGGTCAGGTCTTCTTCACTATAAGTATTGACCACTTCCGCCGCGGTCAGCGGACGGCGCGGATCCATCCGCATGTCGAGCGGACCGCTGCGCATGAGGCTGAAACCGCGCTGCGCGTTCTCCAGCTGACGCGAGGAGACGCCGAGGTCGAGCAAGGCGCCCCCGATCCTGGCAATGCCGAGCTCGTCGAGCACTCGTCCGGCTTCGCGGAAATTAGCCTGGCGCAGGGTTAACCGGGAGCCGACATGCGCCAATTGCTCGCGCGTGTGTTCGATGGCTTCAGGGTCCTGATCCAGGGCGAGGACATCCGCGCCGCTCTTGAGCAGCAACTCGGTATGACCGCCGCCGCCGGCCGTTCCATCCACCACCAGGGTGCCGGGACGCGGCGCGAGCAATTCGACGGCTTCCGCCGCCAACACCGGCCGATGATATGTGAAGTCTTCCATCTCCTGCGCCTCCTCCAGGATCAATGGACCGGTCGCGAACCAGACTGGCCGGTCGAACAGTAATGCGTTCATAAGGGTTCCGCCTCCTTAGAGCCCAACGACATTGGCTACATGTTGATAGGTGGCCGTTTCCTCCTGGTTGGCCTTCTTCCAACGGGACAGATTCCAAATTTCAAAACGTCCGCGGCCGCCGACGAGCGCGACCTCGCCTTTCAAGGCCACGCGCTGGCAAAGATCTTCCGGCAAAACGAGGCGGCCTTGTTTGTCGGCGGCGCCGTGCTGGGCGCGGGCGTGCAGCTGGCGGAAGAAAACGCGCCGTTCCCGTGGCGGGACCGATTGATCCTGTTCGACCGAGGCGCTCATGCGAGAAAACTCCGCAGGCGGCATGACCATGAGAAATTGATCACGCGCTTCCGGAAGAATGACGAATTCTTCGGGGCCATGACCGCGCCAGCGGGAGGGAATGGTGATGCGATTTTTTTCGTCGAGCGAGTGTCGGAACTCGCCGGCGAAGAAGGGCTGGGCTGGTGAAGGCGTGTCCATTGGCGGGAGGAGAATTCAACCATTCTGACCCACTTTCCCCCACTTTTAACCACCTTCCGTGCCGGGGGTCAACATTATTTCACACCCCTTTTTCTTGGGGTCGACCCCCACAGGTAGCGGTTCTGGCTTGCATCCCAAAACCGACCGGCTTCTCTTCCAGCACCCACCCTTTTCATGCCGCGCCCCCGCCCCATCCCCCTCCTTTTCGCCGCCGCCACCGCCCTCCTCCCCTTGGCCGCTTCCGGGCAAAGCGCCGCCCCGGCCTCGCCTAACGATTCCATCCGCGTCAGCGTCACCATCAACGAAGACGGCTCCCGCACCAGCTGGCAGTACGATCCGCCTAACCACAAGGCCGTCGCCACCACCAACGAGCGCGACGGAAAACTGCGCACCCGGATCGAATACACCCTCGACGATGCCGGCCGCTTCGCCACCGGGCGCGTCTTCGCCGCGGACGGGAAGTTCGCCTTTCGCGCCGTCTACAAGTATGACGCCGCCGGGCACCTGATCGAGGAAAGCCGTTTTACCAAGGACAACCAGTCTGCCGGGAAAATCGTTTACGACTTCGATGCCGCCGGCAAGCAGACCGGCTACGCGATTTACGACAAGAATGGCCGACTGGTCGGGAAAACTTCCCCCACCGCCCCCAGCCCACCGCCTTCTGGCCGGGCCCACGGGCGGTAGCGCCGCCTCGGCACCTTCCTTGGAGGTTGAGCGTTCTCCCTCGCCGCCTTGCCCCCACCCCGGATTGGCGGTAAAAGGGGAGTGCCGTGATCGATTATATTCAGAAGGGCGGGCTGCTCATGTGGCCTATCCTGGTCTGCAGCATCATTTCCATCGGCGTCTTCGCCGAGCGGCTCTTTTATCTGCACCGCGCCACCATTCATGTGGGCGAGTTCCTGAAAGGGCTTTCCAACCTCGTCCGCCGTCGCAATTTCGCCGAGGCGCTCCACGAATCCGCCGGCACCCCCGGTCCGGTCGCGCGCGTCATCCACGCCGCGCTCATTCATCACGGTGCGCCCCGCACCGAACTGAAGGAGATCGTGCAGGAAGCCGGCCAGCTGGAAGTTCCGCGGCTCGAGCGGTTCCTTGGTGTGCTCGCCACCCTTGCTTTCCTCGCCCCCCTGCTCGGGCTGCTCGGAACCGTCTCGGGAATGATCGATGCCTTCGGCACCATTGCGTCCAACGGCGGCTACGCCACCGTGACCGAGCTGTCGGCCGGCATTTACAAAAGCCTCCTCTCCACCGCCGCCGGCCTCGTCGTCGCCACCCCGACTTTTGTGGCTTACAGCTACCTTTCGTCGCGGGTGAACGCGATGATGCACGACATGGAACGTGCCGGCATCGAGATCGTGCACATGCTGACCGAGACCGAACCGCTCTCCGGCATCATCGATTTCCAGTCAACCGGCGGAAAACGCGGCGACGAGCGGGCGGAACGTTAGGCAACCTTGAGCAGGAGGCCGCACCAGGGATGAAGCTCGTTCGGACGAAGCAATATTACTTCGGTTGGATGCTGCTCGTTCCCCTGCTCGACATCATTTTTCTCCTCATCTTTTTCATTCTGCTGAGCGCGAATTTCACGCTCCAGCCCGGCATCGCGGTTTCGCTGCCGCTTTCCAAATTTCAGCTCGCGCCGCAGGTGAACCAGCAAATCATCAGCATCAGCGGCGGCGCCATTCCGACCATCTATTTTCGCGACCAGAAAATTACCCTGGAGCAGCTCGGGCCTTTGCTCGAACGCGCAAAACGCGACGGGCAGTCCATTATCATCAAGGCGGACCGGATGACACCGTATGAAACCGTCGCCGCCGTCACCAACGCGGCGCTCGAGCGCGGAATCTCCTCCGTTGCCCTGGCCGGATCGGCGCCGCGATGAGCAGCGCCACCGCCGAGCCCACCCTTCTTTTCAACTGGCGCCCACCGCGCTCGCGCAAGCGCGCCATCGTGCTCTTCGTCTGCGTTTCAGCGCTTTTTCACGCGGTCGGCTTTTACCTGTTTCAGATTGTCTACCCGACCACGGTGGTGCTGCTGCCGCCGCCGGCGCGGGTCAGCCTGATCACCACCGCATCCGATGAAGGCCGCAACATGTTGCGCTGGATTGAAGCGGAAGATCCCGCGCTCGCTTCGGCTCCGCAACGTCCGCCGGAAGCGCGCTATCGCCAGCCGTCACGCACCCCGCACGTCCCTTCCTACCTCCTTTACCACCCCGTTCTGAAACAGGTCGCGCCGCCTCCGTTCGAAGTCCGCGCCCCTGAATTAAATCCCCCTGGCCCGGTTCCGTCCGCCCCTCCGCTGCCGGCTCCTTCGTTAGGCAAAGTTCCCAGCCGGCTGACCTTTTCCGCCGAACTGGCCGGCGCCGGCCAGCCGACCCTGCCGCCGGCCGAATTTACTCTCGCGGCCAAGGACGCGCCGGAAGCGATTCGGTTCCGGGTCGGGGTGAGCCCGGACGGCGTGGTCCGTTTTGCTTTCGCCCTCAACTCCTCCGGCGACGCCGCGCTCGATCAACAGGCGAGGCACTATTTGAACCTGGCCCGTTTCGTTGGCGCGCCGGAGCAAACGCCGGCGCCCGGGACGACCTGGGGCACCGCCACCATGGAATGGGGCAACGATCTCAACTCGCCGGCCGCTCCCAGGGAAAAGCCGGAACACGCTCCGCCCGCGTCCCCGTGATCCGCGTCAGCCTCGGCGCCCTCGCCACCATCTATCTCCTGCTTTTTCTTGCGGCGGTTTTCCTTCTCTGGATAGTTGGTGAATGGAACCGGCGACGACGCGAGCGCCGAGCCCTCGAACATCGGCTCCGCTGTGTGATGTGCGCGTTCGAGTTCGAAGACCGGACGGCGGTGCTGCTTCCACGCTGTCCACGCTGCGGCAGCTTGAACGAGAGATTTAAACTGGAACGAATTTAACCAAACTTAACCATGGGCATGTGGATCGGACGCAACCGCAAGGCGCGCGTTACTTACGGCTTCGATGAAATCGCGCTTGTTCCCGGGCGCGTCACCATTAATCCGAACGAGGTCGACACCAGCTGCCGCTTCGCGCGCCAAGGCGGCCAGCCGATCGAGTTGAAAATCCCGATCTTGGCCAGCGCCATGGACGGCGTGGTCGACGTGCGCTTTGCCGTGGCCATGAGCAAGCTCGGCGGCCTGGCCGTGCTCAATCTCGAGGGCGTGCAGACGCGCTACAAGAACCCGCAGGAGGTTCTGCAGAAAGTCGTGGAGGCGGACAAATCCGAGGTGACCGGATTGCTCCAGAAAATTTACCAGGAACCGGTCCAGGAAGACCTGATCGCGGCGCGGGTCAAACAGATCAAGGATGGGGGCGCGCTCGCGGCGGTCAGTTCCATTCCGCAACGCGCCGCCGAATTCGGGCGTATCGCCGAGGAAGCGGGCGCTGATGTGTTCGTCGTGCAAAGCACCGTCTCAACCGTGCGGCACATCTCCTCGGAATATAAGTCGCTCGACCTGGAAAAATTTTGCCGCGACCTGCGCATCCCGGTCATCGTCGGGAACACGGTTGGTTACGAGGTGACCCTCGACATCATGGAATGCGGACCCGCTGCGGTCCTGGTCGGCGTGGGACCGGGCGCGGCCTGCACTTCGCGCGGCGTGCTCGGACTCGGCGTGCCGCAGGTCACGGCCACGGTTGATTGCGCCGCGGCGCGCGACGCCTACTTCAAGAAAACTTCGCGCTATGTCCCGATCATCACTGACGGCGGCATGAGCAAGGGCGGGGATGTTTGCAAAGCCCTCGCCTGTGGCGCGGATGCCGTCATGGTGGGCAGCGCTTTCGCCAAGGCTCATGAAGCTCCCGGCCGTGGTTACCACTGGGGCATGGCCACACCGCACGCCAACCTGCCGCGCGGCACTCGGATCAAAGTCGGAACGACCGGTTCCCTGCAACAAATCCTGTTTGGTCCCGCCGAAGTCGACGACGGTAGCCAGAACCTGGTCGGCGCGATTACCACCTGCATGGGCAACGTGGGCGCCCGGGACCTCGCCGAGTTTCAGCAGACCGAAATCATCATCGCGCCCTCCATCAAGACCGAGGGCAAACTGTTCCAGACCGTCCAAAGCGTCGGCATGGGGACGCGGTAATCCTGCCGCGGGGACCTCACTTCAGGAGCGACAAGTGTCAGGTGACAACGGGTTAACGATAGCCGATAAGTTTTACTCCTCTCTCTCCTAGTCACTGGTCCCTGTCACTCATCACTTCCTATTATGAATGACCGCAGAGTTGTTATCACCGGCATTGGCGTTATCACCCCGGTCGGCCTCGAGCTGGAAACGTTCTGGAGCAACCTGAAGAACGGCGTCAGCGGTATCCGCAAAATCGAAAGCATGGATACCTCGAAATACGACACGCAGATCGGCGGTGAAGTCGTTGGCTTTGATCCCAAAGCATTTTTCAAAAATCCGAAAGATGTCCGGCGCACCGATCGCTTCGCGCAGCTCGCCATGGGCGCGGCGCACAATGCCCTGAAGGATGGCGGGCTCGACCCGGAAAAGATCGAGCGGCGCGATCGGTTCGGCGTCATCGTGAGCAGCGGAATCGGCGGCCTGAAAACCCTGCAGGATCAACAGACCATTCTCATGACCAAGGGGCCGGCCCGCACCTCGCCCTTCACCATTCCGATGTTGATCAGCAACATGGCTTCGGGGCTGATCTCGATGGAATACGGCCTGCAGGGCCCGAATCTTTGTATCGTCACGGCCTGCGCCACTTCCAACAACGCCATCGGGGAATCCTGGCGCATGATCAAATTCGGCGATGCCGACATTTTCCTGGCCGGCGGCTCGGAAGCGTCCATCGTCGACATCGGTCTGGCCGGCTTCGGCGCGATGCGCGCGCTCAGCACTCGCAACGATGAGCCGCGGAAAGCTTCGCGCCCGTTCGACAAGGATCGCGACGGGTTCGTCATGAGCGAAGGGGCGGGCGTGGTCGTGGTGGAAGAGCTCGAGCACGCGAAGAAACGCGGAGCGCGAATTTATTGTGAGCTGGCCGGCTATGGCCTTTCTTCTGACGCCTATCATATGACCGCTCCGCCGCCGAAAGGTGAAGGCGCCGCCCGCGCCATGCGGCTGGCCCTGGATCACGCCGGGGTGACCCCTGGCGACGTCGATTACATTAACGCTCACGCCACTTCCACCGGCCTGGGCGACATCAGCGAGACCTACGCGATCAAGGATGTCTTCGGCGAACATGCCCGCACCGTTGGCATCAGCGCGACCAAGTCGATGACCGGCCACTTGTTAGGCGGAGCCGGTGCCGTGGAAATGGCCGCCTGCGCCATGGCCATCCGCGACGGCGTCATTCCGCCGACCATTAACCTGGATAACCCGGACCCGGAATGCGACCTCGACTACACCGCGCACACGGCCAGGGAGCGTGAGATCCGCGTCGCGATTAACAATTCATTCGGTTTCGGCGGCCATAACGCGACCCTGGTGGCGAAGAAGTTCGAAGGCTAACGGCGGCGGGGGGGATACGCGCTCCTGTCAATCGGAGGGACGAGCTTGTCTCGTCCGCCTCGAATCGCTTTAGATCCATGTCGTGCCTCTGCCCGATCGTCGCAGACCTATTCACTTAGGGGCGCTGGAGGGATCATCCCGCGGAACCATTGTCTACGTGACGTTATGTTCCAAAGATCGGAAGGCTGTACTCGCGAATGAACCGGGTCATGGCGCTCTGATATCCGCCTGGCAACGGCACGAGGAATGGAAGGTCGGCCGCTATGTCATCATGCCGGACCATGTTCATTTCTTTTGCAGCCCGACCGAACTCACGCCGTCTTCCCTCCATCAATGGATGAAGAAATGGAAGAGCGATTCAGCCAGACACTGGCCGGATGCGAGGGCAGCTCCGATCTGGCAACGCGATTATTGGGACACGCAGCTGCGCCGTGGCGAGAGCTACACGAGCAAATGGGACTACGTGTTGCAGAACCCTGTGCGAGCAGGTCTCGTTGCACGACCTGACGAGTGGCCGTTCCAGGGAGAGCTCAATATTTTGGAGTTCTAGCCGAGGCGGACGAGACAAGCTCGTCCCTCCGAAAATCCAAGAGCGAGCCTAACGGCAATGGAGGGACGAGCTCGTCTCGTCCGCTCCCCCCAACCCTAAGACGCCACCGGCGCGACCGGATCAGCGAAAATCGGCGCGGTCGAAATGTCCGCAGCCGTGATTTCAAACTTGTGGTCGGAGAGTTGGAGCGCCTTCAAAAGCTCGGCCACGCTTTGCGAAGCTGCAGTCGAATAAAACCTGACCAAACCCACCGTCGTGCGCGCGCCGAAGACCGTGATCATGATCGTGTCTTCATCGACCGAGTTCATGAACATGTGGCTGCCGTTACCCTGGTGAAAAAGCGCGTTGAACTCCACTTCGCCGATGCGATGAGCCAGCTCTCGCGTGGCAGCGAATGAACCTGCGGCCAGCGCGGCGATGATCGAGATGTCGGTGACGTCGCGATCTCCAAATTGAGAGATCACGTTGCCGCCGCGATCGATCACCACGGTCAGATCGGCCTCGGCCTTTTTCAGGAAGTCGCCCAGCACGCCATCGAGCGCGGCGACATCGTCAATGGTCAGGATCGGGATACCCTTCATACCTGGGCTCCCTGGCTGTTAGGCGTAGTCGGTTCCACCGGGATGGCCACCGGTGGTGCCACCGTGTCCGGCACTTCGTTCTGTTTGCTGAACTTATGCAGCAGGATTTGCGAGACGGCATTGAGCGCGGCGAACACGTTCTGGCCCGTGCTCGAGATCACTTCAAAGTTTTGCAGCCGCTTCTTCCGGTTGTTCAAAACAAATTCCATGTAGTGAACCGGCGCGATGTTCGGCAGGTCGCGCTTGTTGTACTGCAGAACACAAGGCACTTCGTCGAGCGCGACGTTCTGCTTGGCCAGGTTCTCCTCGAGATTCTTGAAGCTCTCGACATTCTCTTCCATTTTTTCCCACTGCGAATCGGCCACGAAAACAATTCCGTCGGCGCTGCGCAGAACCAGTTGCCGGGTGGCGTTGTAGATGACCTGGCCCGGCACGGTGTAGAGCTGGAACTTGGTGACGAATCCTTTGATCACCACCGCGTTCAAGGGCAGGAAGTCGAAGAAGAGCGTGCGATCGGCCGCCGTGGCCAAGGACACGAGATCGCCGCGGTTTTGCGGATTAATCCGCTGGTGAATGTAATTCAGGTTCGTTGTTTTCCCGCACAACGCCGGTCCGTAATAGACAATCTTGAACTGAATCTCGCGGCTCGCGTAATTAATGATCGACATGTTTATCCCCTGGTTGCGCGTAAGTACGCGAAAGTTCGCCGGTTAGGGCCGTTAGGCGGCCATGCGTCTCCGCCGGAAGTACCGGTTGAGAATGCAGCACCCCCAGGCAAACCGCGCCCGCCATAAAAAAGGTCAGCTGCGAGTCCCGCCAATCGAGCGTCATCGAGGCCAGCGGCCCGAATTTCGTGTCCACGGTGTGCCGGTTGATCTTCTTCAGGATCGAAGGAGCGACCGCGCAAAGTCCGCCCGCCTGGACGTCATCCGGCAGTTTGCCGGCCAGCGCCAGACCGTCATCGAAAAGAATGGTGGCCGCGGAAACGCCATGCAGCCGCGAGGCCTCTTCCACCACCGTCTTGGCGTTGGAGTTCACCTCTGTCTTCGGCGCGGCTTTCGGCAAGGGCTTTTCAGGCGCACGGACCTCCACCTTGGGCGCGGCCGCAGCGGCGCTCGGAGCAGCAGCTTTCGCCAGATCCTGGTCAGGCTCTCGAGCCGCCAGCGGAAATGGTGTCGCAGAAACAGGCGAGAAAGGCGCCGCTTGCGCAGATTTGTTAGGCTGGGCCGGCTCGCGTTTTGCCGGACCCGTCGCACTCTCCGAGGCGGGAGCATTTGGTCCCGATGAAATCTTCAGTGCCACCGGCGCGCCGGCCACGTTTGGCTCGGCCGGCACCTGTGACGGCACCGGGTTTTCCTGCATCAAAGGCTGCGACGCGTCGGGACGAGCCGGAGCAGGTGCCGTCGGCATCAGCTTCACCGCGGCAGGCGCGACCGGTTTCTGCGCGAGCTTCAGCGGTTCGGCAGGAACGGCTTCATTTCGGACAGCTGGCTCCGTCTTCGGCTCCAATTTCGGCGCAGAAGAGATTTTCAGCGGCGCCGGCGAACTCTTCGATGATTGCTCATCGTTGATGCTGGCGGGTGCCAGCGGCGCGATTTTCGGCGAAGGCTGCAGCTTCTCAATCTTCGGCTCTGGCTTTGCCGACGTCGTTTCGACTGGGACGGCGATCTTTGGAACAGGTGCAGCCGGCTTCGCTTCAACATTCAGTTTGATTGCTGGCGCCGGCGTGGCCGGCGGAACATCGGGCTTCCCTGCCGCAACTGGCGCAACCGGCGTTACCGGTTTCGAAGGCAACGGCTTCAACTCGTAGGCCGGTTTGACCGGAGCCGCCTCGATCTTCGCAGGTGCGGCAGCCTTGCTTTCGACTTTCGGTTCGACCGGAGCCGGAGACTTGGGCGGCGGCACAATCGGGGGCAACTTCAGAACCGGGCCGGGCTCCGGCCGAGTCTTTGCCACGGGATCCACCGCAGCCGGCTTCGATTCAATCGGCGCTGGTGCTGATTCCTTTTTGGCCTCGACCGCCGGGACTTCGTCGCTGGTTTTTCCGGACTCGAGTTCCGCGCTGAAGCGGCGGGCGTCTTCCGCCGCCTTGATCGAGAAGGGTGTTTCAAATCCTTCGGCTACCGACTCGACCACCTGGTCGTCACGCATCTTCAAGGCGTCGACCGAGAGATTCTTCAAGACTTCCTGCAAGGGCAGAAGGACGGGCGCTTCGCCGGCATCGATCACCACCATGCTTTGGTATTCTTCGGGCAAGGCGTCCCGGAATGTCTTTACCGGCACCGCCACGCGACCGCTGGCTAGTTGCGACTGGACTAACGAGAGCGGTAATTCAAAGCGAGCATCCGCCGCCACGCTGTCGGCCGGTTTGTGCAGCTGGAAGCTCGGCATGTTTTGCGCGACGGCGCGCAAGCCGAGGGAAATCTTCGCGCCACTTGGGGCCGCTTCTTCCGGCTTCTTGATGTCGGCTGCGGCCATTCCAGGCACGATCTGAAGCTTCGGCTTCAGGTCGTCGCTCGGCGGCGTCATTTTAAATGGAATCCGCGTCGCCGGAGGTTGAACCGCCGGTGCTGCCGAAGGCGGAACGGACGAGCTGCTCGAGGCTGGAACTCTCTCTGAGGCACTCTCGTCCGTCCCTTTCGGTGGAAGCTTGAACGGAATTCTGGTGGGAGCGACGGGATCAGGCGCGGCCGGTCGGGGCGTGATCTTTGGCGACGCCATGCTGACCGCGGCCGCGTGAGAGGCCGGCGGAGGCACTAGTTTTTCTTTTGCCGCCGGCTCGGGCTCGGCACTCGAAATCGCCTTGGCCGTAGCCGGTTCAACTTTGACCGGCGGATGCGCCGACGTCGTGATCACCGGCAGCTTTGTCCCGAAGCGCTCCGTGTCTTCGATCGTCACTTTCAGGATCGGCGTGTCCACCTGCGGGACGGCGACTTCCGTCTCCTGGTCGTCGCGGACCTGCATTTTGCGGAGCTGCTCCAGCACCTTGGCGTGCGGCACCGAAACCTGGGTGGCGTCGTCCGGACGAACGTTGCGCACGAAAATATCCGGGACCTGCTCGTAAATCGAAAAAAGCGAAACGGCCGGCTTTCCGTCGGCCATGCCCTGCTCAATCTCGGAAGCCTTCAACAAAATCGCCTGGTTGACGTCGAATTGCTCGGCCGGCTTGAGGAATCCGACCGGCATGGATTGGACCACATCGCTGAGCGGCAGGGTGATGGCGCGCTCGACCTTGGGCTGCAGGGCCAGGGCTACGGTCGGCGGCAGAGCGCGCGAGCCGGCCGCGCGGATATTCGGTGAACTGTCGCCGGCTGCCTTGAAGAAATCGGTCGAGGCAGTGCTCGTCCGGGTGGTGTTAGGCATCACGGTTTTGCTTAGCCGCTCGGTGCTCGGCTTGGCCGGCGCGACCGGATAGGGGCGCGCAACTTCGGCGGGCGCTTCCTCGGCGGCGCCAGCGCGCTTGGCGGAGAACTTCTTAAACAGATCCAGGAATGGGATGGTCATTTGGGCTTAGTGGCTGTCTTCTGACGTGACACGCCAGACTTCTTCGAGAGTCGTTATGCCTTCCTGCGCTTTTTCCAGTCCGACCATGCGCAGCGTTTTCATTCCTTCGTTGACCGCCTGGTTTTTGATCACCGCGGCCGAGGCGCGCTTGATGATGAGACGGCGAATCGCCTCCGTAACCGGCAACGCTTCAATGATGGCGGCCCGGCCCAGGTAGCCGCGGCGCTTGCAGCGGTCACAGCCGTGACCGTGATAAAAAACGGTGTCCTTGGCCGGCTCCATGCCGAGGCGCTCGAACATTTCCGGTTCGGGCACAAATTCCTCACGGCAATTGGTGCAAACTCGCCTAACGAGACGCTGGGCGCAGCTCAGGAGCATCGAGCTGGAAATCAGGAAGGGCTCAATGCCCATGTCGTCGAGTCGGGTAATCGCGCCCGCCGCGTCGTTCGTGTGCAGGGTGCTCAAGACCTGGTGACCGGTCAGTGCCGCCTTGACCGCAATGTCGGCGGTTTCGTTGTCACGAATTTCACCAACCATCACGATGTCGGGGTCCTGGCGCAGGATCGAGCGCAGGGCCGAGGCAAAATCGAGGCCGATGTCGTTGCGCACCGCCACCTGGTTCACCCCAACCAGCTCGTATTCAATCGGGTCTTCGACGGTGACGATGTTGTACTGCGGACTGTTCAGCTCGTGCAGCACCGAATAAAGCGTGGTCGTTTTACCGGAACCGGTCGGACCGGTTACCAGGATCATCCCGTGCGGCGCGTCGATCGCTTTCTTGAAGGTGCCGAGGGTCGATTCGTCCATCCCCATCTGGTCGATGCTTCCGGTCAGGGCCGACTTATCGAGAATACGGATAACGATCTTTTCGCCGTGCGCGGTAGGAAGAATGGAAATACGCAAGTCGATTTCCTTGCCCATGACCTTGATCCGGAAACGTCCGTCCTGCGGAACGCGGCGTTCCGCGATGTTGAGGCCGGCGAGAATCTTAATACGCGAAGTGATGGCGAGCTGAAGGGCCTTCGGCGGCGACTCGGCCAGCATCAGTTCGCCGTCCACGCGGTAACGAAGCTTGAGCGAATTTTGGAACGGCTCGATGTGAATGTCGGAAGCCTTCTCCTTGACCGCCTGGGCCAGGATCAAATTGACGATCTTGATGACGGGCGCGTCTTCGCTGTCGGTGGCAAGACGATCGAGGTCGATTTCTTCGCGCTTGTTCTGCTGAACCTCGACGGCCTCGGCGTTTTCGGCGGCTTCCTCGGCGACCTGCCGCAGCACGTCGCTCATGTTGGCGGAGCCGTGCACGCCCGAGAGGGCTTCCGCGACCGCCCGCTCCGTCGCAATCATCGGCACGATTTCGCATTGCGTCGTGCGCTTCAGGTCATCGACCGCGAGGACGTTGGTCGGATCGGCCATGGCCACGAACAGTTTCCCGTTCAGGCGGGCGATCGGGACCAGCTTGTTCTGCCGCGCCATGTCGCGCGGGATCAAATTGAGAATGTCCTCCGGGATGCTGATCTTGGTCAGGTTGATCGGCGGCGTGTTCAGGCAGCGGCCCATGCTGAACGACATGTCCTGCTCGGTGACAAATTGCTTGTCGGTCAGGATCTTGAGCAGGCGTCCGCCTTCGCTCTTCTGGATGCCGATGGCTTCCTCGAGCTGGTTAGGCAGGAGCAGGCCGTCCTCGATCAGGACGTCGGCGATTCTTTCACCGAAAGATTTGCTGCGCGCTCTCATCGGTTAGGCGCGGCTCTCCAGGCGATAAATGGATTGCAGGCTCTTCACGATCGCGGCCGGCCGGGCCAGGTACCACATGACCGTGTAATCGACCGATTGCTGGACCGCCTCGCGTCCTTCCGCGTCGAAAGGATTGCAGCACGCCACCATCAGGGTGCGGCTTACGAGGTCGAAGGGGACGAACAGCCGCCCAAGCGTCAAGTGCTCCGGAAGCATCGGCGCGATCTGCCGGTCGAGGTCGTAATATTCCAGCGGAACATAGGCGAACCGGGTCCGGTCGATCAGGGCCGAAAGGATTTTTTCGAGCTTCTCGATGTTCTCGCGGCAGAGCTCTTCCAAAAGCGAGACGGCCAGGGCCTGTCCGCTCAGGTTTTTATTGAGCCGCTGCACGTCCTGCAGCGCCTTGGCCACCTGCTCTTCCTTGAAGAGCTGCTGCACGATCAAAAATTTCGCGAGATGCTCGTCGCCGTGGTCACCCAGGTTGGCGGTCTTGCCCTGGCCGGCGCGGTTGCCGATGTCGATGAGGGCGCCGTCCTTGTTTGGCGACGCCGCAGCCGCGCCGTTTTTCGACGCGATGGCTGCGCCGGAAGCCTGCAGACGAGCCTCGATCTCGCCGAGCATGGCCACGATATCGGGAGCGTTCGGCTCCTTGGCCAGGATGGCCTCGCATTCCTGCATGGCCAGGGTGAAAGAACCGGCGTTGAAATAGGCCTCCGCCAGTTTGCGACAGATCTTCAGGCTATCCTCGGGCTTGCCAATCTTGGCATAGGCCTCCTTCAGGATCTCCAGCGACTGAGAATCGTCGGGATGTGTTTGAGTAATGGCCTCAAACATCTCGATCGTCTGAATGATCTGATTATGCTCTTCCTGCGAGAGGGTGTGTTCCAGCACAGCGCGAGCTAAAAAGCAGGGAACGTGCCCCTAGGACGCGCAGCCCTTGCGGCCTTGGAGGGACGAGCTTGTCTCGTCCGCACCTTAAACTTGGCGGCTTCCGCCCCATCTCTCTCCTTCTGGAAAGCAAAGGCCCCCTCGCCTTTACAGCTCAGCCGTCACCGCACGCGAAAAATCGACGCCGCTCGACGACCTAAGCTTGTTTCGCGGAGCCACTCACTATAATTTCTATGGCCCCGCGCCGATGAAGAACTCTACCCCGCAGTCTGGCCCCTCCGCTTTTCGCTTTCACATTCCCAATTTCCGGGCGCGACCCTCGCACGCCTTCACCCTGATTGAGCTGTTAGTCGTCATCTCCATCATCATCATCCTGATGGGGCTTCTTTTTCCGGCCTTCCGCAGCGTCCAGGAACAAGCCAAGAAAACCCAGGCCAAGAACGACCTCTCGCAAATCGTTACCGCCGTTAACGCCTACAACACCGACTACGGGATTTACCCGATGGAGGCGTCGAAACAAGGTGTCGATACACTCGTCGGAGATCCAGGCGGCACTTACGACAATAACCTCGTCTTTAATATCCTTCGCGGAATCTCCGACGGTCAGTGGAACTCTAATAACAATCTTAATCAGCGGCAGGTCGCCTACATTCAGGGAGCGCCGGTCCGGGATGCGGACAATCCAAAGAATGGCTTCGCCACCAAAGCCGTCGGATCGATCAAGGTCGGATCCTTCGTCGATCCGTGGGGCCATGAGTATCTCGTGACCCTGGATGGCAACTACGACGGGTGGACGGCCGACTATTATCCCTACAGCGACGTGACCTATACGCAGATGGACGCCGGGGCCGGCGCCGGACAGCGGAGTTCGATTTCGGTCAGTTGTGCCGCAGGGAGTTGGGGAAAAGACGGGCAACAGGGCACGGCCAACGACAAGAAACTAAAAGGCTCGGACGACGTCGTCTCCTGGCAGTAATCGGTTAGGGCGACGTTACCTTCAGAACAGTGCAGAAACAGAAGTTAAATTGGGGGTTTACCCTTCTCGAGCTGCTCGTCGTCATGGGCATCATCGCCATCCTGCTGGTGGCGATCGTCCCGGCGGTAAATTCCCTAACCAAGTCATCGGGACGAAAAGCGACGGTCAGTCTGCTCCTGTCTTCGATTGAGCGCGCCCGCTCCCAGGCGATCAGAGATCAGCGTCCCACTTACGTGGCTTTTGCCGGGAGACCCCCTGCGGGAAACAATACTATCAGCGACCCGAACCTGATCAGTAATTATTACTACCGTTCGTTAGCCATTTTCGAAGATAACGCTGATCCGACAAAGTCGAAGGTGCAGGTCACGCCCTGGAAGACTTTTCCTGCCGGTATCAGTCTCCGGACCGAAATTTCTTTCGCGGCTCCGAATACATTCTCGAATGCAACGTGGAGCGCGTCGGATTTTTATTTTACTCCCGACACCGCTAACAGCGGCACCCTGCAGAACTTTCCTGCCATAAAATTCGATGAGGCCGGGAACCTGGTCGCCCCGACCGCGGCCGACCCGACCAGGGCGATCCGTCTTCGCTTCTTCGAAGGATTTGTCACTGGAACAAACGAGCGACCGACAAACAAAGCCAACAAGGACGAAATCATCGAGATCGCTCCCAACTCGGGCCGGGCCAAATATGTTCCGTAGACCGAAAAACGGACCAAGCGCGTTCAGCCTGACCGAAGTCGTGGTCGCCATCGGCATCGTCGCCTTTGCCATCATCGCCATTCTCGGGCTGCTTCCGCTCGCGCTCGGATCAACGCGCTCGAGCATGAACGAGGCGCGAGAAGCCCAGATCGTGCGGGCCATCACCGGAACGATCGATGCCCAATGCGCCAGTTTCAACACCATCGACTGCTACGGCGCGCCGCTCGATCTCACCTCCCTGAACAAGGCGTCGGGACCGACCAAGCTTTACGCGAGCTACCCGATCAGCGCGACCGGAACATCCGCTGATCAGCCGACGATTGGAACGACCTTAACGGACTACCTTTACACGATCGAACTGCGCTTCGATAACGCGCCCTCTCTTAACGCGCCGGGCGCGACCATCGCGAACCGGGCGAATTTAATCGAGATCTACGTTTATCCACGAGCCCAGGCCGAGGGCGCGTTGGATTTCTTTCACCTGGCCAGGAACAAAGGGATATGAAGCGTCCGCGTTGCCAAAGCGCCTTCACCCTGGTCGAGCTTCTGATCGCGACCGCCATCACCACCATCTTGGTGGTCATGCTGGGTCAAACCCTCGCCACCACGACCTCCGTTTATTCTTTGGCGGACCAGCGCATGGATGCCTTTCGCGATGCGAAGGCCTCCCTGCAGTTGATGACGACCGATTTCAGCCGGGCCAATCTGAACGGCGACCCGCAAATGATGACCTTGGCGAATTCGCCAAGTAACACCTATGCGACGGAGGCCTACGCGGTCGCGCCGGTGAAGAACAAAGGGAAAGGTGACCTTTGCGCGATCGGGTACTATTTGGACTGGGACGGAGGGTCGAAGACCTATTCGCTTCGACGCTTCATTAAGAACAGCGACGTCACGGCCACCAGCCTGGCCAAGTCTCCGGTCGACTTCGGTACTCTTTACGACCGAACCAATAATGCGAACCCGGAAAACATTGCCAGTTACGTCTGGGATCTCGAGTTTCGTCCGGGGCAGGGACAGAATATGGCGGCCTTGGGCTCGACGAACTCGCAGCAATGGAACTGGATCGAGATCCGCTTCAAGGCCATGAGCGTCAAGGCGGGGCGAAAAATCGCAAAAATCGGCGCCATCTCGAAATCAACCTGGGACGATCCCTCTACCCCCGAATACAAGCGCTACATTCTGCCTAACGAACAACAGTTCGTGACCCGGGTCTCGCTTTTCCAAACCCAATGATCACTTCACGGGAAGGCCGCCACGAAAGCGGGGTGGCTCTGGTTATTACCCTGATCATCCTGGTCCTGCTCGCCGGCATGGCCGTGGCCTTGTTGCAGACGGCCAGTTTCGAACGCGGCACCTCCAGTTCGATCGCCGCCAGAACCAAGTCCGACCTGGCTGCGCAAGCCGCCGTCGACGCAGCGATTGCTTCGTTAGTCGACACCATCACCCTTTACCCGGACTCGGCCACGACTTGGGAGACGATCAACGGGAACGAGGGAACGGTCCTCTATTACAATGACAAAACTCCCGAACAGGCGATCAACGGGAACAGCGCGGCGCAGACCTATGTCTTTCCGCTGGCCTCGGGAGGAACTGTGCAAAAGCTGGCCGACAAAAACAACTCGATCCCAGTTCTGACTGATACGGCTGCCCCGCCGGCGGTCCCGAATGCCTACAACTTGAATCACGCGCGGTCGAAAGGTGACACGCAAGGGTGGATCGGCTCGCCAAAGGCTGCCGCAACCCCCTATCCCTTCCGCGGTCAATGGATCGATTTAACTGAAAACAGAGGAACCACGCCATCCATTACCGGTCGCTATGCCTACTGGATGGAGGATGAGAGCTTCAAGGCGAATGCGAACTATATGACGAACAACAAGCGCGGCCAGACCAGCCTTGGCCGAGCTTCTAACGAAATCCCTTTTCAAGGCGTGATCGCAGCGGCTGCTTCAAGCAACTCTTCTAGTGATACGATCGCGGACGCGATCGTGAACTACAGGAATTTTTTCCCTAACGGACACTTCTTCAATTATCGGGATATCAATCAGGTAAACGGACAGCCAACGCTTGCGGACGACATCAAGTTCGAAACCACAATTTTTTCTGGTGGCCTAAACCTGTCTCGCAGTGGCAGCAAACGGGTCAATCTTAACGCCATCGTTCAAAATTCCGAGGATCCTAGCGCGATTCGAACACAGCTCGATCAGATTATTAAACCTATTCAGCAGGAGCTTCCGAATTTTCCGCAGCGCTTCTATCGCTTGGGAGCGGACTTGAATAAAATCGACGTGACAAACTCTGCGACGCCGACCAGCCCCTCCCATCAGGTCGCCTACTTAAATAAGTTGGCGGCCAATATTCGCGACTACATCGACAGTGATTCGCAGCCGACGATCATAAACAACGACGCTGGCCTCTCCATTCGTATCGGGGCGAAGCCGCAATTCGCCCTCGGCGCTAGCAACGGTGGCACGAGCGGAGACAACGAAGTAGTTGCGATTGGCAAAGAGCGCGTGCCCTACCTGAACGAGTATATGCTGCGCGTGAAACAGCTCGTTTTTGACCGGCGGGGCCCATATCCCCCACCGCCAGCAGCTAACTACAAGGTCGAAATCGATCACTATGTCGAACTTTGGAATATGACGGACCGGAACATCGAGCTCACAGATTTGGGTCCGAATCCGTTCCTTCGCATCGCAAACCAATTTGGTTGGGACGCGGTTGGAGCAACTGGAGGCGGAACAAACATTCCAGAAGGCAGTTCGCGAGACTTTAGCATTCCGCTGTCCGATTTTGTGAATATTCAAGATGGCCACAAACTGTCCTTCCCTGCGGGAACAGTCACGGTGCTCACGACTGACACAGCAAGCCTCCCCAGCGCGTTCACTAATGTGGATCCAAACTTCGTCTTTCGGCCGGCTAAAAAATTGGACGATCAGTTCCGGTCTTATACCGGCATTACGACGTTAACGAACTCGAAAAACTACATGCGGCTAAGTAGCCATGTTCGGACGGCGAGCGGTGATTACGAAACGGAAATCATTCTGGGAAATGACCTCGGCGTGATCGATTCTGCCAGTCAAGCCGCCTTCATCACGACAATTTCCGTGGATGTGGACGATCCGTCCGAAGGAAAGACAAATCCCGACTTGTGGCATTTCAGAGGTTCACGCCCTAACGGAAATCTGCTTGCCGTAACACCTTCGGAAACGGGCGATCCGCGAGCGTATAACGAGCAGCTCGCGCTAAGAACAACGTCCGATTCCGATCGCACCCGCTACAAGGCCGGGACGGTCGATAGCAAAAACCGTCCAGGCGAATCGACGCTCACCAAATTGAACAGTAACTTTGTTGACCCGTCCATTTGGGTGGACCCTTCGGACAAATCTGCTGGCGATGCTAACCACGCTCCTGCCGTGATTGCTAATATCCCGCTCGTCTCGATTGGAGAGCTTGGCAACGTGTATGATCCGGCTAGGAAACTTGGGGCGGCGCCGGCGGGATCTGGCGATATCCGGTTCAGCCGGGGCGGAGGGAGGACTTTAAAAATTGGTCAGCCCGATGATTTATGGGATCGCAGCTCCACTTCACCGAGCCGGGAATGGACAGCTTGGCGTCTGCTGGATGTCTTCGGGATCGATGACAGCACACAATTGGACGGCTTAATCAACATTAACGGAGTGAATCGGGATAAGGGCGTCGCCTTCAAGACCGCACTTTACGGCTATCAGTTCTTGAATGCTCCGGATGGCGATAGTTCGATCAACGGTGCGACCCTGAGTGACGATCAAGCAGGTGCCTTAGTCACACAAATGTTGGACCGACTCAATCAAAAGTCTCCATTCGGAAGTACAAGCGGTCCTTTCTTGGAACGAGGAGAGCTATCAGAAATGCCACTCTTCAACCAAGGGTCTGACCTGACAGGAAAAGACATCTCAAAAGCGATGGATCGGGGAAGAGAGGAAGTATTCCGCCGCCTCGCGCAACTGATTACCACCCGCGGTAACATCTTCACGGTCTACGCCGCTGGGCAGGCATTGATTCCTCAACCGGGAGGGGCCCCATCGATCGTTGCTTCCACTTCGCAATTAAAAGTGACTTTCCGACTCGACCCAATCTGGGCTACTAATCCTCAGAAAGATCCGGGCTGGGATCCCTCCAAAGATCTCAGCACCCGACTCGCAAAACCAACTCGTTATGTCGCGCATATCCTTTACGCTGGCGATTAACATCGCCTTTCTTCTAGTCAAAGCGCCTGCAATCCAGGCGCAGTCAGCTACGCCGGCACCAAAGGTCGGGTACCTTCGCTTTTGGGACATGGTGCCCGCCGCGTCCGGAACCTTCGACTTAACCAAGGCCGGAGCGAATGGACCGGAAATCGTTCTCGCCGGGACACCTTTCCAGTACTCAGTTTATCGGCAATTCCCAATCGGCAGATACAAATTACAGGTTACAAAAAAAGGTGTACCGACGCCTCTGCAGGTATATGACATCGATCTTCGTGCAGACACTTTCTTCACTATCATCGTTGGCCCCCAAGGTCCTATGTTGGTTGACGATACTAACGACCCGAAATCTGCTTCGGCATCGTTAACCATTAGAAATTTTTTCCCTGGCACAACGGTTTCCGTGTCGCAGGCCGAAAAAACCGTCGCTAGCAATATTGCCTATGGCCAAAGTGTCGCGGCTAGTGGTTTCCCGTTTCGAGATGTCGAGTTCACCGTGACATCCTTGCTTCCTAACGGACGACCTGTCAGCTCCGGGGCGGAGGCCGACTTTCGGCAGGGTAAACGCGCTACGATTTTAGTTATTCCTGACACCTATGGTCGCTTTCGTCCGCGAACGACCCTAGACGGGCGCAATCAGTTTTGATCGGGCCACACGGTCGCCAGCGGGATTCATAGCGGTCTCGCATAAGTAGTTCGCGATCAGTCTCAGGCTGCCACCGCGCCCCAGGCCCATTCGCCTTCCCGTCTTCGATCCGGGTTCGGCTTTCAAATCTTAGCTTCTCAGTGTCTCAGCCTCTAACTATTGGCGTTTTTCCTGCTTCTAAAAGTCCCATGATCACCGGTTTCGCGCCTCGTCTCTCAAAGAACGACGTCATTCGCTTTAGCATTTTCTTTCTCCGGATTGCGTCGCTTGGAGCTGCTGTGCTCTACGCAGTGGCGTCGCGCTAGCGCGACGCCGGTGAACTGATCTCGGTTCACAGGCGGAAGACGGACCGCTCGGTGAGCGGTCCCTACCTGACGTTTCGCGACGCATTTGGGCGGGCAGTCGCCGTTCTGGCTCGAAGATAAGAGTGCGACGGTCGTAGACCGCCGCTACAACATCCTGACCGATAACGCGCGGCGCGAAGCGCCGCGTCAGTGCTGCTGCAGCTGTTGCTGCGACTTCAGCATCTTGATGGCGTCGCGCAGTTCGGCGGCGCGCTCGTAGAGTTCGCCCGCGACCGCACTTTCCATCTCCCGCTCCATGATCTCGAGTTTGGTCAGCGGACGCTTGGCTTTCACTTCCTCCAGCCATTCATCAAGAAAAGCGATCTCCGAGCTCTTGGCCGCCAGCTCCGGCGCGCTCGAACGGTTAAAGAAATCGGCGATCCCGTCGCGGCCCTCCTGGATCTCTTCCATCGCTTCCGCGAACTTTCCCTGGGCCAGCAGAATGGACGCTTTCGCGCGCGTGTTCATCATCAGCACGTAGGGGCGAAACTGTTGCAGCGTCCACGACAGATCTTCGCGGTCGGTGTGGTCGGTCACGAAAGTGAAAAGGTCGAGGTTCCGCTGCGTGTCACGGACCACGCCCGCGAACTCGTTAATCTGAAACAGGCTCAGGTAACGATGATAATATTGAATCCCCTCCTGCTGGAGCTCAGCCGTCTGCTCCTGGGTCAGGCGATATTCTTCGCCGCGCTCTTCCGCGCGCACGGCACGCTGCTGGTGATAAGTCAGGAGCGATTCGCAGCCGTTCGGCCGGAGGCCATCCGGGCGGCCGGTCATCTCCATCTGCAAAACTCCGAGATCGATCCGGAGCTGCAGCTTCTCGCGACCGTCTAAACCGAGGATCTTGCGCACTTTGATTGCGCCAGACTCGTGGGGCCAATCCTTCAGGATCGTGTTCAGGTCCAAACTCATCTTACGAGAAAGCATCGGATATTTAACGTTCGATTGTCAATAAGGTCGCGGTTTGCCGGAATTGGGGTGGCAGCTGGCATATCGATTAGACGCGCGGCTGGCGCTGTTGTTCAACGCATCGGGACAGGCACTTCGGGGTGCGGGCGATGAAACGAAAGCCGTTCGGCGGACGAGATCAGTTCATCCCTCCCAGAGACGGCGTTGCAGGCGCTCCGCCCTCCACTTCTTTTCTCCCATTCGTGATCAGTTGAACCGGATGAACGTGGTGGCCTGTCGCCAGCCGCCCTCAAGGTGCTCCTCTCTCGTACCGCCACGTTGCACGCTGATATTTCCGCTTTCCGCTCTCCGCTTTCCGCTTTCTACTCCACTTGTGGACCGCGAGATCGACGCGTTCATTCAATACCTGGCGGTCGAACGCGGGCTTTCCGAGAATTATCAGCTCTCGACCCGGCGCTCGCTCGAGGAGTTTGCGAACTGGGCCGCCGAGCGCCGCGAGGTGAGCAAGGCGAGCGGTGTCGACCTGGCGCTGATCGGCGATTACCTGGCCGAGCGAAAACGGAACGGCCTGGCTGCTTCCTCCATCAAGATCATCGTCGTGGCGCTCAAGATCTTCTTCCGCCACCTCGCCGCCAAAGGCCTGCTCAAGGCCGACCCGGCGGAAGCGCTGAGTTTGCCACGCATCGAAAGGTATCTCCCGGAGACGTTGAACGAACTGCAGGTGCAGCAGCTGATCGACAGCGTTGACGCAAAGGTGCCGCTCGGTCTGCGCGACCGGGCCATCATTGAGCTGCTTTACGCCAGCGGGTTGCGCATTTCCGAGCTGGCCCAGGCCCGCCTGGAAAATTTCTCGTTCGATGAAGGAATCGTTCGCGTCACCGGCAAAGGCAACAAGACCCGCCTGGTGCCGGTCGGACGCAAAGCCTGCGAAGCGCTGGCCAGCTACCTCGCTTCGGAGCGACCAGCCCTGGTGAAAGCGCGCACGGGCAGCGAAATTTTCCTCTCCGTGCGCGGCACCCGCCTGAGCACGGTTCGGATCTGGCAGATCGTAAAAGCGCACGCGCAGCGCTCCGGCTTGCAGGCCAACATCTATCCGCACCTGCTGCGCCACAGCTTCGCTACGCATCTGCTCAGCAACGGGGCCGACCTGCGCATCATCCAGGAAATGCTTGGGCACTCCGACATCTCCACCACGCAGGTTTACACGCACGTGGACCAGCAACGCCTGAAGGCCGTGCACCGAAAGTTCCATCCGCGCGCGTAAGCGCTGTTCGAGGCGGATGCGTCGGGACGGGCGGCTCGGTGAGCCGCCCCTACCTGCCCAAAGGCATCCGTCGGATAGGTAGGGGCCGTTCACCGAACGGCCCGCGCGTCTACGCCCAATTTGGAGCTTGGTGCTTGGAATTTGGAACTTCTCAAGAGACCCTGTCTCTTGAGTCCTATGTCTCGAATTCTCCTCTTCATTTTAACCATTGTGGTCGTCGTTCTGGCCGTTGGTTATGCGGTTCGCTCGCATCGCGCGCCGACGCTGCAAATCGCCGCGCTCCTGCCCCGCGATACCGTGGCCGTGGCGCACGTCCCGAATTTCGAAAAAACGCGGAGTGAATGGCACGAGTCGGAAATCTACCGGCTCTACATGGAGCACAGCGTCCAGGAGTTCCTGCGCAAGCCGCTCTCCCGCCTGCCGCAAACGCACTACCAGGAAGCGCGCAAGGAACTGGAGGACCTCGATCCGAAAGACGCTTTCGTCGCCCTGACCTCGGTGGCCAACGATCATCCGACCGCGGCGATCGGTTTCCGCTATCACGGCAGCGAGGCGGACGCGGAAAAAGTAATCGGGAAGTGGCGCGCGACCTTGCTGGGCAAAGCTCCCGGATCCACCACCGAGCCGGTCACCTACGAAAAGGCGCAAATCCAGGTGACGCACATCGGCAGCAACGAGGTTTGCTCGACCTACAGCGGGCCGTGGTTCTTCGCTTCGAACAATCTGGACCTGATCAAGTCCCTGATCGATCGCGCCGGCGCGACCGGCAAAGCTCCCGCCGACTCGTTAGCCACCGACGAGCGCTTTCGCCAGGCCATGGCCCATCTGCCGGCGAGTTACAGCTTCAGTTTCTTTTTCCAGCCGCAGGCGTTTGCCGACAAGCTGGCCGCCTTGCGGGAGAAAAGCTCGAGCACGAACGCCAAACAACTCGAGCTCCTCTCGCAAATCCAAAGCGTCTGCGGCGCGGCCCGTTTCGACGGCAGCAAACTGCACGACTTCTATTTCGTCGGCATGCCGGAATTGGTGAAGCGCGGCGACCTTAACCGCGGCTCCCTCGCCCTGACCACCGCCGACACCTTCCTTTATGCGGCCAGCGTGCTCGATATCTCGCGGCAATTCGGCCTGGTCGATTCGTCGCCTAACGGCGCCTATCTCGGGCCAAAGCTGCAAAGCATCGGCCGGGGGCTGGCTGCGGCCGGCATCACCGCCAAGGAATGGGAAGCGGTCTTCGGGAATGAGCTTGGCGTCGTTACAGATTGGAGCGCCGACAGTCACTGGCCCACGCCGCTGTTTGCCTTCCCGGTGAAAGATTTCGCCAAGGCGAAACCGATGGCAGCATCGCTCGCGCACATCCTCGACGATGACGCGCAATGGGCGGAGAGCGACAAGGACGGTGTCCATTATCTCTCGTCTGTTTACCGGGCCGGCTTTGTTGCGCTGCAACCGACGGTCGCTGTTTCGGAGCAATTCATCCTCGTCGGCCTCGATCGCGCCGCGGTGGAATCAGCGATGGCTCGCGCCAAGAGCGGCGGAACAACGCTCTCGACAACGGCGCCGTTCAAAGATGCAGCGCGAAGTTTGCCGGCCCCGACGCAAAGCTTCACTTATCTTGATCTTGGGTTGCTCTATGGCCGGCTCGACGCAGCGCTTCGGCCGATGCTCTTGATGGGCGCGGCATTCATGCCGGCGTTGAACGATTACGTCGATATCGGGAAGCTGCCGGACGCGGAAACGATCAAGAGACATCTGCCGCCGATCGTTTCGTCGCAGCGCTACGATCAGAATGGTTACGCGGCCGAATCGATCGGCCCCATCACGCTCTCGCAAGCCGGCATCGGCGTGATCGGCGCGGCCGTCGCCGGAACCATCGGTTACCGCATCCAATCCCAAGGAATTGCGGCCCCAGGGACCCTGATGGCGCCCGGCCCTTCCAGCGGGGTTGGCGCGCCACCGCCCCATCGCGGAATGATCGGCCGTGGCACCGCAACTCCCTCAGCCCCTGCGCCTTCGCCCACACCGGCTGGCACACCATAGCCCCCCCGAAGGTGTAACGGCGGCACGCTGATGCCCGGGAGTGTCAGAATACGGTCACTCTGTGCCAATTCGGCTCAGTTTCGGCGTCGAAAGCTATCGTTTTTGAGAGAAATGGAGTGCGATTTGGCCGGAACGTGTTATCATCCCGGACCTATGGCTATTCTTAAGAAAAATGCATTTTCGCGTCGAGTTCCTGATCTGGTGACAGAGGAGCTGGTGGCGGTGCTGTCGCGTCGTGCATCGTTCGAATTCAAGCAGCTTTTCGACATCGTGCATGAGAACCTGCGGGCTCGAAATGCGGCCAGCGGTGGTGAAGAGATGCTCCGTCTCCGGGCCTACGAGAAGCTGCAGAACCTCGTCGCGCGCGGCGCGGTGAAAAAGAATGGCAAGAAGTACAAAGGCCTTCCTTCCGCCCTGGCGAACGCGATTGCTCCGCAAAACGGGCACCTCGCTCCGGTAAGATAAGAGAGGCGCCGGCGGCGCAATTTCCGCAAGGCATCCCTTTATGTTGCAAGATTATCTGCCGGTCCTGCTGCAGATCATCGTTGCGATGGCTTTCGCCGGCGGGGCACTGCTCGTCAGTGTCATCGTCGGCAAAGCGGGGCGGCGCTCGCAGACCAAGGACATGGCGTACGAGTGCGGCATGATTCCGCAGGGCGAGAGCCAGCCGCGTTTCAGCGTGAAGTTCTACCTGGTCGCGATGCTCTTCATCCTTTTCGACCTGGAGATCGTTTTCATCTACCCGTGGGCGGTCGTTTTCCGCGACATGATCGCGGGCGAAGGAGCGGGCGCGGCGCGGGTCGCTTTTTTCCCGAGCGTCTTCTGGAGCATGCTCGGTTTCGTCAGTATCCTGATGGTCGGCTACATCTACGCGCTGAAGAAAGGCGCGCTTGATTTCAGGCGGTAAAAAATCGCTTCCGGCCTAACTAGCTGGCCGGTCGCAGAACCCGGGTCAGGTGAAGCCCTACTTCAATTTTGTGGCTATTTTGACCCTCCGATCGAAGGAAAATAAGTTGTTCACAACGTCGCAAATCCGCCCCGTGGAAAACATGGGATTCCCGCTTGCGCGGGTAACGGGAAGCGCCTAATACCTTTAGCTTTCATGATCCACCATATCGTGCTCTACAAGCTGAAGCCGGAGGTCACCCCGGCGCGGGTCGAAGAGATGATGATGAATACCCGCATGCAGCTCCTGAAGATTCCGGAGGTGTTGAGCATCAAATGTGGCAAGCGCATCGACCCTGAGTTGCCCTGGCCGTTCTTCATCGCCATCGATTTCGAGTCGATGGACAAATACGGCATCTTCCGGGAAGACCCGATTTTCGTGAAATTCATGGAAGAGGTGATCAAACCGAACACCTCGGACGCGCTCAGCCTGGACTTCGAGATGGATCCGGGAAAAGACGTGCGTTTTTCCTGACCGAATCTCGCAGGAAGGCGGGGTTCCGGGAAAAGAAACTCTTCAAACTTCCCCTGTTCCTGCTTTCCTTAGCGATTGTTGAATAAGAAAGCCATCCTGCTGGCCGGCGGCGCCGGGACGCGCCTTTTTCCGCTGACCAAGATCGTCTGCAAACAGCTGCTGCCGGTCTACGACAAGCCCATGATCTGTTACCCGCTGGCCACGCTCATGCTCGGCGGCCTGCGCGAAATCCTGATCATCTCGACCCCTAAAGATCTGCCGATGCTGCGCGATTTTTTGGGCGATGGGAAACGGCTCGGCATCAGGCTGGAATACGTCGAACAGGTCCGGCCGGATGGAATTGCGCAGGCCTTTCTGCTCGGCGCCGAATTTCTCGGCGATTCCGGCGCTTCCCTTATCCTGGGCGACAACATCTTTTACGGGAAACTCGATTTCTATCGCAAGGCGCTGGAGACCGAGAAGGGCGCGTGCATTTTTGGTTACCAGGTGCGCGACCCGGAACGCTATGGCGTGGTGGAATTCGGGCCGGACGGAAAGGCGATCAGCCTGGAGGAGAAACCACAGAAGCCGAAGAGTCACTACGCTGTGCCGGGGCTCTACGTTTACGACAACCGCGTGGTGGAATTTTGCCGCGGGCTAAAGCCCTCGGCGCGGGGCGAGCTGGAGATTACCGACCTGAACCTGGCCTACCTCCAGCGGAACGAGCTCAACGTGAAGCCGCTTGGACGCGGAATCGCCTGGCTGGACACGGGGACGCAGAACAGCCTGCTCGAGGCGGGAAACTACATCGCCACGATCGAACATCGCCAAGGGCTGAAGGTGGCGTGTCTTGAAGAAATCGCCCTGCGCATGGGTTTCATCAGCCAGTCGGAGTTGACCGCTCTGATCGACCGTCTCCCGCAGGGAGAATATCGCGACTACGTCAAAATGGTCTGCGACGAAGGCGTCGGCGCCTTCCCGTCGAAGCCGTAAGGACTCCGCGCCGGTTTATTTTTGCTGCTCGCGCAAAAGGCGGCTCGCGTCCGCCAGCACCTTGGTTACGCCATCGGGTGCGAGCGCATCGTAGTAGTTACGAATATTTCCGTGACGATCGACCAGGACGAACCGCGTGCTATGCACGGGTTGCCCTTCGTCGCCCCCGGTGTCTGAAACCCCCAGCTTGAAGCCCTTCACTGAGAGGTCGTAAAGCGTGCTCTTCGGGCCGGTCAGGAAATCCCAGCGGTTCGGTTCCGCTTTCAATTTTTCCGCGTAGGCGTGCAAGACCTCCGGCGTGTCGGTCTCGGGATCGACGGTGAACGAAACCAGCTGCACATCGGATTTGGCGAGCGGCTTTTGCAATTCGCTCATCCGCGTGCTGATAATCGGGCACGGCCCGCGACAGCTGGTGAAAACAAAATCGGCGATCCAGATTTTCCCCGCGAGATCGGCGCTGCCGAAGGGGTGGTTAAACTGGTTGGTCAGGGCGAACGTTCCGACCGGCCCGTAGTTAGGCAACGGTCGCCGCGCCAAGGCGGCCGCCTCCCATTGGCGGAGCAGGACCAGGCCAGCCGCGACCACGATTGGAAACAGCAGAAGCGTCCACTTCCAGATCTTGGAGAAAGCGATCGGTCTCGTTGACCCGGTCGAAGCAGCAGCAGTTGTCATAATTTGGTGGCCACCAGCGCGATGAGAAGCAATGGCAGGTAGATGATGGAAGCGAAGAAAAGACGGCGGGCCGCCACAGCATTTCGGTGTTTCAAGAAGCTCATGCCCATGGCGACGTAGAACCCTCCGAGGAGCAGTTCAATGGGAACATAAATCGCCGAGACCACGCCGACAAACGCGGGCAGTCCGGCCACGCCGAGCAGCAGCATGGCAAAAAGGACACTCTGGCTGGCGCTGCGCGCGCCGCTTTCGTCGTCATTCGAAATCATCTGAAAGCCGGCCCGCGAGTAATCGTCGCGACACATCCAGGCGATGGCGAAGAAGTGCGGGAGCTGCCACAGCATCATGATGGCAAACAGACTCCACGCGCCCGCGTCGATTCGCCCGCGCGCGGTCGCCCAGCCGATCAGCGGCGGCAGCGCCCCCGGCACCGCGCCGACCAGGGTGTTGAAGGTGCTGATCCGCTTCAGCGGCGTGTAAGCGAAGATGTAAATAAGAATGGTGAGCGCCGCCAGGAAAGCGGTCAGCCCGTTGCAGGTGAAGGCCAGATAACTCACGCCAAAGAGACAACAGACGGTGCCGGCGATAAGCGCTTCGGTCGGGCTCATCCGTCCGCCTGGGATCGGGCGCAACTTTGTGCGCTCCATCAACGCATCCACGCGCCTCTCCCACCATTGATTGAGCGCGGCGGCGCCGGCCGCGGCCGCCGCCGTGCCGATCATCACATGCAGGAAGGTGTTTCCGCGCCACGGAGAGACGGCGGCGAGATAATATCCCACCGCGGTGGTCATGAGCACGAGCAGAGTGAGGCGCGCCTTGACCAGCTCCGCGTAATCGGAGGCGAAGCCGCCGCGGGCCGGCGCCGGAGAGATCTCTGTTTCCCCCGCGGGATGAACGACATCCGATTTCACGCGAGTACGGGGACACTCTTTTCTTCACGCGACGGTGGCACGCGGTTCGGCGGGGTCGAGAAACGCAAAGCGAAACTGCTGATGGCAACCCCGAGCGTGAACATCACCGCGCCGACGGCAACGTGGGCAGTCGCAACGTCAGCGGCCTTGTTACTCCAAATGGTCCAGGCTCCCAGCGTAATCTGCAAAAAGAGCCCAAGCGTCCAGATGATCAGCAACCGGTTCATCACGGGAATGCCGCCGCCGCCGCGCCGGGCCGCGCTGACCGCGAAAAGGATGGCGACGAAAACGAGCAGCGCGCCGAAGCGGTGCGCCATTTGCAGCCAAATCTGAAACGCGTTTACATCCGAAAGTCCCCAGGCGTCACGCCAGACGTTAATCTTTTCCAGCGCCGTCGCGCCCGTGTCGGGCCACCATTTTTGATAGGCAGTTGGAAAATCGAGAATCGAAAGATCCTTGTGCTGATGGCGCATGGTCGCCCCGAGGATCATTTGCCCGTAAATGAGCAGCGTCGCGATCAGGGCAACGCGCGCAAGGCGACGCCATCCCTCGACGCTTCCCGTCGCACCGCGCTGCCAGACTTCGCTCCGGACTACGCCGATGAAGACGAGCAAACCGAAGAACGCCTGAGCCAGGCAGGCATGAAAGATCCCGATTTGATCCTTGAGCAGAGTGACCCGCAGGCCGCCGAGCACTCCCTGGAGAATGACCGCCAGGAGCGCGCAGATGCCAAGGCTGCGAACCCACGGCCGTGTCTCGTCTCGCCAAAGCCAGATCGCAAGGATGATCGTCAAAATGCCGACGGTTGAGGCGATCAACCGGTGCGTGTGCTCAAATAGAATTCCCCCGACCCATTTCGAGACCGGGAAGAGGAACATGTTGTAGCCAAACGTGGTCGGCCAATCCGGCACCGCCAGCCCGACACCTTTGCTCGTCACCATTCCGCCGCTGCAAATGAGCAGAAGCGTGGCGGCGGCCAGAAACCAGATGAAGCGGTTCAGCCATGGACCGGAAGCGGCGCGAGCCATGGCCCTAGAATAATCGTGGCCGCTTCGAAAGTCGAAGACGCGCAATCACTAACCTGCCCGCCGGCCGAAGAAATCGATGTTCGGCCCCAGGGTGACGAAGCAGGCCCCCGCTCTTTCGCCGCGACGTTCCTAGGCCTTGGGCGACGCCGCGGGCGCAGGAACCGGCGACGCGGCGGGATTGGCGTTCTTCGGCGCTCCCGCCGGCGGAATGCTCCCGGGGGTCGGGCCGATCGACGGTTCGCCGGCCGGACGCGTGGTGGGCGCGGGCGCGCTGGCCTGCGCCGAGAGCTCCTGGCGTTCCTTCAGCCACGCCTGGTAATCGGCGGGTGAATCAACGATGACGGTGCCTTTCATCCCATAATGGCCAAGGCCGCAAAGCTGGCCGCAGACAATTTCGTAGGTCCCCGTCTTGATGGGTTTAAACCACATCGGGATGATCGACCCGGGAATCGCGTCCTGCGCGATGCGCATGTTCGGCAACGCAAAATTGTGAATCACATCCTTGGAGGAGACTTCCACGATGACCGGCCGGTCCACCGGGATGTGCAGTTCGCCGGAGAAAGTCAGGTCATCCTTGGAGGCGGGATCGTTCGAATCAATCCCGAGCGGGTTGTTGTTGCTGACCAGGTGAACATCACGGCGCCCAAACATTCCGTCCGGCCCGGGCATGTGAAAGTTCCAGTTAAACTGCTGGCCGACCGCGTGGACCAGGATGGCGTTCTTGGTGTTGGGAAATTCGTTAACGCGTTTCGCCCAGATCGGGATGGCGAATCCGACCAGCAACACGGCGTCGATCAGCACGACGGAAAACTCAAGGTGAGTGGAGATGCCGCTCTTGACGCCTTCGTGATCGGCGCGCGGCTGACGGCTGCGGCGAAAGCGGATGAGGACGTAGATAAAATAGATCGACCAACCGACAAAGAGCGCGCCCATGAACCAATGGGCAAACTCGATGATGTGATCGATCTGGAAGCCGTGCTCCGAGGCGTTCGGCGGTTGTCCAAGAAACTCGTTGATCAGGGCAAGCTTATTCATACTTATCCAAATCTTCCTGGGCCAGCTGCTGATGCGGCTGCAGCGGCATGCGGCTGTGTTTCCAGATGCTGTAACTAAACGCGCCGATTCCGCCGAGCACGGTCATGACCGCGCTGAAGAGAAACCAGATGGCCACGGCCATGTGCTGGGTTTCTTTGCCGTCCTTCGCTCCGTAACAAAAGGAGCACGCCATGGCCTGCGCCAAAGGCGAACAGAGCAGGATGGCGGTGAGATAAAAGAACTTCGCCTTCATGCGATGATCCCGAGCCGCTTCATTTTTCGATAAAACCAGATTCCATAAACCACCAGGAGAACGGCGGCGGCAAAAGAGGCGATGGCGCCCCCGAGATAAATCGAGCTGCCTTCGACCAGGTTCACCCAGACGCACCAGACACCCAGGGCCAGCGCCACCAGGGTTGAGAAGAAGATGAAAATGAAATGAACGGCTTTCAGCGACATCTCAGTGAACGATCGGGTTGTACCAGGCCAGATAAGTTAGCCAAAAAAGCCCGAGCACAAAAATGACGGTAAAAATAAGGATCCGGTAAATGAGCCGCTTCTCCGCTGCCAGGTGCATAAAGACGAGCACAACCAGCGAGACCTTGATCGAGGCGACAACCATGGCCACGGCAATGTTGAGCTGTCCGCCGCGCGCCGGTGCGATGTTCATATGGAACAGCCACGAGAAGAAGCCACCGAAGTCGACATAAGAAAGCGCGACCGTGAGGATGGTGAAGACGATCAGGAGCGCGCCAACCATGACGTAACGCATGACATGCTGGTGCACGCCATGGGCGTAATCCTCATGCTCGCTCGGATCCTGTGCGATATCGGGCGGGTTATTCATGGTTAAAGCAGATAGAAGAGCGGGAAGACAAAGATCCAGACCAGGTCCACGAAGTGCCAGAAGAGCCCGCACACTTCCACGCGATTGGCCAGGTGCTCGGGATTGCGCTGGTACACTTTCTTGCTGACCGGCAGCCACATGTACAGAAAGACGAGCACGCCGCCCAGCACATGCAGGCCGTGCAGCCCGGTGATGGTGAAATAGGTGGCGAAATAGTTGTTATGCCACGGGCCGAAGGAAGTGATGCGTTCGACATCTTCCTTCTCGATCTTCCCGATGGTGTCGGTCGGCCCGACATAGAGAAAGTGCGGCCGGTCGTGCGTGGGGTTGTCCGGGTCGGTATACACCGGGTCGAGACCGATCTCGTATTCCTTCGCGTTGGGATCGTTCAACGCTTCCGGGTTATGCAGATGCCCGGAAATTTCGATGCGCGGCTCCAGGCCCTTCTCGGTGCGGCGCTCGTTCCCGAGATACTTCTCATACTTGGGCAGGGCTTCCGTCTTAATGACCGCGCCGAAGTGCTCGAACTTCTGCGGCCACTCATAGCTGAGCTTGACCACGAGGAAGGCGACGCCGCAAAGAATGGTCACCAGCATCCACCACCAATACGCGCGGTAGCGGCGCATCTTCAGCGAGGCCCAGGCCAGGACCACCGTGACGGATGAAAGGATAAGGATGGCCGTGTTGCCCGCGCCAACCGGAACGTTGAGCAGGCCGTGCGGCCACATGCCCGGCGCCGCATCCAGGCGCAGGAAGATGTAGCCGGAGAAAAGGCCGCCAAAAAGCATGACTTCGGACGCGAGGAACAACCAGATGCCGATCTTCGCGTTCCACAGACCCGTGTCGGGCCGGGCTGATACCGTGTAGGGAATTTCCATCCGTTAGGCCAGGGCGGGTTCCTCGCGCACCGCCGGACGGCGCGTCCGCTCGGTCTCGACGACAGGTTCGTTTTGCATGGTGAAATCCTTGTCCGCGCCGGGCAGGCTGTAGTCGTAGGGCCCGCGATAGGCCACCGGAATCTCGGTGAAATTGCCGTGCGGCGGCGGGGAGGGAGCGAGCCATTCGAAGGTGGTCGCCTCCCACGGATTGTCGTTCACTTTCTTGCCGTGCTTGATGCTCCAGAAGAAATTAATGATGAACGGAATCTGGGCCAGACCCATGATCCAGGCCGCCCAGGAGATCGGCGTATTCCATTCGAATCCACTCAGGCCCCAAACCTTCTCAGCCGCCAGGTTCCAGCCTTGTCCGCCGTCATACCAGCGGCGATGCATGTTCAGCATCCCCTGCAGGAACATGGGCAGGAAGATGACGTTCATGCAGATGAACGACGGCCAGAAATGCACTTTGCCCCAGAACTCGCTCATCTGGCGCCCGGTCGCCTTCGGGTACCAGAAATAAACGCCGGCAAAGAGAGCGAAGATGGTTCCCGGCGCGACGATGTAATGGAAGTGCGCGATCACGTAATAGGTGTCGTGCAGGTAAAGGTCGGCCGAGTTAAACGCGAGCGGAATACCGGTTAGGCCACCGATGCCGAACATGGGCAGGAAGGCGGTGGCGAAAAGCATTGGCACGTTGAATCGCAGCGAACCGCCCCAGAGCGAAATAAAGAAGGCGCTCAGGATGATGACCGAGGGGATCGAGATGAGCACGGTGGTGGTCTGGAAGAAGGCGCTCACGGTCGAGCCCATTCCGGTCAGCCACATGTGGTGAGCCCAGACGATGAAAGAGAGGAACCCGAGAACGAGCACCGAGAAGACGAGCGACTTGTAACCCCAAAGAGGCTTGCGCGAATTGTTGGCGAGAATTTCGCTGACAATTCCGAAGGCCGGCAAAATGAGCACGTAAACCTCGGGGTGCCCGAGGAACCAGAAAAGATGCTGCCAGAGCAGCGAACTGCCGCCACCGCTGATGTTGACGACGGCGCCGTTCACGACCAACCCGGTCGGCAGGAAGAAGCTGGTCGCGGCCACGCGATCCATCAATTGCATGATGGCGGCGGCTTCCAGCGGCGGGAAGGCGAGCAGAAGAAGAAAGGCGGTGACGAACTGGCACCAGACGAAGAAGGGGAGACGCATCCAGGTCAGCCCCTTGGAGCGCAACTGGATAATGGTGGTGATAAAATTAACCGCGCCCAACAACGACGAAGTAATCAGGAAAACGAAGCCAATGATCCACATGGTCTGGCCGTTGAAGACCGGGCTGAACCCGGGACCCTTGTCGACGATGTCCGCCAGCGGGGTGTAAGAGGTCCAACCGCTCTTGGCCGCGCCGCCGGGAACGAAGAAGCTGGCCAGCATGACCACCGCGCCAACTGCGAACGACCAGAAACTGGCCGCATTGATCTTCGGGAAAGTCATGTCGGGCGCGCCGATTTGCAGCGGAACCACGAAATTACCGAAGGCGGCAAAGGCGACCGGCACGACCCCGAGGAAGATCATGATGGTGCCGTGCATGGCTCCTAACGAATTGTAAAATTCCGGGGCCATTTTGCCGTCCGGCATGCTGCCCGGCCCGAAGAAATGGCCGAGCGCGTTGCCAATCAGGGGCAGCGCATGGCCCGGGTAAGCGAGCTGAAACCGCATCAGCATCATCAGGCTGAAGCCGCAGAAGAGGAAAATCAGCCCGCAAATGCCGTACTGGATCCCGATGACTTTGTGGTCGGTCGAGAAAATGTATTTTCGCCAAAACCCGAGCTCGTGATGCTCGTGCCCGTGATGGGCGTCGTGTTCGTGAGACGAATGGTGGTCTGCTACAGAAGTGGAGGCATCCATTTCAGCAAAGAGATTAGCCGTTCAATATCGGGAGGCAAAGCGTCATTGCAAAGCGCGAAATTCGGGATGAGCCGGTCATTTTTTAGAGGCAGCGGAGGCCCCGGCACGACGCTCGTCCGGCTCGGTTTTCTCCTCCTTTAGCTGTTCTTCCCGAAACCGGCGCAGCCCATGCGTGGCCAGGCTTTCCTCGAACAAATCGCGGTTGATGGCCTGGGCGGCTGCCGCTCCCTGCCCGGCTGCGATAATCATCTGGCAATTGGCCGGCGTGACACAGCCGGCCGCGTAAAGGCGGGGCACGGAGGTGCGCATGCAGTGGTCGATCTCAATCTGGCCATCCCGATCGATCCGGGCGCCGAGTTCCTCGGCGATCTCGGTATGGAAGATATCGCCGCGGGTCGTGAAAATGTTGTCGATCTTGACCTCGGTGCCGTCGGCAAAGGTCAGCCCCGTCACCTGGCAACCGTCACGCAGGCAATCGGTGATCCGGGTAAAATAAACCGGCAGCTCGTATTCTTTGAGCCAGCGACCATGTTCGTCGTCCCAGGTGATTCGCTCGCCATTCGTCGCCACCATCACGCACGGGGAATAATGCAGCATCCCGAGCGCATACTCGACGGTTTCATTGTTCGCGCCGACGATGGCAATGGCCTGGCCGCGCACGCGGAATCCATCGCAATCCTTGCAGAAAAACATGCTGTGCCCGAGACACTCGCGGACGCCGGGAATCTCGGGCGGGATGTGATAAATGCCGGTGGCAAGGAGCAAACTTCGGCAATCGTAGTGACCATTTTTCCCGGTTAAGCGAAAGCCTTCGCCCTCGCCGCGCGCGCCCTGGATCTCATCCGAAACGAATTCCACCCCGTGACGCTTCGCCTGCTCCCGGCCGAATTTGAGCAGGTCGTTGCCATCAACGCCTTCGGGAAAGCCGAGATAGTTCTCCACCCGGGGTTCCCATTTGGCCATGGAATGACCGCTGTCCACCACCACCGTGTCGCGCTGGGCGCGCCCGAGGTAGATCGCGGCCGAGAGCCCCGCGATCCCGCCTCCGAGAACAATGACTTCGCGCTTCTTCATTCGTCGACGTTTAATCGTTCAAACGAAGACATTTGGACGGATTAAGTGCTTTTGCGTCCGACCTTTACAACAGTGCCCGGCGATTTCTTCATATGAAGCGATTCATCCTGACAAGCCTGGCACTGCTGGCAGCAGGGCTGACCACCAGCAGAGCCGCCCAACTGACCGAGACAGCCAGTTTCCCTAACCAGCAGGTGACCGGCGTCGCCGTTTCAAAGTCCGGCCGTATCTTCGTCAATTTCCCGGTCTGGTCCGACGACCATTATCTCTCCGTGGCGGAGATCGTCGACGGCCAACCAAAGGCCTATCCGAATGACGAGATGAACAAACCCGGAGCGCCCGGCGATCATTTTGTCTGCGTGCAGGCGGTCTACGTCGATCCGGAGGACAACTTATGGATCGTCGATCCGGCCGCGCCGAAGATGCAGCAGATCGTTCCGGGTGGACCGAAATTGGTCAAAGTCGATCTGAAAACCAACCAGGTCGTGCAGACCATTCCGTTCGGAGAAGATGCGGCGCCGAAAAAAAGTTACCTGAATGATGTGCGCGTTGACCCGGCTTTCGGCACCGCTTTCCTGACCGATTCCGGGTTGGGTGCCATCGTGGTGGTCGATCTCAAGTCGGGCAAGGCGCGTCGCCTTCTCGAAGGGCACGACTCCACCCGCGCGGAGAAGAATTTCAAGCTGCGCGTGGATGGAAAGGAATTGCTGGACCAGCAGAAAAAATCGCCGCCGCAGATAAACTCGGATGGGATCGCCCTGGATACCCTGAACGGGTACCTCTATTACCACGCGCTGACCGGCCGCACTCTCTACCGCATTAAAACAGAGTTCCTCCGGGACGAAAAACTTTCGAGCCGGGAACTGGCCGCCAAGGTGGAGAACGTCGGGCAGACCGGCGCACCGGATGGAATGCTGGAAGCACCCGACGGAAGCGTCTACCTGACCAACCTCGAAACGAACGGCATCGATCGCTTTGATCCGAACACAAAAAAAGTAGAGCAGGTCATCAGCGACAAGCGTCTGCTCTGGCCGGACACGCTGAGCTGGGGACCGGGCGGGACGATTTATGTCACGGCGTCGCAGATTGAAAACATGCCGCGTTTTAACGGCGGGAAGAGCACGCGCGTCGACCCGTACAAAGTGTTCAAGCTGACCTTGCCCTAACGATCGGCTGAGCTGTTCTCTTCCGCGCCTGGTTCCATGTCCCAATGCTTGGAAAGCCGGGAGACGGCCAGCGCCGGTATGGCAAAGCCACTGGTATCGTAGTGCGAGGTATCGTTGAAGAGCGCGAGGCGCGCACAGGTCGGGTCACGAAAATCGACAATGTTCAGCGCGGCCGGTTTCTGGTCGAGGTTGTCGCGATAGCGCCGCGGATCGAAGCCGAGAATGGAACTGAGCAGGAGGCGAATGGTGGCCTTGTGCGAAACAAGCAGAATCTCCCGGCCGGGGAACTCCCTAACCAGCTCGATCAGGACCGGCAGGGCCCGCGCCGTCACGGCCAATCCGCTCTCGCCGCCTTGCGGTGCGAAGGTGTAAGGATCGTTCTCCCAGGCGGCGGCTTCCTCGGGAAATCGTTCTGCCACCTCGCTGCGCGTCATCTGTTCCCAACGCCCATGCGAAATCTCGCGGAGGCCGGGGCGAATCTGCACTTCCAATTGATGGGGCGCGGCCAGGATGGCGGCGGTTTCGCGAGTCCGACCCAAGGGCGAAGCGAAAATTCCCGCGAAAGGCACATCGGCCAGCCGCTGGGCGAGCCGGCGCGTTTGTTCGCGGCCTTCATCGGAAAGCTCAACGTCGGTCTCGCCGGCGAAACGGTCTTCCGCGCTTAACACGGTGGCGCCATGCCGAACCATGAAAACGCGCGTGACGCCGTGTGCGGGCACCAGAACTTCTTAGCGAATCCGGTGAAACAAGCAAAGGCGCGACGCGCTGCGGTCTAGCCGTTGCCGAGGCCAAGCAACGGTCGCCACCAGGGAATTCCAGCCAGCATGATCAGGACCGAGCAGAGGCAGGCGATGGCGGCGCCGCGAAGCCTGGCCTTGCGCGCGAGGATTCCGCCGACGTGCGCCAGCGCGACCGCGATCAGCATATAAGTCGTGTGTTCGACCGTGAAGAAGCGCGATTCATGCATCTTCATGGCGGCGGCCATGTCGTGAAAAGCGGCCCGCGTGATCGGGCTCACCCCCAGGAAGAGGACCAGGCCTAACAAGAACTGCAGATCCATGACAATGACAAAAATCACGAAAAAACGCCGCAGCGCAGGATGAGGAGGCCTGGTCCCGCTCCAAGCCGAGGCGGCGGCGACGAGGGCGGCCAGGCCGGCGGCGAGCGCCAGCCAGCGCATCAGGTTGTGGCAGGAGAGAAGAGCCGGATAAAGCATGCCGCATCATGCGAGCGACTGCCGCCCAAAGTCGAGCGCCGATTCGGCCTAACGATCGTCGCGCGGAAAGCGATCGGGCAGGCCGTAAAAAAGGACCGGGATCAGCGCCGCCACCACCGCGGAAGCAATCAGGAGGAGTTTAGTCAGCCAGTTCAGCGGATCCTCCGGCATGCGGTGGCGCAGGCCGATCCACGCCGTGATCACGCCGACCAGGATGGCGACAATCTCATAGGTCATGCAGCGCACAAACCGGCTCTGCCAATCGAAGCGGAAGCGGCGACGAGACTTTTTCGGGCGGACCGACGGCCATTCTTCCTCGGACCAGGCGGCCTCGGCCTCGACAAATTCCGGTTCACTGACCGGCTCGGGGACAGGCCGCGAAGCACGCGGCACCTGGGTTTCAAGGCTTTGCCTGACGGGCGCGGCGGGCGGCGGAGCTTGCGCCGGAACGGCGGGCTCAACCCGAGGGCGGAGCTCGAGGTTCGGACGAACGGGGGCTTCAACGGGTTGTGAGGGTCGCGCGGCCAGAGGGAAAGGCTGAGCCTGCGGCGGGATCGCGGCGGGTTCACCCTTCGGATTTTGAGCGGAGCGCGCGCGGCGCACGATCGGGATCGGACGGTAAACCGGCTCTGGCTCTGGAACCGGAGCCGGCGGAGACACAAATGCGACCGGCGCCGGTGGAGGCTGCGGCACGGGGGCCGGAACGAAATTCTGCACTGGAGCCGGCGCTGGTGCCGGCGGCGGCGCTGACGGTGGAGCCGGCGGCGGAGTCGGAGCACTGAAGAAAACGGGCGACGGAAGAGGTTCAGGTTGCGCGGGCGGAACCGGCGCGAATGACGCGGGCGGAAGCGGCTCCGGCTGCGCTGGAAGAACCGGGGCGAACGACACCGGCGGAAGTGGATCTGGCTGCGCGGGAGGAATCGGCGCGAACGAGACTGGCGGAAGCGGCGAAACTGGAGGCGGCTCGACCGGCGCGAGCGGTTCGGGAGACGCGGGCTGAGCCGTTGCAAATATCTGCTGCAGCAGCATCTCCGGCGTGGGAGCGACCGGAGTCGTTAGGGGATTTGCCGGAGCCGGCTCGGGGGCCGGGGCAATCGTTTGCGGCGCCTGCGCAAAAAGTTGTTGCAGAAGTTCGTTAGGCGACGGTGCCACCGGCGGCACATTTTCCGGAACGGCCGGCGGTTCCGGCGTCACCGGCAGGATGGGCGCCGCCGCCTCGGCCGGCTTCCGGGGAGCAAAGAGGTCCGCCAGGAAGGGATCATCCGGCTCATAGTCCGGCGGATATTGCACCGGTTCGGGCGGAGGCTGCGGCGGCGGGGCCGGCGGTTTCGGAGGCGCCGACGTCGGCACGAATCGGTAAGGCTCGCCCGTCGGCGCAGGCGAATTCGCCAAAAGAATCTTTAAAATGTCGGGAGGAGCAGAAGGAACCGGGGCGCTCGGAGCAGGCGGAGTCGGTTTCGTCTTGACCGGTGGAACCAGCGCTTTAGCCGGCGCGGGCGGTTTAACCGGAGCTGGCGGAGGGAGTTTCAGCACCGGGGCTTGCACCACATTTTTGACTCCGCTGGAGCGCAAAGCCTCCCCATTTGTCACTTTGGCGGGCGCAGCGATCGGGCCCTCCGCGGCAACAGGCTTGGCGGCAACCTTGGCCGGCGGCGTTTCGCCTTTTGGTTTCGCCGGCAAGGCCGGCCGCACCACTTCGGCCTTCTTCTCGACCGGACGAGGAGGTGGAGGCGGTGGCAGGATCGGGTGAGTGAGGCTCTCCTTAGTTACTCCAAACCCCAAGGGAGTGAATGGCGCAGGCTTCCATTTCGGGGGCGGTGGCGCCTTGGATACGACCTTTTCCGGCTTCGGGGTTAAGCGATTCACCGGCCGAACCTTGCGACGGGCCGCCGTCACTTTTTGAATGCTCTCTTTCTCGAGCGCGTACTTTCGCGCGGGTGCAGATTCTTTGGGCAGCGCGGGCGACGTTTCCTCTACCGGCTGGCCGCGCCACTTGGATTTACTGGAGCCATCCAGGCCCCTTCCGAGGTAATCTGAGAAACTGGCTGATTCACTCGGAATAAGCGACATGAGGGGAGGCGTTTTGGGGGAAATATCATAGCCTCAAGCCGTCCCCGTAATCAACCGGAAAGCCGGTGGAAACGCCGTTCCTGCTCAGCGCAGCGAGAAGAAGATCAAAAGCGCGAGCCCGACCAAGGTGAGCGCGAGGTAAAAGGCACCGTTCCAGCGATGAGCCGAGCGCCTCCCGTGATCTGGCAGAGTGACCTCGCCGTTATTTTCGACCGCGCGCAGGATGCTTTGCGCGATCGTTTCCACCTCGTCGCGGCCATCGCGGCGATGCAGAACAATTTTGTCGAGGTATTGATTGACGGAGAAGAAGCCCGCCGGCGTGGCGTGGGCCAGGGCATCCCGGCGCGGCGCGAGAGGATGAGGGCGGGGTCGACTTGTTAGTCCCCAGTAGCCCATCGGTTTGCGCGGCGCCTTCACACTTGTAATTTCTATAAAGCATAAGGTCTGCCACATCGAATGTGCGCCCGGCTTGCCCCTTCGTCCGGCGATTGTTCGGCTGCCCTTCCTCCCCGCTCGGGAGACGACTGACCCGAGAATATCTTTCTGATCTCGTTGAGAAGTGTCCGACTCCCCCGCCCCGCCCATTTGCCGGATGCTGCAGCACGACTGACGTTTTGCCGTGTCGGAAAACCCGCGGAACGCTCGCCACATCATCCATCTCGACATGGATTGCTTTTACGCTGCGATCGAGATGCGCGACCGCCCCTCGCTCCGCGGCAAGCCCATCGGCGTCGGGGGTCAGCGGCGCGGAGTTCTAACGACCTGCAATTACGAAGCGCGCGCCTTTGGCATCCATTCGGCGATGCCGACCTTCATGGCGTTGCAACGCTGCCCCAACCTGATCGTGGTTCCCACCCGCTTCGATGTTTATCGGCGCGAAGCGCAAATCATCCGGGGCATCCTCCATCGGTTCACCCCGCTGGTGGAACCGCTCTCGCTGGATGAAGCGTATCTCGACGTGACCGCGCACCCCGGCGCGCCCGGGGCGCTGGCCAAGGTCATCCGCGACATGATCTTCCAGAAAACGCGCCTGACCGCGTCGGCCGGTATCGCGCCTAACAAGTTGGTCGCAAAAATCGCCAGCGACGCCAACAAGCCCAACGGCCAGCTGGAAATCGCGCCCGACCAGGTCTCGGTCTTCATGGCGCAGCTCCCGGTCCGGAAGATCTGGGGGATCGGACCCGCCACCGAAAAGAAGCTGAACGAAATGGGAATCCAGACCTGCGGCCAGCTGCAGGAGTTCTCGCGAATCGAACTGCAGCAGCTCTTCGGTCGTTGGGGCATTGAATTATACGACTTGGCTCGCGGGATCGACGACCGCCCGGTGGAGCCGGATCGGCCGCGCAAATCGCTCAGCACGGAGGAAACCTTTTCCTACGACCTGGAAACTCTTCCGCAATGCACCGAACAGGTTGGCCAGCTTTACGAGGAATTGATGGCCGAGTTGGCGCAAAAGGAACCGAAGCGGCGCGTCCGCAAAATTTTCCTGAAGCTGAAGTTTAGCGATTTTACCCGGACCACGGTTGAGCGGGCGGGACTCGGCCTCTCGCTTGAATCCTTCCAGACGCTGCTGGAGGAGGGTTACGCGCGGACCGGGAAGCCGGTCCGGCTGATTGGTGTCGGTGTCCGTTTCGCCGAGGAACCGGACCACGCGGAAGCGCAGTTGTCATTGTTGTGAAGGAGACCGGAGGCCGACGCCGTTGCGTTAATCCGAGGAGCTGTCTCAGGCCGAATTTTCCGGTTCCTTTGCTTCGGCCGGTGGTAATTTCGGATCAATGACGCCGCTGCAGAGAAAGTTCGCCCTAACCGGCTGCGACGTCCGCTTCGACAACCTGACGCGGCAGCTTTACGCGACCGACGCGTCCATTTACCAAATGCAGCCGGCGGGCGTGGCCTTTCCGAGCAGCAGCGCGGAGGCAAGCGCGGTCATTCGGGCCTGCGTCGAGAGCGGTCTTCCAGTGACCCCGCGTGGCGCGGGCACCAGTCTCTCGGGCGGCGCCATCGGGGAAGGCCTGATCGTGGAATTTTCGCGGCACAACCGCCGCATCTTCGATCTCGACCGCGAAAAGATGAGCGTCCGCGTCGGCGCAGGCGTGGTGCTGGATCAACTGAATGCTTTTCTGCGGCCGCACGGATTTTGTTTCGGACCCGACGTCGCCACGAGCTCGCGCGCGACGCTCGGCGGAATGATCGCCAACAACTCCTCCGGTGCGCGCGTGCCGGTTTACGGCACCACGGCCGACCACGTCATCGCCCTGGAGGTCATCCTGGCGGACGGACGAATCCAGACCATCGGCACGGATCACGATTCGTTAGGCGAGGAGAAACGCCGGATCGCGGAATGGGTGGCTGTGTGTGCCCGGGCCATCGACCGCGAAATGCCGCCGGGGCTGCGCAAACGCTGGCCGGGTTACGGGGTGGAGCGTTTTTACCGGCGCGGGCAGCAACTGCACGATATTTTCGCCGGCAGCGAAGGTACCCTCGGCGCGATCTTTTCGGCCGAGCTGAAGATCAGTCCACTCCCGCGCGCCAAGGGTCTCGGGGTGGTCTGCTTCGCCTCCGTGGCCGAGGCGATGCAGGCCACCGTGGCCCTGCTCGATCTGGACCCGGCGGCCATCGAGCACATCGACCGGCCCCTGCTCGACCAGAGCAGGGGACAGTTGCTCTTCCAACCGGCGCGCGACCTTCTCGAACTGGACGCGCGTTCCTGTGAATCCCTTCTGCTGGTGGAATTTCAGGACGGCGAAGTCGATGAGCGCCTCGAGCTGCTGCGCGCCCGGAGTTTGGGCCTGAGAACCAGGATTCTCCGATCCACCCACGAGATGAACATGGTCTGGGCCGTGCGCAAGGCCGGCCTCTCTCTCCTGACCGGCTGCATCGGGCCGGCCAAGCCGGTTGCCTTTATCGAGGATGCCGCGGTGCGCCCCGAGCACCTGCCCGCCTACGTCGCCGGACTGGAAAAGATCATGAGCTCGTTAGGCTTGGACGCCTCCTACTACGGACACGCCGCCACCGGTTTGTTGCACGTCCGCCCCGTTCTTGACCTTCATGACGCCGGCGACTTGAAAAAATTCCGCCAGGTGGCGGACGAGACGGCCGCGCTGGTTCGGCAGTTTAAAGGCTCGCTCTCGGCCGAACACGGGGTCGGGATCGCGCGAACGGAGTACATGCCCGAGCAGCTCGGTCCTGATCTGTTCGAGCTGATCCGGCAGATCAAGGGCCTGTTCGACCCCGGGAATGCATTCAACCCCGGCAAGATCCTAAGCGACGGAAAACATCGGATCGACAATCACCTGCGCGATAATTTTACGCGTCCCATCGATCTCCCGTTCACCCCGCGCCTGACCTTCGCCTTCAAGGATCATTCGTTCATCGGCAATCTCGAGCAGTGCAATGGCTGCGGTGGCTGTCGCAAAGATGCGCCCATGATGTGCCCGACCTTCCTGGCCACGGGCGAAGAAGTGATGTCGACCCGCGGCCGGGCCAACATCATCCGGGCCAGCCTGGAAATGCGCGCGAATGGACACGACCCGCTCCGTTCGGCTGAGCTCAACGCCGCCCTGAGCAATTGTCTTTCGTGCAAGGGATGCACACCGGAATGCCCATCCAATGTCAACCTGGCGCTGCTCAAGGCGGAACTGATGCATGCGCGTCATCGCCGCCATGGTCTGCCTCTGCGGGAACGAATGCTGAGCGATGTGGACCAGCTCGGGCGTCTCGGCTGCGCCTTTCCGCGGTTGAGTAATGCCCTGCTGGAGTTCGGGCCGGCGCGCGCGCTGATGGACAGGATGCTGGGACTGTCGGCCAGGCGCTCCTTGCCGCACTACGCAACAGAGCGCTTTGACAAATGGTTCGCCAAGCGAAAAACGCCGCGCAACGAAAGTGCGCCCGTCCGGCGCGGCAAAGTGATTCTTTGGGATGACACTTTTGTTCGTTATCACGAACCGCACATTGGGAAAGCCGCCGTCAGGGTCCTGGAATCGTTAGGCTTTTCCGTCGCCTTGGCCGGAGGACGGCAGTGCTGCGGCCGGCCGGCTTTTAGCCAGGGAAACCTGGACGAAGCGGGCAGGCTTGGGCAGCGCAACCTCGATCTCCTGCTCAAGGAAGATCGCGTCGAACCCATCATCTTCCTAGAGCCGTCCTGCTATTCGATGTTCGCGGAAGATTATCGCGAACTGGGCCTGCCCGGCGCCGACGAAATTCGTTCGCGCGCGGTTCTTTTCGAGGCGTTCGTTGCCGATAAATGGGAAACCGCGCCGCCCACGCTTCGCAGCACAAATGGCGAAGGCGCCGTGAACGTCGCCGTTCACGCTCACTGCCATGCCAAAGCCCTGACCCGGCCCGATTATATGGCGAAGCTGATCGGCGAGCTGCCGAATCATCAGGGCACACTTTTACAGACGGGTTGTTGCGGCATGGCCGGCGCGTTCGGGATGCTCTCGAGCAAATACGATCTTTCCGTGGCGGTCGCGCAACCCCTGCTCGAAAAGATCGCGGGCAGCCCTGCCGGCACTACGGTGGTCGCCTCGGGCACGAGTTGCCGTCATCAAATTGCCGACCTGACCGGCGTGACGCCGAAACATATGGCGGAGATGCTGGCCGACGCGCTTGCCTGAGCCGCGATCCAGCGCACAAGCGGCGGAAAGTCTTCCCGTCCGATCTGCAACCTGGTTAGGCGGCGAGGGACCGAAAGCAGGCGGAGACCCGATCCACTTCCTCGGCGTTTAAGGCTGCCGCCTGCCGGCGGAAATAGTCGGGCAGGCCGTCCACGGAAACGACGCCGACCGAGGTTTCACCAGGCTCCGGTTGCACGGTCCAGTCTCCAACCAGAACGACCAGCGGCCTAACGATCGGAGGATTGTCAAAATGAGTGGCCAGCAATTCCTGCACAGGCTGGGTGGCGTGAGCGGCCGCCTCGAGCAGGCGGCCATCCCGCAAGCGTCCGCCGAAAATAATCTCTCCGTCCCGACCGCGTTCAATGGTGCCGGAGCCGGAACGATGCTTCACCTGGACTGCGTAGACGCCGGTTTCATTGACCAGGACGTTGTCGACGCCCGCGGCCAGCATCTTGACGTTATGAAAGTTGCCTTTGCCGTCGGCGAAAACTTCGCTCATGACGCGAAAAGCGTTCACCCGCGGATCGATGCCGCGCGAGCGTTTACCACGGCGATTCAGCCGGAAAATCTGCAGGCCGCCGTAGACGGTGAAGACAAAGGCGATCAGGCTCCAAAAACGCGGGTCCGGGATGACGCCAAGGAACCGTTGCGTCCACTCCACCGCGCAGACCACCCAGAAGGCGATCATAATTAGTAGCACCGGAAGTTGTTGCGCTTCGGTGATGCGGTCGAGTTCGTGACGAAGAAGGGGCGATTTCAGAGCGGACACGGCCGAAAACGCCGCTAGATGCATGCCACCGCCGGGTGACGAGATGACTCTCTAGCCTTTCGGCTGAGCAGGAGCTGCGGGGCTGGCGCCAGCGGCTGGCGGTGCCCCGGCGGCGGCTTCGCCACCAGGCAGATTCGCGTCAGCCGGAACAGCCAGGAGGTCGGGCTCGGTCCAGGAATCCTTGCGTCCGGCCAGCTCCTTGCGCAGAGCGGAGACACCTTCCGCAGCGACCGGCCCGCCGCTGTTTCCCCATTCCTGCCGGATGTAGGTCAGGACGTCGGCGATCTTCGCATCCGTCAGGGTGGTTTCCCACGCCTGCATTTGGGCGGTGCCGAACTGGGCACCTTTCACTTTGAGCGGGCCGACCAAGCCTTTCAGCAAGATCATTCCCAAGCGCCGGGTGCCGCCGTTGACGAATTCGGAACCGGCAAGCGGCGGATATTGTCCGGCCACGCCCTGGCCATTGCCCTGGTGGCAGGTGGCGCAGTTAGCCGAAAAGATTTTTTTGCCGCGCTCGGCCGGAGTCAATTCCGCCGCGGGGCCTGCGCCACCGGGACCGGCGCCCTTCTTCGCGACGGGCGGGGCAACGCTGAGATCGAGGCTGTCGCCGGAAAAATTCCCGGAATAACGCCCGAGATACGCGCCGCCCCAGAAGAGCGCGACTCCGTAGACGACGATCAACCAAATCGAAAGCGGCTCGAGACCGACGCGCGGCTCGCGTTTCTCGCGCTGAATCGCTGCATGCACCTGCTGCACGTCCGAATGCTCGGAGTAGTCGGTGCCTTGCCGGACGTTGGAAGGATTATCGTTCATTTCTTGGCGGGCGCAGCCGGCGCGGCCGGAGCAGCGGACTTCACTTCCTTCAAGGCATGGGATTGGTCGAGCGACATGAGGTAGGCCACCAGGCATTTCGCCTCGTAGGTCGGGACGACTTCGAAACCGGCCGGCGGCGCCTCTTCACCGGTCAGGTTCAAGGCGTCGACCGAACGTTGGCCGCTGATGCGTCGTTTTTCATAGAGGAAGCGGAAAGCCGGCATGTTCGAATCGAGATTGAGAGTGCGCGGCGAATAAAGGTGGAGGTGATGCCAGGCCGCGGAGTAGGCCGGTGGAGCGGACTCGCTGTCGGCGGCCACGTCGCCGGAGGTGGCGGCGTTCGATCCGGGCGGAGCGGTTTGCGGCGACGGCGGATTGGGTGCGTTGGCAGGAGGTGAAGCCGACGCACCGGGAGAAGCAGGAGCAGCGGCCGCGACAGAAGCTGCCGGAGAGGCAGCAGCAGCGGCGGGTGCCGCAGCGGCCGGAGCGGCGTTGGCCTGATCCTCGGCGGGCGCGCGTTTCCCGACGTTGGCGAGATCCGGGCCCATGCGCATGCGGCCTAACAAAACGGGATGCTGGAAAATGTAATCCCGCGGAGCGCTGCGACGTTCGCCCCATTTGCGATCGATATCGGAAGATTCGTAATCCGGGCGGACCTGCTGGGTGTGACAATAAAAGCAGCCGTTGGCCTGGTAGACCTTGCGCCCACGCTCCGCCATGCCCGAAGGCGGAAGCGGATACACGTCGGTCATCTCTTCGTCGGCCTGCGGCTCGAGGTGCCCGATCTGATAGTTAGGCACAAGGATCAGCCCGGCCCAGGAGAAGGCGAAGGTGGCGAAGATGCCGAGGATGAGCGGGGTCAAGCCTCTCATAGGTGGGCCTCGCCTCCTTCCGCTTCAACCGGGTTAAGGAAAGTCGGAACACTGGCGGTGCGGCCCAGGCCAAGCAGCATCAGGCCAAAGTGAAAGGCAAAGACAACGTGTGCCGCCAGCAAGAGCAGCACGGCGATGGAACGGCCGCGCAGGTAAGGCAGCACCGATTGGGTGCTCTCGCTGAAGGCGAGCGAAGCGTCGTTCATGCTGGAACCCTGCACGATGCCGCCGGCGATCAACATCACGGTGAGCAGTCCGATGCCGTAGACCGCTGCCCAGAAGTGCAGCTTGATCATGGAAGCGTAACGCCATTCGCGCCCGACCAGCCGTGGCACGATGTAATACATCGAGCCAAAGATGATCATGGTGACAAAGGCGTAAAGGCCGAGATGCGTGTAAGCGACGTCGGCTTCGGTGAAGTGCGTGTAACGCGCGACCGAACGAAGTGAAAGGAAAATGCCGAGCGCGCTAAAAACGGTGTAGGACATCGCGCCGAAGACGGTAAAGCGCAGCGTCGGACTGTAGCGAAGCAGCTGGAAATTCCCTCCCATGGTCATGTGCTGATTCAGGCCGACCGTTGCCACCGGAATCAGGGTCAGGATGGTCGCGGCCACGCTCGCCGTGATCATCCAGGCCGGGAACGGGCCATCCACCAGGCGCTGCAGGCCGGTCCAACTGGAGAAAAACGCATAGGTCCAGAATCCGATGGTGGCGAGGTGATAACTGTAAACCGGCCGGCCGAGCACCTTCGGAATCATGTAATAAGCAGTGCCGAGGGCGATCGCGCCTAACCAAAGGAACATGAGGTTGTTCGCGAACCACCAGTTGACCGCGGCTTGCATCACGCCCTGCACCGGGACGGCGAAGAGCATCAGGTTCGCCGCGCTGTAAAGCCACGGAAACCACAGGAACGCGCCGATCAGATACCATTGCGTGATGTAAATCTGGTCGCCACGGCGGAAGCGGAACATCATCACCGCCCACGACATGATCAGGCAGTAGGCAACGAAGAGAATGATCGCGGCGTAAGGGGGAAATTCGAGCCACGGATAACCCGTGCTGTCGCCGGCCAGAATGGCGCCGACACCGACGAGCACGGCCAGGTTCCAGAAGCCTGCTCCCATCACCAGCAACAATGGGTAACGCAGAACAGTGCGGCAGAGACGCGCCATCAGCCAGATAGCGGTTCCCATCGCCGCCATCGAGGCCCAGCCGTAGATGAAAATATTCATCTCAGCGGGACGCAGCCGGCCCCAGGTCAGAAAGCTGACGCCGCTCAGCAAACCCGGAGCGTGCGCTTTAAATGAGACCAACACGGCCAGCAGGCTGCCGATCAGCAGCCAGGCAATCGCCGAGGTGTAAAACATCAAGACCGGGATCCGCGTGGACGCGTCAACCAGCGCGCGCTCGACCTGCTCGACGTCGCTGACCGGGATTTCCGGCGAGACCGTCGGTGCTTTCAAAGGAATTTCGGCGGCATCCATATCAGGGTGTTGGGCTGACTCCGGGCACAGGCAATGGAGACGAAGATCGTGGACCGGGCGTAGCGCTCGGAGCGACGGCGGGCCGGCCGCTGTTGGCGGCGGGTGAAGCGAGCGGCACAGCGGTGGAAGCGCCGGGCTGAGTTCCGGAAGCAGCGTTCGGCGGATTAGCGGCGCCGGCGGGCTGGCCGCGAATCTCCGACTTCTGCCCCTCGGGTTCAACCGCGTGCGGCGCGGGCGTGGAAGCCGTGTTGGAAGATGTTTGTGAAGGCGGAAAAACCGTCGGCGTAGGGCTCGCGCCATTTCTTGGCGCAGCGGAAGGCGCGGCCGACGGAGCAGCCGCAGGAGCGGCCGGCGCGGCCGGCACGGCGACGATCGGAGTTCCCATCGACGGCTTCTTGTCCTTCATCTCGGTCACGGTCAACTGCATCGCGCGCTCAATGGGAATTCGCACCGTGCCTTTGGCCTTATCCACATAAGCGTAACCCGCCAGCGCCTTGGCATCTTCTGCGCGCAAGGTGTTGAGATTGTCCACGCGCTTCTTGGCGCGCGTCGCCTCGTAGCTGTCCGTGCGTTGCCCCGGCCCAACAAAGGCGAGCACGATGGCGCCGAAAACGACGAAAAGCAGAATGATCCCGAGCCAGGTCGAAAATGGCGTCGGCGAATCTGCGACTTCTCTGAGCGAATCGGTATCGGCCATATCAGTTCACCAGCTTGAGCGATTCGATCAGGCGCGGGTCGCGCACCGGGAAGAGAGAAGAACGCGGCACGATCCGCAGAAAGAGGAAGGCAAGAGTGCAGCCGATAGCAACCAAGCTAACGAGATCCCAGATACTGGGATGCACCCCCGAGCCGTGAAAGGCGGGCAGAACGATGACGTAGATGTCGACGATCTGCATGAAGATGATCCAGCCGGCGAGCAGGCAGAGCCGGTGCGGCCGTTTCTTCAGGCCCTGGAGCAAGAGAAGCGCGAACGGCCCGAAAAAGCGCCCGAAGACGAGCAGCAGACTGAGGTACCACCAGCCACCGGTATTCCGGGCGAGAAAGTACTGCGTCTCTTCCGGTATGTTGGCGTACCAGATCAACATGTACTGGGCGAAACCGATGTAGGCCCAGAAGACACTGAAGGCGAGCATCCACTTTCCCATGATGTGGTAATGCTGCAGCGTCACCACCTCCTGCAGATAGCCCGCCTTGCGCAGGCCGGTGATAATCAGGACGAGCAGGGACATGGAACTGCCGGCGGCGCCGGCGAAGATGTAGACCGCCCACATGGTGGAGAACCATTTGTAGTTCAGGCTCATCAGCCAGTCGCAGGCGCCGAAGGTCAGGCACAAGGCGAAGAGCGGCAGACTAACGAATGTAATCTTGCGCAGCAGGATGGTGTAGCGCGGGTTGCCGTCGCCGTCCTGCCGGATGGAAAGGCGCCGGAGCAGCTGCGAAGCGATGATAAAGAAAACAAAGGTGATAATGGCGCGGACCAGGAAGAACTCCCAGTTCAGGTAACCACGCTTGGCGTCGAGCACCGGATCCAGTCCGGGTGGCGTGCTCATCCAGGCGTAGAGATATTTGCGCAGGAACAGGACCGGCAGAAACAGGACCGCCATGGGCAGCATGAGCACGGCCACGTTTTCCAGCTGACGGCGGACGACGACGGTCCATTCCGCATCGGTCGCGTAATGAACGATGGTCCAGAAGAAGCAGCCGGCACAAAGGGTGAAGCCGACGCCGAAGGCGAAGAGCCAGGAAAAGGCGAACTGCTGCGGCTCGATGTAGGCGCCAATCACGCACAGGACCAAGGCGACGAAAGCGATCGCGCCTAACAACACCGAGAGCCCGGCGAAGCGCGTCCCTTCGAAAAACTCCCCTTCCGGCTTTGGCAATGCGTCAGATCGTTCGCTCATTTGCCCTCCAGGGAATTACGATGATCGGCCGGCACATCGGCGACCGTTGCGTTCTGGCTGCGCTGCAAGGCCCGCAGGTAGGCGATCACCGCCCAGCGGTCGCGCACCGTCAGATTCGGGCCATAGGCCATCATCGTGTTTTTGCCATTGGTGATGGTGTTGAAAATCTCGCCGTCCGACATTTTCCGGATGCGATCGTCCTGCAGGGTCACCACCGTGGCCAGGCCGTACTGCTTGGTGATGCCGTTGCCGGCGCCGGTGGCACCGTGACACATGGCGCAGGTGATGTTGAAACGTTCGCGTCCACGCTCCATCAGCGCCGGCGTGACTTCCATCGGGATGCCAGTTCCCCAGTGATCCGCGCTCATCTTGCCGCTGTTGTAGTAGTCGCTGCCATCGCTGAACGAGAGCGGGTTCTGCGCGGAAGGCGCCGCCACGGGAGCCGCCGGACTGCCGATCGCCTGGGCCTTCGGCATTTCGTAACCGATCGGAACCGTTCCGTTCACCGGCAAACGCGGGCCGCGCCCGTCCGCGAAAAATTGCAGCGGCGCCTGCGCCCGCACTTTCGGCTGCCGCACCATGTCCGGGAAAATTTCCAGGGGACTGCCGGTGCTCTTCTGGCCGCGGAAACCGAAGACGGCCACGAGGGCGATCCCGCAGAGAACAAAAATAACAAGAAAGGCGCGCAGCATATCAGTCCTCGTGAATGATGGTGATGTGCTGGCCGCCGCTTTTTTCCAGCAGCTCGCGGGCTTCGATTTCGGTGAAGCGCGGATCGCGCGCCTCGATGGCGAGGAAGAATCCGTCGTTGGTCACGCGCCGGAAACGCTCCCAGTTGAACATGGCGTGATTCCAGCGCGGCAGGCCGTTCATGATCAGGACGGCAAAGAAAGTGGCAAACGCGGTGAAGAGAATGGTCAGCTCGAACATGATCGGGAAGAAGGCCGGCACCACCCGCCAGTCGTACGGTTTCCCGTGCACGATCAAACGGTAGAGTCCCCAGGACGGGCCCCACTCCAGGATCATGGCGGTGAGCAAGCCGCTGATGCCGCCGGCTAACGAGACCGCGCTCAACCACGACTTGCCCAAGCCCATGGCCGCGTCCATGCCGTGAATCGGAAAGGGCGAGTAAACGTCCCAGCGTTTAAAACCGGCGTCGCGCACCTGTTTGGCTGCCTCGTAAAGCGAAGCCGCGGACGAGTACTCGGCCGCCATCGCGTAAACCTTGTGACCGGACGGCGTTCTCATGTGCGCTGCGCCCCTCCCGCCTGCACCGGATGATGTTGCGACGGTGAAACAAAATGCGGATCCGCTTCCGGCAAAACGATTTTCACTTCGCTCATGGCAATCATCGGCAGGAACCGAATGAAGAGCAGGAAGAGCGAGGTAAAGATCCCGAAGGTGCCGATGAAGGTCCAGATATCGACCCAGGTGGCGTGGAAGAGTCCCCAGGACGACGGCAGAAAGTCGCGGTGCAAGCCGCCGACGATGATGATGAAGCGCTCATACCACATGCCGGCGTTCACGCACATGCAGACAAAGTAAACGACGTAGACATTCCGGCGGCACCACTTGAACCAGAACAACTGCGGGCTGAGCGCGTTGCAGAACAGCATGCCCACCCACCAGTACCACCAGTAGGGCCCGAAGATGCGGTTGTAGAAAGCGAAGCGCTCGTAGTGATTCCCGCTGTACCAGGCGATGAAAAACTCCATCGCGTAGGCGTAGGACACGAAAGATCCGGTCAGCAGGATGATCTTCGCCATCTTGTCGACGTGCTGCGGCGTGATGATGTCGTGCAGCTTGAAAATGGCGCGGGCCGGCAACATCAGCGTCAGCACCATGGCGAAGCCGCCGAAAATGGCGCCGGCGACAAAGTAAGGCGGAAAAATGGTCGTATGCCAGGTCGGCAGCACCGAAGTGGCGAAGTCGAAGGAAACGACGCTATGCACGGAGAGCACCAGCGGCGTGGAAATACCGGCCAGGATCAGGTAGGCCATTTCATAATGGCGCCAGTGCCGGTTGGCCCCGCGCCAGCCGAGCGCGAAAATGCCGTAGAAGAATTTCTTCACCTTGGAGGTCGCGCGATCACGCAGGGTGCCGAGGTCCGGGATCAAACCGGTGTACCAGAACAAAACGGAAACGGTGAAATAGGTCGAGACGGCGAAGACGTCCCACATGAGCGGGCTGCGGAAGTTCGGCCAGATCCCGTAGTTGTTAGGCAACGGTGCCAGGTACCAGGCCATCCAGACCCGGCCGACGTGGATGCCCGGGAAAATGGCGGCGCACATGACCGCGAAAAGCGTCATGGCCTCGGCCGAACGGTTGATCGAGGTCCGCCACTTCTGGCGCAACAGATAAAGAATGGCCGAGATGAGGGTGCCGGCGTGGCCGATACCGATCCAGAAAACGAAGTTGGTGATATCCCAGGCCCAGCCGACCGGGTGATTCAGTCCCCAGGTGCCGACACCGGTGGAGATCTGGTAGCCGAGACAGAACAGGCCGATGGCGGCAATGGTCGCGGTGATGCTGAAAGTCACCCACCACCAGCGCGGGGCTCTTCCTTCAATCGAGCCGACGATGCGCTCGGTGATCCAGCTGAAGTTGCGCTTATTCAGGACCAGCGGAACACGAGCCAAAGGACGCTCCACCGAAGCCGACGCTTCGCCCTCAATCACATGTGGAACTGTGGTGCCGTCCATAATCAATGCCTCTTCGGCTCACCCTCCGCCTTCGGGTTCAGCGTTCCCTGGTCGTGGGACCGCTCGGAATCGTGCGACGCGTGCTCCGCGTGTTCCTCTTCCGCCGGGCTGGCCACGCCGATGTTCTGCGCGTCCGGCATCTTCGGATTGGGATTGCGGATGCGCGCGAGGTAACTGGTCCGCGCATTCACATTCAGATATTGCAGGAGCCGGTAGTTGCGATCGTTGCCCTTGATCTTGTCCGTGCCCTTGAGCTTGGCCACCCGGCTCTTGGGATCAGCGATATCGCCGAAGACGATGGCATCGTTAGGGCAAGCCTGCGCGCAGGCGCTAGTGAATGAATCGGTCGGGATGCGCGTGTCCGCGCCGGAAGTGCCGGCGTGGACATGGGCGGCGATCTTCGCCTCCTCGATGCGCTGCACGCAATAGGTGCACTTCTCCATGACGCCGCGCATGCGCACGGTCACGTTCGGATTCTTCTGCAGCTTAACGATGTCGGGCGCGCCTTTGCTGGTGAGCGGTCCCAGATACTCATTATAAGTACTGAGGGCGCCGGCGATGTGCTTCTTGCCGACCGGCCGCTGGTTATAATCGAAGAAGTTGAAGCGGCGCACCTTGAAGGGGCAGTTGTTCGCGCAATAGCGGGTGCCGACGCAGCGGTTGTAGGCCATCACGTTCAACCCGTCTTCGCTGTGGACGGTGGCGTTGACCGGGCAGACCGTTTCGCACGGCGCGTTTTCGCAGTGCTGGCACATCATCGGTTGATGAACCATCTCGGGATTCTCCGGCCATTCGCGGCGATCCTGTTCGAAACCTTTCTCGCTCGCGTAGTAGCGATCGATCCGCATCCAGTGCATGGCCCGGCCGTGACTGACCTGGAGCTTGCCCACGATCGGGATGTTATTCTCCGCCTGGCAGGCGATGACGCAGGCGCTGCAACCGGTGCAGACATTCATGTCCACGGCCATGCCCCATTGCTGCGGGCTGCTCAGTTCCGGGTGCTGGTAAAGGGTCGGTAAAACGGGCGGCAATTCGTCGTCGCCCGCAATTTTCTTCGCGAAATCTTCGTCCTGCCGGTAACGATCAAGCGTCGCTTCGCGAACAAGGCCGCGGCCTTCGATGCTCCAATGCTCCTGGGTAATGGAGAAGGGATATTTGCCGCCGGCCTTCTCAACCTTCACGCTTTCCACATTCTTGCCGTCGGCGACGATGAAGTGCGGATTGAGCGCGGTGCGCAGGAAATAGCCGTTGAAGCCGATCTGGTCGGCCGGGCGCGGATCCTCTTCGATGGCGGCGCCGGCGTAGGGCAGGGCGTCAAAGCCGGGCATGCGACGCGCATAACCGAGCGGAATGGTAATGGAGTGATCGGCGTGACCCGGCACGATCAAGGCGGCGATGACCAACTGATGCAGCCACGGTTTGCCTTGTGGTCCATTCGCCTTCCCCTGCACCGAGATGCGCAGCAGGTCCCCGGTGGCAACTCCGTAATGGTCGGCCGTGGCCGGACTGAGCATGGCGCCGTTGTCCCAAGTCAGTTTCGTAATTGGATCGGGTAACTCCTGGAGCCAGCCGTTGTTGGCATAACGACCGTCATCCATGGCATAACTGCGCACGAGCACAATCTCCGGAGCATCGGCCGTCGGGACGGACGGCTGAGCCCAGTGATCCTTTCCCCAGTCGCCGGCGGCGGCCGAGTTAAGCGGAGCCGTGCGCTCACGAGCCGTCACATGAGCGGCAAAGCCGTCGTGCAAAAATTTCTCCCAAGCCGCCTGGGCATCGCCCCGCACGCCGGAAGCGCGGAAGGTTTCCTGGATGAGCTCCGGCCCTTCGACCGCGGGTCCGCCGAGCAGCGCATTCATCAGCTCGATCTCGGACAAGCCGCCGAAGAGCGGCATGATCATCGGCTGGATCGACACATAACTGCCGTCGCTCGTTAGGGCATCGCCCCAGCTCTCGAGGAAATGCGCCATCGGCACGTGCCAGGTGCTCCCCTGCGAGGTGGCGTCCTCGTGGTAACCGAGGCGGACCACGTCAGGCACCATTTTCTGCAGGTCGCTCCACTCAAACGTTTCGCCGGAATCGATCCCCGTCGCCGGGTCAGGACCCTTGGGCAGGGCGCGCGGCGCGTTGTAGACCGGATCGCCACCGAAAATGAAGAGCTGCTTGATGTTTCCGTGCGCGATCTCCGAGGCGAGCTGAAGCAGGCTCATCGTCCGCGGATTGTAGGCGCGATCACGGAGCAGAAGCGTCGTCCCGATGTTCTTTAAGGCAGCATTGATTCCGTAAACGAGCAGTTGAACGATGACCGGCTGATGGGCACCGGCCAGGACCAGGCTGGTACCGCTCTTCGAAACAAGATCGCGAGCCGCTTCCGTGATCCAGCGATCGTCAAAAGTGGCGTTCCCCGCGGGCGGCAAGGTGGTCAGGATCGCGGAAAGACCGGCATCGGTGGTGGCCTCGGCAATCTTGCGCGCGAGCGCGAGGGTGAAGGCCGGGATTTGGCTGGCTGGAACGCGCAGGCGATGATCCGCCATTGAGCCGGTGAGCGAGAATCGATTCTCCACCACGTAGAGGCGGTTCATCGAATCCTTGGCGCTATTCACGCGGCGGCGGGAGGTAAAGCCCCGGACGCTGGCCAGGTCGCCTTCCCCGCAGTCAACAAAATCACTGTCGATCGCCATGACCACATCGGCGCGCTCCAGTCTCGGAACGAGCTGCGTGTTCTGGCCGAACGCCATCTGCGTGGCCGCAAACGGCGCGTCCGAAGAGCCCGCGTTGTAAACGCACCAGCGCATCTTCGGGAAAGTCTTCTCCAAAGCCGCGCGCAGACGCTCGCGCGTCGGCGAATGAACTTCTTCCACGACAAAGGCGAGACCAGCGCCGCCGTCCGCCGCGAGCTGGCCGCGAAGTTTTTCGAGATAGGAATTGAAGGCGGCGCGATCGGCCGGCTTGCCTTTGTTCAGGAAAGCGCGGGAACGCGTCGGGTCGTAGAGATCGATGATCGTAGCCTGCGCAAAAGTATCCGTGGCGCCGCCGCTGGCCGGGTGCAGCGGATTGCCTTCGAGCTTAATGGGGCGACCGTCGACGGTGGTTGCAATCAACGGCAACGCGCCATTGCGACGAGGCATCGCGGTTGCGTAGTAAAGCGCCTTGCCCGGAATGGTCCATTCCACGCTCTTGGTAAAAGGAACCAGGTGCGCCTCGGGCCGGCGGCAACTGCTCACCCCAAAGCCGGCCAGCGCCATGGAAGCGCCCATTAGCTTCAGGAATCCGCGGCGCGACCAATCGTCGTCCTTCAGTTCGCTGGCGCCTTCCGGGAACTCACGTTCCAGCCAGGATTGGAACTGCGGCGTGTTCTTCAGCTCATCGAGCCCGCGCCAGTACTGGCGGCCTTCGCCTGATTCAGGTGGGTGCTGGAAAATGCGTTTCATCGATGACAGCCCTGGCAGTTGGTCGGCGGCTGAATGTTCCATTTTTCCTTCAGCGTCTGTCCGATCTGCTGTTGGGTGAGATGGGTCTGCTTCGTCCAGTCATCCGTGACCTCTTTTGGTTTGCCGTACTTGGCCACGAACTCGGACGGCTTCACGTCTTCCGGTTTCCAGTCGAGGTTAAAAATCTGGTCTTCGGGCCGGAGGAAATTTTCGGGATGGCGATGGCATTCCAGGCACCAGGCCATGCTGTGCGGCTTGGCGTGGTAGACCACCGGCATGTGATTGATCTGGCCGTGGCAGCTGGCGCAGCTGATCCCGCGATTTACGTGGGCCGCGTGATTATAGAATACGTAATCGGGCGTGCGATGAAGCTGCACCCACTCGATCGGCTTCCCCGTCTTCCAGCTGGCCCGCACTGGTTCCAGCTTCGGGTTGTCTTTCTGCACCTGGGTATGGCAGTTCATGCAGGTCTGCGTATTGGGCAGGTTCGAATGCGCGGCCACGTCGACGAAACTGTGGCAGTAGCGGCAATCCATCCCGAGCTGGGAGACGTGGATGTCATGCGGAAAAGGGACGGGCTGAATCGGCTGATACCCGACCCGGGTGTACTTCGGCGTCACATAATACCAGGTGGCCGCGGTCAAACCGCATACGATCAGGGTGCCGCAGATGGTAATCTTCAGCGGCAGCCAGTTCGTCCACTTAGGAAAAAAGTTCGCCATAGTCAGGTCGAGCGGACGCCCTTGCTGCCCAACCGCAGTCGCCAACCTAAAAACGAACGGAAGTTGAGTTTAGGATGTGCCGGGCTCAGATGCTGGATAGGTAAAGGTTACAACTGGGGCGGAACTCTATAAATAATGGGATAGCGGGGTCGTCAAATTCGCAATTCACAATCATCTCCATCCCAAAAACATGGCGCGAGCACCATCCCTCAAATCGAAGGTGGCACGCTCGACCAAAACGATAACGTCAAAACTTCGAATCAGCGTCAAGTGAAAGCGCGGCTTTTCTCACCAATTTCCGGAAGAACCGTTTTTTATGCGGTCAGCCTGCTCGCGGCGACCACGTTCGCGCAAGAAGCGGCCGACCTTCTTCTCGAGCATGGAAATGTTTACACCGTTAACAAAACTCAGCCCCGGGCCGAGGCCGTGGCGGTCGCGCGCGGGCGCATCGTCTTTGTCGGCGGGGACGCGGAGGCCGGGCGCTGGCGCGGCGCCAACACGCGCGTGATTGATTTAAAAGGCCGCACCGTGCTGCCTGGCCTAACGGATTCGCATTGTCATATCTTCGGCATTGGTCAGCGCGAACGAACCTTAAATCTCGAGAACACTCCGACGAAGGAGCTGTTCCTCGCCAAAGTAAAGGAAGCGGTCGAACAGGCCGCGCCGGGCGACTGGATCCAGGGACGCGGCTGGATCGAGACGTTTTGGAAACCGTCGCACTTTCCCGACCGGCACGACCTCGATGCCATCAGCGGCGATCATCCGGTCTGCCTGGTCCGGGCGGATGGTCACGCCGCCGTCTCGAACAGCCTGGCCTTGGAACGCGCGAAAGTGACGCGGCAGACGCGCAGTCCGTTTGGCGGAGAAATTCTGAAAGATAAAAACGGGGAGCTGACCGGTGTTCTCCTCGATAAGGCGCGCGGGTTGGTCGAAGACAAAATTTCCGCGCGCTCGGCCGACGCGCTCGAGAAAGACCTTCGCGCCGGCATGCAGCGCGAGCTGAGCTTGGGCTGGTGTGAAATTCAAAACGCCGGCAGCCACTACGGCGAGATCGCGTTGGTTCGAAAACAGTACGAGAGCGGCACGGCCAGGATTCGCTTCATCAATTGCGTCTACGGGCCCGGCGAAGATGCCGAACGCTTTTTGAAGGAGGGCCCGACCGTGAATGCCTACGACCATCATTTCACTCAGCGTACCATCAAAGTCGTCCTGGACGGCGCTCTCGGATCTCGCGGCGCCGCGCTGCTTCAGCCCTACCAGGATGAGCCGGCGACCTCGGGTTTTCTCCGCGAGAAAGAAGCCGATCTAAAACCCATGCTGGCGGAAGCGCTGCGCAAGGGGATCCAGGTCGAGACCCATGCCATTGGCGACCGGGCCAATCGAGTCATCCTCGACCTCTACGAGGATGCCTTTAAGCATTTCCTTGACGACAAATACGCAGTCGTTAGTCCGCGCTGGCGGGTGGAGCACGCGCAAACATTGAGCGCCGCCGATCTCCCCCGTTTCGCCAAGCTGGGGGTGATCGCCTCGATGCAACCGTCCCACGCCATTGGCGATTTATTTTTCGCGCCGGCTCGTCTCGGCCGGGAACGATTGAAGGGCGCCTACGCCTGGCACTCGCTGCTCAAGAGCGGCGCGGTGGTCACGGGCGGCTCGGACGCCCCGGTTGAGCGCGGCGAACCGATGATCGAGTTCTACGCCGCGGTCGCGCGCAAGAGCATCAACGGGGAATCCGGCCCGGATTGGCACCCGGAGGAAGCCGTCACCCGCGAGGAGGCCTTGCGCATGTTCACCAGCGCCCCCGCCTACGCCGCGTTCGAGGAAAACGATAAAGGCTCCATCGAAGTCGGGAAGCTGGCCGATTTCACCGTGCTCTCAGCCGACCTCATGAAAATTCCCGAACCGGAGATTTTGAAGACTCGGTGCGAGCTGACCATCGTCGGCGGGGAAGTGGTCTACCAGGCCGAATCCCCCTGACAAAGGGGTCATCTCATATTAAATAGCAGGGACAACGTCAGCGTGGGGACGGGTGCTGGCGCAAAATTTCTAATTATGTGGAAGCGTCGCGAAACCCTGCTCTTCGGTGGACTGGTCTTGTTAGCCCTTCTGGTCGGCGCCGGAATCGGGCACTCCTTTACTGGAAATATCGTTCATCCGGCCAAGTCTGAGGACGCGTCCGTTCGCAGCGCGGCCGTCACGGCGAACCAGGCGGCGCTCAAACCGGCCGCTGCCACCGACGCCAAGAAAGAAGAGACAGCCGCCAAAGAAACGGGCAGCCGCAAATCCCTGGCCGAGATCCTGAAGAACCCCAATGCCGCCGCGCGGACAAAGGAGCTCGAAGAATTTGTGCGCACGCTTCCGCCCTCGGAAATCGGCAACGCGCTGAAGCAGCTGCGCAAGCTTCCGGAGGGCACCTCCCGGAATGTGGCGACCGGTCTTTTGGTTGCGCACTGGATCGCAACCGATCCGGAAGGAGCGCTGCAATTCGCCACGCAAAATCGCGACTTCGATTACATCGCGAGCGATGTCTTCCAACAATATGCCGCGGGCGATGTGCAATCGGCCCTGGCCCGCGCCCAGGCCATCGGCGATCCCAACACGCGTTACCAGGCCTTGCGCGGTGTTCTCAGCTTCATGGCCGACTCCAATCCGTTAGGCGCATTGCAGCTTGCCTCGACCCTGGGAAACTTTCCGGGTAACGAATCGCTCAGCCAGATGATTTACCGGCAGTGGGCCCAGACGGATCCGCAGGGCGCTGCGGCCGCGGCCGCGCAGGCTTCCGGCGGCGAAGGTGGTTGGCGTTCCCCGGTTAACCAGGTTTTGCGAAACTGGGCCGGCCAGGATCCGCTCGCCGCCATTAACTGGACGCTTTCGCAGGTCGATCCTTCGCAACAGGCCCGCGATATCGGGCAAATCATCCGGCAATGGAGCCACGATGATCAGGCTGCCGCCGCCAACTGGGTAAACAACATGGGCGCCGGACCGATCCGTGATGCCGCGGCCGCCTCCCTCGCCTTTTCGTTAGGCGGGACCGATCCGTCGGCGGCGATCGGCTGGGCCCAGAGCATTGCCGATGTCAGCCAGCGCGAGATGGCCATCCAGCGTTTGAGTCGCGAAATCATGGCGCTCAATCCCTCGAACGGCGCCGCCATTCTCCAGGCGGCCGGCATTCCCCAGAACATGATCCCGCAGCCCGGACAGGGCGGGGGTCGCGGCTGGCGCGGTTACTGACCGGAGCGGCGGAGTCGCTTTGGAAATGTCCAGGCTCGAATGACGAAGGCCGAATTGGGCCCGGCGGGCCGATAGCCGAATCTCCCGATCAGAACTACTCGTTTACGAGTAAAGATATTCGTCGTGGTACTCGCGCTGGGGCGCGAAGTGGACGTTCTGCGCCGCCCCCGTCTCCGGATACTCGAAGATTTTTCCTTCGTAATTCCGGATCACGATTTTTTCGTTGTCGTGATAGAGAACGTAGCCCGGGTTGATCGGAACTTTGCCCCCGCCGCCCGGAGCATCGATGACAAACTGCGGAACGGCATAACCGGTGGTGTGGCCGCGCAGTCCTTCGATGATCTCAATTCCCTTCGCGACCGAAGTGCGAAGATGCGCCGAGCCGTTGATCAGGTCGCACTGGTAAATGTAATACGGACGCACCCGGCACATCAGGAGCTTGTGCACCAGCACCTTCATCGTTTCGAGGTCGTCGTTCACGCCCTTCAGCAAAACGCTCTGGTTGCCTAACGGGATCCCGGCGTTGGCCAGCCGCTCGAGCGCTTCCTTTACTTCGATGGTCAGCTCGCGTGGATGATTCACATGCACGCTCATCCAGAGCGGATGATATTTTTGCAGCATCGCGCAGAGCGCCGGCGTGATCCGCTGGGGCAGGAAAATCGGGACCCGCGTGCCGATGCGCAGAAATTCAATGTGCGGGATGCCGCGCAGGCGGGAGAGAATGCGCTCCAGCTTGTCGTCGCTGAAGAGAAGCGCGTCGCCGCCGCTCAGGAGAACGTCGCGAATTTCGGTGTGCTGCTCGAGATAGCGGAACGCTTCCTCGAAATTGGTGTGCAGTTCCTGTTCGCCGACGCCGCTGACTACGCGGCTGCGGGTGCAGTAGCGGCAATAACTGGCGCAACGATCCGTCACCAGGAAGAGGACGCGATCCGGGTAGCGATGAACCAGGCCGGGAACCGGCATGTGCGAGTCTTCCCCGCAGGGATCAGCCATGTCGTAGGGCGAAGCCCAGGTTTCCTCGATTCGCGGTATGACCTGGCGGCGGATCGGATCATCCGGGTCACCCGGCGGAAGCAGGTTAACGAAGTGCGGCGTAATCGCCATGGCGAGCTTGTCGCCCGACAGAAGCACCCCGGAGCGCTCCTCGTCGTTCAGGACCAGGCGTGACTCGAGGTGTTCGAGCGACGTGACCCGGTTCTTCAGCTGCCATTTCCAGTCGTTCCAGAGTTCGGGCGCTACGTCCGGCCAATAACCCGGCCGGTGCGAAACGAACTCTTTTCCATCCACCTTCCCTGAGGCGAGAGTGAGCATTTTCTTAGTAAGGACGAAAACGTTAAAACCCTTCAGTTTTGTGTCAACGGACGCACTTATGAGTGCCTATCACACTGTGCGCTCCGGCGGTTTTTCCACCTGGGGTCATGATCTGATCGATTCTTAGCTGACGCGCCGGATCGAAAACTATTCGATTGGGCCCAGCCGCGATCCCGGTCCAGACGACGGCTAGGTCGTGCTAGTTCACCTTCACCAGCGTGCCGACCGGTAGATCAGCGAAAAGCTTGCGCGCGATTTCTCCAGGCAACCGGATACAACCGTGGGAAGCAGGATAGTTAGGCACCACCCCTTCGTGCATGCCAAAATCCAGACAGCTCAGCCGCATGAAATAGGGCATCTCCACTTTGTAAATGGTGGAGCGATGACTGCGTTCCTTGTCGGTGATGACGTACTCGCCCGGCTTGGTTGAGTAACCTTCGCGGCCGGTCGAGCAGATGGTGGTCAAAACGGAGACGCCATCCTTCCAAACTTCAGCGCGCTGTTTGGCCAGCGAGATTTCGACGCGCAGTTGCTCAGGAGCAGGGCCGCCGCCAAGTAAGACCTGGGTGGCCTGCCAGTTCCCCTGCTCGGCCGCGAGGTAAAGTGCCATCATGTGGTAACGACTGGTTGAGCGATTGCGTTCCGCCCCCGCGGAGATCAGGGCGCGCACCTGCTCGACCTGACCCAAACCGGCCGCCACCATCAGGGCGGTGATGTTTCGATCTTCCTCAATGTAGCTGCGCAAGGAACGCGACTTAATCAGGTCGAGAAACTCCTTGTCACAATTCGGCGGCAAAATCGTATTGGGATCGGATCCGGCGGCGAGCAGAGTTTTCAACCGGGCCTCGTCATTCTCAGCGATCGCATAGACGAGCAGCGGCACATTCCGGTCCGCCGCCGGCGTCGGTGGAACGGCGTGCTTGCTCAGCAGCAGCTTCACTTCATCGACGTTGTTCCTGGAGAGAGCGACCTCCAGGGCCTTGCGTGTCCGGCTGGTCCACTGCGGAAAAGGAGGAATCCGGTCGAAAATGGCCTGCGCGATCTCCTTGTCGCCGAGCGACAGCGCGGTGCAAAAAATAGTGTCCGCGCCCGGCCCGAGATCGCGGGTTAAACGGAGCAGCAGTTGCACAACCTCTTTGTGACCCTCGCTCATGGCATAGTGCAGCGCGGAGAAACCATTTCGATCGGCCGCGTTGAGGTTGGTCACGTGACCAACAAACTCGCGCACGAGGTCGAGATTTCCGGCACGCGCCGCGGCCATCAATGGCGTCATGCCCGTTTCGTCAGCCAAGTCGGCGGAGGCTCCAGCCTGGAGAAGGCGCATCACCGTCGGCTGATCCTGCTGCAAGGTGGCGGCGAGCAGCAACGGCTGATCATTCGCGACCCGCGCATTCGGATTGAGATTTTCGCGAAAGTAAAAATCGAGAACGTGTGGCCGGTCAGTGGACATCGCGCGGATGAACTCCTGCGGACTGATCGGACTGGTCACCGCCGGCTCCGGTCCAAAGCCGGTCGTGGCCAGGAGCACAACGACGGCAAGCGCCTGCCCAAGAAAGGCTTTCGGATGGGGGTAACTCACTTTCACGACTGCGGTCTTATCATACATCCCTCGTCAAGCAAGGGGTCAGGGGTGGATACGGGGAGGCAATGTAGAATCTTTCAAGCCACGGGAGGGGCCCCTTTTCCAGCCGGCGCGCGCCTCGAGGAGAGGGCCGGTCAGGCCGGGGGGCCTCACTCTTGGAACCGGCCCGTTTACAGGAGAGCTTGAACGGTGGACCCTCTCTTCTAGTCCAAAGTCCGAATCATGCGTCTCCCACCTCTTTTCCTGGTTCCTTTTCTGGCCGCAAGCTCTCTCTGCCTTGCTCAAAGCACCCCGGCGCCCGCCTCGTCCCCCTCCACCAGCGCCTCGGCGGCAGCGGCCGAAGCCGGAAAGGACGTCGTTCATCAGCTCAACAATGCCTTTGCCAGAGTCTTCGAAAGCGTCGCCCCGGCTGTCGTCATTATTGAGATCTCGAAGAAAAACGAGGTTCCCGACACGACCATCGAAGACCTGTTCGAAGGGCCGCCGCCGGATGAGAGCCGGATGGTTCCGGTCCCGCAAAATAATCTTCCCATCCAAAGCGAAGGCTCCGGCTTCATTGTGCGAGGGGACGGATACATCTGCACCAATTTCCACGTGGTGGAAGCCGCCGATAAGATCCAGGTGAAGCTCAAAGACGGCCGCGAGTTCGAAGGGAAAGTCGTCGGCACCGATGAAAAAACCGACATCGCCGTGCTCAAGATTGAGGCGAAAGATTTGCCGGTGGTTCGCCTCGGCGACAGCGATACGGTGCGCGTCGGTGAGTTCGCCTTCGCCATCGGAGCGCCGTTTAAACTCGATTACACCTTTACCTACGGCGTGGTCAGCGGAAAAGGGCGGAGCAAGCTGATCCCGACCAGCGGCTACTCGATTTCCGACTACATCCAGACCGACGCATCGATCAATCCGGGCAACAGCGGCGGCCCGTTGTGCGACATCGACGGCGGGGTCATCGGCATGAACACCCTGATCAATGGATTGAACCGGGGGCTGGGGTTCGCCATTCCGATCAACATGATCAAGGAGATCGCCGGCGAGTTGATCGCGGGGCGCAAGATTGTGCGCCCGTGGCTCGGCATCGAGATCCAAACGCTGAGCGAGAACGAAGTGATGCGCGATTTCCTGAAAGGCGTCCGCCAGGGTGTGCTGGTCGGCAAGATTCGAGCCGATGCGCCCGCGGCCAAGAGCGAGCTGCGTCCTTCCGACGTTATCACGCAGGTGGACGGCACGCCGGTCATGACCGACGCGCAGCTGCAGCATGAAATTCTGAAAAAGAAGGTCGGTCAGACCGTTGAACTGACGGTCTGGCGAAAGGAACAAACGATCAAAATCCCGGTCAAGACCGGGGAATTGCCTAACGAAATATCACAGGTGGCGAACTCCCGCCCGCTGCCGAAGCCGGCCCGGCCGGAAGAAGCGGGCAAGTTCGGGCTTCAGGTCCAGGAGTTGAGCAAGGAAGTGGCCGAACGCCTGCATCTCGGAGTCGCCGAGGGCGTTATTGTCACCGATGTCGCCGACAACAGCATCGCGGCAGAGCAAGGGATTGAGCGTGGGGACGTCATCACGCTGGTGGGCGACAAGCCGGTCAAAGACGTGCAGTCGTTTCGCGACGCGATCAAAGCGTCCGACCCGCGCCAGGGCGTGCTTTTGGAATTGAATCGCAAAGGCGCGCGCAGCTCCGCCCTGCTCAAGGCCGGTTCGTAACCAGACACCGGCAGGCCCGCTTCCGCCGAACCGGAGACGGGTTCGGCGGAAAGCGTGACCTGGGATAAGTCAGGCGCCTTTGCGGCCGCCTGCGATCAGCAGAACGATGCCGCCGACCACGCAAAGCCCGCCGGCAATCGGCGGAAAGGAGACGCGATGCTCTTCGTTATGCCCGATCTCGATCGGGCCGAGCTTGGCGTCCCTCTTATGTTCGGTCCACCCGAACCCGCCGTAGGCGAAGATAACCAGGCCGACGACGATCAGGATGATCCCGACGATTCCGAGCGGCTTCATCTAAACCCGTCGTCCCCCGATCAACTGCAGGATCAGCACGACCAGTGCGATCAGCAGGAGGAGATGGATGTAAGCGCCGAGAACGTGGAATCCGACGAACCCGAGCAGCCAGAGCACGAGCAGAACGACGAAGATGGTCCAAAGCATAGATTTTTTCCTTTCGGTTGAGTCACTGAAGCTTCGTATCAGGCCGGGCTAACGCGCTTATAATCAAGCGTTTTTTCGAGGGCCGGCCTCAATTTCTCCGTCACCGCGGCGATTCAACCGGCTGTCCCGCCATCGTCACCAAGAGCTTGTCGCAGGTTCCAATCCCTTTCCTCGAGCCGTTGGCGGGCTGCGGCATAGTCGAGACCGGCCAGTTCCGCCACCATGCGAGTGGCGCGATCCCGCAGCTTTGCGTTGGAGGCGTTGAGATCGATCATCAGATTGCCGCGCACTTTGCCGAGTGAAACCATCGCGCCGGTGCTGATGATGTTCAGCGCGATCTTGGTGGCCGTTCCCGCCTTAAGCCGCGTTGAGCCGGTCAGGATCTCGGGACCGACCGACAGATCGATCCGCGAGTCTGCCGGCATCCGGGCGCCTGATGGCGGATTGCAGTTCAACAGGATTGTTCGCGCGCCGATTTCTTTGGCGCGAGCCAGCGCGCCGGCCACGAAAGGAGTTCGCCCGCTGGCACTGATTCCAATGATCACATCCTCGGCTTTGATCCCGCGCTCGGTGATGGCGGCTGCGCCCGCCCCGCGTTCGTCCTCCGCGCCTTCCACGCTGCGGTAAAGCGCGGAGACGCCGCCCGCGACGATGCCCTGCACCAGATCCGGGTTAGCCCCGAAGGTGGGCGGAATCTCGCTCGCATCGAGAACGCCCAGGCGGCCACTGCTGCCGGCACCGACATAGAACAAACGGCCACCCTTGCGCAGAGCCGTGGTCACGACCTCGATCGCGCGCGTGAGATCGCCGGACGCATTGTGCAAGGCGGCTTGAACACTCGACTCCTCCTCCACAAAAAGTTTCACCAAGTCGGCCACGCTCAATTTTTCCAGCGACTCCGAACGAGGATTCCGCTGCTCGGTTAACGACTCCGCCAAGTCGTCAACTTCGTCGTCGCCGTGGTGAATGTGCACGGCCGGAGCGTCATGCAATTCGCCGGCGAGCCAGGCGGCGCCCATTTCCGGGGAACGTTCCGCCGCTGCGACGCGCGCATCGGGGAGATTCTTCTTCAGCCGGCGGCGGAAGGCATGCGCGTAGAGCGAGTCGCGCTGGAACAAGCCGCCGATCAGCATCACCTTCGGCGCGAGCAGGTGAAGGCGGTTGGCGACGGCTTCGGTGTAGGCGCAGAGGGCCTTGGCGCCTTCTTCGATGATTTCGTTAACATGCTGATCTCCGGCGGCGGCCGCTTCGAACACCACCGGCGCGAGCAGGGCCACTTCCATTTTTTTGGCCGACTGGGCCCAGCGCACCAGGTCGTCGAGACTGTTTAACGAGAGCGCCTGCAAAATGCGGGCAGTGAACTGGAGCTCGTCGCGATGCAGATCATATTCGCGCAGAATCAGGCGGAGCGCCTGCACCACCAAGAAATAGGCGCCGCCGGCGTCGCCGAGGATATGCCCCCAACCGCCCGCTTTCTCCAGGCGCCCGTCTCTTCGTCCAGTGACCGACGAGCCGCTGCCCGCGTTCACGACAATGCCGTCGCTGTGCCCTAGTGCGGCGGCCATCCCCGAGTCGCGATCGCTGCCCGTTACAATTTTTGCCTGCAGCCAGATCTCGCGACAAAGCGCGTTGAGCGTTTGGTTGTCATCGGCGGTGACACATCCGGCCAGGAAAACGCCGGCGCGATCAACTTCCCGGGGCAGCTCCTGCAGAATCTCCCGGAGCCGCTGCGGATTAGTTAGGCGCAGATTCGACGGCGGCAATTTGCCCTGCTCCAGGACGTGCAGATCGCCGTCCCTCCGCTGCGCCAGCACCCACGCGGTCTTGGTGCCCCCGCCTTCGACGCCGAGAATTCGCTCTTCCGGCTGCACGGGTCGTTAACCTACTGGAGAAAGGGCGGGTTGGGAAGGGTCGTGTTTGTTTCGGGAGGGCGCGTGGCCGCGCCGACCTGTCGTGGGGCCTCCCAGCATCAATTTAGACTTCGTCTAAAAGGATCACGGCGGGGGCGCCGTGATTGGCGTGCGAGGCGCACGCCCTCCCCGGCTCTGAGCGCGGCTCACTGAGCCGTCCGCGGGCCGTTCGGTGAACGGCCCCTACCTAGCCGATGCGTCGCTTTGCTTCGGCGAGATACGTTTCGTCTATCTCGGGACGTTGCTCGCGCATTTTGCGCTCGTATCATGTCGGCGTGAGCAAGGGGGACAACCAGGCGGCGAAACGTGCCGCCCAGCTTCGTCAGGAAATCGCCGAGCACGACCGGCGTTACTACCAGGAAGCGGCGCCGACCATTAGCGACCGCGACTACGACCGCCTCTACCGCGAGCTGCTCGATCTCGAGGAAGCCTATCCCGAGCTGCGCTCGGCGGATTCTCCCACGCAGCGCGTCGGCGGAACCCCGTTGAAAGCTTTCAGCCAGGTGCGGCACCGGCTGCCCATGCTCAGCCTCGACAACACCTACTCCGAAGAAGAAGTCGGGGCTTTCTATCGCCGGATCAGCAAACTTCTCCCGGATCAGAACATTCCGGTCGTCGTAGAACCGAAGGTCGACGGCGTGGCGGTCTCGCTGACTTACGAGAACGGCAAACTGCACCACGCGGCCACGCGCGGCGATGGAATCGTGGGCGACGATATCACGCAAAATGTACGCACCATTCGGACGGTGCCGGAGCGGCTGCGCGGCAATGTCCCGTCGCTCCTTGAAGTGCGCGGTGAAGTCTATATGGACAAACGCGGCTTCGACCGCATGAACGCGGAGCGCGAGCGGGAAGGCCTGCCGTTGTTTGCCAACCCGCGCAATGCCGCGGCCGGCTCGCTCAAGCAGCTCGATCCTGCGTTGGTGGCAAAGCGCCCACTCGGGATTGTTCTCTATGGGACTGGCGCCGCCGAAGGCATCGAATTCGACCTGCACTCGGGAGTCTTTGGCATCCTGAAAAAGTTTGGCCTGCCCACGACAGAAAAATGGTGGGTGGCGGATTCGGTGGAAGAGATCCTGGGCGCCATCCGCGAATTGGACAAAATTCGCCGCGACTTCGCCTATCAAACCGACGGCGCGGTGGTGAAAGTCGATTCCTTCGCGCAACGCGAAGAACTCGGCTTCACCGCCAAGGCTCCGCGCTGGGCCATCGCTTACAAGTATGAAGCGGAACGGGTCGAGACAAAGCTGCACGACATCCTCATTCAGGTCGGTCGCACCGGGATCCTCACTCCGGTGGCGGCGCTTGAGCCGGTCCTGGTGAGCGGGAGCCGGGTCAGCCGCGCCACCCTGCACAACGAAGACGAGATCAAGCGCAAGGACATCCGGATCGGCGACACCGTTGTCATCGAGAAAGCCGGTGAAGTCATTCCGGCGGTCGTCGAAGTGGTAAAAGCGAAACGGCCACGCAACGCCAAACCCTTCGACTTCTACCAGCACATCGGCGGGAAGTGCCCGGCTTGCGGCTCCGCCATTAAACGCGATCCCGAATTCGTGGCCTGGCGTTGCCAGAATCTGCAATGCCCGGCGCAATCAACGCGCCGGCTCGAGTTCCTGGCCGCGCGCGGCGCGCTCGATATCGAAAGCGTCGGCGGGATCGTCGCCGACAAGCTGGTCGAGCGCGGGATGGTGCGGGAGCCGCTCGATCTCTTTGAAATCAAATTTCCCGAGCTGGCCGCGCTGAATCTCGGAACGGACGAAGCGCCGCGGGTCTTTGGAGAAAAGAATGCACGGAAAGCGATCGACGCCATTGAGCGCGCGCGAACCTCTCCGCTGTCACGCTGGCTCTTTGCTCTCGCCATTCCCGATGTCGGCAAAACCACCGCCACCGAGCTGGCCGCTTTCCATGACACCATCGCGGACGTCGCTGATTCGCCCCTGCTTCAAGATGTCGTCGCGTACCATGAGTCCAAAGGCGACAAAGAGGCGGCCAAAACAATCGCCGGGCGATTGATCCAGGCAGGCTTCGCCGCTCCGTCGAAAAGCAAGGCGGAGAAGCACGGCGGGATCGTGACCGAAGTTGGCCCGGTGGTCGCGCAAGCAGTGCTGGATTTTTTCCATTCACGCGCCGGTCAGAAAACTTTGAAACGAATGAAGGAGCTCGGCATCAAGCCCGCTTCCGAACGGGCCGCGCGACAAAAGGCCGAGGGCGGTTTGCTCAGCGGCAAGACTTTCGTTCTGACCGGAACATTGCCGTCGTTGACGCGTGAGGAAGCGAGCGCACAAATTGAAGCGCTCGGGGGCCATGTCACCGGCAGCGTCAGCAAGAAGACGGACTACGTCCTGGCCGGGGAAAGCGCGGGCAGCAAACTGGACAAGGCGAACGCGCTCGGGGTCAGGATTATCGACGAAGCCGAGTTTAGGAAGATGGTGAAGGCTTGAACGCAGATCCGGCGAAGGCGCCGATCGCGTCAGCTCCTCCATCGCCGGCGGGCGTCGCGCGCTGGCGCTGGTGGGTTCATCTGATTTTGATTGGCGGCTATTTCCTTCCGCTGACCTTTTTTCATCGCGGCCAGACGGCCCCGGTCCTGACCAATCGTCCGGCCGGCCTGCTCGTGGTCTCGGCGGTGGATCTTCTCGTCTTCGGCATCGTTTTTGGCCTCGCTCTCCTGGTCTCGCGTGCGACACGGGACGAGTTATACCTGCGCTGGCGGCCGGGCTGGTGGGTTCTGCCCCTCGGGCTGGGTTACTCCATCGCCATCCGGATCGCCGCGGCCGCGGTCATGATTCCGATCGTGATCGGGGTGCTACTGGTGATTGCCCTAACCGGTGGCGACATCCACCAGTTCATGGCCGCGCACCAGCCGAGGCTTGATCATCTTTTCAATCCCGCGGTCTTGAGTTCGAACCGCGCCTATTACTGGTTGATCCTGACCCTGGTCAGCTTCATCAACGCAGGTGTGCGCGAGGAACTCTGGCGAGTCGGCACCCTGGCCGGTCTGCGGGCCCTTTTCCCGAACGCCTTCGCCTCGGTGCGCGGACAAATTGCGGCCGTCGCGCTCATCGCCATCCTCTTTGGCGCGGCCCACGTTTACCTGGGGCTGATCGGCGCGGTCATGGCCGGAATTCTCGGCCTTCTTCTTGGAATCATCATTGTCGGCCACCGGTCTGTCTGGCCGGCGGTTTTCGCGCACGGCTTCCTCGATGCGACGTCTTTCGCGGCCGTGCCGTTTCTGCTCAACCACCTGCCTCGCCAGTGAGCGCGGCCTAACGACTACTGCGGAACGGTTTGCGGCTGCAGCCCGAGCGGAATCCCGCGGTTCGGGGTGGTGGACGGCCAGGCCGACATTAACGGCGGCGTCCGCGAGCTCATCGGATGGTAATCGGCCTCAATATTCAGAGTAACCTTCTTGCCATCGCGCAGGACGACGATCGGCACGGTGTCACCCGCGGTCAGGAAAAACGATCCATCAATCACGTCTTCCGGATCGTGAATGTCGATCTTCCCGACCTTGAGCAAAACATCGCCGGGTCGAAGACCTTCGTCCGACGCGTTGACCGCGCCAAGAATGTCGGTCACGACCGTGCGCGAGCCTTCCAAGGTCTCCTTGGCGGTGCCGACCTGGGCACCGACCCAGCCGTGCCGGACTTCACCGAAACGAGCAACGTCGCCGCGAACCTTTTCCGCAGCCTCGATGGGCAGAGCATAACAGGCCGATTCATTCTCCAGGCTGCCCACCACGATGCCGACGACTTCGCCTTTCAGGTTAAGCAAAGGCGCGCCGGCTTCGCCACGCTGGGTGGGCAGGTTGACCCGCAAATGACGGGTATGAAAATAACGGCCGAGATATTTGTGGTCGAACCCGGCGATCATTCCGAAAGAGGGCGTCTCCGGCAGATCGAGCGGGAACCCAATGGCCAGCACCGGCGTGGCCACTTCGAGATCAGCGGCTTTGCCAACGGGAATGGCCGGACTAACGACGTCGACCTTGAGCATGGCAATGCCGCTGCGCAGATCGGCCATGATCAAACGCGCCGGATAGGTTTTGCCTTTGTAATCGACGCTGAAATTGACCGCGTCGCCGGCCACGCTGTAGGCCGTGTAAAGGGTTCCGGTCGGATCAATGAAGAAACCGGTTCCGTAAATGTCGCTGTGCTCATCCTGGGCATGCACTTTCACCACGGAACGGCGATAGCGATCGAAGATGTCGCGCACCTCCTGGTTCACCGTCATTGGTGCGGCCGGCGCTGCTTGAGCACTGGGGGCGGCCGAGGCCGCGGGGGCCGGCGTCGCCTTGGCGCGGCTCTTGGCCAGGGCGGCACTGGCCGACAAGGCGATCAGCGCCGAGCAAAGCAATGAGGTGGAACGGAGCGCGTCCATTCGAAACTCTGCGCCAGACTTCTTCGCCGGGAGGCTAGAACCGGAACGTCGTGTCATAACTCACGGGCACGCTATCGAGCACGTAGCGCGGCTGCGTAGCCCGGTGAGTGGGGAGCATGGAATTGCGAAGCGGCTTCGTGCTAAAAACTCGCGTGGCCGCAACGGGCGATGCGAGGGTCCATTCCGAGTCGGTTTGAGCCGGAACGGACACAGCCGGACGGTGTTCGGCGAAGTGACTGGTGCTGGGGGTCTGGTAAATCTTGAAGGAGATAACCGCGGCGAAGACCAGGATGGCGGTGGCAGCGGCCGGGTAGGAGCTCAAGGACGGCACGTTCAGCTTGAACATGAAATCTTGCGCGCGTTCCAGGCAGATGCGCCAGAGCGGTTGGCGGAGCAATTCGTCGCGCTGACGACGATGAAATTCGTGCAGGAAATCCTCGAAATAGCCGGGGGGCGGCTGCTCAAATTTCTTGAGCCGGAGAAGCGTGGCGATATCGCGATCGTCGGAGTCGTGCATCAGTGGGGACGTTAAGAAACAGGATTTTTACGGAATTCGTCCAGATAATTCTGGAGTTGCCGATTGGCGTAAAAGAGCCGGGACCGTACCGTCCCTTCTGAGACTTTTAGGATTTTGCTGATTTCAGCGTGGGGCATTCCCTGAATATGAAACATCGTGACGACGGCTCTGTGTTCATCAGACAGTTTCATCATCGCCTCGTTCAATCTTCGCTGCAGTTCGGAGAGGTCGGCCTCCCGGACCGGGCTGCTGGTGGCGGTCAGCTCCAGGAACTCCTTGTCGTTCTGGATGCTGGCATCCACATCATCTAGTGACAGGTGGTAGCGCCGGCCCCGCTTCTTGAGGAAGTTGAGGGTCATGTTGACCGCAATGGAGTGAATCCAGGTGTAGAAGGAGGACTTCCCCCGGAAGCCCCGGATCGCCTTGTAGGCCTTGGCAAAGATGTCCTGGAGCAGGTCGTTCGTGTCCTCGTGGTTCGAGGTCATGTTGTAGACCAGCCCGTAAATCCGGGGGGAATACTTGATGACCAGTTGGTCGAAGGCCGATGCCTCGCCAGACTGGGTCCGCGCCACCAACTGCTGATCTTCGTCGCTTCGGGGCTGATCCATCGCCTTCCGGTTAGCCTTATCACTCGTGCCAACACCCGACGATAACAAATCGGTCAGGCGACGGGCTGGGGTCGAAAGCGCAATGCTGCTCATTTTTTTCAAGGTCGGCCGCCGATCTCAGCGGCGATTATCCCGCACCGAGAGCAGCCAGAGCAGGTTGCCGAGCGCGGCGATGAAGGCGGCCACGTAAGTGAGGGCGGCCGCGTTGAGCACACTGTTGACGCCGGCCGCTTCGTTGCCCGACTGCACGATGTTCATTTGCTGCAGGATAATTTTGGCGCGCCGCGACGCGTCGAACTCCACCGGCAGAGTGATGAGCTGGAAGATGACCAGCACCACATAACAATAAATGCCGAGCGTGATCAGCCCGCTTAAGCGGAAGAAAAATCCGCCGAAGATGATGAAGGGCAACATCTGCGACGCGACCATGGTCACCGGCACGATCGCCATACGCGCCTTCAGGGGCGCGTAGGCTTTCGCGTGTTGAATGGCATGACCGGTTTCATGTGCGGCGATGCCAACCGCAGCCACTGACGGCGTGTTGTAAACGTTACTGGAGAGACACAGCCGCTTTTGTGTTGGATCGTAATGATCCCCGAGGAAATCGTTTGTCTCCACGACCTGCACGTCGTTGATGTTGGCCGCCTGCAAAATCTCGCGGGCGCATTGCGCACCGGTGACACCGGAGGCAGCGCGAACCCGGCCCCAGCGGTTGAAAGCACCGTGGACGCGAAACTGCGCCCAGATGCCAAGGATCAATGGCACTCCAATATATAGAAGCCAATTGCCGCCGAAACCGAACCCCATTGGGTAGAGCATTCCCATCTTAGTGTGTCTGCTAATTAGACCGCCGACCGGCGGTTTCGTTCACCGCCGCCTAGGATCTCCAAAACTATTCTCCAGCGCGAGCCGCGTTACGGCTTATCTCTGACAGGATGTCGCTGTTCAAAGAGATGCAAGTGCTCCTCCAAGCTGGAGCGACCCTTCGGGGGTAGATTTGGGAACTGAAGCGCTTTCCGCTCTGCTCCTATTGCCCGATTGAAGTCTCCCAGCTCAGCATTCGCCGCGGCCCAAGTATCGATCGTTTGAGGATTCTTCCAGTGCGTTCGGTCACACGCTCGCTTCGCCAGCTTTTCTGCCTCGGCTCCGTTACGGAAAGAAGCAACGGGGCAGGTCGCCTTGATCCACGCCATTTCATTCAGCACCCGTTCGTCATTCGGTTTCAATTCAAACGCGCGTTGGATAGCCGAAGCAGCGTGTTCGTAGTCGCCCTTCCGGAAGTATACGGAAGCGAGCGTCGCGTAAGCTAATCCGTCCGGCGATTTCGAGGCGATAGCCCTTTTCAGGTCCGCGATACCCTCACCAGTCTTGCCAGCCTGAGCTTCGGCCATAGCCAAATTCTCGGCAAGATTTTCGATCGAAGAGTCCAGTTCAAGACCGCGCCGATAGTCGGGTATGGAAGCCGCGTAGTGCCCTTGGCTGTGCCGAGCGAATCCACGCTCCGAATAGGCAGAGCCATACTTTGGATTTAGCTGAATTGCTCTGCTCGCGTCGACAATCGCCGCGTCAAACAAACTAAGCGCGTTTTCCGCTCGTGCGCACCCATTCCATGCCCATGCGTTGTCAGGGAAGAGCCGCCTGGCCTCCTTCGCGTCTTTCAAAGCCAGCTCGTATTGCTGGTCTGCGATATAAGCGGCCGCGCGCATGCTCAAAAAAATAGATAGAGCTCTCGGATCTCTCGTCAGGCCGAGAGCTTTCGTGCAATCTGAAATAACTTCCCCGTAGCTCTTTGCTTTCAGCTCGGGTAGCGCTCGCGAGTATAACCAGCTTACATCCGGAGAAAGCCTAACGACCTCGGGAGGCGGAGAACTGGAACTCGGCGGAGATGCCGCCGCCGCCGCCGAGAATAGTAACAGGAGAGCAATCGCCCTGGGCATTATCGCCAAGGATCACACTTCCAGCTGCTTCGGAAAGCGGGAGAGCATTTTGCAGCCGGACTTCGTCACCGCCACCACGTCTTCGATCCGGACCCCGCCTAGCCCGGGATAATACAGGCCCGGCTCCACCGTCACGACTTCGCGCTCCCGCAACACGACCTTTTGCAGCCGGGGATATTCATGAATCTCCAAACCAAGCCCGTGGCCGGTGCCATGGAAGAAACCGACGCGCCGGCCCTTCCGGATACCCGTGTTGTAGCCGCGTTTCACAAAGAGATCCTGTATCCCTTTGTGAATGCCCATCCCGTCGACGCCGGCCTTGATCTGGCGAAGCGCCCATTCCTGGCCGTCTTTCACCGTTGTCCAAAGTTTCCGTTGCGCTTCACTGGCCCGGCCGCGCACCACCGTGCGGGTCATGTCTCCGTAATAACCGCTTTTGGCGTCGCGCGGGAAAATGTCGAAAATAATCAGTGAATTCGCGCGCAACGGTCCCGAGCCCCGCTCGTGCGGATCGCAGGCCTGGTCGCCCCCGGCCACGATCGTTCCGGCCGGAGTGCCGCCCGCGCGCAAAATGGCCGAATCAACTTCAGCGCGGAGAATTTCCGAGGTCAGGACCGAGCGGTTCCAGCGCAGCTTTCCGCCGGGACCGCGACGCGAGGCTTTCAACACTTCCATGCCCCGGGCCATGCCCGCCTCGGTGATCTGCAGGGCGCGCCGCATCAACTTCAGTTCCTGGTCGGTCTTGGCCGCGCGCTCCGGCCAGAACATCCCCTGCGGCGGATGCACCTTGATCCGGGCTTTGGCCAGTTCGCGCGCGTAACCGAGCGGAAAAGTGGCGGGGACAAGAGCCGACTTCACTCCGCGCTTCTTCAAAAAAAGCGCGAGCACCTTTTCATAAGCGGGCGCCGCCTTGGCGCCGTTCTGAAGTTCGCTCTCCAGTTTGCTGTACTGAACAAACTCATCAGCCACCGCGGTCTTGCGGGCGCGATCAATCTCCAGGTCGCTCAGGACCAGTGTCCGTTTCCCGTTCTTCTGCAGGAAGATAAAAGGGTCGGGCGCGAAAAAGCGCGTCGCATACAAAATATCGGCATCGATTTCGCTGTTGGCGACAATCAGGCGGGTTTCGGATTTTGAATTCTTTTTCATCGATTCGTTAGGAACGCGGACTTAACCGCGCCGCACCTGGAGCTGGCGATGCAGGATCCAATGCAGGATGGCCAGCAGCCCAAAGGTGGAAAGGATCAGGACGAGAGTATTGAAAACAAAGACGTTCACTTTAACCCCGAGATAATTCTTCTGCGCGCCGAAGAAGACGTTCGGATGCGTGCCCCGGCGGTAGTCGGCCTGCTCCATCTCGGCGTTCGCGATCAGGTCGGAAATCTTTTGGTTCACGTAGAGTTGCTCGGCCGTGATCGGACCGGAGGCATTCTTGAAGACGGCTCGGTCGAAAGGCTTTTTCTTATCCAGGACCTGGTCGAGCAGGCCGAGGTAACGATCCAGCTCGCCAGGCGACGAGGCTTCCAGCCCGGAAAGCACGGCCAGCGCTTCCTTCAAATCTTCCAGCCGTTTCACCGCTTTCGGGTCGTTGCTGTGCGTCGAAACAATCTCGTCGATCTGGCGCTGCGCGTTTTCCTGTCGCCGGGTCAGCGGATTCAGCTTGGCCTGCGCCACCACCAGTTCCTCGTAGGACCAGCGCATGGCAATCAACTGCGCGACAAACGGCACCTGCAGTTTGCTCTCCATCTTTTTACTCTGGTCGCGATTCGGATGCTCCTTGAACCAGTGCGTCAGCGAATAAATGAAGGCGAGGTTCCGGTTCATGTCCTCGTACTTGATCAATGCGCCGCCCATGATGATCTGCGGAATCAGAATGAGCGGCACGATATTGGCCGCGGTTTTCGGATCGGCCACCAGCGACGACACGACCAAACCGAGCGCCACCCCGGCCATCGCGGTGATGAAGACAACCGAGAGATCGATCCAGAACATCCCGCGGATGGCCAGAATGTAATTCCCGAGCAGAACAAACAGAACGCACTGCACGAAGGCGAAGATCCCAAGAGTGAGCGCTTTCGAGATCACGTAATAGGAAAGGCGCACGTTCACGTTGCGTTCCCGCTGCAAAATGGTCCGGTCGCGGATGATGTCGTCGGCGCTGTTGGTCAGGCCGAGGAACATCGCCACAATCAGGCTGAGAAAGAGGAAGGTCGGGATGTGGTAAGCCGAGGCGAAGTCGTACTTCCCGCTGTCGGAATAACGCAGGATGGTCGCGATGAGCAGGGCCAAAAACGGCGCCACGCAGAGCGTGATCACCACGTTGGCTTTGTTGCGCAGCTTGCTGATAAATGAGCGCCGCAGCAGGGTGCGGAACTGGGTCCATTCGTCGTGCCAGCGAATCGGCGCACGTTTCTTTTGCGAAGGCGCGGCCGGCAAAGCGGTGACCGGTTCCCGCCGCAGCGAAACCTGCTTCACGTCCTGGATCAGGCGAAACGCTTCGTATTTGTCGCGCCAGAACTCCGGCGAGTAGCGCCGCGCCGCCACCAACTGGCCGCGATTATTTTCCTCGTAAATCACGTCGCCGCTCAGGTCGCGCAGCGGGGTCTCCAGCACGTCGAAGATGAATTCCGGACGGGTCGTGCCGCAGGAAGGGCAGGCGCCCAGCTCGGCGCCGAATTGGTGCTGGTGTTCCGCTTCCGCGAAGTAGCGCAGCATGTCGGTAGGCGTGCCGAAGAAAACGAGGCGACCACCCTTGTCGAGCAGGATGGCCTTGTGGAACATCTGGAAAATCTTCGAGCTCGGCTGGTGAATGGTGACTATGATGATCTTGTTGTGCGCCATCCCGCGGATGATCTCGATCACGTGCTCGGAGTCCTTTGAGGAAAGACCGGAGGTCGGCTCGTCGAAAAGGTAGACGTCGGCCATGCTGATCATGTCCAGGCCGATGTTGAGGCGCTTTCGTTCGCCGCCGCTCAAGGTCTTCTTGGCCGCGCTGCCCACCACGGAGTCGCGGCGTTCACCGAGACCGAGCTCGATTAATTTTCCTTCCAGCCGGCGCATGCGATCGCGCCGGGAAAGATGCGGCGAGCGAATGGCCGCCGCGAAGTTGAGGTTCTCGGCAATGGTTAGGTGTTCGTCGAAAGCGTCGTCCTGCGGAATGTAACTGATGTAACGCTTGAGCTCGTCCAGGTGATGGTAGAGCGACTGGCCGTTCAGCAAAATGTGGCCGTTGGACGGCTGGAGCTGGCCGGCGATGACTTTCATCAGGGTGCTCTTGCCGCAGCCGCTCGCACCCATCACGCACACGAGCTCGCCCCGGCTGATGCTGACGGAAATCCCATCGAGACCGACGTCCCCGGTGCCGAAGCGATGTGTGACTTCAGTCAGCTCGAGCGTGCGAATAATGTTCCGCTCTTCCTCGATGATGCGTTCCGAGAAATTGCAGCGCAAAAATTGGCCGATATCGATGCGGATGGTGTCGCCGTCGTTCAGGGATGCGGTCGTTTTCACCGGCAAATCGCCAACCAGGATGGGGCGATCGGCTTCGATCACTTCGAGCGTGCCGACACGCTTGTCGTAATCGCAAAAGATCTTCAGCAAAACGTCGCCGCTGGTGCCGGGCGACAAAAGAATGTCGTCCGCTTGCAGGAGGCTCGGGTTATTCGAAACCAGGTACTCCGACTTGGAGGCCTTTAACTGGAAACGGCCGCCCAGCGCGCGGGCGCGGCGCCGCAGATCGGTGAAATCGAGTTCGCTGTCGTTATGAAAGATGATGCGATCTTCCAGGGTCGCTTCCACCTGCGTGCCCGCCTTCAGCTTGGTCCCGTTCAGGACAGCGTCCACGTCCTTGAGCGCTTTGACCCGGACCTTCAGGCCGAAAGTCACCTCCAGCGCGCTGTCGCGCGTGCGCGCCCGTTCCAGTTCCACTTCGTCGACGTCGCGCCGCACGCGCACGAAGATCTGCGGCATCGAGACGTTCTTCTTGGCGTTGAAATAGGTGGCGAGTTCCTGGTAGGTCAGCACCTGGTCGCCCACGAGAATGCGCTGCCCGGGATAGATGCGGCAGAATCCGCCGCGCACGAGCGGACGGCCGCGCACGGAAACGCTCTGGCCGCTGTAGTTCTTGAGCAGGATGAGATCGTGATAACGAAAAGCCAGCAGCCGGTCGTTACCCGTTAGGCTCTTCAACGGAACGTCGGCCCGGCCGGCCGCGCCGAACGAAATCGATTCCAGGGGCGAGGCCCCGCGCTGGTAAATCGAAGGATCGGAATCTTCCGAGGCGTTCAGCTGATAAACGATGTCGATGGCCTGCGCGGCCATGCCGAGTTGCGACATGAAGGAGTAAAACGCCACCACCTGTTCCTGTTTCAGGCCGGCCTGCGAGATGAGGTCGTAGAGCTGCACGCCGAGCATGATCTTTCGCTCGGTGCTGAGCTGGGCGCTCAGCTTTTGCGCCATGGCCGACAAATCCTGCTGCTCGTAAAGAGCCTGCCGGAAAAGCTGACGCAGCTCCGAATAGACCGTTTCCGGGTAATCGTAACGCAGGAAGCCCAGGCTCGAGTCGATTTCTTCCTCCAGCAGGACCCCGTCCGCCTTGGAGAAGCTGGCCAGCACCTGGATGAGCAAGGGCAGAAGGTTCGGCCCTTCCGAAACGCTGCGCGGCTTGCGCAAGGCACGGCGCATCCAGCGTCTGCCCTGCCGTTGAATTCGGTAGGCAAACGGAGTGACCTTTTGAACGGCGCGGTCGATCTTGTCCGCGACTGATGTGACTAACTCCGTCATCGGCTCTGGAGGGCTCATGTTACCGCATTCGGGGCATCAGGCAATGCAGGGGTAGATTCTCCCTCTGAAGTGCGAAGTCCCGGGCCCACCGGAACGTCTCCTGCTCATTGCATTGACCCGTCTTCATGTTAGCGTTTCCCCCACCTCAAATAGAGGTTCTCCTTCATGGCACAACCGGACCGAAACTCTCAGCGCGATAACAAAAACCGCGGCGGCGGCGGCGGCGAACCGAGCTTCAATTGGCGCGGCGTGATCCTGATCGCCATTGCCTTTGCTCTCATCGGCCTGGCCGTGGTCTTTCGCGGCGGCGCCTACGCTAACGTGGAAGACGTCCCCCTCCCGCGCTTTTACGAGCTGCTCGATGCCAAACAGATCGATAAAAACTCGCTGACCCTGGTCGTGCCGGAAGGCCAGCAGACCCAGAGCCTGGTCGGCATTTACTACAAGCAACCCGGCCAGCCCTCTAAGTTCAAGACCACGCTTTACGCGCCTTTCGCCAAGAATCTCCAGGATAAACTCGACGCCGCCGGCATTCCCGCGGTCACGACCAAGTCGGATTCGAACGTCTTCGCCACCACCATCCTTGGCTTCTTGCCCATCGCGGTTTTCCTTTTCATTCTTTATCTGCTCTTTCGCCAGCAGATCCGGGTGGCCGGCAAAGGCGCGCTCAACTTCGGGAAATCGAAGGCGCGCATGCTCGCCCGCGACAAGAACAAAATCACTTTCCGCGACGTGGCCGGCGTCGAAGAAGCGAAAGACGAAGTCCAGGAGCTGGTTGAGTTCCTGCGGGATCCCAAGAAATTCCAGAAGCTGGGCGGGCGCATTCCAAAAGGCGTCCTGCTGGTCGGCCCTCCGGGCACGGGCAAAACCCTGCTCGCCCGCGCCATCGCCGGCGAAGCCGATGTTCCGTTTTTCTCGATCAGCGGCTCCGATTTCGTGGAAATGTTTGTGGGCGTGGGCGCCAGCCGCGTCCGCGACATGTTCGAGCAAGGCAAAAAGTCCGCGCCCTGCATCATTTTCATCGATGAAATCGACGCGGTCGGCCGTCATCGCGGCCATGGCGTCGGCGGTGGACACGATGAGCGCGAACAGACTTTGAATGCGCTGCTCGTCGAGATGGATGGTTTCGACACCCAGGAAGGCGTGATCATCATCGCGGCGACCAACCGTCCCGATGTGCTCGATCCGGCGCTGCTGCGCCCGGGCCGTTTCGATCGCCAGATCACGGTCAATCTTCCGGACGTGAAGGGCCGCGAAGAAATTCTGCGCGTGCACGCCAAGAAAGTAAAACTGGCCGAGGGCGTCGATCTCGCGGTGGTGGCGCGTGGCACGCCCGGTTATTCCGGAGCCGAGCTGGCCAACGTGATCAACGAAGCCGCCCTGCTCGCCGCGCGCCGCGGCCTGAAAGGAATTACCCTCTCAGAGCTGGAAGAAGCGCGTGACAAAGTGCGCTGGGGCAAGGAACGCCGCAGCCTCGCGCTCAGCGAAAAGGAAAAGCAGAACACCGCTTACCACGAAGCCGGGCATGCCCTGCTTCTGGTTCTGCTGCCGCATACCGAGCCCCTGCACAAGGTCACCATTATTCCGCGCGGGCCTTCGTTAGGCTCGACCATGTGGCTGCCGCAGGAGGACAAATACACCAACCGCAAGAACGAGCTCGTCGCCGGCCTGGCCGTGAGCATGGGCGGACGCGTGGCCGAAGAGATTGTCTTTGGCGACGTCACCAACGGCGCTCGCGGTGACATCAAGACCGCGACCCATATCGCCCGACGCATGGTTTGCGAATGGGGCATGAGTGACAAGATGGGCATGGTCGAATATGGCGAGCACGAGGATTACGTGTTCCTCGGGCGCGACATCTCCCGTTCCCGCGATTACAGCGAAGCCACTGCGGAAGAGATCGATCGCGAAGTGCGCCGCCTGCTCGATGAAGCCTATCAAACGGCCCGTGACACGCTGACCGCGCATCGTCAGACGCTCGACGGCATCGCCAAAGCCTTGCTCGAATACGAAACTCTCGACGGCAAACAAATCGGCGAAATCCTGGAACACGGCCGGCTCCTGAATCCGCCGCCCAGCATTCCGCCCTCGACGCCGAGCATGCCCCCGGAGAAGCCACCCAAGCAGGTGGTCGCGCCGGACGTCGCTCCGCCGCTACCCGGCGCACTCGGTGGCGCGACCGCGTAAAGCGCGGACGCACGAGATCGTGTCGCTCGACGCGCGGTGGACCCGTCCCGGGTAGGGCACCTCGTCTCGACTGCTGGCGATCGCGTCTTGCGATCGAACTGTTAGACGAGTGCTTGTCCGATGGACCGATTCTCGCCGCCAAGTCGCTGCACCACGACGACTCTTCGGGGAGCGCAGGCTGCCAGCCTGCAGGCCTCAGCAGCTTGCTGAGGCCCCGCTGCAGCGGTGATTACGAGAACGAGCGTGCAAGGAGCGTTGCCGGCAAGCTGCCGGCAACTGCAGGCTGGCAGCCTGCGCTCCCCAAAGAGCACTCGTTTCGAGTACTAGTGAAACCGTCTCGGCTTCACGAACTTGTCCGTGTGCGCGCGAGATTTTTCGAGCGTAACGCGAAAAAAAGTTAGACCCTGCGAGTCCTAGCCGGAATCGGCCCGAACAGGCGCGCCGGGTAAGCCACGGCGCAGACGGCGCTATTCGTGGCGCTGCTTTTCGACCAGATGCCGCAACTGCCGCTCCATGGTCTTGAAGGCGTCGTGAATCACCTTGGTTAACGGCTCGTGCGCGCCGTTGTCGGTCTGCTTTTCTTCCGCCACCAGTTCGTGGCCGCGGGATACGGTCACATCAATGCGCACGCGAAAAGGATTGCCCTTTTGATGCGCATGGTTCGGCTGCTCAATCGCGACATCGCACCGATTGATGTGATCGCAAAATTTCTCGAGCCGCGCCGCGTGGTCGGTCACGAGTTCGTCAATCTGCGCTGTTTTCTCCAAGCCGCGATAAGTGATGTTAACCGGAAGTTGCATATCGATTATTTGGCGAATCTACTCCGGGCCTCCGCCGGCGCGACCAGCTTTTTTCGCCCCAATCCCGGGGGACCCGGCAATTCAGTGCTCAGATATTCTGCAACGAGCGAAAGTGTGACGGCAGCCTGGCCGGCTCGGTCTTGACCAGGTCGGATTTCACGTGCTCCACGATCCGGTCGCGGACCGCGGCCGGCAATTGATCGACGATGGCCGCGTGAATAGCGGCGGGAGCGGCGAATGACCAGCCGGCGGCTGCTTCTGTTTTCACCACTTTCACGATCTCATCGACAAGCTGCCGATGAATGCGCCGGTCGTATTCGTTCTCGAGTTGGGTGCGCTCGGCCACACCATTCATATGGCGCCCGTTTCCATCGGCCACCGGAAAGCGTCCGGCCATGTCGGTCACTTTATCGACCAGACGGCCATGCGCATCGGTGATATCGAACGCCTGGACCAATTGAAGACTCGGGCCGCGCGTGGGCGTTTCGTTTACTTTATAAGCCTTGAGACTGCCGCGATCGGCCACAACAACGAGTGATGCAGGAATCATAGAACAAGGAATTCGAGTCCGGCCTTCTTCAACCGGATATCCTCGATTATTTCTATTATCAATCGCGCTGCGAGACAAGCTTGCGCGGCACTTTTCCGCGCTCGCTTCGTCCGACCAGCCCTACTTTTTCTCTTTGGACTTTCGGCGCGCCGCGCGTTCCTCCTCTGCAGTGAAGGCCGCGGGCAGGTCGACATGGCGCTTCTTCCAGGACTCCTGGCGAGCCTGTTCCTGCGCACCGCCCGAGAGGCGCAACAAGTAAGCCGCACGATCCATCACCGGGAGGTCGTCTCCCGACGCAAAAAGCCGCGGGTGATCGAGAAATCCATCTTCGTCGCTGGTATCGAGCAACAACTCCCACTCCAGGTTCTGCACGCCCGGCAGCACAAAATCGATCGGCTCGTAGTGCGCATTGATGATCAGGAAAAAGGTCTGGTCGAGAATGGGACGGCCCTCGGCATCCGGAATATCGGGGCTGTCGCCGCTGAGCAGCACGCCAACGCAGCGGAAGAATGGTGAGTTCCATTCTTCCTCGGTCATTTCGTTGCCGCCGGAGTTGAACCACATCGCGTCCCTGATTTCGCTGTTGGGAATTCGCCGGCCCTGGAAAAACTTCGGGCGACGAAAGACCGGGTGTTCCGCGCGCAGCTGGATCAAGCGCCTGGTGAACTGGCGAAGCTGCTTTTGTTCGTCGGAAAAGTTCCAGTTGAACCAACTGAGCTCGTTATCCTGGCAGTAGGCATTGTTGTTGCCGTTTTGCGTCCGGCCGAACTCGTCGCCTCCGCAGATCATCGGCACTCCGAGCGAAAGGAAGAGCGTGGCCAGCATGTTACGGCGTTGTTTGCGGCGCAGCGCGTTAATTTCCTCGTCATCGGTCGGACCTTCCGCGCCGCAATTCCAAGAGTGATTATTATTGTCGCCGTCGTTGTTCCCCTCACCGTTGGCCTCGTTATGCTTGTCGTTATAGGAAACGAGGTCGTTCAGGGTGAAGCCGTCGTGCGAAGTGATGAAATTAATGCTGGCATACGGACGGCGGCCGTCATCCTGGTAGAGATCCGGACTGCCGGTTAACCGATAGGCCATCTCACCGATGCGTCCCTCGTCGCCCTTCCAGTAGCTGCGCACGGCGTCCCGGTATTTCCCGTTCCACTCCGACCAAAGAATGGGGAATCCACCGACCTGGTAACCAAAATCGCCGATGTCCCACGGCTCCGCGATTAACTTGGTGCGCGACAGGATGGGGTCCTGGTGAATGGCATCGAAGAAAGGATGCAGCTTGGTCACGCCGTTGTAATCCCGGGCCAGCGTCGTCGCCAGGTCGAAGCGAAAACCGTCGACATGCATCTCCGTGACCCAGTAGCGGAGGCTGTCCATGATCAGTTGCAGGGAACGCGGATGAACACTGTCCACCGCATTGCCGGTGCCCGTGAAGTTCATGTAAAACCGCGGCGTCTCCGGCACGAGACGGTAGTAGGCGCGGTTGTCGATGCCGCGGAAAGAAAGGGTCGGGCCGAGATGATTCCCTTCGGCGGTGTGGTTGTAAACGACGTCCAGAATAACCTCGAGGCCGGCCGCGTGGAGGTCCTTCACCATCTGTTTAAACTCGGTGACCTGCTCACCGGCGTCGCCGGAAGCGGAATAATCGGCATGCGGCGCGAAGAACCCGATGGTGTTATATCCCCAGTAGTTCGTTAGGCCTTTGTCCAGCAGGATCTGGTCGTCGACGTGGGCATGCACGGGCAGTAACTCGACCGCGGTCACACCAAGATCTTTCAGGTACTCAATGGCGGGCGCGCTCGCCAGCCCGGCATAAGTGCCGCGCAGGTTCTGCGGGACGCGTTCGTTCAACTCGGTGAAGCCTTTCACGTGCACTTCGTAGATGACCGATCGATCCAGCGGAATGTTGGGGGACTTGTCGTCACCCCAGTCGAATTCATTGCTGATCACGATGGACTTCGGAAGACCCCAGGCGTCGTCGCGAAAATCCTGGGCCAGGTCTTCGCGCTTGTCGCCCACCACGTAACCGAACATTTCCTCGGACCAGGTGATCCCACCGGCGATGGCGCGCGCATAGGGATCGAGGAGCAACTTCGAGCTGTTATGGCGAAGCCCCTGCTCCGGCTCGTAGGGACCGGCCACCCGGTAGCCGTAAAGCTGCCCGGGGCGGGCGTCGGGAAGAAAAACATGCCAGACCCGGTCCGTCTGTTCCCGCATCGGGATCCGCACCGACTCCTGGCGATCGTCCACCCGCTCAAAAAGACAAAGATCAACGGAAGTCGCCGTCTCGGAGAACAGCGCAAAATTCACGCCCTCCCCGGTCCAGGTCGCGCCCAGCGGATAAGGCGATCCCGTCCACGTTCGAATAGCATTCATACCAGAAGCGAATCGTTTCTATTCACCACGCGGACGTGACGCGCAACGCAACATGACGAAATATAAACAGGCGCGGCGCGGCGGACGAAAATCGGCGGTCAATTTCCCGAAACTGGCGGGTCTTGAGCTTTCAAGCGACGCTACAACGCGGAGAGCGCGGCCTGCGCCCTGGCCACATCGTTCGGGCGAAGAATCATCAGCCCCTTGTTCGATTTCGGGCTGGTCGCGAGATAGGCGTATTCGATGTTCACCTCCACTCTACTCAATTCTTCGGCGATCCGGGCCAGCGTGCCCGGCTCGTTGTCGCTCTCGATCATGAGCACATCGTTTTCCACCGCCAGCACGCCGGATTCGCCTAACAACATCAGGGCCCGCGTCGGATCACTGACCACGGTGCGGACGACCGAGTGATCGACCGTGTCTGAAATGGAAAGCGCGTGAATGTTGATTTCCGCGTCGGCCAGGGCCTGGCAGACCCGGGCCAGCGCGCCCGGTTTATTGCTGAGAAACAGAGCCAGCTGCGTCGCCGGTTCGAGCGTTAACCTGGGATTCATCAGAAAACAGAATCGCTCTCCCTGGTGACGATGACAAGTTGCGAAGCCGGACGATTCGTGGCGAAGCTTGGGGACGCAGCCTCGCCGGGATCGCGGTCGCTGACACAAAAAGAAAAGCGCACCCGCCAAAATTGGCTACGCTTCGCGCGTGCCGAAGCCTAACGCGCCCGCTTTGATCGGGTTTCGAACCGCCTGCGGGATCGTGGTGGCCAACATCATCGGGACCGGCGTCTTCACCAGCCTCGGCTTTCAAGTGGCCGCAATCCAATCCGGGTTCGCCCTGCTCATGCTCTGGATCGTCGGCGGCATCCTCGCGCTTTGCGGCGCGCTTTGTTACGGCGAACTGAGCGCAGCGCTTCCCCGCTCCGGCGGCGAATATCACTTTCTCTCCGCGATTTATCACCCGGCGCTGGGGTTCGTCGCCGGGTTCGTCTCCGCGACCGTCGGGTTCTCCGCGCCGATCGCGCTTTCGGCCATGGCCTTCGGTCGTTATGCCGAAGGCACGCTGGAACGCGGCTCGGCCGTGGCGCTGTCCTTTGCGCTCGTTTGGATTACCACCCTGGTTCATTTGCGTGGGACGAAGAGCGGCACGCTTTTCCAGGACTTCTTCACTTTCATCAAGGTCGTCCTCATTGCCGTGCTTATCGGCGGCGGCTTGATGGTGCAACCGAAGCAGCCGCTCTCCTTTCTGCCCGCGGCCGGAGGGGCCGGGGACATCCTCACGCCGGCCTTTGCCGTCGCCCTGGTTTACGTGATGTACGCTTACTCCGGCTGGAACGCCGCTTCCTACATCACCAGCGAGATCGATCGCCCGGAGAAAACCGTCCCGCGCGCGCTTCTTGCCGGCACCCTGCTGGTGCTCGTTCTCTATACCACGATCAACGCCATTTTTCTGGCCACCACCCCGGAGCGTGAGATGAGCGGACAAATTGAGGTCGCGCTCATCGCCGGCAAACACATCTTTGGCGAAGGAGGCGGCCGACTGGTCGGCGGCATCATCTGCCTGGGCCTGGTCTCCGCGGTGAGTTCAATGACCTGGATCGGACCGCGCGTCATGATGGCGATGGGCGAAGATCACCCTTTTCTTCGCTTCTTCGGGCGCAAGAACACACAGGGCATCCCGGCCGCCGCGCTCATCACCCAACTCTTCATCGTTAACCTGCTCCTCTTGACCCGAAGTTTTGAGCGCGTGGTCATTTATATACAGTTCAGCCTGCTCCTTTGCTCCTTCCTGACCGTGGCCGGCCTGGTCGTCTTGAGAATAACGAAACCGGATTTGCCGCGACCTTATCGCGTCTTCGCCTACCCGTTGCCGCCGCTGCTTTTTTGTGGCGTTACGGCATGGATGATGGTCTATCTGTTGCGCTCACACCCAACAGAATCTTTGTTCGGACTCGGAACCATGTTTGCAGGGCTCATCCTCTATTTCATCGGCCGGAGCCGGACCCCTTCCGCCACATGAAGCTTCGTCATTTCCTTTCCCTCCTTCTGCTCTCCTGCCTCTTCGCCGGGTTGGCCTTGGCCCGCGGGCACCGGCAGAGCGCTAGCGCCGACGAAAATCTCGCGGGGCCGGCGCAGTCGGCTCCCCCGCCACCGGACGACACGGCTAAGTTCCTCGCCGGGATGCCGCTTCCGCCGAGCTCGCCGCTGGCCGCGCTGACCCGGGATCCGGCCTGGCAGGAGCACGCCGGTTATTTTGAGAAGGCCTTCGCCAAACTGAACACGCGCCAGCTAGCCAAGCTGCACGACTGGCAAAACGCAGCTCTGCCGGAATCGAGAGAGCAGTTCGGGGTCGCCTATTACATGTTTAGCGGTCCCGATTATCTCTATCTCGACCAGTTCTTTCCGAACGCGTCGGTTTACATCATGTGCGGAAAGGAGCCGTTAGGCCCGCCGCCCGATCCGCTGCGCATTCAAAATTTGGGCGCGGCCTTTGCCAATCTCGAGGGCGCGATGAAAGACGCTCTGACCACGACCTATTTCATCACCGAGGACATGAAGGTAAATCTGCAGCAGCAGAATCTCGGCGGAACCGTTCCGATCCTTTACGTTTTTCTCGCGCGGGCCGGCAAGAATATCCACCAGGTCAGTTATGTCTCGCTCGATAGCAGCGGAAACGTCCGGGCCAGCCGCGGCGGAACGCCCGGAGTGAAGATCGAGTATCGCGATCGGCGCAGTGGCTTAAATCAAACGCTCTACTATTTCAGCACCGACATTTCCGATGGCGGCATCTCCTCCAGCCCGGGCTTCATGAAGTTCTGCGCCAGCCACGGGGTCGGCGCCTCCTTTCTCAAATCGTCTTCGTATCTCATGTTCGAAGACGGCTTTTCCCGCGTGCGCAATTTCATCCTCGATCACAGCAAAATCATTGTGCAGGACGATTCCGGCATTCCGCTCTCGAATTTCAACCCGTCGAAATGGAACCTGAAACTCTTCGGCAATTACGTCGGACCGATCGATATCTTCCGGCAACATGACCAGGGCCGCTTGCACGAGCTCTTTCGCCAGAATGCCTCCGGCCCCTTCCCGGTCGGGTTCGGTTACCAGTTCAACTTCCACAAGAGCAACCTGATCGTCGCCGAGCGGAAATAGGGGTGGCGAGCGTTTCGCCTGCGCTCCAGCCAGGCCGAAAAATTGCCGCCGGACGGTTAGGCTACTTTTAAAACCGCCGGAACCACGAGTAGGGAAAAGCGTCGCCCGGACAATCGGTGGCCCAGCGCGGCGGATTCATCTCGCGATGCGGCTTCACCAGCATGTAACGATTGCCGACCTTGCCGCAGCGCTGCCGCAGGTAGCGGATCAGTTCCTCGCAGCTCTGTAACTGCGCCGCGGTCGGCTGCGTGCGATTGAAATCGCCGACCAGGCAAATGCCGAGCGCGATGTTGTTCAGGTTATCGCTGTGCACGTGACCGCCATTGATCTGCCGGCGCCAGCGGTCACCCACCTCGATCTGGCCGTTGCCGGTCGAGGTTCCGTTGCCGATGACAAAGTGATAAGCCAGGCCATTCTGCATGTGCCGGACGTGGCGATGATAATAATCAAAAACGCGCGCGTTGCCCTGCCGCGTCCCGCTGTTGTGCACGACAATGAATTGCCATTGCGGATTGCGCCGGTCGGCCGGCGCGCGGTCGATCTCCGCTTTGACTGAGGCGGTCAAAAACCGGTAGCCGCTGCTGCGACCGCCGCTGCTGTTGCCGTGAAAAAAGCGATACCAGAAACCGCGCTTCTCGTAGCCACTCTTTTCGATCGTCATTTCCGGCTCGTTGCCGGACGAGTCGTTAGGGGCAGGCGCGACGGCCGCGGACGAGCCGGGATGATTGGAAGAGGAGGGCGGTCCCGACACGGTCCCCTGCGCTCGCGCCGGCATGGCGGCGGCCGGCGCAGCGACCGGTTCGGGTTTCAGCAACGGCGTCTCCGACGGAGAGGAGGCCGGCACCGCCTTTTTAACCGGCTCGTCCTCGTCCTGTTTTTTGGCCGCTGACTTCGCCTTCCCCGACTTGGTCGCCGCCCCTGTCTTTTTCTTGTGCGGGGCGGCCTCGTGTGAAGCCTTGCCGCCCGCCTGATGGCTCGAGCTCTTCTTTTTGGCGGGCGTCGGCTCATCCGTATCTTCCGCCTTTTTCTTCGCTTTCGACTTGGCGGAGGCGGAAGGGCGCGCGTGCGGTGTTGGACTCTTGTGCGCGTTGTTCTTTTTCTTCGATTTCGGAGCAGGCGATTCGTCCGCGTCGCTTGAAGCATCCTCGCTCTGTTTCGCCTTCAGGAAAGCCGCGCGCTTCTTCTCTTCGTCGGTTTGTCCCTGGGCCAGGCCGACGCCCACGACAAACACGATGAGCAGAAGCGCCGGAATCCAGCGGCCGAGAAGGCTGTTCAATGCAGCGGACCTCTTCCCAGCGTTCCGCATTTGTCCCGAGCGATTTTCGTCGCGAGGGAGCACGGCTCCTGGCGCCGATTCATTGCCACAGGGCGTCACGGCGGCGGATTCTCTTCCCGAGTTTCGCATCAATTCCGGGCGAATTTAATCGCGACGAAGAAAAGGCGTTGGGTCGGTCGCATCCTTCAAAATCGCGTGGGCACTCAGGCTGACTGTGGTTGCGCCGTGCCCGGCCCGTCCAATCTGGCCCGCTCGCGCCGAAGAATAGAGTTCAGCTTGCCGCCGACCAGCAGGAGCAGACAGGTCAGGTACATCCACGTGAGCAGAAGAATGATCGAGGCCAGGGCCAGGTAGGTTGGATTGTAACGATCGTAGTGCCCGACGTAGTACTGGAAAATTTTGGTGAAAACAATCCAGCCGGCGGCAAAGAAAATGGCGCCGGGCAAGGCCTGCCGAATGGTCAGGTAATTTTCCGGCAAAAGGAGATAGAGCGCGAGAGCGAGAATGACCAGGGCGACCGCGATGAACGGGAGGTTCAGGAAAGAGACCCAACTCTGCAGCGGAACCGAAAGCTGAAAGTTGACTTCAGCCATGCCCGCCAGCGCTTCTCCGAAGATCATCACGCTGAGACAAACAAAGAGCGCGACGCCGAACCAGAAGAGCAGGAAAAACGAAATGATATACTTCGACCACCAATGCCGGTCCTCCCGCACCCCGTGGGTGTGACTGAGCGCCCGGGAAATGGTGGCAATGAAAACTGTGCCAAAATATATGCCGAGGATAATGCCGAAGTTAGCCAGCATCCCGTTCGGCCCGGTCACCACCACGCTCGCCACCGCGGCATCGAGAATGTCGCTCACCTTGGTGTCCGGGGGCATAAACCCTTTCAGCACCAGAAAAATCTTGTGCAGCTTTCCCGGATCGGTCCCGAAGAGCCCAAGCAGATGCCAGAGAAAGAGCAGGCCGGGCGCGAGCGCGACTAACAGGAGGTAAGCCATTTGGGCCGACAAACCGGTGGTGTTGTCCATGAAGGTCTCCACCACTAATTTTCGAGTGACCCGCCAGCAAAAGCGCACCCAATTCATTGTCGCGCAGAGTTTACTTTACCTCCTCTGAATATCCATCAACTTCGCCGCGGGCCTTGAGTGACCGGCTCATCCTGCATGGCGAAAAAGATTCTCATTCTCACCGCCGGTTACGGCGAAGGGCATAACAGTGCCGCACGCGGAACCCAGGCCGCCCTCGCCCGCATCGCGCCCGAGGCCGAAGTCGAATTGCACGATCTCTTCGCCGAGAGCTACGGCTTTGCTCATCGCTGGGTCCGCAGCAGTTATCTCGGCTTGATCAACTCCTGGCCGCGCGCCTGGGGGATCGTTTATCGCTGGCTCGATGGAAAATCAGACTTTCACGCAAACTTCCGGCGCTTCCGGCGGTTGCGCCGAACGCTCACCTCTCTTTTGGCCCGCTTCCAACCCGAAGCCGTCGTCTCCGTCTTCCCCGCCTACCCCTATCTCATCGACAATCTGCCGGAGAACGCGAGACCGCTCAGCATTGCCATTGTGACCGATTCGATCACGGTCAACGCCATCTGGTTTCAATCGCGCGCGGACTATTTTGTTTTGCCTAACGAACAAAGCGCCGACGTCCTGCGCCGCGCCGGCGTGGCCGAGTCCCGCCTCCGCGTGCTCGGGTTCCCGGTCGATCCGCGTTTTGCCGACCTCACCCTCCGGCAGCCGCCATCTCCCGGGCACCGGCCGCGGGTTCTTTACATGATCAACGCGGGAACCGGCCGCGCCGCTGCGACCGCGCGTCTCCTCAGCGAGCTCGATATCCAGCTGACCGTGACGGTGGGACGGAACGAAAAGCTTCGCCGCCAGATCGAAGAGGCGATTCCGCCGGACAAGGTCGAAATCGTCGGCTGGTGCGCGAACCTGCCGGAACTCCTCAGCCGCCACCATCTCCTCATCGGCAAAGCCGGCGGCGCAACGGTCCAGGAAGCGATCGCCGCAGCCTGCCCCATGATCGTCAACCACATCGTCTCCGGCCAGGAGGAAGGAAATGCGCAGCTCCTCGTTGAACACGGCGCCGGAATAATTGCGCGAACGCCGGAAGCGATCGTCCAAACCGTTTCAGAAGTCTTTGCCGACCAGTCAGCGAAATGGCGGGAACTGAGCGACAACATCGGCCGGCTCAGCCGGCCGGCTGCCGCCCTGGAGATCGCGAAGTTTCTGCGCCGCCTCTAACGCCGAGCCGACCAATCGTCGGCGACTCAAGAACCTTGTTGAGAAAAAACGGTCGCGCCCGCGACGATCGTTCGCAGCACTTCGAACTCTGGTGAGAAGACGACCAGATCGGCGTCGTTACCGACTTTTAGCTGCCCTTTGTTCGGCAGGTCGACCAGGCGGGCCGGAGTCGCCGTGGCCATTTGAATTGCTTCCGGCAGCGAAACTCCAACGGTTTGCACCATCACGCGCACGAGATCGATCATGCGCGAAGCGCTGCCGGCCAGCGCCGATCCGTCCGCCAGCAGACATACTCCGTTTTTGACCACGCACTTCTGGCCAGCCAGCTCGAAAGCCGTTCCTTCCGGCAGGCCGGCGCCGGCCGTCGCATCCGTAACCAGGCAAATTCCGTCGGCGCCTTTCGCGCGATAAAGCATGCGCATCAGCGTGGCCGAGACGTGGTGACCGTCGGCAATTAATTCGCAAATCATTTCGGGCTCGCTCAGGGCGAACTCAAGCAGGCCGGCGACCCGTTCAATCCCGCGCCGGCGCGCGGACGACATGCAGTTGAAAGCGTGAGTCACGCTGCGCATCCCGCACTCAAAAGCGCCGCGCGCCTCTTCGTCCCAGGCATCGCTGTGGCCACCGCTCACGCTGATACCGGCCGCGGCGAAGACACTTGTGGCGGCAAATGCGCCCGGCAATTCGGGAGCGAGGGTAATTCGCCTAACGACGTGCGAATGTTTGGCCAGCCAATCGACCGAAGACATGTCGGGACCGCAAATGAATTCCTGGCGCTGCGCGCCCGCTTTTTCCCTCGAGATATACGGCCCTTCCACATGGACCCCGGCGATTGCGTGATGGCGGGCGGCCGCGACCGCTTCGATCACCCAGGTGATCTGTTCGATGGGCGCCGTCGCCGTGGTCAGGAGCAGCGAAGTCGTCCCGCCGGTCGCGTGATAATCACAAATGGCCCCGAAAGCCTCCGCTTTCGCTTCCATGGTGTCGCGCCCGCGCGCTCCATGGACGTGAAGATCAATAAACCCCGGCGCCAGGTAGTTGCCGGCCAGGTCGACCACTTCTTCCTGCGCGGCCGGGCGGAGTTCGGGGCCAATTTCGACAATCTTGCCCTGATCGATTCGAACGCCCGTGTTTCGATGAATCTCGGCGCCGATCACGCAGTGGCCATTGAGGAAGATCATATTCGGGCAGGAAAGCGTAGAATGGACGAAACCCGCGACCGAGTCTCCTCCGGAAATCCCATGGCGGTTTTAAACTGCCAGTCGCGCTCGAGTGCGTTGGGAATTTCTTGAATCCGCTTGAATTGCTGCCGGCTGATCCAGCCCTGCAGCCATAACCGCTGCCCAAGCACAGGGACAGGAAAGTCGCTGCCGTGCAGGATTCGGGGCGCAACGGCCGGGTCCAGGCAATCGCGCAAGTGACCGCAGCGATTGATTGACACCAGCGCGCTAATGTCGCCGTAGCAATTCGGAAATTCGCGCAGCAGCGCCACCCAATCGTCGAAGTAGTCGCGATCGAACGGACCACTTTTGGTGGCACAGTGCGCTGCGATCACGGTCACGCCGCATTCCAGCGGGAGACGCAGCCGTTTGGGATCGGCCAGCGCCCGGTTCACCACCGGAACGGTGTGCTCTCCCCCGGTATGGGCGAGCAAAGGCAGTCTGAGTTCGGCCATCTTTTCCCAAAACGGGCGATAACGTTGATCCGAACAATCGATGTTCTGGCAATTCGGCAGGCACTTCATTAACACGGCGCCGGCGGCGGCGCAGCGTTCGAGCTCCGCCATCGCATCCGGCCGCGCCGGGTGAATCGAAACTCCCGCCAGGAATTTCGGGTGGGCCCGGGCCAGCGTCAGCACCACGTCGTTAGGCACGTACATGGACCCCAGATCGTCGCGCACCCGTCCATCCGGGTCGTGCACGCGTTCATGGGCCAGCAGCACCACCGCGTCAAACGACGATGCTTGCACCAGGGCCAGCAGCCGCTCGGCGTAGAGCGCATCCAAATCGCCTTCCAAGACGCCCGGATGTAAACCAAGCTGTCGCACCATGAATCCCGCGAGCAACCGGTGCCATCCCTTGAGGCGCAGCCATCCCCCACTGCCGCTGCTGCCGTTGCCCACCATATGGACGTGCATGTCGATGCGGCGGGGTTGGACGGGAGGCAGGCCGGTCACAGCGCTCATGTGACGTTACCTGTGAAAAGATTTCAAACCGGAAACAATTGGGACCCTCGATCATGAACGAGGCAGCACCCCCGTCTCGCTTCGCCGTTGGCAGCGTTTTCTGGCGGAATTGCATCGACTGGATTGTGCGCTACGTGCCGGGACCGTTCCTTCCCACCATGGTCTTCGTCGCCTCTTTCGTTTTCTTCTTTGTCGCGGGCGACGCGCGTCGAACGGTTTTCGCGCATCTTCGCGTTCTTTTCCCGCGCCCGAGTCAGCTATCGAACTGGTTCCGCGCCTTCGCCGTCTTCTACAATTTCGGCTGGAGCCTGACTGACGCAGCGCTCTTTCGTCAAAAACGCAGAACCTTCGCCTATCAGGTCGAAGGCGAACAATTTCTCGAGCAATTGCGGCAAGCCCGCGGAGCCATTGTCCTGACCGCGCACATGGGAAACTACGATCTCGGGTCGGCCGTGTTTGTCGAAAAAGTGCAGCGACCAATCAAAACCGTGCGCGCACCTGAAGGGGACGCGCGGGCGGAAGCGCATCGGCGCGAGGGCCTGAAAACTTCGGCGCCGGAAGGCTTGGAGATTCTCTACAACACCGATGAAACTCTCGCGCTGGAACTGCTGAATGCGCTGCGCCGTGGAGAAGTTGTTTCCATCCAGGGCGACCGGCCCATGGGTGACGTTGCCCAACTTCCCGTGCGCATGTTTGGGAAAAGCGCGTCTCTGCCGAGCGGCCCGATCGTCCTGGCCCTGACCGCGGAAGTCCCGGTCTTTCCGGTTTTTGTCCTGCGCGCCGGCCGCTCTTACCGTTTTCTTTTTCTTGAACCATTCACCTGCCAAAGAAGGTCGGCTGCGCGGCAGGAGGACATCGCCAAGGGGCTGCAGCACTGGGCCGATGTGTTAAGTGACGTGATCAAGAAAAACTGGACGCAGTGGTACGTCTTTACTCCCGTTTTTCGACCGTAGTTAGGCCGAGCGCGGCTAATAAGCCGGGACGAGCAGGCGCATATACCAGTCGATAAATTGCTGGCCGAAGAACATCCAGGTCAACGCGCCAAAGGCCAGGTAGGGGCCGAAGGGCAGTTTGGCCGACCAAACGCGCCGGCCGATGACGAGGGTGAACAGGCCGACGAGCGAACCGACAATTGAACCTGCGAAAATACTGAAGAGAACCGCGCGCCATCCCAGAAACGCGCCAATCGAGGCCAGGAACTTCAGGTCGCCGCGGCCCATCGCTTCCCGTGGAATCTGCAATTCGCGCACCACGCCGCCAATCTGGTCAACCGTATCCAGCACGATTTCCTGTCCCTCCGCGCAAACCCGGTTGTAATAAAATTCGAGGGTGACCGGCCCGAACTGCCGGTGATCGATGGTTGCTTCGTCGCACTGCATGAGGAGGCGATCGGACTCGCGGGCGAAATATTCGCTCCAGACGCTCCGCTCTTCGCCGACCGCGAAGGTGGCGTCGTCGCCTTCGCGATGCCACTTGAAGGGCGTGGGCGTATCGAGGCGCACGCTCTTGCGCCCGAAGGCAATCTTCCCCGCCTCGAGCACGATCCAGAGAGTGAGATAAGCCAGCGCCGCCGCGAGGATCGAGCGAATGACCGCGGCGACCCGGGAGTCGGTCTGCATCAGCTCGGGCACGCACAGGCTCGCGACAATTCCCGCGACCGTGCCGCCAATGGTGATTTCGTCGGGAATAATGAAATGCTCGAAATCGATAAAGGTCGCGACCACGACTAACGAGACGAAGACCCAGTAGGCGATGGCGACCGGCGGGGAAAAGGATTTCCAAACCGCCAGAAAGAGAAGAGCGGTCAATAATTCCACGCCGAAATAGCGAAAAGCGATGCGGGCCCCGCAATTGGCGCAGCGCCCGCGCAGCGCCAGCCAGCTCAGCAGCGGAATATTATGGTGGCCGGGAATCTGTTTCTTGCAGGCCGGGCAGAAGGAGCGCCGCGGCTGGTTAACCGAGAGATCCAGGGGCAGCCGGTAAATACAAACATTCAGGAACGAGCCGATCGACGCGCCGAGCACGAACGCCATCACGGCGAACAGGGTCGAGTAGTCCAGCATTACGAAAGCGCCCGCTTCGACCGCCGTTCCATCAGCCAGGCAATCCAGATGCAACTCTCATAGAGAAGACACATCGGCAGCGCCATCGCCACCAGGGTCAGCACGTCAGGCGTGGGCGTGATGATGGTGGCAAGGATGAAGACGAGCACGATGGCATACGGCCGCGTCCGCGCCATGAACGCATAAGTGATGAAACCAAAACGGACCAGGGCGAGCACGACCACCGGCAACTCGAAAGCAAGTCCGAAGCCCATGACAAACCTCGTCACGAACGAATAGTACTCCTGCACCGTCCAGCTCGGCGTCCAGCCCAGCGATTGCGTGTCGCGAAAAAAGAAGAGGATCGTTTTCGGCAGGAGCCAGAAGTAACAGGCGCCGACCCCGAGCAGAAAGAGGCCGAAGCTGACGAAGATGGCCGGCAGGAGAAATTTCTTCTCCAGCGCGGTCAAGGCGGGCAGGACGAATTCCGCCACGAAATAGAGCAGGAGCGGAAAGGAGATGACGATCCCGGCGTAGAAGGCGAGCCGGAAGGAAATCGTGATCGAATCGGTCACGCCAAGGGCGCGCAGCGTGCCCATCTGGGGATCGGCTTCGAGCAGCGGCCGCTGCACGATGTGCACGAGGGTCGTGCGGAAGAAGAACGACAAGACCATCGCCCCCAGCAGCGTGATCGCCATTTTCACAATGGTCCAGCGCAGGTCCTCTAGATGTTCGAGGAACGGCTTCGAGCTCTCCTCCTCGCTCAGCTCGCGAAACTTGAAAATATTGCGCAGCCGCATGCCTAACGATCCTTCGGCGGAAGCGAGATCAATCCTTTGGCGGCCAGTCGCGCGACGCAAGCCAGCGTATTGGCGTCGCGGATTTCATGGTCGGCAATCATGCCCCAGATCTGGGAAACGGTGAAGCGGCGACAGTCGGTGATTGCTTCACCTTCCTTCTTCGTCCCGGTCGGCTCAACCGGGGCGGCCAGGAACAGGTGCTCCTGCTCATCGGTAAAACCGGGCGAGGCAAAGAAACTCCCCAGGCCGATCAGTTTCCCGTTCCCGGAGAGGCGGTAACCGGTCTCTTCTTCCAGTTCGCGCAAGGCCGTCGCTTCGATCTCCTCGCGGCCGGGGTTCTCCTCGTCAATCTGACCGGCCGGCATTTCCCAGATCGCCATGTGAATGGGAATTCTTTCCTGCCGGACGAGGATGATCTCGTCATTAGCCGTCATCGCCGCAATCACCACCGCCTGTTTGCGATGCACGATCGTCCAGTTGCGCGCGTGATCCATGGCCGGCGTGCGCACCGATTCGCTAACCACACAAAGATTGTCGTCCTGATAACGAACCGCGCGTTCCTCGACCTGCCACTCTGACTTCACCGTCCGAAAATAAGGAAGCGTCGCTGAAAAGCCAGCGGGCGCTTTACCTGGCGTCGGATTTCAGCTGCTGCCGCCACCAGTCCAGACGCTCCCGGACGCGATTCGGGGCCGGACCGCCGGCGCCAGACCTCCCGGCGATGGCGCGAGAGGCATCGAAAAGATCGAACACGTCCTCGGCGAAGAGCGGCGACACCTTTTTCATCTGCTCCAGCTTGAGTTCGTTCAGCCGCTGGGAAGCGGCGGCCGATTCGGCGACCAGGCGCCCGACTGTCTCGTGCGCGTCGCGAAAAGGCAGGCCTTTCCTGACCAGATACTCGGCCACGTCGGTCGCGAACAAAGCCGGGTCGGATGCGGCCTCCGCCATTTTTTGCCGGTGAAAGGCCACTCCCGGGAGCATGGCAATCCAGACATCCAGCGCGCGCGAAACGGTGTCTACCGAATCGAAGATGGCTTCTTTATCTTCCTGGAGATCCCGGTTGTAAGTCGAAGGAAGCGCTTTGAGCGTGACCATCAGACTAACGAGATTGCCATAAAGGCGTCCGGTCTTTCCGCGGGTCAGCTCGGCCACGTCCGGATTTTTCTTCTGCGGCATCAGGCTCGAGCCCGTGGCAAAGGCGTCGCTGAATTGCACGAAACCGAACTCACTCGTGCTCCAGATGACAAAATCCTCGCTGAGACGGGAGAGGTGCAGGCCGAGCAAGGCGAGGTTGAAAAGGAATTCGCAGGCGAAATCGCGGTCGCTCACCGCATCCAGGCTGTTCTGGCTGACCTGTGAAAAGCCAAGCGCGCGCGCGATGGATTCGCGATCGAGGACCAGCGTCGATCCGGCCAGCGCGCCCGAACCAAGCGGCATGACATCGGCGCGGCGCAGGCTGTCGCGCAAACGATCCCGATCGCGATCCAGCGCTTCGACCTGGGCGAGAAGATAGTGCGCCAGCGGAACCGGCTGAGCCCGCTGCAAGTGTGTGTAGCCCGGCATGACGGTCTCGGTTTCCGCTTCGGCGCGCTCGAGCAGCTCAGCCTGCAACTGCCGGACCCGCTCTTCAATCCGCTTCGCCTCCTCCCTGACATAAAGCCGCAAATCGAGCGCGACCTGGTCATTGCGGCTGCGCGCGGTGTGCAGCTTCGCGCCAGCCGGCCCAATCTTCCGCGTCAGGGCCGACTCGATATTCATGTGCACGTCTTCCAGGGATTGATCCCAGGAAAAAGCGCCGCTCTCGATTTCCTGCTCGATCTCGCGCAGACCTTTTTCGATCTGGGAAAGTTCGTCGCCGGAAATGAAACCGGCCTTCGCGAGCGCGCCCGCGTGAGCGATGGATCCCGCGATGTCATGCCGGTAAAGCCGGTGATCGAACGAAACCGATTCGCTGAAGCGCCGCGCGCTTTCCGCTGCCGGTGTATCCAGTCTTCCCTTCCGCACAGTCAGTCCTTTGCCTGACGCCGGAGGCTTACGGCAACGTATTTCGTATTCGGAACGACAAATTTTCGCACTTCGATCCAGATCTCGCGGATGGGGAAACGCTGAAACAGCTCGGTGGCGAGCCGCTCGGTCAAAGTCTCAATCAACGCGGTCGGGGTCGCTTCCACGAAATCCCGGGCCACCGCCGCCAGGGCGGAGTAGTCGATGGTATTTTCAATTTCATCACCCAGCTCGGCGAAGCCCCGGCGTGGCCAGACCGAAAACGAAATAGCCAGTCGTTGCGAGGTGGCGCGCTCGTTTTCGGTCACGCCGACATGACCGAACACCTCGAGTTCCTCGACACGAATACAGTCCTTCGATTCCGGCGCGTCTGCCACGGCTAAAGCACTGACATGGGTCAGAATTTTCGCAAGACCCGGCTGGTGAGCCGTTTTACCTGGGCCCGAGAGAGGCCACGATTTGATCGAATCGAGGGCTGCTCCTCAGCCCGTCCCAAAACGGATCCAGCCGAAGCTGGCCGTAACTCAAGTAGCCGGGCAATTTCGCGGCGGCCTCCAGGGTATCGAGAGCTGCGTTCTCCTCGCCGCTCCACAGGTAAATCAGAGCCAAATACTGCTGCAGAAGAGCGCCATTGATCGCATCTCTTTGCACAGGCAGTAACTCAACCGCCTGTCGACCCTCCTGGAGCGCCTCCGTTTTTTTGTTCAAGGCCGCGTCGATTACGCCCATAACGCAAAGAGCTTCGGCATAGTTCGGCTGACGTTGCAGCATCTGCTCCACTTCGTGCCGGGCGCGCTGAAACGACGCTCGAGCAGAGCCCGCATCTCCCGCTTCGCGCGCGACGATTCCTTCGCAGAACATTTTCGGGAAGGGCAGGCCCTCGGTTCGACAAGCGTCCGTGGCTAGAACAGAGACGGCGCGGGCCGCTTCTTCGTGATCCCGCGCATAGCGCGCAACCAGCAGCCGACTATCCGCGACATTGCCGGCCGAACTCGGATCCGAGCTGACCATCGTTGCGACCCCCGCGCGCAGCGGTCCAAGATCAGCCTTCTGGTCCAGGGCGATAGCCGCGCGATTGAGGCGTAACTGCGAATCGTTAGGCGCGATCTGCAAAGCGCGATCCAGCAAGGCTCCCTCGCGGGGGTAATCACGCAGACACTGGTAGGTGAGCGCGACCTGTTGAAGGACAAAAGAGTCGCGAGGGTCGAGGTCAAGGGCGCGCTCGAATTGGCGCGTAGCCTCCTGCCAGTGTCCTTCTCGTCGATTGATATAACCGGCCAGGAGGAAGGCGAATGAGTTGTTAGGCATCTTTTTCTGCGCTTGCTCGACCTCGACCAGCGCTTTGTCGTAGTTGAGGTAGCCCCAATAAAAATGCTTCGCCCAGGCGAGGTGGGTTTCACCCGAGTCCGGCCGCAAACGGGTCAGCTGCTGGAGGGCAGCTTCCGCTAGCTGCAAACGATCGGGCGTGTGATCCTGGCCGATGAAATAGAGCTGATCGTGCGCATGCGCGAGCTGGTAGTAGGCCAGTGAAAATCCGGCGTCGCGTTTGACCGCCTCTTCCAGCAGCCGCACCGCCTCGAGCAAATTATCGGGACGCGCCGCGTTAAAGACGGCGGAATCGATCAGAAATCTGGCACGCACATAGAAATCATAGGCATCAGGATTTGCAGTGGGCTGCTCGAGGATGGCCGCGCGGGCCTCCGGCGAAAGCTGGCTGACCAATTGAATTGCAATCTTCTCGGAGAGTTCGCTCTCGACCGTGAGCAAGTCGGACATGTCGCGTTCAAATTTCCCGGCCCAAAGATGGGTGTCGGTTTTCGCATCGATCAGCTGCACCGTCGCACGCACGCGACCGGCCGCGCGTTGCACGGTCCCTTCGACCACGTTGGTGACATTTAGCTGGCGCGCGATCTCCCGGAGGTTTGGACGATTTGGTTTGGCGTACTGCAAAACCGAGGTCCGGCTGATCACCTTCAGCTGCGCGACTTTGGCCAGGTTCTCCAGGATCTCGTTCTGAATGGCGTCCGTCAGGTGAATATCCTGGTTATCCTCGCTCAGATCTTCGAACGGCAGGACCGCGACACTCGGGCGGGCGCGCGAGCTCCGGGTCCGCGAAAACAAAACTCCAATGAGAATGGCGACGAGAACGCTTCCCCAGATCACCGCCCTTCTCATTCTCCGGCCGCGAATGCGGCGGCGATCGAGCCAGGCCGCTTCCCGCAATTTCGACGGGACGGCAGGGTTTCCAACTTCGCCGGCTACAAAGTTAACCAGTCTGACCCTGACCCCGTGCTTCACTTCACACGATCCAAGGGGACGGAGGCAGGATCCCCATTCCTCATGTTCCGCGAGGTCCTCCGCCGCACGTTTCGAGAGAAGAATGTGACCCCCATCTCCGCAACTCATCACCCGCTGCGCCATGTTGATCCCGGTTCCGGTGACGTTGGAGTGATCGTTCACATCGCTGACATGCCGCACTGGGCCACTGTGAATTCCCATTCGCAGCGATAACTCCTGGCGATTGCGGATCGCTTTACTCAGCTCAATCGCGCACTCCAGGGGCGCGGATGGATCGCTCGAAAAAACCAGGGCCATGCCGTCCCCGGTCGGTAGCCGAATCAAAGATTTGTCGGCTTCGGCTTTGCGGAAAGTCGGCGTACTCCGGACAATCCGGTTCAACTCCGCAACCAGAAGTTCCTGGTCACGCAGCGAGAGCCTGGAATACCCGACGGCATCAATGAAGAGGACGTGCGCGATCTCCAGCGGGAGTTCGCTCTTGAGATCGGCGTTCATGTGACGCGCGCGCCCGGAGAGTATCTCAACTCTCTTTCGGTGCGTCTACCTCAAAGCGGGCGCCGGAGCAGCCGTCCACTCCCCGTTTTCCAAATGGACCCGCCTCGCAGCAAGGCCGCCCCAGCCGAAGGCGGCCAGGTTCAAAACAATAAGAACGAAGCCAAACAAGTACATGCCCATGATCGCTCCTATCGCGGCATGCATCCCGATGATGGCCAGCAGCCACCAGGGCCGCGTGTTTCGAAACCAGATAAAAACGGGATAGCCCAGCTCCAGGATAACCACCACAATGCCGCTAACGGGGAAGAGGAGGCGGTAATGCGCCAGGACGTGCGGTGACATCATATTGAACGGCGGATGCGTCAGGGACCGCCAGATACTGTCGCCATTCCACCAGCCGCTTCCGCAGGCTTTGGCGAAACCTCCACAAAAATAGACGACGCAGAGGTGGAGTTGCAGAACGCGACGCACCAACCCGGTCCACTCTGGTTTGACCGGCCTTCGGCCTAACCAGAGAAAATCGAGTGAATAGCGGTCGGCGCCGGCTACGAGCAGAAGATAAAACAGACCGATGCTGGTGAAATCGTCGACGCCATAGGTGAGGAGGCCGGCGCTTTTCACGACACAGAGGTGCAAAAACCAGACGATCAATACCGATGCGCGGGTAAAAAGACCGGTCGCGACAAAGAGAGACGCCAGGACGAGAAGGGCCCAAACCGACTGCGTCACCATCAGGTCGTTCATGCCGAAGCAGCTGCCAATTTTGACCAGCCAGCTAAGCCGCGGGATCAGAATGCTCTCAGCCGACACCGAGACTTCGGAAACTTCGCGCCCAAGCAAACCGCCACCGTATGGGGAAAGGAGGGCAACCCAGTCTTTTCGCAGCGAGAAACACCAGGCTAAGACCTGCGCGGCCAGCCCGACGCGCAGAATCGAAACCCAACGGGTCGATTCGTTAGGAAACCACCACTGGGTCCAGGAGCCGTCTCTGGTTAAGAAACGCAAGGTCTTGTTCAACGGGACATTTCGGCAGGTGCCTTGAAGTCGAGACTGCAGAGAACGGTGTATTTTTCACTGCGGCCCTGCTCATATTGCTCCACCGGCGGAAAATTAACCGTTCCAAAAATTGCCCGGACTGCGGCCAGGTCTGGATGCCGGGCCCATACATCCTGCGCCAGCAAGCGAAGCAACCCTTGGCGAATCTTCACGTCATCGAATCGCCCAATCACATCCAGAAGACTGGCCAGGCGCACCTCGGAACCGGTGGCTTCAGTTTGCGGAGGGCTGTATTCGGTGTGGCCGTCGCGGTAACGCAGCTCAAAGACCAGGCGATAAGAGGCCGGCACATGCGGGGCAAAAAAGTTATAGCCTGCTCCCGCGCCGGCGAGGCTGAGATAGAGCGGGACGCCCTCCCGGAAAACGTTGTTTCGCGGAAAACACTGTCCGGCCGAACAGTTCAGGGTTGCGGCCGCCCTCCCTGCCACAAGTTCGTTAGCTGATCGCAGAAGTGTCCCTCCTTGCGCGAAGGATCGGCCCAGATCACGAAGGGCGACGACCGTGACTAAAGCGAGGTGGAGGGCGGCGGCCCCGAGGTAAAGCCAATGTCGCCTCACCGCCCCCAAAGCTAAAATCCCGCGTCGGTCAGAAATTGCGACAAGGCGGCCGCTGAAGAAAAGGAAACCTGTTCGGTCACGTGCATGTTTGGCTTCGTTCCATCTTTGTCGGCGGCTCCATGGTCCGTGTCCTCCGAAGGAGTGCCGCTGCCATGGGCCAGGATGTCATTTTTATTCCATCGGCAGAGATGATTTTGGGGACTTATACCCTGCAAGGCTTGCTCGAGCTTGGCCCGATCAACGTGGTCGTCACTCTGAATGACCAGATGTAGCTTCGACTTCCAATGCGGGCCCTTCGGCACGAAGGCATAGATGGTCATGCCGATCAATGCCAGGAGAGTGATGCCGAACAAGACAGACATGTGAGAAGCTCCGCGGATTGAGTTCATAAGGGCCGGTTTGCCCTAACCAGCGCTGCAACGCAAGCACGAATTTCGTTAAGCGCTCCTGCCGTTAGGCGAAGGCTAACCGATCCGGAAGCGAATGTCCCTGATGACGGAGGCGCCGAAGCGCGCCTTCAGTTTGCGCAGGATCTCGCGCTTGGAGATCTGCTCGAACTGGTAGTGCAAGGCCGGCTGCAGGACGCGCACCAAGAGCACCCCTTCACGCAGCGAGACGGGCGTCGAGTGCGCGGCGATAAACTCGCCCACCACGTCGTGCCAGGCTTCAGCCACGTCCTTTTCCTGCAGCCGCTCCTTCAAACCAAGCCGCTGCATGAGCTTGGGCAAGAGCCCGGCCAAAGCCTCAAACCGGTCCGGCTTTTGTTTCGGCTCAGGCAGACCCCGCCATTCCGCGATGACCGCGGCACGGAGGGAAGGCTTCAGCGACATGACTCCATTTCTTTAGCCACAGATTTGCACAGATGAAACCTCGATTTTTCCGGAGGTTCATCGGCCGCTCGGCGGAGGGAACGGGAAGAATAAACAGGTTTAACGTGATTCACGACGATTCTTCATCCAGGGAGGGCGTGCGCCTCGCACGCCACCGATGGCGCCCTCGCCATCGGAACTAACCCACCCTTAATTTAAATCTTCCGGCGAGGGCACCGGAAGCGGCGTGCGAGGCGCACGCCCTCCCCGGAGAAAGGCCGCGGGGGCGCAGATCGAGCGGCATTGCGAGGCAAGCGGGATTTCGACAGAATCAGCTCTCCACAAATGCGCGTGCTCCCTGAAAAATTTCTCGCGGCCATGATCGCCATTCCGCCGCTGCCCGGCGCGCCGCGTTACGAGGGCAACAACCGAAGCATCCTCGAATCGGTCCGATCCGATCTGCAGCACTACAAGAACGTCGGTGCAGACGCGCTCATCCTCGAGAACAGCCACGACTTGCCTTATATCAAGCCTCCCCTGCCGCCCGATGCGCTTTCATTAACCAGCGAGATTGCGGCGATGGTCCGGGCGGAGTTTGCCGGCCCCATCGGCATTCAATTGCTGGAAGCAGCGAACGAGAGCGCGCTCGACGTCGCGCATGCCGCCGATCTCGATTTCCTGCGCGTCGAAGGCTACGTCTTCGCTCACATTGGAGGAGCGGGCCTCATCGAAGGCTGCGCCGGCAAACTTTTGCGCCGCCGGAAAGAGCTGCACTGCGATCACATCAAAATCTTCGCCGATGTGAAGAAGAAGCATTGTTCCCACGCGCTCACCGGCGATCTCGCCATCACGGACGAAGTGAAGCAGGCGGAATTTTTCCTGGTCGACGGAATCGTTGTGACCGGTGCGCGCACGACCGAACCACCGGACCCGGCAGAGTTGCGACGAGTGAAAGAAGTCGCGCATGTCCCGGTCGTGATCGGGTCCGGCATGACGCCGCAGAACATTTCGAACTACACCGGCCTGGCCGACGGGTTCATTGTCGGGTCGACCTTTCGCCGAAACGGAGATTTCCTCGGCCTTCTGGAACCAAGGCGGCTCGAAGAATTCGTGAAAGCGTTTCGCGCGGCTCTTCAGCGGTAACGTCCCATATCTGCGCAACGGCGGAAGGAAATTTCCGCGCTGCGAGCGCGGCGATAAAAAACAGCCGGAATGCACACGGCGAAAATACTGACCGGGGGTGGTCAGTATTTTCGCCGCATGTTGCTGGGCAGGATGTTCAGCTCTGTTCGGTACTTGGCCACCGTTCGACGAGCGATCGGGATGCCACGCTTGCTCAAAATTTCGACGATCTCCTTGTCGCTGAGCGGTGAATTACCATCTTCGTTCTTCACCAGGTCGAGGATTGCTTCCTTCACGCTGGTGTTGCTCATCGATTCACCGGTCGCGGTCTGGTAACCGGGGGTGAAGAAATATTTCATCTCGAACACGCCCTGCGGCGTGGACATGTATTTTCCGGAGATGGCCCGACTGACCGTGGTCTCGTGGACCCCGACCGCGTCCGCGATCTGCACCATGGTCATCGGTTTCAGGTGCGAGCTGCCATGATCGAAAAATTCGCGCTGCCGCGAGACAATCTGGTGCGCAATATTGGAAATGGTCTGCTGGCGCTGGTGGATCGACTTGATCAGGAATTTTCCGCTGCGGATCTTGTCGCGGATGTAATCCTTCACCTCGCTGCCGTTGCCATCCTGCGACATGATATCCTTGTAGGTATTGCTGATGCGCAGGTGCGGAATCTGTTCGCCGTTGAGGATGACCTGGTACTCGTTGTTCACGCGTTCCACGGTTACGTCGGGGAGGACGTAATTCTGCGGGGCCTGCGCAAAGATGGCGCCGGGTCGCGGATCGAGCTGGGCAATATTGTTGGCGCACTTCTGGACCTGCTCGACGCTGACGCCCATGCGGCGCGCAATTTCCGGGAAACGGCGCTTCCCCAGGTCGGGCATGTGCTCGGAAATAATTTTGTATTCCAGGCTGCTCCCCCGCCCTTCACGGCGTAGCTGGATGAGCAGGCATTCGCGCAGATCACGCGCGCCCACCCCCGGCGGGTAGAAGCTCTGGATGAGCGTGAGCATGTGCTCGAAATCGTCCTGCGGGATGCCGGTATTGAGCGACATCTCATCGGTGTTCGTTTGCAGGAACCCGTTGTCGTCGATGTTGCCAATGATGAGCTCGGCCGTCTTGCGGTCATTCGCATTCAAGACCGTCTGGTTGAGCTGGCCCATCAGGTGTTGCTGCAAAGTTTCTTGGGTCGCGATGGAATCGAAAAAGAACTGGCGTTTGTCTTCCGCTTCCTGCGAGCGGCCGCTGTAGCTGCTCGATTGCGCCATGTAATCGCGCCACTCGTCGTCGAGCTTGGCTAGCTGGTCGAACTCGGCCTTGAAATCGTCGTCGCTGCTGGTCGGCTTGGTCTCTTCCTTGGTCTGGGGCGGGTCCTCGGTCTCGTTAGCCAGCTCTTCCAGGACCGGATTCGTTTCCATTTCCTGCTGCACGAGATTGCGGAGCTCGAGCAGCGGCGCCTGCAGAATGAGGAGGCTCTGCTGCAGTTGCGGGGCAAGCACCTGCTGCAGAGACAGGTTCTGCGACTGATGCATTCCTTGGCCTGCCATTGTGGGGATACTACGGGTTGGGTGAGCGAGGTGCAAGCAGCTTGCGGGCCGCGCATCGCGCACGGAGAAGCGAGCCGCCTCGGAACACGATCTGCTTGAAGAGGATCAACCGGAGTTACGACTCATGAAAAATATCTTCCTTTTGCTCCTGGCCCTGTCGCTCTTCGGGATGAGCACCGGCTCGGCCCAGGCGCCTGCCATCAGCCAGCGCGACCTCGAAAACCTGGTCCAGGAAATCCGCTCGCAACAGGCGCGCATCACCGAGAACCAGAACAAGATCGACGCCAAGATCGCCGACGTGACCGAAGCTATTCGGGTGGCCCGAATCTTTGCCGGACGGGGAGGGAAGTAAGATGAGAAAAGCAATTTTAAACGCGCTCCTTTGCGGTTCGCTGGCCATGGTCATTGCCTGGCAGGCGGCGGCTCAGCAGCCTTCCTCCAACCAGGTGGTCGTCCAGGCAGCGAACACCCCAGGCGCGGCCCCAGCCCAGCAGGCGGCGGTGGCAAAGGACCCCTCGGCCGATGAGGCGACCGCCCAGACCCTGTGGAAAGAATTTCAGGAAGCGAAAAAGCGAAACGACGAGCTGATGAAGAAGCAGGAGTCCACTCTCCAGGCGCTGGATGAACTGCAGAAAGCCGCCGAACAGCTCAAGATCTTTGCCAAGCGGGTGTAGTCGTTAGGCCGTCGGGCCCATTAATTCAGTTGCGAAACCGGCGTGGAACAGCGACACGCGTCCTCCTGTGGCTGCGCAGCTGAAATCAAGGAGCGGCGACCGGTGGTGCCGTTTTGATATACGGCGGTCGAGCGACTGCCGCTCCCTGACTGCTGCCAGCCTGAGCGACGAATCGAAATTTTTCGTGCCGTCCGTTTCATTTGAACGGGCCGGGATACGCCTCGAGCGTTCGCGGAACACCCTTCCGCCCAATTGGCGGGCGCAAAGCGTTCGCTCCGCATCCCACGGTCTCGCGGGAGCTCGACCCTCCACGCGCTGGGATTTTTTCGCAGCTCACCCTGGGGTGGAGGGCGGAGCTCCTGCGACGCCGCGGCTGGAACCTTTTTAAACCCCAAGGAGCGACCGTCGCCCGAACGCCGTGGGTTAGGCGACCAACGGTCGCCGCTCGCTTGCTTTCAGCTGCGCCCCCACGGGAAATGCCTGTGCGTATTGGGAGTCGAGAAACACGATCGAACCGGTGCAATCCCTTCACACCTCCGCGGCGTCCCACTTCGCGATCGTCTCGGTGATCAGCGCCGCCATTTTGCGGTTCACCTTCTCGAAATAAGATTTCGCCTTTGCCTGGTCGAAGACGGGCAGGCCTTCGCCTTCCGTGTATAGAAGGATGCTGGAGGGAAACGGATAAGCGCTCCACGTGTTCGCAGCCGGTATCGCCGTGGCCATTTCTTTCCCGGTGTATCGGCTTTGGTGCACCAGGGACGGGTCGACCGCCATGATGTAGGCGGTTTCGCTGTTGCCGGCGTGTCCGCCGTCTTCGCCGTAGACCTCGCGCACGACGTCGGCGCAATGCGACCACCAGTTCGCCACCAGCATACGGGTGCGCGTCTCGCGCCCGACTTCCTGCGCCAACGCCGCCAGGATGGCGGTCTGTCCGCCGCCGTGGCCATTGAGAAGAATGATGTTTCGGAATTTCGTCCAGGCCAGCCCGCGCAAGATCGCCCGGACATAATCGCGGTAAACCGCTTCCGGAATGGTGAAGCTGCCGGGATAAGCGTCGAGAATTCCGGTAAAACCGTACGGGACGACCGGGGCGACCAGGGCGTTCACCTCGGCGGCAATGGCGCGTGCAATTTCCAGGGGCGCGATGATATCCGTGCCATTCGGGATGACCCCGTGCGGCTCGATCGTGCCTAACGGAAGAAGAACCGTATCGATTTTTTCCGGAACGAACTCCCGGAACTCCAGCCAGTTGATCCGTTCCATTTCGCGCGTGCTCGGCTCGGCTTTTGACATGCCCGAAATGTTATCACACCGCGCGATACCTGCCGCGGCGTCGCAGGAGCTCCGCCCTCCACCCCAAATCGAGATGCGGAAAAATCCCAGCGCGTGGAGGGTCGAGCTCCCGCGAGACCGTAATCGATAGGCCCTCGAGCCTGACTGCGCGCTGCGCGTGACCCGCTACTTCTTCTTCGGTTCGACCTTGCGGTAGAGCGTGGCCATGCTGATGCCGAGCATGCTGGCCGCCTTCTCGCGCGAACCTCCGCAATGCTCCAGCGTGGCTTCAATGTAACCGCGCTCCTGCTGCTGGATAAATTCGTCCAAGGTCTGCCCGACCGGCATGGCGGCGATGGCGGCATGCGCTTTCTCGCCCTGCGCCATGGCGACAATGTTAGGCGGCAGGTCGTTCGCGGTAATCCCCTCCTCTTCGGAGAGGGCGCAGGCGCGCTCGATCGCGTTCTCGAGTTCACGCACATTGCCCGGATAATCGTAGTGACAAAGAATATCGACGGCGTCGGGCGCGATTTTCTTTGGCTCACCGCCGGTGGCGCTGGCGTTCTTTTGCAGGAAGTGATTCACCAGCAGGGGGACGTCTTCGAGGCGGTCGCGCAACGGCGGAATTTCCACGGGAATGACGGCGAGCCGGTAATAGAGATCCTCGCGGAAGGTTCCGTCCTTCAGCTTCGGCAGGAGCGCTTCGTTGGTCGCGCCGACCACGCGGACGTTCACGGGTGAGCTCTTGTTATCTCCCACGCGGCGAACTTCGCGTTCCTGCAAGACGCGCAACAGCTTCGTCTGCAACTGCGGCGCCATCGAATTCACTTCGTCGAGGAAGATGGTGCCGAGGTTGGCTTCTTCGAAAAGCCCCCGCTTGTCCGCGACCGCGCCGGTGAAGGCGCCTTTCTTGTGACCGAAAAGCTCGGACTCTAGGAGATTTTCCGGGAGCGCGCTGCAATTGATGGCCACGAAAGGATGATGCTGGCGATTGCTGTTGAAGTGCAGTCCGCGCGCAACCAGCTCCTTGCCGGTGCCGCTCTCGCCGATGATTAAAACCGTGCTGTCGGTATCGGCGACCTTGTTAATCAGATTATAGACGTGCTGCATCTTTCGGCTGGTGCCGATGATGTTCTCGAAGCGGTAACGATTCTTGAGTTCCTTGCGGAGGTAAACGTTCTCGCGCAGCGCCGCCTGGTAATCGAGGGCGCGCTGAACGGTCATCTGGAGCTCGTCGATCTTGAACGGCTTGGTCACGTAATCGTACGCGCCCATCTTCATGGCCTCGACCGCGGTCTCGACCGAGGCGTAGGCGGTGATCAGGATGACGGCGGTTTGCCGGTGGTGCTCGCGGATGTGCCGGAGCACGTCGAAGCCGGTCATCGTCTCCATCTTGATGTCGGCAATGACGACCTGCGGCTGGATGCTATCGAGTTGCTCGATTGCCTTGGGCGCGGCGTTGAACGGAAAAACCTGGTGTCCCTTGTCCCGACAGAGCGTCACGATGACTTCCACCATCGCGGGTTCGTCATCGATAATTATGATTTTAGCCATGAAATCTCAGCGCGGAGAATATTTCAGTTTTGAGAAAAGGAAAGGTGAAATGAGAAAACCGACAGCCTAGAGTGTGCCAGCTTGGCCGCCGATCATGCCCCACGGTTCTTCGGTACAATTGATAATCTCCTCGTAAGTATCGGTCATCGCCGATGAATTCGTTATGGCAATTATATCGGCGTCATGACCAGCGCGGAGCCGGCCGACTCCGGCCAAGCCCGGGTTTGTGGTCACCATCCTGAGAATGGCTTCGGGCGCCGTGGCCGGATAGGCCTCGCGAAACGCGCGCATTTCCTCGAACAGATTCAGGTCGCGGTTGCTGGCCAGGCTGTCCGTGCCCAGAGAGATGGGCAAGCCGAGCCGTGCCAGGCGCTCAAACGCGAAGGGCGAGTGCCCAAAGTAGGCATGACTGCGCGGGCAATGCACGATGCCTAACGAATTGCGTGCTTTCAGCAGCTCGAAATCTGATTCGTCCAGCTCGTTCAAGTGCGCCACCAGCCAGGACCCGCCGAGATCCAGCCGACTCAAAAAATAAGCGAGCGGGGACTGTCGCGGCGACGCGAAGGAGGGATTGATCGAGCGAATGAATTCAAAAAGGTCGCCGCTCCCTTCGCGAAACATTTGCATCTCTTCGCGCGATTCGGCGAGGTGGGTGGTAAGAGAGAACTCGCTTTGCTGGCAGAGCCGGTAGAGATCGGGCGAAGCGGTATAAGGCGCGTGCGGAGCCAGGGTTCGACCGGGGAAAGTGGCCAGCTTTTCGCTCGCCTGCTTCACCAGGGCTTCCGCTTCCTGCGGTGCTCGAACATCGATCAGCTCGGCGGCCCAGGCGGTGCGCAAGGCGGGCTGCACCGCGCCGATCAATTCGGGAAAAGCGGTCAGGTTCACCATCGACGTCGTCCCGAAGCGGCGCGCCTCCAGGAAACCCTGGTTGATCGAATCGACGTAATCTTTCGCGGTCAGTCCGGCCTTCGCTCTGTTAATCGCCTGAATCCAGGCAGTGAAGGAAGCCTGGGGCGGAATCTTCCCGCGCAGACAGGTGTAATCGAGATGGCAGTGCGCGTTAATCAACCCGGGCAGCAGCACGCGCTCGCCCAGGTCGATCACTTCGCCGGCGTGGGTCTGGCGCAGGTGCGAAAAAGTCCCGACCGCAACGATCTTTCCGTCCTCGATTGCAACCGCGCCGTTCTCAAGCGGCGGCCCGTCCATGGTGACGACCGCTCGTCCGCGCAGAATCCTCATTCGTTAGGCCCGGCCGCCACTTTGTCCGATCGCACTTTCCGGCGGCAGGCTTCGAGCAGAACGGCGCACGCTTCCTGACAGGGCAGAGGCAGAAACTGAATCTCGCCTGCGGCCGCCTGGTTCCTGGCCGGATCGAACTTGTCGTCCGGCAAACGCCTCGAAGGCAGTGCGCCGGAGGCATCGCGCCGCCACAGGATCGTGCGTAAACAGCCCCGGTCAGAGCGGCAGACCTCGGCCACGGTCTGGTCGATTTGCTCGTCGGAAATGTTCGCCGCCGCCCGATACATGCCGGTTTGGCGCTCGAGAGTGGACCGGAGCGGCGTAGTCAGGAGCCGGTCGGTTTGCCCGGCCATGAGAACGGAAAGACGACCCGGATAAAAATAATCGAGCGCTTCTCCGACTTGGTGAAGATCACGGAATTGCAGAACCCAACCCGCCCGAAGGTTGGGCGCCGTCTTCAGCGGACGGAAGTTCTCCGCGCTGTCGAAGCGCGCGATAGCCAGGGCCGATTCCGCGGAAGAATGTGTCTTGGGCGCGGACGGAGTGTCGTCAATGTGCGAAAGGATAAAGCCGCCGCCGCTATTTCGTTCGACTCGCACCTGTCCGATCTGCAACGGACCCTTCGCCAGCGCCGCCGCCAGCGCTTCATTCAGCTGAGCGGCCATCGTTGCGCGCGTCAGGAAAGACAGTGCGCGATCAAGCCGGCGGCTCGCTCGAGGAATTGCTTATCGTCCTTGCTGAACGCATTCAATTTGTCGCTGTCCGTATCGAGCATCCCAACAATCTCTTTGTCCTCGTTGACCAGGGGAACGATTATTTCCGAGTTGGTATTATGGAAAGCAGGAAGGAAGCGGTTGTCCTTGTGAACGTCGCCGACCATGACGGTCTTCTTTGATTCGAGAGCGGCTCCGCACAATCCCTGCGAAGTGGGAAATTGCGGGTAGGCGGCCGGTTCATCGCCGGTATGCGCGATGATGACGAAATCCTTTTTTACGATCTTGTAGAGCGCGACCCAGCGATAGTCTCCCGCTTCCCGGATCATTTCCGCGACTTCCTTGATCCGCTTCTTGCTGCAGCCGCCCGCGAGGACGAAAGCGCCGATCTCCTGCAGCTTTTTAACCATCTCCGGCTTCATAGGGTGGACTAAGACGGAAGCGATTCTCCGGCGCTTTGCAACTGCTTCAACCGGACCCCTCTGGAAACGACCCGCTTCGCCCTGCGAAGGCGCGCGCCTGTTCCACGATCAGGTCCGAGAATCCCGGCTCCGATCCCAGCGAAGGCGCGTAGTAAAGGGACCGCCCATCGACCTGGTAAGGATTCTGGCCAAAGACACTTTCCCCGCTCTTTTCGCCTTCCTTCCGGATCCCGAGAAGCACCGGGATGTCCTCGTAACTATGTAATCCGTCTGCGATGAAAAACGGGACGACCACGACGTGCCTTGCCTTGGTTAACGTTCGCCAGTCGCGAATCAACGGCGCTTCTTCCATGTAGGCGTTGATGACCTCGGCATACTCGCCGCGCCCGCGAATTGCGTCGGCCTCGCGCTTGGCCGCCACCGCGCTGTTCTCGTTTTGGTCGGTGCCGTGCCCGACCACGACCAGGCTGGTCTGGCTGGGCGGCACGCCGTCGGCGACGGCGCGTGCCCGCCGCTGCAGAATGTTGGTCACCCCGGGATTGCTCCCGACCGGCTGGCAGTAGTTCCAGCGCTGTCCGTTAGGCCGAACGGTTTCCGTGCCAGTGAGATCGAGCTCACGCGGAATCACCGTCTGCGTGAAATAACCTTCACTGATGAAGTTCGGGACCACGTAAACTTCCCTGATCTTTTCCGGATCGAAGAGGTAGAGCGCGTCGCGCAGGCTCGGCTCTTCTTTCCAGAAGGCGCACGCGACCTGGCCGAAGATGTGCCGTTTCGCGAGCTCGACCGTGTGGTTCCAAGTCGGCCGGCTCGAGTCTGCGTTAACCGTGGAGCCATGGCCGACAATAAGCAGCCCGGTCTCCCGCATCTTGCTGTCTCTACTCACGTTTGCCATAACGATGCGGTGAAATTGGAGGTTCCGCCATGGCGATTGCTCTTTGATGCGCGCGGGCGCACAAGTCGCGGAACCTTCGTCCTGGCCGGGCTCGCCCTGGGCGCGCTCAAAGTCGGGCTCGATTACGCCGTCGCCACTTTCATCTTCGCCCAACCCTGGACGCCTTGGAATTATCTGTGGGCGCCGTCGCCGTTCCTCCTGCTAACCAGGGCGAACGATTTCGCCTTTCACCTGACCATGCTGACCATGGCGGCGCCTTTCGCCTGGATCGGTGTCTGCCTCTGCACGAAGCGGCTGCGCGCCGCCGCCCTCCCGATCGGTCTCGTTGTCTTCTTTTTCATTCCGGTGCTGAAGTGGTTCTTTTTCGCCTGGCTGGCGGTTCTGCCGGATCGGGCACCCGAACAGCAAAGCGAGGAGATCGTTAGGCTGAAACCCTCCCAGGGTGGCACCGGGAGGAGCGCGTTCGCAAGCGCTTCCCTGGCCGTCGTCCTGACCGTCGGAGCCACGACCTTGCTCGTTCTCGGCCTGATTCAGGGCACCCCGGCTTACGGGGCGACCTTATTCATCGGCATTCCCTTTTTCGCCGGTTTGCTGACGGTCGCTCTCTACGAGGCACACCAGCCGCGCACTTTCGCGCAGTGCATCTGGCCGGCGCTGCTTTCAGTGCTCCTGACCGGCGTTGTTCTCCTGGCCATTGCCACCGAGGGCTTCGTCTGTCTCGTCATGGCCGCCCCCCTGGCGATCGCCGAAGCCGTGGCCGGCGCCTTCGTGGGCCATTTGATCATGGAGCGCCGGCACAACGCGAAAGCGGCGGTGTTTCCGGTCCTCTCCGTCCTCCCGTTCCTGCTCGTCGCCGAGAAGGCGCCGCCGCCGGAACAGCCGCCGTTGCGCGCGGTGACCAGCGAGATTCGGGTTAACGCGCCCATCGAAACGGTTTGGCAGAACGTGATCGGGTTCAGCGAGATTCCACCGCCTCATCAGCTCATTTTCAAAGCCGGAATCGCCTGCCCGCGTACTGCGCGGATCGAAGGCGTCGGAGTCGGTGCCGTCCGGCATTGCATTTTCACGACCGGCGAATTTGTCGAGCCGATCACGGCCTGGGAGGAGCCGACCCGGCTCGCTTTCGATGTCGCGGCCCAACCGGACCCGTTGCGGGAACTTTCTCCCTACGGGCGGCTGACCACTCCTCATCTGCGCGGGTATTTCCGCACCGAGCATGGTGAATTCGAGCTCGTTAGCCAGGGAGACGCGACCACCCTTCGCGGAACTACCTGGTATCGGCTCAATTATTCGCCGGCGCTCTATTGGCGTTTCTGGAGCGACTACCTGATCCACCAGATTCACCAACGCGTGCTGGAACACATTCGGGCCTGCTCCGAGGCAGGCGCACGTTGACGAAGGCCTTTAACGTCCGAAATTCCGTAACCGCGGTTTTTCCACCGGGTTTCACATGAAATTTCGCACCTACAAAAACACCGATCTCACCGTCAGCGAAGTTGGGTTTGGACTTTGGACCGTCTCAACCGGCTGGTGGGGACAGTTCACCGAAGGCGAAGCAATCGCCTTGATGCACAAGGCCTTTGACCTCGGCATCACTCTTTTCGATGCCGCGGACACCTACGGCAACGGTTTAAGCGAAGAATTGCTGGCCAAAGCTTTCCGGTCGAACCGCGATCAGGTCGTGATCGCGACCAAAGTCGGTTACGACTTTGTTCAGCACGGCGAAGCGCGCGGGCGCGGTCAGCGTGAGATTCCGCAGGATTTTTCTCCGGAGGCGATCGTCCGCGCGACCGACGCGGCGCTGCAACGTCTGAAGACGGACCGGATTGATTTGCTTCAGCTTCATAACATCCGGATGGACCAGATCTTTGACGACGCTCTCTGGCGCGCGGTCGAGAAGCTCAAGGAAGCCGGCAAAATCCGTTACTATGGCATTGCCCTGGGCCCGGCCATCGGCTGGCTCTACGAAGGGGTGGACTGCATCCGGCAACGCGACGTCACCAGCGTCCAGCACATTTACAACATCCTTGAGCAGCATCCGGGACGAGCCATGCAGGAAGCGGCCGTTGAGGCGAACAAGGACACCATGTTCCTCATCCGGGTGACGCATTCGTCCGGCATGCTGGAAGGCAAATACACCGAGGAGACGGTCTTCCCGCCTAACGACCATCGCAATCACCGGCCACGCAGCTGGCTGCTCAACGGGGTAAAGAAGATTGCGCAGCTTCGTTTCCTGGAAAATTCGGAGCGCACCCTCGGGCAGGCCGCCCTGCAGTGGTTACTGGCGGACGAGCGGGTCGCTTCGACGCTCCCGAACATCTACAACGAGGAACAGCTGGTCGAATTTGCCAAGGCGCCGGAAACGCCGCGCCTGACCGACGACGAGATGCGACGCGTGGAAGAGCTCTTCGCTGAGAATTTCGGGCTCCCGGTGGAAGAAGCAAAATTCAAGGGAACGATGGAGCGCACCGCGCAGACCGCCGCGGCCTGAAACGTATTCCCGCACAGGTAGGGGCCGTTCACCGAACGGCCCGCCGTCACTCACGGGCGGCTCGGTGAGCCGCCCCTACTTTCCGCCACAAATCGAATCGCCTGGCCTCCGCCGGGCGCCAGCTTCAGCGGCAACACGTCAGTCGATTTCACCCGCTTCGACTCGATGACAATATCGAAACGCGCGGCGCCTTTGTAGCCCGCCTTGTCGCCGTCGCGATAAATTTGCGCGGTGTAGCTCCGGGTCGGGTCGAGAAACTTCAACGGCAGCGAAAGAGTCCGCGCGTTTTCATCGGTGACCGCGCCGACATACCAATCATCGGAGTGACGATCCTTGCGCGCGATCGTCGCATAATCTCCGGGTTCACCGTTGATCATCCACGTCTCCTCCCAATCGGTTGGCACATCCTTGATGAACTGGAACGGCTTCGGATATTTCGCGTAATTCTCAATCAAATCGGCCGCCATCTGGATCGGCGAATAGATAACGACGTAGAGCGCCAGCTCCTTGGCTTGGGTCGCCTGAATTTCCTGTCCCTTTCCTTCAAGACTGAGCACGCCCGGGGTGAAATCCATCGGTCCGGAAAGCATGCGCGTGAAAATCAGGTTCGCCTCGTGCTCGGGAGGATTCGGCGGATGTCCCCAGGCATTGTATTCCTGGCCGCGCTCGCCTTCGCGTGAAACCCAGTTCGGGTAAGTGCGACGCAAACCGGTGTCCTTGATCGGTTCGTGCGTGTCGATGGCAATGTGATACCTGGCCGCTTCGGTCACGACCTTCTGGTAATGGCGCACCATTTCCTGGCTGTCGTTCCACGTGTAATGCACCGTTCCATCAGGTCCTTTCACCTGCGCGCCGCCGGCGTCCGCGACGTAGCCCGTCTTCACGCTATCGACTCCATACTTTTGATAGAGCGCGAAACCTTCGTCCATCTGTTCTTCGTAGTGCGCGGCGTTCCCGGAAGTCTCGTTATGGCCGACCAGGTGAACGCCCTTGCTTAATCCATATTCGGCGACCTCCGCCAAATTAAAATCCGGGTAGCTCTGCGTGAACGAAAACTTGTCGCCCTTCGCGAACCAATCCTCCCAGCCGAGATTCCAGCCTTCAACGAGGACGCCGCGAAACCCGTTGGCCGCCGCGAAATCCATGTAACGCCTGGTCTCTTCGGTGGTGGCCCCGTGGCGCGGTCCCCCTTCCCACGTCTTCAGGCCCAGGTGCATGGCCCACCAGATACCGACATACTTGTAGGGCTTCACCCAGGAAACATCGCCCAGCTTGTTAGGCTCGTTGAGATTCAGCTCGATGTTCGACTGGTAAAGAGCGGGCGCGTTATCCGTGATGATAATAGTTCGCCAGGGGGAAACGAAGGGCGCGTCGCATTCCGCGTTCGGGCCGATGGAGGAGGGCGCGAGACGGGTCTTCAAACGCTGTCCTTCGACCCGCCGCAGCCAGAAAGCGGGATAATCGACCAGCGCCGCTTCATGAATGGAAAAGTAGAGGCCGCTGTTGGTCTTGAGAGTGATCGGCGTCTGCGCTTCGCTCACTTCCACCAGAGGCGTCTTATTGTAGAGATACTCTTCCCGGTTCCATTCGCCGGCCACATCCCACCAGGCCGTGGCCCGGTCGGTGATCGCAAATTCCGTCAGCTCGTCCGTGATCTTCAAGGCCTTGAGCTGCGGCTGATCGGGCAAGGCATAACGAAAACCGAGGCCGTCGTCGAAAACGCGGAAGACCACGGTCAGGTGGCGATTCGCCAGTTCCTTCTGAACGAAGGTCACGCTCAGCTCGTTATGATGGTCGCGCACCAGGCGGCGCTCACCCCACGGTTGTTCCCACGTCTCGTCCTGCGCGGCCGTGTTCGCGCTCTCGAAACCGAAATTCCGATCGAGCTTGGGCGCGTTCGCCAGGATGAAACCCAGACGCGAAGGCGAGATGATCTCGCGGCCGTTTCGCTTGACCGCGTAAGCAATGTTGCCGTCAGCAGTCAGGCTGACTTCCACCGAAAGTTTTTTATCGGGCGACTCGGCCGAGGCGACCACCTTCGCGGCGGACTGGGCCCGGGCTTCGAGCAGGAAAAAGCCCGGCAGCAGGCAAAAGAGCCGCAAGTATGGAGCGAGGTGGACCACTAATCGGATGAATCGTCCTCGACCGGCTCGGCTTTGCGGACGTTCTGCTCGCCAGGCTGGGCCCGCGGCGCCCGGGCTCCGCGCACTGGCGCGGTGTAGAGCTGTTTGAAAATCGTGCCGATCAACGGAGCCGCGTGAGATCCGCCGTGCACGTTCACGCCAACATCGCCTTCGTAGACCGCCGCGAAAGCGTATTGCGGGTTGCGCGCGGGCACGAACCCGGCAAACCAGGCCGCGGTCCGTTCCTTGTCTTTCGGTCCCCATTGCGCCGTCCCGGTTTTGCCGGCGACATCGACGTTGTCGAGGCTGGCGGCGTGAGCCGTCCCGGTCCCGGCATTGACCGCGTCGACCATGCCCGTGCGGATCTCGTCCATGGTCATGGCATTGAATTCAAGCGTGCGTTTGGCGCGCACTTGATAGGCACTGACGATTTCGTTGTCGTAGTTCTGCACCTGGTGGATGAGCCGGGTCTGGTAGAACGTGCCGCCGTTCCCGATCATGGCCATGGCCTGGGCCATTTGCAGCGGCGTGACCAGCACGTCGCCCTGGCCGATGGAAATGTTGGCAATGTCGCCGTTCAGGATTTTTCTCCCGTGGGTGACCTTCATATATTCGTCGTTAGGTATGCGGCCTTCCACCTCGCCGCGCAGCGGAATGCCGCATTTCGCGCCGAATCCCAGCCGAAGGGCCCAGTCAATGATCGGCTCGGCGCCGGTCCTCATGCCCACCTGGTAAAACCAGGTGTCGCAGGACTCGGTCAAAGCCTCGACAAAATTGAGCGACCCGCGATCGACCTTTTTCCAGTTCCGCATGGTGGTATTGCCGATATCCAGTGCCTTTGGGCAGCCGTACTCGTCGTTAGGCCCGACCGCCCCCGATTCGAGGGCGGCTATTCCGACCGCCACCTTGAAGACTGACCCAGGCGGATAGGCGGAGCGAAAGGCTCGCGGCAATAGCGGAATATCGGGATCGCTTTGCAGAGCCTTGTATTTCTCAGCCGAGATCGAGGGGATGAACTGGTTCGGATCGAAGGTCGGCCACGAAGCCATGGCCAAAATGTCTCCGTTGTTCGGATCCAGGATCACGATCGCGCCGCGCTTGGCCTTGGCCTCGAGCGACTTCTCGGCCAGTTCCTGCAGCCGTAAATCGAGAGACGTCACCACCGTGTTGCCCGGCACCGGCGGGGTGATCAGCTTCTCCGAGGTTTTCCGTCCATCCTTGTCAAAGGTCAGCTTGTACTCGCCGTGCCGCCCCTTCAGAATTTCGTTGAACGTTTGTTCGAGTCCTTCGCGCCCTTCCGTTTCCGGCCACAACGTCTCGTGATTGTCGATGATGCCGTCGAGATTCCGGCCGGTGCGTCCGGTGTATCCGATAATCTGTCCGGCGATCTTCCCGTGCGGATAGGTCCGGACATAAATCGGTCGGAGCATCATTCCATCCGGTTTCTTCTCGCGCACTTCGTCGCATTCGGAAGAGGTCAGGTTTTGCGCGACCTCGAACGGCAGAATGCCGCGGTTATGATAATGCCGGAGGATGACGTCGTCCGGAATCTTGAGGTCGCGATCGATCAAACGCGCGGCCTTGTTGATCTTCTCGCGGGCAAAGGAAACAGCCGCGCTATCGGTGAAATCGAGCGGAGTCGGGAAAAGTATAGCCAGGTTGTAGCTGACCTTGTTTTGAGCGAGCGGCGCTCCGGTGCGATCGGTGATCTGTCCGCGCGGGGCCGGAATATCGAGCACATAGGCGCGGGCCAGCTTTTGTGTCTCGAACGTCGGGACGATCTCCTCCTCGGGAGATGATGCCGGAGAGGGCTCGGCAGACGGCGCCGGCTCCGCGGCGCGGCCGAGCGAGCCGGAAGCGAAGAGCGCGATCGCCAGCGCGATCGAGAAAACAGGTCGCATGTCCATCCAGGGAATCAGGCGATTAACTGCTCCAAAACCGGGCAGAACTCAATGTCGTTCGAGAAACCGGTGAATTTCCTCAGCCAGCTTCGGCCCGATCCCTTCGGTGGCGGCGATCTCTTCCACGCTGGCCTTGCGCAGGCGACTGACCGACCCGAACCGCCGCAGGAGCAGGCTTTTCCGGTTCTGGCTCACGCCGGGGCAATCGTCGAGAATGCTTTCGCCGATCCGCTTCTTCATCAGCAACTGGTGATAAGCGTTCGCGAACCGGTGCGCCTCGTCGCGGATGCGCTGCAGCAGGCGCAAGGCGCCGGAATCATGGGGCAACTGCAGGGGCAGCGGGCGACCCGGCCGGTAAATCTCCTCATGTTCCTTGGCCAAACCGATGATCGGCAGGTCGTGCAAGCCCAGGCGCTGCAATTCGCGGCACGCCGACGACAGCTGGCCCTTTCCCCCGTCGACGATGATCAAATCCGGCAGGCGCACGGCCACAAAGGACTTCGCCCCGGCCGCCGACGAAGTTGCGGTCGCCGATGTCGGGGGGAGAGCGGCGGCCGCACGCTCGGCCACGCGAGCCAGGGCTTCCTGCGGATTTTCCTGTGAAAATTCCGCGGTCTCCGGATCGCTGGCGCGCGCTTCCAGGAGCACGCGCGAATAACGTCGCCTAACGACTTCGGCCATGCTGGCAAAGTCGTCCTGGCCGGCCACTGTGCGCACCCGATAGCGGCGATACGAGTCCTTGTCCGGCACCCCGTCACGAAAACAAACCATGGAAGCGACCACGTGGGTGGTGGAGATGTTCGAGATATCGAAACACTCCATGACGGTGGGCGGCTTATGCAGCTGCAGGGCGTCGGCCAGCGCGCGCAGATCCGCTTCCGGGTCGATCGTGGTCGGGAGGGAGCCGCGGGTGAAGCGGCGCGTCGGGCGCGTGGTGTTGCGCAGGTCTTCCACCATGTTGCGCAGCTCGGCCGCTTTCTCGAAATCCATTTTGCCCGCTGCCTTGCGCATTTCCTCTTCGAGCGCGCCGATCATTTCGCGAGAGTGACCCTCGAGGAAATCAAGCGCCTGCTGCACCCGCTCGCGGTACTGTTCGGCCGAGATCTCGCTCAGCCGCATCGGCACCTGGTAAGTCGACGACTTCAATTCACGCGGCGTCGGCGAGCCGCGGCCAAAGGTCAGCACGCCGAATTTTTTGCGCATGAAGTTCAGCGTCTGCCGCAACGCGCCGGCATGCGCGTAGGGACCGAAGTAGCGCGCGTTATCCTCCTTTTTAAAACGGGCCAGGCGAAAGCGCGGCCATTCTTCCGTCATGTCCACCTTGACGAGGAGGAACCGCTTGTCGTCGCGGAACGAAATATTGTAACGCGGACGGAACTCCTTAATCAGCTTTCCTTCCAGCAGCACCGACTCCGCTTCGCTGCGCACGGTGTGCGTTTCGAAATCCCAGACCGCGTCGAGCATGGCGCGGGTCTTGATATCGGCCACGGCCAGCTTCGACGGCATGAAGTAGGACGAGACGCGTTTGCGGAGGTCCCGCGCTTTGCCGACATAGATCACCCTGTTAAAGCGGTCGCGCATCAGGTAGACCCCGGGCTTGTGCGGCACCTCGTGCACCTTCTTCGCTAAATCCGGCTTCTCTTTGGTGATGCGCGACATCGTTCCCCCGCCCTTAATTTACCCCGGCCTGTTCCAGGTGAACAATGGCATCTGAAGCATGACCGATTCTTCGTATGACCTCGTCGTGGTCGGAGGCGGACCGGCGGGCGCCCTGGCCGCGGCCACCGCCGCCCGGCACGGCTTGCGCGTTCTCGTCCTGGAACGGGAACGATTTCCGCGCGAGAAGGTGTGCGGCGACTGTCTGAATCCCTCCTGCTGGCCGGTTCTGGAGCGGCTTGGAATCGCGGAAAGCGTTCGCGCTTTGCCGCACGGCCAGCTCGACGCCGTGGAATTCATCGGCCTCGATGGAACATCCCTGCGTCTCGATCTGCCGGCCGGACCGGCCGCAGAGATTGCCATCAAGCGCAGCCTTTTCGACCAGGCACTGCTCGATCGCGCCCGGCAACTCGGCGCGGAGGTTTCGGAGCAAACCACCGTGACGCGACTCGAACGCCGGACGCCCAGGGGTTGGAACGTTCATACGTCGACCGGCGAATTTCTGCATGCGCAATTTCTCATCGCCGCCGACGGACGAAATTCCTCAGTCGCGAAATTGTTGAACCTGTCGCAGCGGCCCCAAAAAGAGCGCGTGGCGCTGCAAACGCATTTGCCGCTCCCTGCGGATTTCGGACGCCGCATTGTTCTTCAACTATTGCCCGGTGGTTACTCCGGGCAGGCACCGGTCGGCCAGGATTTGAATCTCTGCCTCGTTTCTGCAGCCGGCGGCATCGACTCCTTGAAAGAATGGGCGCACCACCGCTTCGGAGTCTCGCTCGATCACGCCTGGAGAAGCGTCACTCCCCTGAGTCGGGACCCGGTTCCGCCTGCGCATCATGGTCTTTTCCTGGCCGGCGACGCCGCCCGGATCGTGGAACCCTTCACCGGCGAAGGAATCTACTATGCGATGGCCACGGGCGAGATCGCGGCAGAATCGGTCGCGCGGATTCTCGGCGGCGAAGATGAAGCTCTGGTGACAAGGCAGTTCGTCGCTCGCTATGACGCGCTCTACCGGGGCCGGCTCTGGATCAATCGCCTGGCCCGCGCCGCGGTCCTTTCGCCGCGAATCGGCAGTGTCGCGCTCAAGCTCGGTCGTATTCAGCCGCGGCTTCTGCAATTCCTGACCAGGAAAGTCGTCCGGACAAAGTGATCAGCCTTGGGCGAAAGCTTCGCAGGCTTTCACCGTGTTCGACATCAACATGGCGATGGTCATCGGGCCGACCCCGCCCGGAACGGGAGTAATGGCGGTCGCCTTTTCCTTCACTGCATCGAAGTCAACGTCGCCAACCAGCCGATACCCTTTTGCGGCCGAGGCGTCCTCCACCCGGTTCACTCCGACGTCGATCACAAACGCCCCCGACCTAACGAACTCTTGCTTGACGAAGCGCGGCTGTCCGATGGCGGCGATCAGGATGTCGGCCGAGCGGGTGATCTCCGGCAGATTTCGGCTGCGCGAATGCACCACGGTCACGGTGGCATCGCCGCCGGCGCCTTTGCGCATGAGCAGGAGCGCCACCGGCTTGCCGACGATCATGCTCCGGCCGAGTACGACGACATGCGCTCCGGCGATGGGAGCATTCATCTCGAGGAGCAGCCGCTGCACCCCGAGCGGGGTGCACGGAACGAACCCGGACGGATCACCGATGGTCAATTTACCGACGTTAATCGGATGAAATCCGTCGACATCCTTGGCCGGATCCAGGGCGCGCACAATCGCCGCTTCATCGATCTGCCGCGGCGGCGGCGACTGCACGAGAATGCCGTGCACCGCGGGGTCGCCATTCAATTTCTGCACGGTTTGCAGCAGCTCCTCCTGCGAGGTGGTCGCGGGCAATTCCAGCTTCACCGAATGCAGGCCGAGCTCGCGACTCATCTTGTCCTTCGCCCGGACGTAGGATCGTGAGGCCGGATCTTCGCCGACCAGGACGACCGCGAGTCCGGGACTGATGCCACGCGCCTTCAGCGCGGCGATGCGCTGACGCAGATCGGCATAAACCTTTTCGGCGATGGCGCGGCCGTCGATCAATGTCGTCATCTCGGTGCTTTTAACGTTCGGTCGAATCCCGGCGGGCTGCGCTTCAAATTAATCGAGTCAGCGATGCTCAACCAGGGACATCAGGAGGTTTTCTACTTTGAGCCGTTCGGCTTCGAAAGCTTCGTCGGTGTCGGTTACGGCCACCTGGTGTGGCTTTCCGAAAATCAGCCGTGCTTTGCTGAATGGTTTCGGAATGAAAAAGCCATCCCAGCTCTTCACCCGCCAGTAGCTGGAAAATTCCAGGTGAAGCGGCATCACCGGAATGCCCGACTTTTGCGCGAGAAAAACAATTCCCGGCCCGACCTGGTAGACCGGGCCGCGCGGACCGTCGGGCGAGATGATGACATCGCGCCGCGACGCGAGAACATCTCCCATCTGAAGAATGGCGGCGACGCCCTGGCGTGAGCTCGAGCCGCGCACGACGTCGAACCCGCACTTCTTGACCAACTCGGCGATCCAGCCGCCGTCGCGACTTGCGCTGATCAAGGCCGCGCCGGGCCGCACCGGAACGAACCGGCGCGCCGAAATCGGAAGCATCAACAGCCGATTGTGCCAGGCCGCGGCAATGATCGGCACCGGCGCCTCGTCCCGGGTGATGCCGGAATCATCCCGCACCTCGTAGCGAAACGTCTTCTCCCAGAGCCGGAGAACGCGATAGCCAATGACGATGAGTAGCCGGGCCGGCCAGCCGTCGATTTTCAATCGCGCTTCGTCTCCGGCTCCTGCCAGCGGTAAGCTTTCGCATTGGGCAGGCCGATCTGATCGAGCACCCGCCAGACGACGGTGTCGGCCACCGCGGCCACAGAATCAGGGCGGCTGTAAAACGACGGAATGGCCGGCATAACGACCGCGCCGGCCTCCAGCAGGGTGACGACATTGCGGGCATGAATCAGATTCCAGGGCGTCTCGCGCGGAACGATGATCAATTTCCGCCGCTCCTTCAGGAAAACATCGGCGGCGCGCAGGAGCGCGCTTTCGCCGGTGCCTGAAGCGATTCGGCCGAGCGTGGCCATGGAACAGGGAATCACGACCATGGCATCGAAGCGGGCGGAGCCGCTAACGAACGGCACGTTCAGGTCCGTTTCGCCATGCTGATGCACGCCGGCCGGGACGGCGAATTTGTCGCACTCCTGGGCGGCCACCTGTTTGGCGTGCGCGCTCATCATCAGGTGCACCTCGTTGGCCACGGGGTCGATTTGGGCCAGCAGGCGCTCCAGATAGATAGTGCCGCTCGCTCCGGTGGCGGCAATGACCAGTTTCATTTCGTTAGAGCATTACAATGGCTCGGGCAGCCGGACAACTCGTCCCCGTGTCGCGGTGCCTCTTCAAACCTTGTCCCAGAGGTGGGAGCAGCTTTATCACAAGAAGCCGCGCGCCGCCGTCGTGTTTGAAACTTTCCCGGGAGTGAGGCATTTAAGGAACCTGTGATCACGAAACTTTTGCACACGCGCTATCGGGTTCAGGATTTGGAAAAGACTGTTTCGTTTTACCGCGATGTGCTCGGGTTGGAGGAGACGCGGCGGCACACTTCGGGCCGCGGTTCGCAATTGGTCTTCTTCAAGGCCCCCGGCACCGATGAAGAGATAGAGATCTGCAAGTTCGATCAAAGCGGCCCGGTTCAGGTGGGGCCGGATCTCACTCATCTCGCCTTCGAAGTGGAAGATCTCGACGATTTCGCGAAGAAGGCCGCGGCCAAAGGCTATCCATTGTCCGATGGCCCGCACCAGACCGGCAGCGGCAGCCGCATCGCGTTCATCGACGCGCCGGAAGGGTACGAGATCGAACTGATCGAACCCGCGCCGAAGTAGCCTGCCCCTGCCGGTCACCTTGTGCAGGAACGGAATCTGGCTCTGATACTTCCCGCTTCATGAAGATCTCGCGCGCCGCTCTGATCAACCTGATTGCCTTCGGGCTTTTCCAGCTCGCGCCGGTGGCAAAGACAGGCGCGACCGAGGTTGAAGTCGTCCGGCCCATCCCGAGGGCGGTCCCGGTTCACGCTGAAACGGACGCGTCGGCGCGGGACACGGACGAGGAGGCGACGCCGCGGCCCAAAACCAAGCGCAGCAGTCGAACGACGCGCGCCCGGAGAGAGTCGACCCCGGAACCGGATTACGCACAGCCCCCGAAGCCGGGGAGTGGTCCGCCAACGGTCGGGGCGCGGTCGGTCATCATGATCAACGCGGGAACGGGGCAGGTCCTTTTTGAAAAGAACGCGGACGAAACGCGGCAGGCCGCCAGCACCCAGAAACTCTTAACCGCCTTGATCGTGGCGGAACATGGCTTTCTCGATCAACCGGTCCGCGTGGAAGCGACCGACACGCTGGCCGAGCCGGTCAAGCTCAACATCAAGCCGGGCGAAACCTACACCCGGATTGAGCTGCTGCGCGCCTTGCTGGTCAAAAGCCCTAACGACGTGGCGCGATGCCTGGCCCGGGACCAGGCTGGGAGCGTGGATGCCTTCGCCGTGATGATGAACGAGAAAGCGCGCCAGCTCGGCGCCGTACACTCCCACTTCGTTAACCCGAATGGGTTGCCCATTCCCGGTCAGTATTCGAGCGCGCGCGATCTCTCGATGATTGCCAAAGCCGCCTACAGCAACGCCGTCATCCGTTCGATTGTCTGCATGCCGAAGCTGATGTTCCGCTATGCCAATGGACGGGTCCGCGAACTCGAAAACACGAACAAGGTGCTGACCCGGTCACCTTACTGCAACGGGATGAAGACCGGTTATACCGAAGCCGCCGGTCACTGCCTGATTTCCAGCGGTTCACGCCCGGGACGCGATATCATTGTGGTGGTGTTGGGCGACAGCAAAGCCGGGGTCTGGCGCGATTCAGCGGCGCTCCTGACCTGGGGCCTTTGGATGTAAGCCGCTGACGCGGGTGGCGGCTGAATCCGAAACCGGCCATGCCGGCTGGGTGGCGCTTCCGGCAGCGGCAGCATCAGGTGATTTTTAAACAGGATCATTCAAGGTAAGGCGCAGCGCGCGCACGACTGCGTCCCGTACAACAAAAGACTCGCCGTTAGGCGAGTCTCTCGCGGAAGCAGAAATCGAATTAGAGGCCGCCGGCAGCGCTCTGACGAAGAGCCGGCGACGGAACCAGCGCCGGGTTGTCCATCACGTCGTTCGGCGCCTCGGCCGGGACATCTTCCGGACCTTCCGCGGGAGGAGCGGGCTCACCCACTTTGGTATCGGCGGCGGCGTATTTTGCCATAAGGCGCTGTTCGAGAGTCTGGTGACTGGCCGTGGTCTGGCTAGTCGACGAACACGCGGAAAGAAGAGCGACGCAGAAGAGGCTGGTAGCGATTTGGATTTTCATGTGATGCGAAGTGTTAAGAGCGGCCTTTGTGATCTAACGTGCCTTTATAATTACTATAAAACGCGCGACGGTGGCAAGAATATTTTTATGCCCCCGCGGAAATTGTCGGCAGGGGCTGGAACGACGGCTTTGATGCCAGGCGCCCGGTCAAACCCGGGCCTCCGCCCCCCCTACTTAAACCGGGCCAGGATCGGCCCCAGCTTGGTCACGGTTGCCGCCGGCCAGAGCTTCCGCTCGGTGGTCAGGGCCGCGTCCAAGGCCGTATGCTCCGGCCAGTTTGGCTCCCGCGGAATCCGGGGAATTACGTCAACCAGAACCTTCTTCGCCGTGTCCGCGTTGGCCGAAAGATGGCCGAAAACGGTCTGCGCGGAGACCGGTTCCTCCTCCACTTTCCAGCAGTCGTAGTCGGTGATCATCGCCATGGTCGCGAGCGCGATTTCCGCCTCTCGCGCCAGCTTCGCTTCCGGCAGGTTGGTCATCCCGATAACGTCGAAGCCCTGGCGACGATTAAACTCTGACTCGGCTCGGGTGGAGAACGCGGGGCCATCCATGTTCACATAGGTCCCGCCATTATGAACACGCACTCCCAGTTTACGGGCTGACTCAAACAACAGAGTGCGCAGCCCGTGACTGATCGGCTCGGCAAAACCGACATGCGCGGCGATTCCTTCGCCAAAAAAAGTGTGCTGTGCGCGCTGGCTCGTCCGGTCAAAAAACTGCGAGGGTAAGACCACATCGCGCGGCGCATATTTCTCCTGCAGACTGCCGACCGCGGTGACACAAATAATCCAGCGCACGTTGAGCGAGCGCAGGGCATAAATATTGGCCCGGTGATTTAACTCGTGCGGCAGAATGCGATGACCCCGCGCGTGCCGCGGCAAAAAGTAAACCTGCCGATCGGCCAGTCGTCCGCCGAAGATCACGTCGGAAGGTGTACCGAAGGGCGTTTCGATCTCGTGTTCGGTCGGACTCTCCACCGCCTCCATCTGATAGAGACCGCTGCCGCCGATGATGCCGATCGCAGGTGTTTCCGCGGTCATGTTGAGGCGCGATTAATTCAAAAGCTCGAGGTGAAGGAAAGCGGATAATCGCGCTGAACAATTGACGAAAGCTTTGCCTGTCTGCTCGCGTATAATCTGGAAATGCAAATCCTCCCCTCCCGTTTTCTTCCCTTGTTTGGCTTTCTCGCCCTCGCAGGCCTTCTGGGCTCCTGCGAGTCCGAAGTGGCCACTTCGCACTCGACCGGCGCCTTCGCCACCGCGCCAAACGAGCGGCCGGGCCTCGGCACAAAGTGGGGGGAGGAGCGAGATTCAGCCGTTCGTGCCACGGGATTCCGTCGTTCCGATCCGAGTCATCCCACGGCAACGGCCGCAATCTACTACAATGACGAGAAAGGTATTCGGGCGATGGGGGGCGCCTATTTTTCGCGCGGGTGGGCCTTCCTGCCCGGTGCGGCCAACGGCCTTGTCTCCGTCGGACTGAAAGGCGACGGCTGGGGGATGCTGCCCGGAGCTAATGTGAACGGGCGTTGGTTCGTTGTCGGACAGGAGGGGCATCGTTATTCCATTGTCGTCCGCAACCGGACCAATGAGCGTTTGGAGGTCGTCGCTTCGGTGGATGGCCTCGATGTTCTTGACGGCCGCGCTGCTTCGCCGGGAAAACGCGGCTATCTTCTCCAGCCCCACGCCACCCAGGTAATCGATGGTTTTCGCAAGAGCACCGAAACGGTGGCTGCCTTTCGTTTCGGCGCAGTAAGTGAATCGTATGCGGCGAAAAAGCATCATCAGACCGGCAACGTCGGGGTCATCGGCGTCGCGATCTTTTCCGAGTCCGGCACGAACCTGCCTTCGGAGACGGAAAAGAACCGGCGCCTCCAGGCGAATCCTTTCCCCGGTCGCTTCGCCACACCGCCGCAATAACGCCAGCGCCCGCAAACCGCTCAACCAAGGTCTTTGCCAGTAGGCCGGAACGGGCGCGCGACCAGCCAGCGGAAGAGGCGATTTGAGGGAAACATTTTCCCCCTTATTATTTCGGCCCGCCAGCGATGCCGAAATTCTTCATCAAAACCTACGGCTGCCAGATGAATGAGCGCGACTCCGAACAGGTCGCGCATTCCCTGCTCGCGCGTGGCTATGAGCGGGCCGATCACGAATCGGACGCGGACGTGGTCTTGCTCAACACCTGCAGTGTGCGCGACATGGCCGACCAGAAAGCGATCGGCAAGATGGGAATGATGGGCCGGATGGCGCGGGAGAAACCGCAGGTGGTGTTTGGTTTTCTCGGCTGCATGGCGCAGGCCCGCGGCGGCGCGCTCCTGAAAGATTTGCCGCACGTCGATCTCGTCGTCGGCACGCAGAAGTTTCACCGGGTGGCGGATTACGTGGCCGAAGCGCTGGCCCGCAAGGCTCACCGGCAGATGGACGATCCGCGCTTTTCGATCGTGGACGTTGAGGAAGAGCCCGGCTCCCAGGCCACCATCAACCAGCAGGAAGTCGCATCGCGCCAGGCGACCGCCTTCGTCAGCATCATGCAGGGCTGCAACATGCACTGCACCTTTTGCATCGTGCCCACCACGAGGGGCGCCGAACGCAGCCGCGCCATCCCGGACATTGTCGCCGAAGTCGAGGACCTCGTTAGTCAGGGCGTCAAAGAAGTGACCCTGCTCGGCCAGATTGTGAACCTTTACGGTCGGCACGAATTTCCGGCGCGCGACGGACTTAGCCCCTTTGTGCAATTGCTCGAGGCGGTCCATGCCGTCGCAGGATTAAAGCGCCTTCGCTTTACCTCCCCTCACCCGATCGGGTTCCGCAACGATCTGGTCGATGCCTTCAGGCGACTGCCCAAGCTGGTCGAGCATGTCCATTTACCTTTGCAGTCGGGGTCCAATCGAATCCTGAAAGCGATGCACCGCGCTTACACGGTGGAAAAGTACCTCGACCTCGTGCAGCGGCTGCGCGCGGCGCGTCCTAACATCGCTCTCACCACCGATCTCATCGTCGGCTTTCCCGGTGAGACCGAAGAAGATTTCCGCGCCACCTGCGCGGTGGTCGAACAGGTTCACTTCGATAACGCATTTGTTTTCCGATATTCTCCGCGGCAGGACACGCCGGCTGCGCAAATGGCCGGGCAACTCGACGAGGCGACCAAGGACCGGCGCAACCAGGACCTCCTCGCCATTGTTAATCAGGGCGCTCATGCCGCGACGGAGAAATTGGTCGGTCAGCGGCTGGAAGTCCTCTGTGAAGGCCCCAGCAAAACGAATCGGGAGCGCCTGAGCGGCCGCACCCGCACTAACAACATCGTCATCTTCCCTGGCGATTCCGCGCTGGCCGGCGAGCTCGTGGACGTCCACATCGAGCATTCCAGCGGATTCAGTTTGTATGGCCGGGTCCCCGCGCTAGTCTGATCCGCTTCTCACCCCATGATCTACCATCTCCCGTTGCACACTGTCGGCCTCGTCGTCGCGATCATCCTGATCCTGATCGGGCTGCCAGGAGTGATTGTGCCGGAGAAGACACAAAAGATAGCGCGAATCGTCCCGCGTTCATTTCCGGTCGGCGTGATCATCCTCGCGATCGATCTCATCTGGACCGTCTGGCTCGTGGCCACGATGGAGATGGGCGAGTTTCAAACTTTTCGCAAACCGCTTCTCGCCTTGTTGCCGATCGGTTTTCTGCTCACCCTGCGCTTTGTCGATGAATTCCTGGCCGTGCGCGCGCTTGGCATTCTTTGCCTGCTCGCGGCCGAACCGCTGCTCGACGCAGCCTTTCTGCGCAATGACGCGGCGCGCTTGCTGGTGACCACCTTCGCCTACATCCTGGTCGTGCTTGGAATTCTTTGGGTCACCATGCCATATCTGCTGCGCGACCAGGTTTCGTGGAGCGCGCGCTCCCTTTGGCGCTGGCGCGGTGTTCACCTGGTCTGCCTGCTTTACGGTGTGGCCGTTCTCTGCCTTTCGCTGGTTTATTACTAGAAACGACCGGCCGGCCTGAGGGTTTCCGGGACAACCGCCACTAAACCGAGGCGGGCGCGCGCGCTGCGGCTTGCCTTCTGTAGCGGCGGTCTATGAC
>JADMIO010548784.1_pt1 | contig 157828 bp, 144 predicted proteins | sample 8958161 | NCBI WGS metagenome assembly JADMIO01 (sample SAMN16585339, study PRJNA669376) | soil metagenome | isolation source: Crop rotation soil | place: USA: Cullars Rotation, Alabama | collected 2011 | reverse complement strand
GCCGCGACTTCAAGTCACGTGAATTCCAAGCTTCGGATCCCACTGTGCTGGAAAGTCAACTGGCGCAATCGCCCGGATTCCGTGTCGAGAATCCACAGCTCCCTCGCTCCACCACGCGTGGAGGTGAATACCAGGTGCCGTCCGTCCGGCGCCCAGGATGGTTGCTCGTTCGAGCCCTCGCTCGTGAGCAGCTTGGTGCTGCGGTCCCGCAAGCTGATAGTCATGACCTGAAATCGACCATCAGCAAATTGTGACTGGAACGCCACCAATCGCCCATCGGGTGACCAGTCTGGATCTGAGCGATAGTTCTTGTCACCGAAATCGAATGAGGTGAGGAGCTCGGCGTTGGTACCGTCCGCGTCCATAATATAAACCTCAGGGTGTCCAACACGACCCGAGGTGAACGCGAGCCGGCGCCCGTCCGGGCTGAAGGAGGGCTGAACGTTGTCCGTCCCCCGCCCAACCGAGATCCTCCGCGCGGGCGCGGCGTCGTCGGCCGAAACGAGAAAGAGATCCGACCCGTCGTCGTCTGCGTGCGAGTAGACGATGGAGCTGCCATCGGGCGAGAACACCGGCGTGAGATTGGCGTGCGAGGGCGTCGCGTTATGCAAGACGCGCGAGTGGCCCGTGCGCAGGTCGAGCACCATGATGCGCGACGTCGTACCGAAGGTCGCGTAGGCGAGTTGCGTCCCCGAGGCGTTCCATGATGGGGACATCGCGCTGCCGGTCACGGGCGTGAGCTCGTCGCTGGCGCCGTCGCTGTCGATGAGATGGATGCGCTGGCCGGCGACGAACGCGATGCGCGATTGCGCGATGCCTTTGAGACCGGTGATCCAGCGCTCGACTTCATCGGAGACGCCGTGCACCGACATGCGCCAGTCGCGGGTGTTCGGTCGGCCCGCGAGTGGAAAGTCGACGACATTGATCACCGACCCCTTTGCGACGTCGTGCAGGGCAACGTGGAGCGACGCGTCACCAACCGTCGCCTGAATGATGGCCGCGGCGCCGAGGCGAGCGAAGAGCGGATAGTTCAGATCCGCACCGGCCGTCTTCCCACGGAAGCTAGACGGATCGGAGGCGTCGAGCGGAACGATGGTGAAGCGATCGCTGTAGTCGAAGTCGCGCTGAATGACGGCGCGGATCGAATCGCCCGCGGTCCCGGTGATCGGCAGGATGGCGATGCCGGGCCGCGACGCGGGATCGTAGGTCAGGCCGATGGTAACGCCGCGACGAGTCGTGTCCTGCGCGGCAAGGGTTGCCTCGGGCAGAGCGAGAAAAAGAGCAGCGAAAAATGGAAGGAAGAAACGCATCTCGATTCAAAGATTGGAAACTGCTCAGCGGTAAAGCCGCGGATCGAAGCGGAAGGTCACCGGTAGCGCCGCCTCGGTGAACCCCGTGGGCAGCGGACCGAACGCGTGATTGTTCGCGGCCGCCTCGACGGCGCCCTGCGCATCGGCATCGAACGAGTACACCCCCGATCGCGTCACGAGCCGGATGCTGGAAGTGGGGACCGTGCCATCGCGATTGATGATGAAGAAGACCTCAGCGCGGAGCGCGCCCCTCGTGTCCGGCTTGAATCGCAGCGCGATCTGACGCACGATGTTCTCGAGGTACCCTGGGTACGGGAAGTCGATCCCGCCTGTGTTCACCGTCACAACATCGGTTCCTCGACCACCCGCCTCTCCGCCACCCGCGGTTGGGGCCGTCTTCGTATCCGGCTTCGTCACGGTGGGGGGCGTAGGCGTCGCGTCGGGTATTGCCGCGCGCTTCGGCAGCTTGGTATCGGGCAACGGCATCTCGTGCTGCGCTGTCTTTGGCCGAATTGGCGGAGGCTGCGGGGCGGGCGTGGGAGGTGCCGGCTTCACAACACCCGCGGCGCGCTCTCCCGCCGGCGCCGCGACGAGATCGACGCGATAGACGGGCGGCGTGGGCGGCGGCTCGCCCGGACGGAGTAACAGAAAGAGGGCGATGAGGACGGCGTGGAGCAGCAACGAACCCGTGAGCGGCATCAGCAGCACCGGTTTCGCGTTAGGCACGCCGAGCTCCGCCCCATCGGCGCTCGCCATCAGCGTATATCCTCGGGCTCCGTCACCAGTCCGACATCGCCGACGCCAGCGGCGCGCATCACGGCGAGCACCTGGACTACGAGCCCGTATCCGACGTTGCTGTCCGCGCGCAGATAGACGCCCTGACGCGACTGCTGCGCGGCCAAGGCACGGAAGGCAGCGCGAAACTCCGGGAGCGACATCCGCGTGTCACCGACGAGAATCTCCCCGGCGCGTGTGACCGTGACAACGAGACCGCCCTTCGACTCCAACGGACGCGCTTCTGCCTTGGGAAGCGCGATGTCCACCCCGCCCTGCATCATCGGCGCCGTGATCATGAAGATCACGAGCAGCAGCAGCATGACGTCGATGAGGTTGACGACGTTGATCTCGGCGTTCAGCTCCACGCGGTCGCGACGGCGTCTCGGCACGTTAGGCACCGACTCCGAAAGAAGCCCGATCGTGGCGCCGCATCAGATCTGGCCCTCGCGCACGAGCAGCGCGATCGTCGCCGTGCCGAAGCTCTCCATCATGCCGTCGAACCGATTGAGCCGCCCGGCAAAGATGTTGTAGCCGAAGGTGGCGGGAATGGCGACGACGAGCGCGGCGGCCGTCGCGATGAGCGCTTCCGCAACGCCGGGCGCCACGGCCGACAGATTGCCGGAGCCGTGCGTCGCGATGCCAATGAATGCGTCGATGACGCCGAGCACGGTACCGAGAAGGCCGATGAGGGGACTCACCGAACCGATCGTGGCGAGCCACGGCAGGAATCGGCCGAGCCGGTCCCGTTCAGCAGACGCGTCAGTCTCGAGAAGGAGATGGAGCGTCTCGATCTGCGAGCCGGTGAGCGTCGCCGGCGCACGCATCCCGACTTCGCCCGCGTCGCGCTCGCGCGCTTGCTGGTTCCGGACGCGCGTGTCGGAGACGAAGTGCGCCGCGCGCATGAAGAGCCGGGTCAGCGCGTTAGGCGCCGTCACCTTGGCAAGAGCTCCGGCCTCCTCGAGCCGTGTCGCTCGCTCGAAGTCGCGAAAAAACTTGAGCGAGGTGTTCTGCGCCCGCGCGAGCTCGCGCCAGAGCGCGAACATGATTGCCCAGCTCAGAAGCGACAGCAACGCGAGAATGATCAGAACGACCTTGGTCAGCGTCGTTGCACCCGTGATCAGCTCGAGGGGCGTGGAGGGAACTGCGCCGCGAAGCTGCAGGGCGGCGACCACGATCATCGCTGCCCTCCCGACCCTGCAGCCGCACGTTCGCGATTCGGCGAGTGCCGCTCCGCGAACCAGTTGTACGTGCGCGTCAGGCCCTCCTCGAGCGAGAAGCGCGGCCGCCAGCCGAGCAGCGATCCCGCTTTCGCAACGCTGACGACCGAGCGCTGCTGCTCGCCTGGCCGCTTTGGCAAATTCTCGACGGCGACCTCGGAGCGCGCGACGCGGCGGAGCACCCGCGCGAGCTCCGTGACGCTCGTCTCGACGCCCGTGCCAACGTTGAATGCCCGTGCATCGAGACGGTCGGGTCGAGGCACGGCGTGCGTCGCGGCCGTTACCGTCGCCTCCGCGACGTCGCCAACGAAGACATAATCGCGCGTCTGCGTGCCATCACCGTATACGGAGAGCGGCCGTCCATCCAGAATGCGCCCGCAGAAGATGGCGACGACGCCGGCCTCCCCATGCGGATCCTGACGCGGGCCATACACGTTTGCGAACCGCACGGCGACGGTATCCATGCCGTGCACGCGCGCATAGTACGCGAGGTAGTACTCGGCGCTCAGCTTGGCGATGCCGTAGGGCGACTCGGGATCCTTCGGGTAGTTCTCCACGTTAGGCGGGTCCACGAAGTCGCCATAGAGCGCGCCGCCGGTGGACGAGAAAACGAATCGCGTACGCTGCCCGCGGCCGCTCTGGCGGAGCGCCTCGATGAGATTCAGTGTGCCGCAGATGTTGATGGTCGCGTCCATCACGGGGTCGGCGACGCTCTTGCGGACGTCGATCTGCGCGGCGAGATGAACGATGACGTCGAACGGCGTCTCGGCGACGAGGCGCGCGGCTTCCGGCGAGCGAATGTCGAGCTCGTGGAGTCGCACTCGCGGATCGACGTTCTCCCGACGGCCGGACGAGAAGTTGTCGAGGACGTGCACCGTGTAATCACGCGCGAGGAATAGATCCGCGACGTGTGATCCGATGAAGCCGGCGCCCCCGGTTACCAGTACACTCGACACTCGTTCTCTCCTTAGATCAAATCGTGATGGTGATCTTCGTCACGTGGCGACTCCGCCTTCGATGCCGCGTCGAGCCCGAAGAGATAGCGGACCGCGTCCACAATGCCCAGCCCCCGCCCGTTCGCGGCAGCGGCGCGCAGCCGCACGGTGGGACCATGTAAGAACTTGTTCATCAACGACCGCGACAATCGCTCGACCACGGCGCGGTCCGATTCGCTGAGGTGGTCGAGCTGGCGGAGCGCGGTGGCGAGCTCCCGCTCGCGGACGCGATCCATCTCGCCGCGGAACTGGGTGAGCACCGGCACGGCGGCGAGACCAGCCAACCATTGCCAGAAGCGCTCGACCTCGGCTGCAATAAGCTCCTCGGCGCTCGGCAGCTCGTCGCGTCGTCGCTCGACGTTGTTGGTTACCACCGCACGCAGGTCGTCGAGGTCGTAGAGAAAGACATTGTCGATGGTGCCGACGCTCGGTTCGACGTCCCGCGGTACCGCGATGTCGAGAATGCAGAGTGGTCGATCGCGGCGGCCGACCACCGCCGGCCGTACGCGTTCCAGCGTCACCACGGGGCGCGGTGCCGCGGTCGAGCAGAGTAGCAGATCGACTTCGTGGAGCGACGACCAGCATTGCTCGTAGTGCATCGCGAGCGCGCCGTGACGCCGCGCCAGCTCCTGAGCGCGTTCATACGTTCGGTTGGCGACGATCGCGGCGCGCACTCCCTCGTTCACGAGACATTCGAGCGCGAGCTCGGCCATCTCTCCCGCACCGAGGACCATCGCGCGCCGTCCCGCGAGGGAGCCAAAGATCTGCCGCGCCAACTGCAGCGCGGCCGAACTCACCGACGCCGCGCCGCGACCAATTGCGGTCTCGCTGCGGACGCGCCCCGCGACAAGGAGAGAGCTTTGGAAGAGACGGTTCAGGATCGCGCCGCTCTCCGAGCGACATGCCGCCCAGGCATCGCGTACCTGGCCATGAATCTGCGCTTCGCCGAGGACCATGGAGTCGAGTCCGGACGCAACGCGGAAGAGATGCGCGATCGCGTCGCGATCCCTTCGCACGTAGCCGTAGCCGCTCGCCTCCTCGCCCAGCCGGGCCGACAGCGCGTTCCAGATCGCGGGCACGGCGTCGCGGTCACCCTCGACGACATAAAACTCGGTGCGATTGCAGGTCGAGAGGAGCACTGCCTCGCGCGTGCCCGCATCAGCGCGCAAGCCGCCTAACGTGGACAGCAGCTCGGCGCCGCGATAAGCGATCTTCTCGCGCACGGCGAGGGCGGCGCCGTTGTGGCTGATTCCCGCGACGACTACTGCCATGCGGCGAGGCGCTCTGAAAAGGCGCCGTTCTCGACGGACTCACAGAAATCTTCGGCGAGGAGGGCATCGGCGGCGGCCCGCCACGTCGCGCGGTCGTTCTCGGCGAGTAGCCGCTGGCGAAGGCGTGCAACCGCACGGATCGCCGCCGCATAACGGTCGTCCAACCGCCGAGCGAGCGCGTCGCGCACCCGCGCTGACGCGCGTGGCACCCCACCGGTAGTGACAGCGACGACGAGCTCTCCGCTGCGATGCACGGCCGGCATCGCGCAGTTGCCGGCCGCCGGCTCGCCGGCGACGAGCACGAACCGACGCGCACGCCGCGCGTCGCCGGCAATCCTGACGTTGAGCGCGCGATCGTCGGTCGCCGCCACGACGAGCATCGCATCGCCGATGGCCGCCTCGTCGTAGGGAAGCCGCTCGATGAGCAGACGCTCATCATCGACGGCGCGACGCGTCAGTTCGTCCCTGACGCGAGGGGCGCGCACACGCACCGTCGCCCCGCCCTCGCGCAACGCCAACACCTTCCGAGTGGCAACCAGACCGCCGCCGACGACAATGGCGGTTATCTGGCTGCCGTCCACGACGAGCGGAAGGCCGAACGCCCCGCTCACAGGAACTTCCCCGCGGCCGGACCAGCTACGCGTATGGCGACGTAGAGAACCAGGACCGCGATGAACGTAATGCTCGAGTACACCGCGGCCCGTCGTGCCTGCCAGCCGCCGATCACGCGGCCGATCGCGATCCCACTCACGGCGACCCACGCACCGGTGCCCCACATGAGTTGCGGGAGATTCATCTCGCGGTAGGCGATGGAATAGGCGCCCGCGAGCACGACGCCGAGTGTAAGTCCGAGCCACCCGGCGATGGCGGCGACGTGATTCACGCGATCGAGCGTCGCCAGCGGCGGAAAAAACCTGAAGATCGCGCCGAACCGGCGCGATTTGAGCTCGCGTCGCTCGATGAGATACATGGTTCCAGCCGCAGCCGCGGTGGCGAAGGCCGCGATGCCGACAAAGCTCAAGGCGATATGCGCGAAGAGCCAAACGCCGCGCACGCCAGGAGGCTCAGCGCCCGGCGTCAGGCCGATGACGTTCGCGAAGGTCGTGGGCAGCGCCGCCAGAGGTCCCGCCACCAAGGTGAGCGAAACCTCCTGCGCGAGCAGCTCCACGGTCAGGAGCGTCGCCGCGAGAACGAAGCCTGCGAACGAGAGGGCCGGACCGAGGCCAGTGAGCGGCACCGCGCCGACAGCCCGAGCGAACAGCACCAGAGCCAGGCCGTGCATCAGCACGCCCCCGGCAAGGAGCGCGATGACGCCCCGAACGGGAGCGCCGACCGGACGCGCGAAAGGCGTGGCCGCCAGAGCAGCCGCGCCGATGTAAAGGGATATGGCGATGAAGTGGGCGATCGCGATCATGGCGACGCCGCAATCTACACCTGGAGCGAGCTTTAGGGCATCAGCGCGGGCTTCGCCCGCGCCGCTGCTTCTCTCTAGGGCATCGACGCGGTGCGTCGCGCGAGTGTCCCGGGCTCGATCTTCGGATGGCGCTCGCCCATGATCATGAGCGTCGTGCCGTAGCGCGTGACGCGCACCGCCTGCGCCCGCGCAATCACGATTTCCGGATTCGCCGGCGCACCCGACACGTCCGAGTTGGAGTGCGGTGTGAAGAGCACGAACTCGTCGCCGATCTTGATGCCATCACGCGACGTCACGTCGACCAGAAGGTAATCCTGAACGCTCGGCAGGATCGGATTCCCGCTGATCGCTCGCACTTCGGTCACGATCGAGTCCACGATCGGCTCCGGACGCCCGACGATGTGCAGCGCCGTGCTGTCGTAGGGCAGGAGACGCTGATCAGCCTCGATTTCTCCGAACATGCCCACGACCTGCGCGATTGTCGCCTCACGATCACGCGGCGCACGAGTGACTTGAACGATGCCAGTCGGGATGATGACCTGACCGACGTCGTCGAGGTACGGGCCAAACTTGTACGTGATGTACCGCTCGCCTTCCGCCGCCGCGGATCCCACAGGCGGCGAGATGAAGACGTCGTCATGCAACTGGGCGCGGCTCTTCGGATCGCGCCCTGACACCGTGACCGAGAGATTCAGAACTTTCACAACGTGACCGGCGCCACGCGGTCCCCCGTCCCGATCGACATACGGCGCGGAAACGAACGTGCCGAGCTTCACCGTCGGCATCGGTGCCGCCGCCGACGACTTACGCTTCGATACCGGGGCATCGATGCGCGAAGTTGGAAAAACCGTGGGACCGTCGAGCACACCAACGGGCGGCTCGTACACTGGCGTTCCCGTCGCTGTCGGCGCCGGTGCCGCGCCAGGTTGAGCTGCCGGCGGAGCAGCGGGAGGCGGCGTGGGCTCGCCGGCCTGCTGGACCGGTGGCGCTTCCGCAACCGTTGGCGTCGCACCCGGGGCCGGCAACTTCAGGACTTCACCTGGATAGATCCAGTGTGGGTCGTCGATGACGTCGGTGTTCAGGCGGTAGATCTCGGGCCACAGGAACGAATCGCCGAGATAGAGCTTCGCCAGATCCCAGAGCGTGTCGCCACGCTTGACCGTGTGCGAGGGCGGTGTCGCGCCCTGCGCGGCGAGCGTCTTCGTACCGAGCAGCGCAAACGCGAGCGCGCCCCAAAGGGCGACGCGCGAAGCACGAATTCTCAGATGTTGTCGCTCCGTGCGAACTGCTCGGCAGAGCATAAGGAAACTCCAGTTCGGTCGTGATGTCCGCGATGAGCCGCACACAGATGACGAACTGGCTGCCCGGAAGAAACGAGCTGGGGTGTGCCGGTGACTGGTGGCTGGTGGCTGCTAGCTGCCGGCCACCAACCCCAGTCACCAATCACTCAGAAGGGCAGATCGTCGTCCTCGTCCTCGAGGGCGCCGGGGAAGTCCTCGAAATCGTCGCCGCCCGCCGCCGCCTTGGCCTTCTGAGTGGCCGCGGTTCTGCCCGCGCGTTGCGGAGCGCCCTCCCCATCCCCGTCGCTACTCGCGCCGCCGCCCCTTGGGGCGCCGAGCATGATGAGCTCACGAACGTTGATCTCCGTGGAGTAGCGCGTCTGCCCGTCTTTGTCCTGCCACTGGCGGTACTCGATGCGCCCTTCGACGTAAATCTTGTCGCCCTTCTTGACGTAGCGTTCGACGATGTCGGCGAGCTGGGACGACTTGGTGTTCCAGACGACGCATCGATGCCACTCCGTCTTTTCCTGCTTCGCGCCCGCGGCGTCGTTCCAGGAACGACTCGTCGCCAACGAAAACGTCGCGACGCGGTTGCCACCGGATGTCGATCGCACCTCGGGATCGTTCCCGAGGTTCCCAATCAGCGTGACTTTATTCAGGCTACGGCTCACGTATTCCTCCTGGCGAGAGGGTCCTCTGTCTCGCCGCGTACAGTGTCATCCAACCCACCGGAACATCCAACCGAAATCACGCACCTCGAACTGAATTACGACGAAACCCGGCGCCCACCCGATGGAATTTTCTATCGGCGTTCGGTGAGCGGGTTCACAATCGCGGGCTCCGTCCAGCGAAGTATGATCGCGTCCTCCACCGGCCGCCGGTAATAGCGCCGACGTCGTCCGACCTCGACGAAACCGCGCGACTCGTACAGCTCGCGCGCGCGGACGTTCGAAGTCCGCACCTCCAGAAACACTTCCTCGGTCCCATTGGCGCGCGCTTCGTCGAGGGCCGCATCGAGCAATGCCGAGCCGACCCCGTGACCCCGCGCCGATTCCTCGACGGCGAGATTCGCGATCTCGCCCTGGCCACCTGCAAACCAGGCGACAACATAACCCCGTACGCGCTCCGAGGCATAGCCATCCTCCATCTGCTCGCGGACACAGGCGAAATACATCGCCGGGTGAGCCAGAACGTCGCGAAAAGCACGTTCCGACCACGGATCGGAGAAGACGCGACGCTCGATCGCCGCGATCGCGATCACATCCTCATCGCGAGCGAGCTCGATCCTGATCATCGTGGAGTCGATCCACCGACGGGAAGCGACTTGTGATGCGCGGCCTCCCATCGCATCTGTGCCTCGGCCTTGCGACCGTAGCGGGGCTCCCACTCGGCGAGATTCAGCGGACCGCTTTCCACGATGATCGATTCGAGCAACCTGACGGCGCGCGCGTGAGGCGCGCGCTCGATGGCCTGCGCCTGACCGACGGTCGTCGCGTCGATCGATGCGGCAATCTGATCGACGTCCTCCTGCCTGACGAGTCGTTCACCGAGAATCATCGCCACGTGGCCGCTAGCTGTTACCGAGTAGCCGCCAACGTACGCTTCCCCACGCAACGCGTCGAGGACCGCGAGATAGTTGCCTGGTTGGGCCTCACCATCACTCATCGCAAGGAGCGCGAGCGAGGAGACTCCGTATAGAGGACAGTCCCCGGCCGCAGCCACGCCCTTCGCGATCGCGGCAGCGATCCGGAGACTCGTGAAGCTGCCTGGACCGGATCCGCACACCACCCGCGACAGATCGCGGGGCGCGGTCTGCGCTGTGGCCAAGCAGTCGGCCACGGCCGGCATCAGTGCTTCGGCGTCCCGCCCGCGCATGGCCGCACTGCCATCGCTCACGAGCTGTCCGTCGCGCACGACGGCGATCGTGCCGACGTACGTCGAAGCGTCAATCGCGAGCGTGATCACGCGTGATCGCCGAACTTTCGCTCGCCCACGTGCCCGCCCGCGTACAGCAGCCGCCGATCCGGATCATCCGGCAAATGCTGCAAGAGGATGGGGACATGATCGGAAGGCAGCAGCTCCGCGGCGCGCTCCGGCCACTCGATGAGAACAAGCGCCTCCGATGAGATGATGTCGTCCCACCCGATATTCGCGAGATCATCTTGGCCTTTGAGGCGATAGAGATCGAGGTGGTACACCGGCGACCGTGTGCCACGATACTCGTGCACGAGCGTGAACGTCGGACTCGTCACCTCGTCAGGCACGCCGTAGCCTCGGCAGATCGCGCGTGCCAGCGTCGTCTTGCCAGCGCCAAGCTCGCCGGCGATGGCCACCACGAGCGGCGGACGCGCGGCGCGACCGAAGCGCTCGCCCCAGTCGACGAGCTCTGATTCGCTCAGCGCAAGGTGTCCGTGTGCCGCGAGTGGCGGTACGGGCGGCGAGTGCCCTTCCATGCGTGCGGGCCTCTCGTCAACGCCCGCCGCGAGATCCGCTCACTGCGGGCTGCGGTTTGGTCGCCGACGACGTACCGCGCGCGCGCAACTCGAAGAGCTGATCGCGAAGCTGCGCGGCGAGCTCGAAGTCCATCGCGGCCGCCGCCTCGCGCATCTGCTGCTCCAGCATCTTCTCGAGCGCCTCGGTGTCCATGACCGCATATCCGCGCGCCGGTTCGGCGACGCGCTTCTCCTCGCGGTCGGTCGTTCGTGCATCGGCAACGCGGGTGATGAATCGAACCTGGTCGACGCTCTTCGAGACCGTGGTCGGCGTGATATCGTGAACCCGGTTGTATTCCATTTGCAGCTCACGACGCCGCGCCGTCTCCTCGATACAGCGTTGCATCGAGCCAGTGATCCTGTCGGCGTAGAAGATCGCGCGACCGTGAACATTGCGCGCCGCGCGGCCCACGGTCTGGATGAGCGAACGATCACTGCGGAGAAAGCCTTCCTGATCCGCGTCGAGAATCGCAACGAGAGACACTTCGGGTAGGTCGAGACCTTCGCGAAGCAAGTTGATGCCGACGAGCACGTCGAACTCGCCAAGGCGGAGCCCCCGCACGATCTCCATGCGCTCGATCGCGTCGATGTCGGAATGCATGTATCGCACGCGCACGCCGACCTGTTGGAGGTAGTCGGAGAGATCCTCGGCCATCCGCTTCGTCAGCGTCGTGACGAGTACCCGCTCGCCGCGACGTTCGCGAATGCGAATCTCGTTGAGTAAATCGTCAACCTGACCGCGAACCGGTCTCACCTCGATTTCGGGATCGATCAGTCCCGTCGGCCGAATGATCTGCTCGACGACGACCCCTTCGGAGAGCTGGAGCTCCAACTCCGCCGGCGTCGCCGACACGAACACCGCGCGCGGCGTGAGCGCGAGAAATTCGTCGAACATCAATGGCCGATTGTCGAGCGCGCTCGGCAAACGAAAGCCATACTCGACGAGCGTGAGCTTGCGCGCCCGGTCACCATTGAACATCCCCGCGATCTGCGGCAAGGTGACGTGCGACTCGTCGACGACGACGAAGAAGTCTTCGGGGAAGTAGTCGAACAGGCACGCCGGCCGCTCGCCGGCCGAGCGCCCGGAGAGATGCCGAGAGTAGTTCTCGATTCCGGCGCAGGTACCGATCTCGAGCATCATCTCGATGTCGAAGTTCGTACGCGACTCGAGCCGCTGCGCCTCGAGGAGCTTTCCCTGCTCGCGCAGCAGCGTGAGGCGCTCCTGCAGCTCATCGCGAATGAGCTTCACGGCCCGTTCGAGCGTAGGCCGTTGCGTGACGAAGTGTTTCGCCGGGTAGATGGCCGCGCGATCGAGCGCGGCGATCGTCTCACCGGTGAGGACGTTGATCTTCGAGATCCGCTCGACCTCGTCGCCCCACATCTCGACCCGGACGCCCTGCTCCTCGTAGGCCGGGAAGATCTCCACGGTGTCGCCGCGTACTCGAAAGGTCCCCCGCTCGAAAGCGACGTCGTTGCGTGAATACTGAATCTTCACGAGCGCGCGGAGAATGTCGTCCCGCGCAATGCGCTGTCCCTTCGTCAGGGTCACCATCTGCGCCTTGTACTGCACCGGATCGCCGAGGCCGTAGATGGCGGAGACCGTTGCGACGATGACGACGTCGTCGCGCTCCATCAGACTCGAGGTCGCGCGAAGGCGAAGTCGGTCGATGTCCTCGTTGATCGAGGCGTCCTTCTCGATGTACGTATCCGTCGAGGGGACGTACGCCTCGGGCTGATAGTAGTCGTAGTAGGAGATGAAATACTCGACCGCGTTATGCGGGAGAAAGCTCTTCAATTCGCCGTAGAGCTGCGCGGCGAGGGTCTTGTTGTGCGATAGGACGAGCGTCGGCCGGCCGTGCTCCTTGATGACGTTTGCCATCGTCATCGTCTTGCCGGATCCCGTTACGCCAAGGAGGGTCTGAAAGCGATCGCCCCGCTCCAGCCCGCGACTCAACTCGGCGATCGCCTTGGGCTGATCGCCGGCGGGCTGGAAGGGTGCCTGAATGTCGAACGCAGCGCGCGGCATTGGCCGAAATATAATGTGTGCCGCCGGGTTTTGTTCGGGCTGAGGGGCGCGGGACGGGAGACGCGGGCCGAGGCACGGCCAAGTGGGAGGCACGTCAGTCGCGCGCCCCGCATCCCCCGTCCCGCATCCCGCTACTCGGGCGTCAACCTTTCCCGCCGAGCGACTTCGGTAATCCCCTTCACCCTTCTCGTCGCCTTCAGGATCTTCTGAAGGTGCGCGAGGTTCTCAACCTCGACGAGAACCGAGCCAGCGATTTTGCCGTCGCTGCTGCGGAGGTCCATGCTCTTGATGTCCGTGCCGGTCGCACTCACCGCGGCGGCGACGTCCGCGTAGAGACCGCGACGATCGTTGCCCTCGAGCGCGAGCCGCACGAGGAACCTCTCTCCCTCGGCTTCCTGCCAATCGATCTCGAGACGGCGCTCCGGCTCGTGGGCGAGGAGCAGCAGATTCGGGCAGTCGCCCCGGTGAATGCTGACGCCGCGGCCGCGAGTCACATAGCCCACGACCGGGTCGCCAGGCACTGGTTGGCAGCACTGTGCATAGCGCACCATCAGGCCGTCGACGCCCTGGATGCGTACACCCTTCGACCCGCGCACCCGATCGACGAGCCGCTCCAGCGCGCTCGGCTTGACCGCGTCGGCGTTGGTGTCGAGATCCGGGTGGAAGAACTTTAGAACTTGCAGAACAGCGACATCGCCCTGGCCGATCGACGCGAGGAGATGCGTCGCGTCGGTCAGGTTGAGTCCATGCGCCGCGCGGTCGAGCGCGTCATCGCCGATCTTCGGGAGGCGCCGGCGCTTCAGCTCGCGGTCGAGAATGTCCTGGCCCAGCTTCGTCGCCGAGAGCTGCGCCTCCTTGCGCATCACCTGCCGGATCTTGTGGCGTGCTCGCCCCGTACGCACGTGCGCGAGCCAGTCGCGAGACGGCTTCGCGGTCGGCGCCGTGATGATCTCGACCGTCTCCGAGTTGCGAAGAGGCCGGGAGAGTGGCGCGATGCGACCGTTCACCTTCGCGCCGGCGCAGTGCAGGCCGATCTCGGTATGGACCGCGAAGGCGAAATCGATTGGCGTCGCGCCCTTTGGCAACTGGATCACGTCGCCGGTGGGCGTGAAGACGAAGATCTCGTCCTGATACAGGTCGAGCTTGAGGAACTCGAGAAACTCGTCAGGCGTCTTCGCGTCCATCTGCAGCTCGAGCACCTGACGGAACCAGGTCAGGTGGCGATCGAGCTCGTCCGACGGCGCGTCTTCTTTGTAGCGCCAGTGCGCGGCGATGCCGAAATCCGCCGTGCGGTGCATGTCACGCGTGCGGATCTGGATCTCGTAGAGCTGACGCCCGGGGCCGAAGACCGTCGTGTGCAGCGACTGGTATCCATTCGACTTCGGCTGCGCGATGTAGTCCTTGATGCGCTCCTGCACAGGCGTCCACTGGTCGTGAACGACGCCTAACGCGTGGTAGCAGTCCGGTACGCTGTCGACGAGCACGCGGATGGCGAGCAGGTCGTAGATCTCCTCGTACGGCCGCTGCCGCTGCTGCATCTTCTTGTAGATCGACCAGAGATGCTTCGGCCGGCCCATGACGTCGACGTTGTGAATGCCGGCGCGCGTCAGCGCAGTGTCGAGCGGCTCGCGCATTTGCTTGATCAGCGCTTCGCGCTCGCCTCGCTTCTGCGCGACCTTCTTCGCGAGCGCGCGATACTCCTCCGCCTCGAGATGCTTGAATGCGAGATCCTCGAGCTCCCACCGCATCTTCGCCATACCGAAGCGGTGCGCGAGCGGAGCGTACAGATCGCGCGTCTCCTGGGCGATGCGGCGGCGCTTCTCCTCCGACAGATAGTCGAGGGTGCGCATGTTGTGGAGCCGATCCGCCAACTTCACGATGATGACGCGGGCGTCCTTCGCGATCGACAGCAGGAGCTTGCGGTAGCTCTCGACCTGGCGCTCCTGCGTCGAGCCGCCGGACGGCAGCTTGGCGATCTTCGTCAGTCCGTCGACGATGCTGGCGATCTCCCGACCGAACTCGCGGTCGACGTCCGCCACCGAGACCTTCGTGTCCTCGACGACGTCGTGGAGCAGACCGCAGGCGACCGTTATCGAGTCGAGCTGAAGATCGGCGAGAACCTTGGCGACCTCCACGGAGTGCGTGATGAACGGCTCGCCGGAGTTGCGCACCTGGCCGCGATGGGCCTGCTCACTGAACCGATAGGCGCGCGCGAGTAGGTCGCGATCGAGCTTCTCGTGGAGAGGATGCTCGTCTTCGCGCCAACCAGGAATGAACTCGCGCTTCTCGCCAACCGGTACCGTAGCCGTCACAACAGACCTGCCTCCGCAAAGCTCGTATAACGCCCGCGACCAACGATCACATGATCGTGCACGGGAATATCCAGCAAACGACCTGCCGCAACGAGCTGCTCCGTCACGACGCGATCGTCGGCGGACGGGGTGGGATCGCCGCTCGGGTGATTGTGGACGAGGATGATCGCGGCCGCACGCTCGGCAATCGCCTCCCGAAACACCTCGCGCGGATGCACGAGCGACGAATTGAGGATGCCCCGGGTGACCATGATGTCCCGCTCCAATCGATGCTGTGAGTCCAGCACAGCGACGTGAAACTCCTCCACCGGCAGATCCTCGAGCCGTGCCGCGAACAACTCGACGACATCACGTGGCGATCGAACGGGCGCTCCGTCGTCGCGCGATTCGGCGGCCATCCGCCGGCCCAGCTCCAGCGCTGCGTGCACGAGGGCAGCCCGCGCCGTTCCGATGCCGCTCTGTGATGTCAGCGACGCAACTGGCTGCATCGCGATACGCCGCAGCGATCCGCCCGACATCGACAGCACGGCCTGACCTAGCTGCAGCGCAGTCCGGCCAAGCCCGCCAGAGCCGAGTACGATTGCGAGCAGCTCGGCCGAGCTGAGGGCTTGCGCGCCAAGGTCGATGAGCCGCTCCCGCGGCCGCTCCGACCGCGGCAGCTCTCGAATAGTTAACGTTTTCGAAGTATCCTGGCCAGCCATGCGTGCCTCCTCACGGTCGTTCCAGACCGGGTGATGTCGATCACGTTCTGCGAGATCGACATCACTAGCACGCTTCTCGGGCGACGCATCATCAAAACTGGCGAGCCCGGCATCGAGGTACCGCTATAGCGTCGCCCCGTGGCACTTCTTGAACTTCTTCCCCGAGCCGCACGGACACGGATCGTTGCGGCCGACATTGGACCAATCGACGCTGGACGGCACGGGCGCCTGATTCAGCGAACGGGCGCGGCCTGCTCCGACGACGATCGGATCCCGGCGCGCGACGACATCCTTCTTTGGCGGCTCGTCCGGGGCAATGTCCATCACTTCTTCGGGGCCGCTTCCGTTGCCATTGCCATTTCCGTCCCCATTCGTGCTCTGCAGCGATTCTTCCGGAATCTCCTCGAGGATGCCAAGCGCGTTGTAGCGCTTCTTCACGCGACTTCCGTCGCCGCGCGGAGTTGGACCAGAGAGACGCGTGCCGAGGCCGTCGACATCCGGCGGCGGCTCGAACATGAGCTGCGCCTTGAGGAAGCGCTCGGTGAACGTGCTGTAGATGTCGCTCATGAGGTCGACGAACATCGCGTACGCTTCGCGCTTGTACTCAATGAGCGGGTCCTGCTGGCCCCAAGAGCGATAGTGAATGGCATTGCGGAGCTGGTCGAGATCGTAGAGATGGTCCTTCCACTTCTCGTCGAGCACGTTGAGCATGACGAGTGAGAGGAGGCGATCGCCGAAGCCCTTCCCCGCCTCGTCTTTCGTCTGATCGAGACTCGTCAGCTTGTCGTGGAACGCCCGCTGCGCCGCGTCACGCGTCACGCGTTGCGCATCTTCTAAACTCGTGGGCCGGTGATCGGCGTTCTCGAACTCGGGAACGCGCAGCAGGTAGTGCATGAGCAGATCCTGCTCGAGGAACGGCAGGTCCCACTCGGCGACGGTCTCGTAGTCCGCGAGTGCGGTCTCGACGCGTTGCGAGACCGCCTTGTCGATCATCTTCTGCGCCTCGCCCTTGAGCTCCTCCCCACCTTCGAGCGCGAAGCTCCGCAGCGAATAGATCACCTCGCGCTGCTGATTCATCACATCGTCGTACTCGAGCAGCCGCTTGCGCGCCTGGAAGTTCTGCAGCTCGACGCGCTTCTGCGCCTGCTCGATCGACCGCGTGATGAGCGGGTGCGCGAGCACCTCGCCCTCCTGCGCGCCGAGTCGGTCCATGAGCCGCGCGATGCGCTCGGAGCCGAAGATGCGCATCAGGTCATCCTCGAGCGACAGGAAGAACTGCGACGCACCGGGATCGCCCTGGCGACCCGAGCGGCCGCGGAGCTGCCGGTCGATGCGCCGCGACTCGTGCCGCTCCGAGCCGATGATGTGCAGACCACCGACTTCGACGACCTCGACTTCCTTGCCCTCCGTATCCTTGACGACCGATGGCTTCGACTCGGTGACTCCGGGCCCGAGTTTGATATCGGTTCCGCGGCCGGCCATGTTCGTCGCGATCGTCACTGCACCCGGCTGGCCGGCACCGGCGACGATCTCCGCCTCGCGCTGGTGATACTTCGCGTTGAGGACGCTGTGCTTGATGCCGGCACGCTGGAACATGCGCGCGAGCGTCTCCGACGCATCGACGCTCGCCGTCCCGATGAGCACCGGGTAATTCAGCTTGTTGAGCCGGCGCGTCTCCTCGAGAATCGCGTTGTATTTCTCGCGACGCGTCTTGTAGACCCAATCGTGCCTGTCGTCGCGCACGACGGGTTTGTTCGTCGGAATAACGGCGACCTCGAGGCCGTAGATCTGGAAGAACTCCGTCTCTTCCGTCTCGGCGGTGCCAGTCATGCCGCCGAGCTTGTCGTACATGCGGAAGTAGTTCTGGATCGTGATGGTCGCCATGGTCTGCGTTTCACCCTTCACGTGAACGCCTTCCTTGGCTTCCACCGCCTGATGCAGTCCCTCCGACCAGCGCCGGCCCGGCATCGTGCGTCCGGTGAACTCGTCGACGATGAGGACCTCGCCTTCCTGCACGACGTAGTTCACGTCGCGATCGTAGAGCGCGTGCGCGCGGAGGAGCTGATGCACGATGTGCAAACGCTCACTCTTCTGTGCATACTCGAGCTCGAGCTTGCGACGTGCCTCGAGCCGCTCCTCGGGATTGAGCGACGCGTCGTGTTCGATCTGGTGGATCTCGACCGAGATATCGGGCAGCACGAACGACTCGTGATCGCCCGGCGACATGAAGTCCACGCCGCGATCCGTGAGATGCACGGAGTGACCCTTCTCGTCGAGGACGAAGAGGAGATCGTCCTCGAGCTCGCGGTATTGCTGCTTGCTGGCCGGGAGGCGCCGGTCGGCGATGTGCTCGAGCTCCATCTTCTGGACGAGCGTCTTGTTGCCGACCTCCTGGAGCAGCTTGAGAAGTCGCCGATTCTTCGGGCTGCCGAGCTGCGCCTTGTAGAGCTTCATCGCGCCGGCATCGGTATCGCCCTTCTCGAGGTCGCGCTCGGCCTCGCCGACGAGCGAGTTGACCATCTCCGTCTGCCGCCTAACGAGCCGCTCGACGCCGGAGTTGTACTGGAAGTACATCTCGTCGTTCTCGTTGCCGACGGGACCGGAGATGATCAACGGCGTCCGCGCCTCGTCGATGAGCACCGAGTCGACCTCGTCGACGATCGCGAACACGTGCTGCCGCTGCACGCGCTGGTCGAGAGAAACGACCATGTTGTCGCGCAGATAGTCGAAGCCGAACTCGTTGTTCGTGCCGTAGGTGATGTCGTTGAGATACGCGGCGCGGCGCTCTGGCGTACCCGCTTCACTCTCGTCGATACACCCGACCGTGAGGCCGAGGTAGGTATAGACATGACCCATCCACTGCGAGTCGCGCTTGGCCAAATACGAGTTGACCGTCACCAGGTGAGAACCCTTGCCCGGAAGCGCATTCAGATACAGCGGCAGCGTCGCGACGAGCGTCTTGCCTTCGCCGGTCGCCATCTCCGCGATCTTGCCGAGGTGCAGCTCGATACCACCCATGAGCTGGACGTCGTACGGCACCATGTCCCACGTCAGCTCGTGACCGGTCACCATCACCTTGGTGCCCACGAGCCGGCGACAGGCTTCGCGAACAGTGGCGAACGCCTCGGGGAGGATCTCGTCGAGCACTTCCGCGGTCTCGCGCCGGAGAGCCGCTTCGGCCCCGCCACGCCCATCCGAGCCACTCAGCTCGTTGTCGATCCGCTCCCGGTCGGCGGGATCCGTCGCAGTGCGCTTGCGCTCGCGCAGATCGGCGACCTGCGCCTCGAGCTCGCTGGTCCGCTCGCGAATGATGCCGCGGAGCTTCGCGGTCTGCGCGCGCAGCTCCTCCTCGGAAACATGGTGCAGCCGCTCGTACTCTCGGTTGATCTCGTCGACGATTGGCTGAATCTTCCGCCGCTCGCGATCGTGACGCGTCCCAATGACCGCGTTGATGAGCCCCTTGATCATGCTATCCTCTATCGGTACAGCCGCTCCGTCTCGATGAATGCAGCGACGGACTCCGGCACAAAACCGCGTATCGATTTTCCCGCGCGCACGCGCTCGCGAATCTCCGTGGACGACACGTCTATCAGACGCGTTGACAACGCGATCGTCCCGTCTGGCGTCTCGGTTGGATCCGCTGTGGCCGCGCCCGGTCGGCGTAGTATCACGACCTGAGCAAGCCGCATGATCTGCTGCGGCGCCTTCCAGGCTGCGAAGGCCGTCATCGCATCCTCACCGACGAGGAAAAACCGCTCGGCGCTCGGAAATCGTTGGGCGAATGTCTCCAGAGTGTCGACCGTGTAAGATAAACCCGCCCGGTCGATTTCGACCGAATCCACAGCGAAGCGGGCGTCTGCGCCAGCCATCAATCGTACCATCGCGAGGCGATGATGTGCCGGGGCGGCAGCCATGCCGACTTTGAGCGGCTGCACTGCCGCTGGTACGAAGATCAGTGTATCGAGAGAGAGGGCCTCGAAGGCGTCAACTGCCGCCAGGAGATGCCCAACGTGCGGAGGATCAAAGCTTCCGCCAAAGATCCCGAGCCGCACGGCTCAGGGAACGGCCGACGTCGTCGCCGGTGCCGGAGCGTCGGGGATGCCGTTGCAAGCCTCCCTCACCGCGCCGTCGTTCGCGTACTTCTTTCTGAGCTGCGTGCACAGGTCGGACGCATCTTCGCGATAGCGAATCGCCTTGTACGACTCGACGAGACGCAATGACGTCTCCTTCGCCGTGGGCGAGTTGGGCCATCGGGTCAACACGTCCTTGAAGTAGAGGATCGCCGAGTCGAATGCCTTACGCCGAAAGTAGAAGAGACCGGCATCGTAATTCTTGGTGGCGAACCAATTCTCGAGATCGCCAAGCTCTTTCTGAGCCTGTGGAACGAGAGGCGATGTCGGGTAGAGGCCAAGTAGAGTGTTGTAGGTCGCCAATGCGGTCTCACCGTACGTCGGATCGAGCGTCGGCTTTCGCCACATCTTCCAGTAGCTGCGCGCAGCCTCGAGAGCGGCATCATCCGCCAGGCTGTCATCAGGGAAGCTCTCGACGAGCTTCGAGTAGCTCTGCGCTGCGAGGAGGTGCTCGCCCTGCCGTTCGTGTGCGGTTGCAAGATACCAGTAGGAACGCGGCAGCAGCGAGTCGCGCGCCGGAAGGTCGAGCGTCAGCTTCTCGAATGCTGCGATGGCGTTATCCCACTTCCGGCGGTCGAACTCATGCACCCCCGCACGGTACAGCTGCTCGTTCGTCTTGAACGATGCAGGCTTGAACTCGTGCTGACATGCGGCCCCGACAGTAAGAACAAGAGCTGCGGTTGCACATTTCCAAAAACGATCGACCATATGGGGGGTTGCTACCCGGAGGAGGGGCGAGGGTTGCGCTCACGCATCACTGAGCTCCTTGCGACGACGCGCGAGCATGCTTCGATAGGTTTCCAGCCGCGGCTCCTCCGGGTGCCGCCTGGAGGCATCGTCCCAAATCGTTCCCGCCGCATCGAGATCGCCATGAAGATAAGCAGCCAGACCCCGGAGTAGCATCGCCGCCAACCAGCTCGGCCGATCGGCCAGCACATCGTCCAGGACCACCGCCGCCTCGCCTGGCTTGCCCTGGTCGACCAGCGCTTTCGATAGCTCGAGCCGAATGTCGTTGAATCGTGGTCGCAGCTCGAGAGCGAGTCGATACTGCTCGATCGCCCTCTCCAGCGCGCCGGCCTCTCGATATGCCCGCCCGAGCGAGAAGTGAGCGTTCGCCAGCGTGTTCGCTACGACGGCCGGGTAGCCACTCTCGTCAGTCGCGCCAAGCTCCGCAGCCCGCGACAGCGAAACCTGCGCGTCGCCCTCGCGGCCGAGATGGTTGAGCACGATGGCGCGATTGAGATGCGCCTCGACATACCGCGGGTTGACGCGGAGCGCCTCGTCGAAAGCGGTGACTGCGTCGTCGGCGCGATCCACCATCGCCAGCGAGAGACCGAGCAGATTGTAGGCGTCCGCGAACGCCAGGCCGTCCTCGGTGAGCGACGTCAGAAGGAGCGTCGCGCCGTGGTAGTCACGCGCGGCGAAACGCTCCTTGGCGAGCGACAGGAGCTCAGGCGACGCTTCCAACCGGGCTCCGCGCGGTGAGCGGCGACCGAGGCGCCATGCGCTCGGTGCCCAGCAATCCGCGGAAATACTCGATGGTGCGAACCAGGCCCTCTCGCAGCGGGACCTTCGGCTCCCAGCCCAACATCGTCCGCGCGCGAGTGATGTCCGGCTTTCGCACCTTGGGGTCATCTTGAGGCAACGGCTCTGAGATGATGCGCGCCTTTGTGCCCGTGAGCTCCACGACCATCTCCGCGAGCTGGCGTACCGTGAACTCGACGGGATTGCCGATGTTGGTGGGCATCGAGTCGCCGTTCATGAACAGGCGGTAGATGCCCTCGACTTCGTCCTCGACGTAACAGAAGCTCCGCGTCTGCGAGCCGTCACCGTAGATCGTGAGATTCTCGCCATTCAGCGCCTGGACGATGAAGTTGGAGACGACTCGCCCGTCGCGCGGCCGCATGCGCGGCCCATACGTGTTGAAGATCCGTACAATGCGCGTTTCGACGCCGTGGTATCGGTGGTACGCCATCGTGATCGCCTCGGAGAAGCGCTTCGCTTCGTCATAAACGCCGCGTGGCCCGATGGGATTCACATTGCCCCAATAGCTCTCGCGCTGCGGATGTTCCAGCGGATCGCCATAGACTTCGGACGTGGACGCGAGGAAGAAGCGCGCGTTCTTCGCTTTCGCGATGCCGAGCGCGTTATGCGTCCCGAGGGACCCAACCTTGAGCGTCTGGATGGGCAGCTCGAGATAGTCGATCGGGCTGGCCGGCGACGCGAAATGAAGCACGCCGTCGAGGGCTCCAGCGACGTACGTGTACTCCGAGATATTGTGGCGGATGAACTGGAAGCGGTCGGTTCCCGTCAGGTGAGCGATATTGTCAGGGCTTCCCGTGACAAAGTTGTCGAGGCCGACCACGGAATGTCCATCCCGAAGAAAGCGGTCGCAGAGATGCGAGCCGAGGAAGCCGGCCGCGCCAGTTATGAGAACTCTCATGCAGCGCCCGTGCGGCCGATCGAGTGATACTTGAAGCCGAGCTCGGACATCTTCGCGGTCGCGTAGAGGTTGCGCCCATCGACGATCACCGGCTGACGGAGCGAGCTCTTGATCCGCTGGAAGTCGGGATGGCGATACTCGTTCCAGTCAGTGACGATGGCCAGCGCGTCGGCGCCCTCGAGGGCATCGTAGTTGGACTCGACGAACTTGACCTTGTCGCCGAGCCGACGCTGCGCCTCCGGCATTGCAACCGGATCGTGCGCCGCGACGGCCGCGCCCGCGTTGAGTAGATCCTCAATGAGCGTGATCGCCGGCGCCTCGCGCATGTCGTCGGTATTCGGTTTGAAAGCGAGTCCCCAGACGGCGACTTTCCTGCCCCGCAGCTCGGGACCGATCGCCTGCTGCAGCTTCTGGAAGAGACGGTGCTTCTGCTCGTCGTTCACGTTCTCGACGGACTCGAGGACGCGGAGACAGGCGCCATTGTCGCGCGCCGTCTTCACGAGCGCTTTGACGTCCTTCGGGAAGCACGAGCCGCCGTAGCCCGGGCCGGGGAAAAGGAACGCCGGTCCGATGCGCGAGTCGCTCCCAATCCCTTTCCGGACGTGGTCCACGTTCGCGCCGACGCGCTCGCAGAGATTCGCGATCTCGTTCATGAACGAGATCCGCGTCGCGAGCATCGCATTGGCCGCGTACTTGGTCATCTCGGCGGAGGCGATGTCCATGAAGATGATCGGCTTGCCCGTTCTGACGAACGGCGCGTAGAGCTCGGCCATCACGCTGCGCGCGTGGTCGCTGTCGACGCCGAGGACGACGCGATCCGGGTACATGAAGTCGTCGACCGCGGCGCCTTCCTTCAGGAACTCGGGATTGCTGCACATGTGGAAGGGATGCCGCGCCGAGCGGCCGACGCATTCCGCGACCTTGGAGGCAGTTCCGACTGGCACGGTCGACTTGGTGACGATCACCATTTCACGCTTCATGTTCCGGCCGATGGTATCGGCGACGGCGAGCACGTGACGCAGATCGGCGGAGCCGTCCTCGTCAGGCGGCGTGCCGACGGCGATGAAGACTACGTCACTGCGACCAATCGAATCGGCGACGTCGGTGGTGAAGTTCAGGCGCCCCGCCTTCTGATTGCGCTCCACGAGCGAATCCAGGCCGGGTTCGTAAATCGGAATCACATTTTGTTTCAGGCCGTCGATCTTTCGCTGATCGACGTCCGCGCACCACACGTTGTTTCCCGTCTCGGCCAAGCACGCACCGACGACGAGGCCGACGTAGCCGGTCCCAACCACCGATATCTGCACGATCTCTCCCTAGAGCTTGGTTGTTCGAGGGCGAAGTCTAACGCAGCGCGTGGAAGCACCGCAAAGGCCCTCTTGAATGACAATTACGATGCGGGACGAGACGCGTAACGCGCCTCGCCCCGCTCCTACCAGTGCTAGCCTTCCGGGCACCGTGCCGGGAAGGCGAGACCTTCTTCAACCCCAGATCAGAAGTGCCGTGTCGCGTCGATCGTGAAGGTGACGCGGCGGTTCTCTTCCGCCCCTGGATCGTCTCGTCGAGCACCCGGCGCCACCTGGCGCTCGAACTGCTCGCCGTAGCCGATGGTGCGGAACTGCGCGGACGGCAGGTTGAAGCGCGAGATCATCACTGCCTTCACCGCTTCGGCACGGCGGCGCGACAGCCGCATGTTGTAGTCGCGCGAGCCGGCCGGATCCGCAAAGCCCTCGATGGTCACGAGCGCCGTCGGATACGCGCGGCGGATCACTTCGGCGACCTGTCCGAGCGTGGCGAGATCCGCCTCGCGGACGACCGAGGAATCGAAGTCGAAGTGGACCGGTACGACGTACCGAGCGATCATCGCCGACGAATCGATCCGCTGTACCTCCACACGCGCATTGCGCAGGCTGTCCAGCAGCGGACGGAGATTCGCGAGCTCTCTCGCGACCGCCTGACGAACGGCCGCATTGATTGCGGCGGTGTCGATCGGTTGGTTGATGATCACCGGCACAACCGGCTGATTCGTCTGCGGGCCACCGAAGAACAGCGTGGCGCTCACATGGTGCTCGTCACCGATCGGGTCGTAGCTGAAGAACGACGCACCCGCGTTCTTTCGGTCGCGGAATGCATACTCGAGGCGGAACTGCCCGACGTTGATGCCCGCGCCGACGGAAAGTCCTTTGCGATTGTCGTCGCCGAACTGATAGCCGACGCGCCCGATGACGACGCCATTCACGGTCGCTTCGATTCCGGTCGCCGGATAGAGCTCGTTCCGATACGGCATGTTGAGCTGCCCAACGAGCTTCGCGTCGACGACGATCGGCTGACCCCGGAAGAGGGTCGGGTTCTGCATCAGATTCGTGTGACGCAGCAGATCGAGGGCCGCCGCGACGTATCCATTCAACGGTGGTCGCTGGCTCAGAGAATCGAACGTCGCGGGAGTACCCCAGTTGCGCACGCCGCCGCCCAGCGTGAGCCGGCTGAAGATGAACTCGGGCAGCAACACTCCCGCGTTCACTCCAATGGACGCCGCGCTCTGATTGCATAACGACTGCTGCGCATAGAACAGGCTGCCGCCAATCATCAGGTGACTCGCGAGCTGCAATGCGCCGCCGCCCTCGAGGCCCAACTGGTATGCGCGACACCGTGCACTGAGTGTGTAGTTCGTGGACTGCTCGATCGTGCCTTCGTTGAGAGCGCGGCCAGCGATGGCGAAGGTGCCGATGTCCGTCGGGAACGTCACCGCGGCGCCGCCGAGCTGGGTGTCGGCGAATCGCTGCGAGGCCGTGACCATCAACGAGTTCGTCTTGATCCGGGCAAGGCCGGCCGCGTTGTACCACATCGAGGAAGGATCGCCCTCGACGGCACCCATGGCCTCGCCGAGAGCGACACCGCGCGGCGAGATCGGCAGCTCGAGCAGCGTCGAAGCGAAGATGCCGTTATCCCGGTCACCGCCTGGAAAGCTCACGGGCTTCTGGCCCGTAGTCGCCGTCTGAGCCAGCGCGGCAGGAGCTGCCAGTGCGAGGAGAAGAGCGATAGTTCGTGCGCGTACCATTTGGACGACGTCCTTATTACCGGATGACGATGAGCTTGTCGCGGGCGAGCTGCCTTTGGCCGTTGACGATGGACTCCACGACCACGAGATAGGTGCCGCTCGCGGCGCCCTCGCCGCGCTCATTCACGAGTGGCCAAGTCACGCTCACGGCGAAATCGGCACCCGGCGCCGGCGACTCCGCCGTGCCCGGCGTCCCGGTCGCGGTGAGACCGGCAAACACCGTCCCCTCGGTGTTGAAGACGAGGAGACCGTTCATATCGAAGATTCCAACTTTGTAATCTGTGCCCGGATCGCCGTTGAAGGCGATGCGCGCGACACCGTTGGAATTGCGGACAGGATTGTTTTCGAACAGAATGCCGCGGCTGCTCGTCACGATGACGACAAGCGGAATGGACTGCGGCGGCGCGCCTTCGGCCTGCACGAGCAGCGTACCGCGATACCTACCGCCCAGAACCCCACGCGGGATGTTGACCGTCACCGTCACTCGCTGCGTGTCGGCGAGTGCGAGCGAAGAGAAGCTCGCGCTCGAGACGGTGATATTCTCGGCAGGGATGACGATGCCGACGGCGCTCTCCGATCGGAGATCGCTTGCCGTGACCTGCACGTTGCGGAGGGGGGCATTCCCCGTATTCGCCACTCTGAGCACGCCACTGGATCGCTCCCCTGCATTGCCCCGGATGATGACGGAGTCCAGCAGAGCAGCACTATCGGGATTGACGATTGCGAATGAGAGCTGTGGCGAGACCGTAACTTCGATGAAGACTTGATCGACGTTGAGCGTCGTGTTGATGTTGTTGGCCGCCCCGCGCGCGAGAATCAAGCTGTCGCGAACTTGGAACGAACCGATGTACCGGCCCGCTGGCGTGCCCGGCGGAATGGTGACGTACGCCGAGACGAAGCCTGACGTCCCGCTCGGCAGCGCGCGCGGCAGGTTGGCGATGACGATGTTCTGCGCGGGAATGGCGAGCGCCGGATTATCGACGTTCACCAAGTTTTGTAAGAACGATTGCGGTATGTAGATGTTGTTGTAATTGCACGTGCCGGGGGCAGCGTAGCCATCGTGATCGACATCATCGGAGGGATTGTCCCCGTTGATGAGTAAGAACGTGCCCGTTGTGGTTGGACCGCCGGGCAGTCCGGCGAGATGGAGCGTGCCTCCCGACATGAACCGACCAATGTCATCAGCGATGTCGAAGTCGCACGGAACAATGATGCCGTTCCCAGGTGCTTGTGCGTGGAGAGGGCCGGTACACAGAATCGCGAAGATCGCGACGGCTAGCGCGTAACGCCCCCGGTGTTCGCTTGCATTAGACATGTCGAATGGTCTGGCTCGAGGCTCTGGTGCTGCTACGGCTGATAACTGATGACAAAACCGCCATCACCGATAATCCAAGCCTTCGGTGTCTGCTGGCCGGTTTGATTTCGCAGCACTGAAATACGATTCAGGCGAGGCATCTCGGCACCGAACGATGGCGCGCCGCGCACTCCCTGGCGGGTCCACGTCGCGCCGCCGTCACGAGTGATGAAAATGAGTCCGTTGTACTTGGGCGTCCCGTTCACCACGCCTTGCTGGCGCGCGCCGATCAACCACCCGATTTGATCATTCGACGGCAAGAATTCGACGTCGGTAAAGATGAGCGCTTGCGGATTGGTCGGATCCGGGTTGGTGATACCGAACGCCGACAACGGATAGTCGGTGACGGTGTATGCCAGCGGGCCGGTCTTCGTGAATCGACGCAGGGTGCCGGATCCGCCGGTAACGAAGATTTGATTCGCGCCACCACGTATTCCGACGCCGGTATACGTGACGGTCGCATCCGACGCTCTGCTACCAGGGATCGAATCCCACGTCGTGCCGCCGTTCGACGTCACGTAGAGCATCCCGCGCGAATTGATCGTGCTGACCTGGAGCCCAAACGTGCTTGCCGCGCCGTTGACGGTGTCCGCGGGAAAGAAGTCGAGGTCCGTGACATTGCCGGTCGCGTTCCCGCCCGTCCCGGTACTGATGATCTGGCCGGTGAACGTGCTCGACTCGGGGTGGTACTTGTAGAACGAGGTCGTGCCGGTGGATTGCCCAGCACCCACGATGGCGAACATATCATTCGCGCCGTTAGGCAGGGCGATGACCCGTTGCAACACCTGACTGGCGACCGAGAACAGCGTATCGAACGTCACCCCACCATCCCGCGTTCGTACGACGACGCCGCGAATGTGGCGCGAATCGAATTGCGTCGTGAATCCTTGCTGCGAGGTCGCGAACGACACATCGGTCGCCGTACTGAAGTAGGGCACCGTTAGGGCCAGCGCAAATGGCCCTTCGTTTACAGACCGGAAGATGGCTTCTTCGGCGGCGGATACGTAGCCGGTATCGACGGTCACGAGGGAGACGCCATTGAGGGTCCCCGGCGCGCTTGGCAATTGATTCCAGAAAAGCTCCTGAATCGGCGGGAGCACGGTGCGCAGATCGCAAACCGCCTGCGGCGCCGGAATGTTTCCTTCCGCCGCGAGGATATTCTGAACGCGCACCTGGACGAGTGTGTCGAACGGCAGCGGCGCGGCCGGCGTGAAAAAGATCGTATCGCCGCCACGCGCACTGTTGGTCGACAGACTACCCGGAAACTCGACTCCCGTCACGGCGTTCGAAACGACAACGTTCGCGCCGGTGACCGTCGATGGGGCGATTCGCCGGTTGAACCCAATCGCGATCGGTGCGTTGACGTCGATCCGCGTGGTCAGGCAATTGAGTGTGGCGAACGTCGCGTCCGGTGCGTTGGGATCCTTGTCGCATGCCGCCAGGGCGCCGAGGGCAAACAGCGCAGCATGTATCAAAGATCGTCGTGGATTCACAGCTCGACTCCGAGATGGTGAGTTCAAAGAGATCTGCTCGAGGGGCACCGAACGCCAACAGGCCGCATCAGCTCGTGAGTCCGCCGTTCGGGTCTCCCGGCACGCATACCTGCGGATCATTCCCCGCACACGACATTAGCAAATCCTTAACAGGATCCAAATGAACACGAGTCAGACACGGTGCCTCGTAAGGCCGCTTCTTCCGCAAAGGCTGCTGGTTGGATTCCATGTATCCTTCTCCCGTAGAATCGTGCGTTTGGGTCGGCCGATACGTTTTCACGCAATGCACCCGCCAAGCTTTCGTGTCTTGGCCATCTCTCGGTAATCCGGGTGGTCAAGCGGAGCCTCGCCGTGCATTGCGTGCGTGACATCGCAGAAGTAGGGATCCTTGAGATAGGGACTGCCCGAATAGAGGCGAGCGCGTGCTGGGCAATTATTGCACCCCGAGCGATGTGAGCAGCCGTGACACGGTGCCGCTTCGGGCAACTTCTGAGTGACCCACTGGCCAATTCTCGTCCAGATCTCGCTCCACTCCATCTCCAGAAGTGGGAACGAGGGCTCGCGATCGATCACACAGTGACTCGCATTGCCGAGCGCGTCCACGAAGAAACCGATGCGGCCGGCACCGCACTGATAGAGCTCGTCCGAGATCTTGCCAGCCGGACGCGCGGAGCATTCCTCGAGAGGCCCGTCATTCGAAGAAGCCGTGGCACGCATGAGCTTCGTCTTGATCGCCGCTTGCATCGATGCCGCCCGGCGCGGCTCAATCCGATAAAGATTCGGCTGCTGGCCGCCGTCATGTCGCGGACCAAGTGAAAAATCGAAGCGAAATGGAAGCCCACGCGCGTTGCAGAAGTCAAATAGTGCGTCTGCGTGATCCTCGGTGAACACGCTAAACGGCGTCTTGAGCGTGAGCGGAACGCCGGCTTCCTGGAGCAGTGTAACTCCGCGTACGAAGCGGTCGAATGACCCAGGGATCCCTGTCGTCGCCTCGTAGTGCTCCTTGTCCGCACCGTAAATGCTCACTTCCATGGCAAACGGCGGGACATCCTTCAATAAAGCCGCAATTCGCTCCGTCACCATCGTGGCGTTTGAGAACAGCGTCAGCAAAAACCCTTTCGCTTTCGCCGCCCGATAGATCTCCGCAAAATCGCGACGCGAAAAGATCTCGCCCCCTGTCAGCGTCATCCACAAGACGCCTGCATCGGCAGCGATGTCGAGCACCCGCTTCGCCTGGTCGGTGCTGAGGTACGGACCACCGTACGGATCTATCGCTACGTAGCAGAAATGGCAGCGCAAATTGCATGTCGGCGTGATCTCGAACAGACAGTGCAACGGATGCCGATCTGCACGCGCGCGTGCACGAAGCCGTTCCTCAAAGGACGGCGCTGTAGCGATCATTCCGATCAATCCTCAAGTCTGTTTCAGGGCTCCAATCGCGTCGAGTTGTTGCAAAAAGGAGTCCACGTCTGCCTTTGCCTGCGCGGGATCGATTTCGAATTCTTCCGCAAGGGCGGCGGCCAACTCGTCGGCGGCGTGAGGACTCTGGAGTCGCTCCCACAAGAATTCGCCCGTCTCATTCAACACGAACAGGTCAGCCGCACGATGGTCCTGCTGGACGCTCCTCGTGTCCACAGGAACAAGCAAGAGTTCGCCAACCACCCTTCGTGCGAAGAGAGCCGAGCCTCTCATGTATCTGACCATTCTTAGCATCTCGTCGTGTTGGCAGCTCGAAGATCAGTGAGAATCTGTCTCACACCCGACACCGTCGGCGGGAACCGAAGTTCGTAGGCGTTATGGTCTCGAAAGAGCTCGTCGATGAACTCCAAGGAGTGGAGAAGATCCGATCGACTCCAGTACGGGAGCGTCACGGCTTCCAGCAACCGGTGAAGGGCAGCGCGCCCAGACACGGGTACGATTTCCGGTTGTGCTCCCCGCCCCAAAAAGCAGATCGCTGTCAAGGTGCCGTGGCATCGCGAAGCGATAGCGGCGCGGCTCATCCAGGGCGTGCCCCAGATGCATGCGCCCTCGACTTCTTTGGTAACCAAGACGCGATCGTCCGATAAGCCTATCGCGCCGCACTGCGCCGCAAGCGCCGCGAGCGTGCTCTTCCCAGCCCCGGAGAGGCCGGGGCAGAGAACTCCGATGTCGTCCATGAGAAATCCGCAGGCATGCGTCAGGAGGCCGCGTTGTCTCACGGCAACGGCGATGGCGAATATGGTTCGGTCGTGTCTTCCATAATTGACTTCCCTATCCCTGCAGCGCGGGTCGTGCCGCAGCTCGTATTCGTGTCCGCGCTGGATGGTGCGAAGGGCAGCGGTCCAGCCATTCGATTCCACCGGCGTAAAGCGAGCGCCAAGCTCTCCCGAATCGTCGAGGACGTAGCGCGCATACGGCGATGCGTCGATGATCGTCGGGCGGTCGGTGAAGTCATCCGCGCCGTATACGTGCCGCACAACGATGGGCGGCTCCGAAGATTCCACAGCGCCGCCCAGAATCACGCCGGGGCGATCAGCGAACCTGACGTCGCCTGCGTCGTGGACGAGAGCGATGTTCGCCACGACCGCGGTCGTATAGAGCGTTATCGAGCATCCCTCCGAAAGAGCCGTGATGTCAACCGCTTCTTCGCACGCCGCAACCGAGTGCGCAGTGATGGCTTCGGGAGCTCGGATACCGACATCAGACGGCCGTTTTGGTCAACTTTCTCGACAATCCCGAGGACGTCTTCGAGCCTAACCGGTGGATCCGGCTCCGCCTTGCGATCTCCGCAAAGAATCACCTCGTTGTTCCTGCGCCTAACGACCCGGTGCAGAACAAGCCGACCGGACGGAACCCGTGCAAGGACAACATCGTTGCGTTCTAAACGCACCACGGGTCCCACGAGCACGAGAGTACCGTGCGCTATACAACGCCCCATGCTATGACCCGTCGCGCGAAACCACAGCGAGCCGCCTGCAGCCGTCACCTCGCGGACCACGTCCGCGAGATCCGACGCCGTGAGCTCCAAGGCACGACCCGCGGTACACCCACTGCTCGCCGAGGCGCTTACCTGCGAAACGATTTCGAATGAGTCTGGCACCACGCGGTGTGTGACCATTGGCATATGTGGACGCTCGAGCTGTCGCTCGACTGCCCTCAAGTCCGCGGTACCGTAAATGGCAACATTCAGGCCGAGAATAAACGAGCTCGCTCTAGCGCAGACGGCGCGCCGATGCAGTGTTTCGCCAATTGCGGCGAAGGCCCAGCAGGCGCACGAGCTTCAGCGCTCTCTCGCCGACTAAATCGATGGTCGCTCTTGGATGATGCCTCACGTTCCAGGGGTAAATCCACCCTAGGAGGCAACTCCATTTGGCCACCGGCCCATCAGCCAGACGTAACATCCGGGTGACCTGAAGCGCACCGCGCTCGGCTTCGAGGAAGGCCAATGCTTTGCGATCCCCATTGGCTGCATCCAGCAGCGCCGTACAAAAAGTCAGGCACCACTCCACGTGGTTTTGAAGGCGGAGGCTGCGGGCCAACCGAGCGGCTTCGGCGCGATCGGCACTCGATGCAATCTCCCAAGCACGAGAAAAGTCGAACGCATGAAGCAAGCGGAGCGTGCCATCGCTGCTCAGCTTCATCGCAAGAAAGGTGAGTTCCGACACGGCATCCGGAATCGCGAGGGCAAAACCACCAATCTCCACCGGGACGAGCGAACGAACACCGAGTTCGAGCGACACCATCGTCGATTCGTCGAAGAGATTCGAGTGAACCTCCACGGACTGCCGATCGGCGCCGATCTCCCTTCGGTAGCGCCCCTCCCCTAACGCCGTGATCTCGAGGCGCATGAGACCACACTCGAGCAGGAGGGCGTCAAAGGCTGTGCGGTCGCGCGCGTCCGTGAAGAAGTCGATGTCGCCTGCCGGTCGGATCGCCCAATGGCCAAACAGGCGTTGGCTCAGCGGTGTCCCCTTCAGGACGCCAACGGAGATCGACCGTTCACGGGCGCGCGCAGAGATCAGTCCGGCCAGCTCCAGTCGAGCGGCCGCCCGTGCGGCGTTGACTCTAACCGCGTGATGCCAATGCGCGATGACGTCACTCGGAGCAGACGCCTTTATTCGGTGAGCGCTCGCAGACCATGCCAGTCCCAGGCACCGCTCGTGGCGAGCAAGGGCGGCCAGCCGCGACCAGTTGAGGCCTTCCGCGTCGAACGCGCTTCCGCCGATACAGAGTGAGGCGAGCGCCTGCAGTTCATGCGACCAGGACGACGCGGAAGTGTCCGAGACCACACTAGCCTCGCGTCGCCAAGACCGCAGCTTCCTTCGTCGGACTAGCCGGCAATCGCCGTTCGAACGGTGTTCGCGAGGGAAGCGGACAGGGACACCACCCGCGCTTTCGTCTGTATGGTGCGAGACATGGCGTTTCGGCTATCGACGATCAAGCTCGCGTGGTCCATGAGCATTTGATAATCGACTGCCCGATGGTTCGTCACGATCACCACCGCATCCGCCCGCTGGAGCTCGGCGGCGGTCAGCTCGACGCCCGAGCGCGAATGACCGTCCTCGCGATAGCTCGGGATATACGGATCGTGGAAGACGACCTCCGCGCCGTCCGCCTCGAGTAGTCGCATCACGTCGAGCGCCGGGCTCTCGCGAATGTCGTCGATGTCCGGCTTGTAGGCGACGCCGACGACGAGCACGCGGCTGCCGTTCACCGGCTTCCGCTCCTCGTTGAGCGCCTGCGCAACCTTGCCCACTACGTAGGCCGGCATCTGGCTGTTGATCTCGCTCGCGAGATCGATGAAGCGCGTCTTGTAGTTGAGCGTCCGCATCTTCCACGCGAGATAGTGCGGATCGAGCGGGATGCAGTGCCCGCCGATACCCGGGCCCGGCGTGAACTTCATGAATCCGAACGGCTTCGTTGCGGCCGCGTCGATCACCTCCCACACGTCGACGCCGAGCTTGTCGCAGACGATCGCCATCTCGTTGACCAACCCGATGTTCACCGAGCGAAAGGTGTTCTCCAGCAGCTTCACGAGCTCCGCGGCCTCGGTCGTCGTCACAGGGACGACGGTGTCGATCACCGACGCGTAGAGCGCGGTCGCGAGCTCCGTGCACGCCGGCGTGATGCCACCGACGACCTTGGGCGTGTTCTTGGTGTGATACTTCGGGTTGCCGGGATCGACGCGCTCAGGGCTGAACGCGAGGAACACGTCCTCGCCAACCGTGAGGCCCAGCTTCGACAGCGCCGGCAAAAGGACCTCGCGCGTCGTGCCCGGATACGTGGTGCTCTCGAGGACGACAAGCAATCCCTTGTGTGCAGTGCGACACACCGCGTCGGCGGCGGCGATGACATAGCTCATGTCCGGGTCGCGCGTCTTCACGAGCGGCGTCGGCACCGCGATCGAGATCGCGTCTGCTTCCTTGAGCCGCGACTCGTCCGTCGTCGCCTCGAAAAGACCCTGCTTCACGAGCTTCGCGACGTCGGCACTCGACACGTCCTGAATGTGCGAGCGGCCTTCCATTAGGCTCTTACAAACGCGCTCGCTGACATCGTAGCCGATGACCTTGAAGCCGCCCTTGGCGAATTCCACGGCCAGTGGGAGACCGACGTAGCCAAGTCCGATGATCGCAACGGTCGCTTTGCGATCTTCAATGCGCTTCAGTAAAAGGTCCTTCATCGGTCGATCACTCGTAGAATGAGCGGACCGCATCGACGACTTCGTCGAGCTGGCCGCGGGTGAGTTCAGGATAGATGGGAAGCGACAACACTTCGTTCGACGCGCGCTCCGACTCGGGACAGCTGCCCTCGCGATATCCCAGGTAGGCGAAGCAAGGCTGCATGTGAAGCGGCAACGGATAGTAGATCGCCGTCCCCACGCCCTTCGCCTTGAGGTGCGCCTGCAAATCGTCGCGCCGTTGCGCGCGAATGGTGTACTGATTGAAGATGGATTCGTTCTGTGGGTCGATCGTTGGCGTACAGACGCCGTCGATTCCCGCCAACGCCTCAGTGTAGTATTTCGCGTTCTCCCGACGCTTCGCGCTCCATTTCGCGAGGTGCGGGAGCTTTGCACTCAATACTGCAGCCTGAAGGGCGTCAAGACGGCTGTTATACCCTACCTCGTCATGGAAGTACTGCTTCGCTCCGCCATGGACGCGAAGGCGCCGTAAACGCGTGGCCAGGGCCTGGTCTTGGGTGACGATCATACCACCGTCGCCATAGCCGCCGAGGTTCTTGGAGGGGAAGAAGCTGAGCGTTCCCATCGTCGCCGCCTCACCCGCCATTCGCCATTCGCCGTCGATCGCCCGCCGCGCGCCAATGGACTGCGCTGCGTCCTCGATGACCGGCAGGCCTTTGGCCACGGCCGCAACCTCTTCGATGGCAGCCATCTGCCCGAAGAGATCCACTGGGATGATCGCCTTCGTGCGCGGCGTGATCCCAGCGGCGACCGCCTCCGGCGCGATGTTGAACGAGTTTGGCTCGATGTCCACGAATACCGGCGTCGCACCGACGTTGTGGATCGTTCCCGCCGTCGCAAAGAAGGTGAACGGCGTGGTCACGACTTCATCGCCTCTCCCGATGTCGAGCGCGCGGAGCGCGAGGAGCAGTGCGTCCGTTCCGCTGGCGCAGCCTATCGCGAACTTGGTTCTCGAGATCTCCGCGACCTGATGCTCCAGCGCCTCTACCGCCGGGCCAAGGATGAACAGCTGGGAGTCGACGACGCCCATGACGGCGGAAACGACTTCATCACGGATCGCGGCGTGCTGCGCTCGCAGATCCAACAGAGGGACGGCCATTTCGACTTGATCGTAAGAGGTTTTCGGGGCGGGAAGAGCAAGTTCGCTGTCTCGCTGGGGAAGGTCAATGAACGCCCCATCCCCTGACAGCTTCATCACAGACTCGTGCGAAGTGGTATCGGTACCTCGCGCCCGATCTTCGCCGACTCGTAAATGCCGAGGATCAGCTCCAGCGACTTTCGACCGGCGCGCCCATCGGTCTGGGGTTGGGCTTCGCCACGCAACACCGCGAGCACGTTCCGGTAGTAGCCCTCGTGCCCGAACCCATAAATGTTCGGCGGATTCGTGTTCGCGCTGTCGACGAGCTTGTCGTCGTCGTCATAGTCCGCGAAGAGCCAATGCTCGACGCGATTCACCGCCGTGCCGCCGATCTTCACCGACCCCTTCTCGCCGAGGATAGTGATCGATCCCTCGAGATTCCGCGGATAGGTGAGCACGTTCACCTCGATCACACCCAGCGCTCCGGAGCGGAACTTCAGCAGTGCGACGCCGGAATCCTCGGCTTCGATGCGGCGCGCCTGGGTGGCGGTCTTCGCCATCACGCTCTCGACGGGACCGACGAGCCACTGGATCAAATCGACGTAATGCGACGCCTGGTTCATGATCGCGCCACCGTCGAACTCCCATGTCCCGCGCCAGGGCGCGGCATCATAGTAATCCTGCGGTCGCTGCCAGCGGACGGTGGTGTTGGCGAGGAAGATCCGGCCGAATCGGCCTTTGTCCACGGCGCGACGGAGAAGCTGGATGGGAGGGTTCAGTCTGTTCTGCTTCACCACGAAGAGAAAGACGCCCGCGTCGTCGCACGCCTTCACGAGATCGTCCGCCTGGCCGAGCGTGATCGCCATCGGTTTTTCGGTGATGACGTGCTTGCCGGCGCGAGCCGCGAGCGCACCTTGCGCCGCGTGCAGCCCCGACGGCGTGCAGACTGACACGATGTCGAATTCCGCGCGCTGCAGCATCTCCTCGTACGAGGTGAACGCAGGCACGCCCTCCTGAGCAGCCGCCGCCTCGGCGCGCTCCGGAACGATGTCGCAGACCGCGGAAATCGCCAGGCCCTCGACTTTCCGCAACGCCTCGAAGTGATTCTTGCTGATCCGGCCACAGCCGACGAGCGCGATCTTGAAGTCGCCACCAGCACGGGTGCGCGGCATCGTCATCGGCTGCCCGCTCGACGCCGGATCCCGTCGCCCGCGCGCTCATACTCCGTGCCGCAGGCCGCGCAGCGACCTTCGCCGGAATCGGGAAGCCGCTCGCCGCATTGGCACATCCAGCCAATGCGCCGCGCCGGGACGCCGACCATCAGCGCATAGTCCCGAACGTCCGCCGTCACCACCGCGCCGGCACCGATGAAAGAATACTCACCGAGGGTGATGCCGCAGACGACCGTAGCGTTCGCGCCGATGCTGGTCCCGCGCCGAACCCGCGTCGCACGGTACTCGTGCTTTCGCGAGACGTGGCTCCGCGGATTGAGTACGTTCGTAAAGACCATCGATGGACCACAGAACACGTCGTCCTCCAGCTCGACGCCCTCGTAGACCGAGACATTGTTTTGAATCTTGCAATTGTCGCCGATCCGCGTGCCGTTCATCACGACCACGTTCTGCCCCAGGCTGCAGCGCGCGCCGATGACGGCGCCGGGCATGATGTGACAGAAGTGCCAGATCTTCGTGCCGGCACCGATGGTCGCGCCCGGGTCGACGTACGCGGATTCGTGAATGAAGGGTTGCTCTGCGGACGTCACTTCACACCAGGGCGTTCGCGACGATCTGGCTCTGCCACTCTTGCAATGATCGCACACCGACCTCGCGGGACTTGAGCGCGAGAATCGCGTCCGACGCCGCGCTCGCCGCCGACATCGTCGTCGTATACGACACGCGGTGCACGATCGCGCCCTGGCGAAGTCGATAGTCGTCGATCTGGGAGTGCTTGCCTAACGGCGTGTTGATGAGGAGCTGCACGTCGCCGTTCACGAGCAAGTCGTAGCAGTTCGGTCGACCCTCGTGCACCTTGAGCACCGCGCGCGCAGGGACGCCGCGCCCACGCAGGTAGCGCGCGGTGCCGAGCGTCGCGAGGATCTTGAAGCCCATCTCGTGGAAGCGGCGCGCAATCGGCGTCACCGTCGGCTTGTCGGCATCGTTGACGGTGATCAGCACGGTGCCCGAAAGCGGCAGTCCGTTCGCGGCGGCTATCTGCGATTTCGCGAACGCGCCGCCAAACGAGTCCGCGATTCCCATGACCTCACCGGTCGACCGCATCTCCGGCCCGAGAATTGGATCGGTGCCGGGAAACTTGTTGAACGGGAAAACCGCCTCCTTCACCGAGACGTACGGCGGCGCAATTTCCTCGACGAAGCCGAGCTTCTCGAGCTTCTCACCAAGCATCACTCGCGCGGCGAGCGACGCCAGCGGAACCCCGATCGCTTTCGACACAAAAGGAATGGTGCGGCTCGCACGTGGATTCACCTCCAGCACGTACACGACTTTGTTCTTGATCGCGTACTGCACGTTGATCAATCCCACGACGCCGAGCGCCTTGGCGAGCGCGATCGTTTGCTCGCGCATCGTCTGCATGTCCTTCTCGGTGATCAGATACGGGGGCAGCACGCACGCCGAGTCACCGGAGTGAATCCCCGCGTCCTCGATGTGCTGCATGATCGCGCCGATGACGACGCGCTCACCGTCCGCGATCGCATCGACGTCGCACTCGAACGCATCCTCGAGGAACTGGTCGATGAGCACGGGCTTCTCCTCCGAGACCCGCGCCGCCGTCGCGAAGTACTCCTCGAGCGAGTGCGGATCGTAAACGACCTGCATCGCGCGGCCGCCCAGCACATACGACGGTCGAACCAACACCGGATAACCGATCCGCTCCGCCGCGGCGAGCGCCTCGCCCACGCTCGTCGCTGTGCCGTTAGGCGGCTGATTCAACCCGAGCTCGCGAGCGATCTCCTCGAACCGACGCCGATCCTCCGCGATGTCGATCGCATCCGGGCTCGTGCCCAGAATGGGGATGTTCGCCGCCTCCAGCCGCCGGGTGAGCTTGAGCGGCGTCTGTCCACCCAGCTGCACGATCACCCCTTCCGGCTGCTCACGATCGACGATCTCGAGCACATCTTCGAACGTCAGCGGCTCGAAGTACAGCTTGTCCGAGGTGTCGAAATCGGTCGAGACGGTCTCCGGGTTGGAGTTGATCATGATCGTCTCGAAGCCCTGCTGCCGGAGCGCGATCACCGCGCGGACGCAGCAGTAATCGAACTCGACGCCCTGGCCGATGCGATTCGGGCCGCTGCCGAGAATGACGACGGACCGTCGTCCGCTCCGCGGCGCCTCGCTCTCCTCATCGTAACTGCCGTAGAGATACGGCGTGGCGGATGGGAACTCTCCCGCACAGGTATCGACCATCTTGTACGCGGGTCGCACGCCCAACGACCAGCGTCGCTGTCGCACTGCGTCTTCCGTCTCGTCGCGCAGCTCGCCGAGCTGGCGATCGGAGAAGCCCATGCGCTTCATCTCGCGCAGGAGATCGGCCGACGCCGAGCGCGCCGTTGCATAACGCCGCTCGGCATCGATGAGCTCCTGCATCTGACCCAGGAACCACGGATCGATACCTGTGAGCTCGTAGACGTCCGCGATCGGCATGCCGCGGTCGAGTGCCCGCTTTACCTGGAAGATGCGCTCGGGCGTCGGCTGGCGGAGCGCGCTGCGGAGCGCTTCGATGGAGTCGTCAGCGAGACCGTCGTCCGTGGCACGGGTCGCGACGTTCCAGCCATGACGTCCGGTCTCGAGCGCACGCAAGCCCTTCTGGAACGCTTCCTTGAAGGTGCGGCCGATCGCCATCGCCTCGCCAACCGATTTCATCTGCGTCGTCAGGCGCGGATCGGCATTGGGGAATTTCTCGAACGCGAAGCGCGGAATCTTCACGACGACGTAGTCCAGCACGGGCTCGAATGAGGCTGGTGTCGTCTTCGTGATGTCGTTCGCGATTTCGTCGAGGCGATAGCCAACGGCCAGCTTCGCGCCGATGCGCGCGATCGGGAATCCGGTGGCCTTGGACGCAAGCGCCGACGAGCGCGAGACGCGCGGGTTCATCTCGATCACCAACATCTCCCCGTCGCGGGGATTGACGGCGAATTGGATGTTGCATCCGCCGGCGGCGACACCGACTTCGCGAATGATGGCGACGGCCGCGTCCCGCATGATCTGGTACTCACGATCGGTCAGCGTCATCGCCGGCGCCACCGTGATCGAATCGCCGGTGTGCACGCCCATCGGGTCGAGATTCTCGATCGAGCAGACGATGACGACGTTGTCGTCGTGATCGCGCATGACCTCGAGCTCGAATTCCTTCCAACCGATGACGCTACGCTCGATGAGGATTTGCCGCGTCGGGGACTCGTCGAGGCCGCGACGCACCGCCTCCTCGAACTCCGCGCGGTTATAGGCGATGCCGCCGCCGGTTCCGCCTAACGTGAACGACGGACGGATGATCGCCGGATAGCCCGTGCGTTCGACGATCGCCATCGCCTCGTCGACGGTCGTCGCGATGCCTCCCGGTGCAACGGCGAGTCCGATGCGCTGCATCGCCTCCGCGAACAGCTTGCGGTCCTCGGCGATGGCGATCGCACGGGCGTTCGCACCGATCAACTCGATCCCGAGCCGGTCGAGGATGCCGGACTCGGACAGCGCCATGGCGACGTTGAGCGCCGTCTGGCCGCCCATCGTCGGCAGGATCGCGTCCGGCTTCTCTCGCTCGAGAATCAGCTCGACATATTCCGGCGTCACCGGCTCGATGTACGTCCGATCCGCGAACTCCGGGTCGGTCATGATCGTCGCCGGGTTCGAGTTGACCAGAATGACCTCGTAGCCCTCCTCCTTCAACGCTTTGGTCGCCTGCGTTCCGGAGTAGTCGAATTCGGCCGCCTGTCCGATGACGATCGGACCGGAACCGATGACGAGGATACGTTGGAGGTCAGCGCGTCGCGGCATGAATGAGGTCGTCGATGATGTCGGAGCGGCTGCGCGTAGGCCGCCACCCGGTCGTCCGTACGAGCTTGGCGGGTGAGCCGACGAGCACGGGCACGTCGACGCCGCGCAGGAGCGCAGGATCGGTCGTAATCTCGGCGTTCACGCCGACCCGCAGCAAGACTTCTCTCGCCAATCCACCCGCGCTCACACCCTCACCGCTGCACACGTTGTAGACCTCACCTGGAATTCCCTTGTCCGCGAGCTGCAGATACGCCTCGACGACGTCGGCCACGTGAAGATAGTCGCGTATCGAGTCCTGATTACCCATGGGGAGCCGCTGCTCTGACGCACCACGCAACGCGACCACGCGCCGCACGAGGGCCGGGAGGAGAAAATGATCCGCGTGGCCAACTCCCGAGTGATTGAAACTTCGCGTGCAAATGACCCGGACGCCCTCCGCGCGGCACATCTGCAGGCTGGCAATCTCCTGCGCAGCCTTCGACGCCGCGTAGACATCCTGGGGCCGCTGCTCAGCCGTTTCATCGAGCGGCATCTCGGCAGCATCATGTCGGCCGTATTGTGTCGCGCTGCCAACGACGACGACGATTGGATCCAGCGTCCCTGCGGCCCTGAGCGCGGCGGTGGCGGAGAGCAATCGCACAGCGCCGAGCACGTTGATTTCGTACGTCGTGGCGGGCGCGTCCTGCGCCTCCGGAACGAAGCTTATGCCGGCAAGGTGATAGATGACATCAGGGCGCGTGTCGTCGATCGTCTGCCGGATGGCGTCCGCATCGCGGACATCACCCTGACGCCATTCGACCGCCTTCAGCTCTGCGGTTGAGAGTATGCCCGGAACCGGAGGATGCAGCCCGATGGAGACGACAGATGATCCTCGATCGAGGAGGCCACGCGCCAACCACTGCCCGACGAAGCCACCGCCGCCAGTGACGAGGGCTGTGGCGCTCACCGCGGCCTCGATCCTCGATTCACCGTCCGGAGTACCGCGCGAGGTCGGCCTGAACCATCATCTCGACGAGTTGCTCGAAGGTCACGTCGGGCGCCCACTGGAGCGCATCGCGCGCCTTTGACGCGTCGGCGACGAGCAGGTCGACCTCGGCGGGGCGAAAGAACCGATCGTCCTGGACAACGAACTCGCGATAATCGAGCCCCACGCAGCGAAACGCCGTCTCGCAGAGTTGTCGGACCGACCACGTCTTTCCCGTACCGATGACGTAATCGTCCGGTGTGTCTTGCTGCAGCATCAACCACATGGCCCGCACGTAGTCGCCGGCAAAGCCCCAATCGCGTCGCGCCTCGAGGTTGCCGAGACGAATCTCCCGCGAGAGGCCAAGCTTGATGCGCGCCACGCCGTCGGTGACTTTACGCGTCACGAACTCGAGGCCGCGGCGCGGGCTCTCGTGATTGAAGAGGATACCGGACACTGCGTACAGCGCGAAGCTCTCGCGATAGTTCACGGTGATCCAGTGTCCGTACACTTTCGCCACGCCGTACGGGCTGCGCGGATAGAACGGCGTCGACTCGCGTTGCGGCGACTCGTGCACCTTGCCGAACATTTCGCTGGAGCTCGCCTGATAGAAGCGCGCGTTAGGCGCCGCCTTCTTCATGGCCTCGAGCATCCGAGTCACACCCAGCGCCGTGAACTCGCCGGTGAGAACGGGCTGATTCCACGACGTCTGCACGAAGCTTTGCGCGGCGAGATTGTAGATCTCGTCGGGCTTGCAATCGCTGACGACATCCGTGAGTGACGTTTGATCGAGGAGATCGGCCGAGACGAGCTCGATGTCATCGACGAGGTGGCTGATGCGCTCGTACGGCGTCGTGGAGCTCCGACGGACAATACCGACGACTTTGTATCCCTTCTCGAGCAGGAACTCGGCGAGGTAGGACCCGTCCTGCCCGGTGATTCCCGTGATGAGTGCTGTAGTCATGCTTGAGGGTAATGGCTGCGAGCCGGATCAGTATCAACGAGTCGCAAGAGAGGGCCGCTCAGGACCAAAAAAAGGGGGAGCCGAGGCTCCCCGTTCTTTCGCCAGCGGCAGAACCAATGGTCACGCCGCGGCGACGCCTCGTGGTGCGCGCTTGATCTTGCCCGCGGCGAGGCAGCGCGTGCAGACCTTCACCTTCACCGTCTTGCCGTTCTCGTCGAGCACCCGCGCCACCTGCAAGTTCGGCTTCCAGGTGCGCCGCGTCGCGTTGTTGGCGTGCGAGCGGTTGTTGCCGAACGCGACGCCCTTCTTACACGAGTAACAGCGGCTCCTATCGATCGCCATCGGTCAGCCCTCGATCAATTCGATGCGCGCCATGTCGGCGCCGTCACCCTTGCGGTGACCCGTCTTGAGAATGCGGGTGTAGCCGCCATTCCGCGTCGCGAACTTCGGCCCGAGCTCCTGAAAGAGCTTGTCAGCCGCCGCGCGCTTCTGGATGTGGCGGACGGCGAGACGGCGCGAATGCAGCGTGCCCGTCTTCGCCTTTGTGATCAACTTCTCAACGAAGGGACGCAGCTCCTTCGCTTTCGCCTCGGTCGTCTCGATCGCGCCATGCTCGATGAGCGAGGTGGCGAGATTCCGCATGAGCGCGAGCTTCTGCTCACTCGTCCGGCGAAGCTGACGCCCCGCTTTGCGGTGCCGCATTCGTCATTCCTCCATATCGTCTGGCGCGGCCGCGGCAGCGCGGCTCGCCGGCGTGCCCCAGTCGAGGATCCGGACGCCATCGCCGTTCTCCTCGTACCGCATGCCGAAGTTCAATCCCTCACGTTCGAGGAGATCTGCGATCTCCTGCAGCGACTTCTTGCCGAAATTCTTGACCTGGAGAATCTGGCTCTCCGTCTGGCGAACGAGATCGCCGAGCGTCCGGATGTTCGAGTTCTTCAGGGAGTTCACCGACCGCACCGACAGCTCGAGATCGTCGATGGGTGTCTTGAGCAGCTGGGCGAGCCGAGCCGCGTCGCCTCCCAGAGAATCATTCGTCATCGCCAGGGGCGCAGACGAATGCGACCCGAACTCGACGAAGTACTGGAAGTGCGTCTGTGCCAGAGCGGCCGCGTAGCTCACGGCTTCCTCCGGCGAGATGGTGCCGTTCGTCTCGACCGTCAGCGTGAGGCGATCGTAGTCCGTGCGCTGGCCGACGCGTGTTTCAGCGACCGTAAAGTTCGCCCGCCGCACCGGATTGTAGATCGAGTCGATGCGAACGAGATCGACCGGAAGACCACGGTCGATTGGATGCTGATCGGCCTCGATGTAGCCGCGGCCTTTGTTCACGTACAGGTCGACGTTGATGTCGCGGTCGTCCTGGAGCGTGAAGAGATGGTGTGACGAGTCGACGATGCGCGCACCGGACGACGTGACGATGTCCGCCGCCGTCACCGGTCCGGCTTCGCTCTTCGAGATGCGCAGGACGGTCTCTTCGACATCATCGGCGAGCGTGAGCGTGAGCGTCTTCAGGTTGCCGATGATCTGATGGACGTCCTCGACGACGCCCGGAATCGTCTGATGCTCGTGAACGACACCGTCGATGCGGAAGCCCCAAACGGCGGCGCCGCGGAGTGACGACAGCAACATCCGGCGCATCGCGTTGCCGAGCGTGTGGCCGAAGCCGCGCTCGAGCGGCTGGAGCCGGAACTCGGCGACGTTGGGGTTGTCTTCACGCTTGCTCGCTTCGACGAGCTGGGGGCGGACGAGTCCGCGGAGATCGATCGTTGTTGCCATTAGTAAATCCTCATGGTCATACCGGACTTCGTCCGGCATCGCCCTGCCCCGCCCCTAACGCGCGGCAGGCTCGAATGGAGGTTAGGGCTCCGACCTAACGCGGGACGCGGGGTGAGGGCCGCGGAACGCGAACGGCGTCCCCGCATCCCGCGTCCCGCATCCCCATCCCGCTATTTTGAGTACAACTCGACGACTAGCTGCTCCTGCGCCGCGATCGGGATGTTCGGTCGCGTCGGACGCTCGAGCATCCGACCGCTGAACGACTCGCGATCGACAGCCAGCCACGAGAGCGGCGCGCCACGCGACGCCTGGTCCATCGACGCCTGGACCGCGACCATCTCGCGCGACTTCAGGTTCACGCGGATCTCCTCACCCGGCTGCACCTGGAAGCTGGGGATGTCCACCGTGCGCTGATTCACCTCGACATGGCGATGGCGGATCAGTTGCCGCGCCGCCTTGCGGCTGGCGGCAAAACCGAGGCGATAGACCATGTTGTCGAGACGACTCTCGAGGGCGGCGAGCAGATTGTGGCCCGTAATGCCCGGAAGCGTCGTGACGCGCTCGAACGTGTTGGCGAACTGCGCCTCGCTCACGCCGTAAATGCGCTTGATCTTCTGCTTCTCGCGGAGCTGCTTCGAATACTCCGACGACTTGCGGCGGCGCGCCGTGTTCTGTCCGTGCTGACCGGGCGCGTATGGACGACGCTCGACCGGACATTTCTCGGTGAAACACTTCGTGCCCTTGAGGAACAGCTTGGTGCCTTCACGCCGACACTGCTTGCAGCTCGGCCCTACGTAGCGGCCCATGACTCAGACTCTCCGACGCTTGGGGGGACGGCAGCCGTTATGCGGGATCGGCGTGACATCCTTGATTGACTTGACCTGAAGGCCGGCCGACGCGAGCGCCTGAATGGCCGACTCACGACCGCTGCCGGGGCCCTGCACGCGCACGTGCACGCGCTTCACGCCGAGGCCGAGCGCCTCACGTGCGCACTGCTCCGCGGCGACCGTTGCTGCGAACGGCGTGCTCTTCTTCGATCCCTTGAAGCCCGCCTTGCCCGACGAGCCCCACGCCACGGCATTGCCATGGCTATCCGTGATCGTCACCGTGGTGTTGTTGAACGTGGCGCTGATGTGCGCAACGCCCTCCGCCTCGACGACTCGCTTTGCTTTTTTACCAGTGGCCATATTCAGAGTGTCATCCTGAGCGAAGCGAAGGATCTAGCCCGAATTGAGTAGATCCCTCGTCGCTGCGCTCCTCGGGATGACGAAGTAACTAGCGTTACTTCGTCACCTTCTTCTTGCCGGCGATCGCGCGGCGTGGGCCCTTCTTGGTGCGGGCATTGGTGTGCGTACGCTGACCGCGCACCGGCAATCCGCGCCGATGGCGGATGCCGCGATACGAGCCGATGTCCATCAACCGCTTGATGTTCATCGCGACTTCGGTGCGGAGTGCGCCTTCGACCTTGTAATCACGCTCGATCACCTGGCGCAGCTTGTTGACGTCTGCGTCGGTGAGATCGCGAATCCGGAGCGATGCGTCGATGCCCGCCTTGCGCAGGATGTCGACGGCGTTGCGACGGCCAATGCCATAGATGTACGACAGACCGATCTCGACCTTCTTCTCACGCGGGAGATCGACGCCAGATATACGAGCCATTGATCAGCCTTGACGCTGCTTGTGCTTGGGATTTCGCTTGCAGATGATGCGAGTGACGCCGTTGCGCTTGACCACTTTGCAGTGTTCGCAAATCGGCTTCACGCTTGTACGGACTTTCACAGGCGCTCCACGGGATCGAAATTCATTGTCGGTATGTGCGAGCAGGCAGGCCGGTTCGCGGCCAGACCCTAACAGTAGCCGGGGCATTGACTTCATGCAAGTGAGCCTGCCACCGCGGGATACTAGCCCAGCTGCGCCAGAATCTCCCGCATTGCGGCGACCCGGTCGGGCGCGGCCGTAACCGCGCGGCCCACCACCACGTAATCCGCACCAGCCGCGACCGCTTCCGCCGGACTCGCGGTGCGCGACTGGTCGTGTGTCGGGCCGCCCGCAAGCCGGATCCCAGGAATCAGCAGTTGGAGTGAGTCGCCGAATCGCGATCTTACTGCCGTCGCCTCGCGCGCACTGCAAACGACCCCGGCCGCGCCGCCAGACTGCGCAATGCCGGCCAGCCGCACCACCTCCGCATCGACGTCGACGGTTGGGTCCCGACCCCAGATTCGCGCCACCCCCGCCGCATCGAGCGAGGTCAGGACCGTCACCGCGAACACCGCGCAATGGCCCACATCGTTGGCCGCCTTCACCCCGGCGCGAATCATCTCCTCGCCGCCGGCAGCGTGAACGGTCACGATGCGAGCCCCGAGCGATGCCGCGCCACGCAGGCCGCCGGCAACGGTGTTCGGGATGTCATGCAGCTTGAGGTCGAGAAACACGTCGGCTTTCCTCGCCCGGAGCTCGCGCACCACCGACGGCCCGCACGCCGTGAAGAGCTCCGAACCTACCTTGTAGAAACGGCAGCTTTCCCCGAGCGCGTCCACGATGTCCAGCGCAGCGTCGATATCGGGGACGTCCAGGGCGACGATCGGGACGACGCTCATGGCGCCCTCCATTCAAGGGCCCCGACGATCTCGCCTAACGAGCGCACGCCGTGGCGGGCGCACCACGCCTCGAGCTCCCTCACGATGCGCGTTGGCGCGCGCGGATCTCGCATTGCGGCGGTCCCGATGCCCACCAGCGAGGCACCGGCCATGATGTATTGCAACGCGTCCGTCCCGGACGTCACGCCCCCGACGCCGATGAGCGGCGCGTCGACGGTACGACTGACCCGCCACGTTGCAAGCACGCCCACAGGCAGCAATCCGGGTCCACTCACGCCTCCCGAGCCGAAGCCCAGCACGGGTCGTCGCCGCTCCACGTCGATCGCCAGTCCGGGAAGGGTGTTGACGAGTGTCAGCCCATCGGCTCCTGCGTCGACGGCGCATTTGGCGACGCGGCCGATGTCCGGCAGCGTCGGCGAGAGCTTCACGAAGAGCGGGCGGCTCGTCTCGGCGCGCGCGAGTCGGACAAGTCGCTGGAGCGCGGCAGCATCCGCGCCGAACTCGAGTCCGCCCGCTTTCACATTCGGGCAACTGACATTGAGCTCGAACCCGTCGATGGAGCTGCGGCCGATCGACTCCGCGGACGCGTCGAGCTCGGCGACGACCTGCGCGTAGTCCTCGACGACGTTCCCGACCACGTTGACGAGCTTTCGCGTGCGCGGCAGGTGGGTCGCGAGCCAGGGCACGTAGGTGGACTTCACGCGCTCCAAGCCGGGATTGGCAAGCCCGACGGAGTTTATCATCCCCTCATCGAGCTCGGCGACGCGCGGCGCGGGATTGCCGGCGCGCGGCTCGACGGAGACTGCCTTCGTCGTCAGACCCCCGACGGCATCGAGGTCGATGACGTCCGCGAGCTCGACGCCATACCCGGCGGTGCCGGAGGCGAGAACGATGGGATTCTGGAAGTGGAGCCCGGCAACGTCGACGGCGAGGCGTTCACCGTTGGTCACGCCCGGAGCCTCCACTGACGCGTCGCTCGTACCGCCGCAGATATTCCGCTGCCGCGTCCGCGATTGCGCCCGCGATGGCCGTCTGGCGCTTACGATCGGTGAGGTACGCCGCCTCGGCAGCGTTCGTACCGAAGCCGATCTCCACCAACACGGACGGCATGAACGCGGTTACGAGAACTCTAAACCCTGCCTGTTTCACTCCACGGCTCGGACCCGGGTGCATCGTGCCGAGTTGTTCCTGAATCAGCTCCGCCAGCTCTGACGACTCGCGCAGATGCTCGTTCTGTTTCATGTCGCTGAGAATGTAGCTCAACGCGTCGTCCTTCAAGACATTGGTTCCCGTCTCGAACCGAACGGATTCGTTCTCCATCTGCTCGACGCGCCGCGCGTCCTCGGTCTTCGCCTCGGCGAGAAAGTACGTCTCGAAACCGCGCGCCGCCGCTGGATCCTTCCAGCCGAGATTGGCCGCGTTGACGTGCACGGAGATGAAGATGTCCCCGCCCGCCTGGTTGGCGATCTTGCCACGATCGGAGAGGGCAATCAGCGTGTCCGTCGTGCGGGTGTAGACGACGCGAAGGCCCCGTGCCCGGAGCTCCGCGCCAAGCTTCAGCGCGACCGCCAGCGTCACGTCCTTTTCGTGTATGCTGATCGGCCGGCCGATTGGACCCGTCATCCCGTTGTCCGGGCCGCCGTGTCCCGCATCGACCACGACGAGACGCGGCTTGGGTTTCGGCGCCGTGGCGCGCGTGAGGATCACGAGCTGCCGCGCCGAGGCGTCCCAGCGAAGATTCGGCGCCACGCTCGGCAGGAGCTCGGACACCAATTGCAGAGGAATGAAGAGACGACGCTCGCGAAGCTGGGGCGCCGTCGCCAGTGGTCGCACCTGACCACTGACCATTGCGCTGGGAACGCCTACCTCGAGATCGAATGTCGTCCCGGCAATGACGAGCCTGAAGTGACCGTCCGGCTGCGCCGTGACGGAGACCGGTAACAGCGGTGCCAGCATCTCGGGCCGCAACAGCGGACCGGCACTGTCGGGAATGAGGGGGATTCGCTCGCTCGCCGTCGCCGTCCGAACCGTCAACGACCCGCCACTCGCGGCCGCGCGCAGCTGGAGCCCGAGGAGCAGCGCGATCAGCATCTACTCAACGCGAGCGAATGGCGCGCGCCATCTCGCGCTCGGCGTCCCGGCGACGTGTCGTCTCGCGCTTGTCGTGCATCTTCTTTCCCTTCCCGAGCGCCAGCGCCACTTTCGCCACTCCCTTCTTGAAGTAGAGCTCGAGCGGAATCAGCGTCAGCCCTTGACGCTCCACGGCCCCGATGAGACGACGGATTTCCTTGCGATGGAGCAACAGCTTGCGGGTGCGCTCGGCTTCGTGGTTCGCGTAGCCGCCCCGCTCATAGGGCGCGATGTGCATGTTGATCAGAAAAATCTCGCCATCGCGAACGATGCCGTACGCATCCCCGATGTTCGCCTTGCCGTCGCGGAGAGACTTGACCTCGGTGCCGGTAAGGACGATTCCCGCCTCCCAGCTGTCGAGGATCTCGTAGTCGAATCGAGCGCGCTTGTTGCGCGCAATCGAGACTTTGTCGGTCGGTCGCTCGGAGTCCTTGGTCATCGATGATGGCCTGGGCGGGCCGGCGCCGCCGGCGGGCATCGGGGTGCACTGCGTCGCCGCAAGTTAGGCCGCGCTCAGAGCACGAGCAACACACGGCGCGTTGACCGAGCCGTGCGTCTCATGTACTCTTCGAGACTTCGCCGAAGTGGTGGAATTGGTAGACGCGCTGCGTTCAGGGCGCAGTGGGCGTATGCCCGTGGGGGTTCGAGTCCCCCCTTCGGCACTTTTGGGCAGAGAGCAGAGAGTTGCGGGCAGAGTGTTGAAACTGCGAGGGCCAGCGACGTTCGCTGGCCTTTTTCATTTCTCCGCTCTCGCTCCTTACACTCTGCCCACAGCCCGCTACCCTCTGCTCAACGCCGACGGCGGGACGTTCTCCGGCAGCGATACCTTGCCGAACGTGTCACGCAGCGCGGCGTTCGCCTCCGCGAGATATTCGGCGAGGAGCTCGCCGCCGCGCGTGATGTGCTCATCGACCTGACGGAACGAACCGCCGGCAAAGGCAAATAGCGTCTGCCCAAGACGCGCCCCCGTGGCGGCGCCAGCGCGCGCCGTCAAAGCGTCCCGATACGCACTCAAGCGCGCGTTGAACTGCCGCTCGGCGATCTCCTGCATCTCGGGCGCAACTTGAGGATCGTGCGCCGTGGCGTCCGCGAGCGCGCGCGCGACCACCGAGCCGGTGCGATCGTCGAGGGCGTCACGCTCTGCGGTGATCAATCCGAGCGCGCGACGCGCATAACGAAGCTCCCATCGCGAGTGGTCGGTGTCGCCATGGGTCGCCGCACCGGCGAGCCAGCGCACATCGTCATCGGACGGCTCGCCAAGTAGTCGCTCGACGAAGCGCTGCGCCTTGCGTTGGAACTCGCGCTCACTGCGCCAGCGCGCGAATAACGTCATATGGAGTTGCGCGTACGACTCAGCTGCCGAGGACGGGTAGCGCGTGTCGGCCGGCCGTGGCGGGAGCGAGCGAGCGATCGGGCAGACCGACGAGGCTTCGTACCGTGCTCTCCTCATGGAGCAGATCCGACAGGCGAATTCCCTCGAGCACGTCGTCGATCTTCTGCTGCAAAAGCTGCCAGACAGGTCTGATGCTGCACGTATGCGACGCGGAGCAACGCTCCTCGCCGACTGGATGCGAGACACAGTGCAGATCGAACGTCATGTTCTCCGACGCAGCGATCACCGCCCGAATGGAGATGGTGTCCGCTCCCCGGGCCAGCTCGTAGCCACCGCGGGCGCCGCGCGTGCTGCGCACGATCTCGGCCCGCCTCAGGCGTAGCAGGATCTGCTCGACGTAATCCACGGGCAGGCGCTCGCGGGCGGCGATGTCACGGCCGGTCACCGGGCCCTCGGCGGCGCGGCGCGCCAGGTGGAGGGCGCAAATGACGCCATACTCGGCCAGAGTGGTGATGCGCACGATTGGACGTTATGCCTCCACGCACGAACTTACAAGGTGGACGGGCTCAGCCGGCAGCGACGGCGCCATGCGCGCCGCCCGGGACGCCGATCTCGGTCATTTTCCGAAGATCCAATACCTCGTCGATTTGATCATCAGGGAGCACGTGCTCGCGCTTCACCAGGTCCCGGATGAGAATGTTCTCCTTGACCGACTGCTTGCTGAGCTCGGCCGCTTTCGCATATCCGATCTGAGGGGCAAGCGCGGTCGCAAGCGCTGCCGAACGCTCGACCCAGTACTCGCACATCTCGCGATGTGCTTCAATGCCTTTCACGCAGCGATCGGTGAGTACCGTGGCCGCGTTCGTGAGAATTCGCGTAGCCAGGAGCACGTTGAAGGCGATGACGGGCATCATCACGTTGAGCTCCAGCTGCCCGTGCTCAGAGGCGACAGCGACGGTCGTATCCAGGCCGATCACCTGAAAGCAGACCTGGTTGACCATCTCCGGGATCGACGGGTTGACTTTACCCGGCATGATCGAAGATCCCGGCTGAACCGCGGGCAGCTTGATCTCGTCGATCCCCGTCCGTGGACCCATGACCATGAGCCGAAGATCACTTACGATCTTGCTCAAGTCGATCGCCAGCACCTTGAGCGCCGAGCTGAAAGCAGCGACGTCACCCATGCTTTGCATGAGCTGAACGCGGTCACGTCCGACGCGCAGATCGAGTCCCGTTATGCGCTTCAGATGCTTGATCATGAGCTCGGGATACTGCGGCTCGACGGTGACGCCCGTACCAACGGCGCTGCCACCGATACCAAGATCGCGCAGGTAGTCCGCGGCTTCCTTCACGCGACGCATGCCGCGCTCGATGGATCCGGCGTAGGCCGTGAACTCCTGGCCAAGGCGGATTGGCATCGCGTCCTGAAGGTGTGTGCGACCGGCCTTGACGATGTCGTCGAACTCGCGTCCCTTCGCGGCGAGCGCGCTGCGCAGTGATTCGAAAGCGGCGAGAAACCCATCGAGTTGCGAGAGACACGCCAGACGAATGTTCGTCGGAATGGTGTCGTTCGTGCTCTGGGCCATGTTCACGTGATCGTTCGGATGCACGGGCTTGTACTCACCGCGCTTGCCGCCGAGCAGCTCGTTCGCCCGATTTGCGAGCACCTCGTTGACGTTCATGTTGTGCGACGTTCCGGCGCCCGCCTGATACGGATCGACGACAAACTGATCCATGTGCTTTCCACCGAGCACTTCGTCGGCGGCGGCGATAATCGCATCCGCGAGGCGCGCGTCGAGACGACCGGTTTCCTTGTGCGTCAGCGCCGCCGCCTTCTTCAGCCAGACCTGCGCGATGACGAAAGGCGCGAGAGGCTTGAGACCGCTGATTGGGAAGTTCTGAACCGCGCGAAGCGTCTGAACACCATAGAGTGCGTCGGCCGGAACCTCGAGTGTGCCGAGAGGATCCTTCTCAGTGCGGGTTGCAGCGGTCATGAGAGTCGAAGGAAAAGAGGGCGGTGCGTCGTCACTTCGTCGGCGGAATATCGAGAGCAACCGCGAAGCGATTGAAGTAGTTGAACAAGCTGATCACGGCGACGATCTCGACAATCTCGCTGGTGCTCCAGTGCCGTTCGAGATCCGCGTAGAGCGCTGCCGGAATCTCGCCGTGATCGCTCGTCATCGTCTCCGCGGCCCGGAGCGCGGCGGCCCACGACTCCTCGAAGCCGGTGAGATCGGCACGAGCGAGCGCCGCGATCTGCTCCGGCGTCGCACCCAGCCGCCTTGCCAAGGCGGTGTGTGAAGCCAGTCAATACTCGCAATTGTTGATCTGCGAGACGCGGACCGACAAGAGCTCCTTTAGCAACTTCGATACGTCGCCGGCTTCCATGACGGCGCGCATGTGGTCAGCGAGCGTACGAGTGATGTCAGGCCGGTGCGCGGCGATGCGAAAAAGGTTCGGAACCTTGCCGCGCTCTGAGATGAATCGCTGAAAGGGCTCGCGGAGCGACGGTTCAGCCCTGATCGCGTCGTCGGCGTTCACGCGCGCAATCCGCGGCTCGCGGTCAGGGGACTTGGGCGATTGCTCTGTCATTGACGCGGTGTCATGGCGCGCACGGCGAGTGCGAGCGCGATAATGGCCGCGACCATCGCCAGGCCGAGCCAGCCGACGCTGATCGCGTGCAGCCTTCCGAAGGCGACGCGTCGTGGATCGTCAGCCGCGAGTGCATCGAGCGGGCCGCCGACGGCGGCGCGAAGTCGATCGATCCGAGTGCCGACAACGAGCTGCGCGAGCGCACAGGCGAGCGCCGAGACGGCGCCGGCGGCACTGCGGCCCCACGCTCCGGTTCGGCCAATGAGCTCGAGCACGACGATGAGTGAGCCGATCACGACGCCGGCGTAGAAGATCACCGGGAGCACGCGTCCGACGAGGGCACCGGCGAGCGTCCGCGTGGGAAGCACGGAGAAGGCCGCCGGCGCCACGACGACCGTGAAGAGAAGCGCGGCGCCGATCCAGACCGCGAGCAAGAGCGTCTCGGTGAGCGGCACGCCGGCGCGCACGCTCATCGCCTGACGACCCGCGCGACGCCCGTGAGGAACGGGTTCGTCGCGCGCTCCTGGCCGATCGACGTCGTCGGCCCGTGCCCGGGATAGACCACAGTGTCTTCGGGAAGGCCCGCGACGCGATCGAGGGATTCCGTCATACGCTCGGGATCGGAGAGCGGAAGATCGGTGCGGCCAATCGAGCCGGCAAAGAGCAGATCGCCGCCGAGCATGCATCCGTACCTAACGAATGCGACGTGCCCCGGCGCATGGCCGGGAACATGGAGGACGTCGAAGTCGAGCGACCCGATGGACACGACGTCACCCTCGGCAAGTGCACGGTCTGGGGCCGGCGGCTGCTCGAACGGAAGACCATAAACCGCAGCCTGCACCGCGCCGCGGTCGTACAGCGGCTGGTCCGCCGGATGGAGATAGACCGGTACGTTCCACACTCGCTTCACGCCGGCGATCGCGCCGATGTGGTCGATGTGTGCGTGCGTGAGCCAGATGGCATCGAGGGTGGCGCCGGACGCGCGCACCATCTCGATGAGTGTCTCCGCTTCGGCACCGGGATCCACGAGCACCGCTCGGCGCGTCGCCGGATCGACGACGAGATAGCTGTTCTCCTGGAATGCGCCGACCGTGCGCCAATCGATCTTCACGCCGAATAGCCTCCCGTACCGACGATCTCGGGCACCTTCTCGCCGTCCGCAAGGCCCTTGAGATACTTCTCGACCGCGATCGCCGCCGTCGTCGCATCGCCAACTGCCGTCGTCACCTGACGCGTGAGTTGGGAGCGCAGGTCACCAGCCGCGAAGAGGCCAGGGATCGACGTCTCCATCTTGTCATTGGTGATGAGATAACCCATCTCATCGTGTCGCACGTGGTCGACGATGATTCCCGTGTTCGGCCGGAAACCGACGAAGACAAAGATCCCGGTCGCGGCGAGATCGCGCTCGTCGCCGGTTCGGACGTTGCGAAGCTTGAGGTTGTTCACGAGACCGTTGCCATCCGCCTCGATGCGATCGACGACCGTGTCCCAGATGACCTCGATCTTCGGATTCTCGAAGAGCCGTGCCTGAAGAATCTTCGACGAGCGCAGCGTATCGCGGCGATGGATAAGGTAGACCTTGTCTGCATAACGAGTGAGGAAGTCCGCCTCCTCCGTCGCCGCATCGCCGCCGCCGACGACGGCGATCGTCTGCTTCTTGAAAAAGGCGCCATCGCAGATCGCGCAATACGACACGCCCTTCCCCGCGTGCTCCAACTCGCCCGGGATGCCAAGCTTCACCGGCGTGCCGCCAGCCGTGATGATGACGGCCGGCGATCGATAAACGTCGCCTTCACTCGTCTCGGTGTCGAACTGGCCATCCTCGCGTTTGCGCAGCGACGTGACGTGCACGCCGTTGCGGAACTCGGCGCCGAACTTCTTCGCGTGGGTCTCGAACTTCTCGGCGAGCTCGTAGCCGAGGACGCGCTCGAAACCAGGATAGTCCTCTACGAGCTCCGTGTTCAGCAGCTCCCCGCCCGGCGTGCCGCGCTCCAGCACGACCGCTTTCAGCATCGATCGGCCGGCATACAGCGCCGCGCACATCCCCGCGGGGCCAGCCCCGATGATCACCACATCATAGGTGTATGTCGTTCCCATGGACCTAATCTCATCAATGCCGCGAGCCGGCGAAACGGTCTTGCGCGGGTGGGCCGATGACCAGTCGCTCGAAAGCGCCGTGGCAATGCGACATCGTGCCGACAAGCACCTCCGCCGCACTATGCTCCGCGGCGGCACGAACCAGGTCGTCGCCCGCAATCACCTCACGCGTGTCGAACATGCCGACGCCGTACGCTCGATGCGTACAATGGAATATCGCCGGCCCGGCAAGCGGGCGGCCCGCACGACGCTCAGTGCTCACGTATTCCATTGCGGTTTCCGGCAGACTCCAGGTCCGTACATCGCGCGTGTGTGGGCAGATGCGCGGCTCGATGCAGTTGATGGGGCACGTCCATTCCGCGAAGCTCACATAATGCGGGCCGTCCCCTGTTGAACGCTGCCAGGGCGTTCGCGGTTCCGACGCGAGAGCCCGCGACGAGACCTCGCGTTCCGGCCAACGCTCGCGCGCACGATCCCGAAGCCACTCGAACATGAGGTGCGGCATGAGCGGCGACGGAACGATGGCATCGTCTCGCGTGGCCACGCGATCGCATGAGGCCTCGTTCAGATAGCGCGGGAAGAATTGTCGCCAGTCTTCATTCACGACTTCGATTCCGTGGTCCGCGAGAGACGCGTCCTGCGACACCGCACACGCGGCGTCGCGGTCTACCACCAGCAGGCGTTGCCACGCAACCGCGCCGGCGTGCGCGGCACGCCGCAACTGGCGCACGTAGTAGCTCCCGTAACACCCACCGCCCACGACCACGATCGTGCCGAAGCGCAGCGCGTCCTTGCGGGAGGCGGTCGTTTGCGATTCACCGGCGAACATGACGTCCGCCATCAACGATGATGATCTCACCGGTGACATAATCAGCCCGCAGGAGGTACAGCATCGCGCCGACGACGTCGTCGGGAGAGCCGAGCCGCTGCAGCGGCGTCGACTCACGCAGCTTCGCCGCGTCGTCCTCGTTCCATTGATCGGGCAGCAGCACCGCTCCCGGCGCGATGCCGTTCACCCGCACGTTTGGAGCGAGCGTCCGCGCCAGCGCGCGCGTCATGTACACGACACCCGCCTTGGAGATGCCATGCGGAATGTACGCAGGCCACGTCTCGAAGGCGGCCAGATCGGCGATGTTGACGATCGCGCCGTGCACACGCGCGAGGTGTGGTGCCGCGGCCTGTGAGAGAAGAAACGGCGCGCGCAGATTCAACGCCATCATCGCGTCCCATTGGTCGGCAGTGACCTCGCCTAACGGCGTCCGCTCCATGACCGCAGACGAGTTGACAAGCACGTCAATGCCCTTGTGCTTGCGCACGACGTCGTCGATCAGCCTCGCCGCGGTGTCCCCCGTGAGATCAGCGGAAAGGATGGATGCCTTACCGCCCGCGTTCTCGATCAGCCGTGCAGTGTCGCGTGCCCCGGCGTCGCTTGCATGGTAATGGACAGCGACCGTCATTCCTTCGGCACCGAGCGCTACAGCGAGCGCGCGGCCGACGCGCTTCCCCGCTCCGGTGACCAAAGCGACGCGACCGCGGAGATCCATGGTGACGGCTCCCGCTCGCACGCGCGAGCGCGAATTACTCGTTAGGCGACGAAGGCGCGATGATCGCCGCCACCCGCCGCGCGTTGGCTGACGAACGCGTCCTGTCGCTCGAGCCAGGCGAATGGAACGCGCATCCCGCCGAGGGCGCGTCCGCCGTCGGGCACGCCATGCCAGTCGGAGCCGCCGCTCGGCACGAGACGGAAGTGATCGACGAGCGCCTGCAGCCGAACGACGTCTTCCTTCGAATGACTCGGATGCCGAACCTCGACGCCGTCGAGACCTTGTGCGACGAGCGCTTCGATGCGGGCTCGAGTGCCGGAGGCGCCAGGATGCGCGAGGACCGCTACCCCACCCGCGTCGTGAATCATCGCGATCGCGTCATCCATGGGAAGCCGATCCTTCGGCACGTAGGCCGACCGACCATTGCCAAGATAGCGGTCGAACGCATCCCGGAGATCCGTCGCCCAGCCGTCGTTGACGAGCGCGCGCGCGATGTGCGGTCGACCGACCGCGCCGCCGCCAGCCTGCGCCAGCACATCCTCGATGCTCACCTTCACACCGAGCTCGTTCAATCGCGTGACGATGCGCTCGGCGCGTGTGAGGCGCATGGTGCGCAGCTCACCCAGTCGCGCGTCGAGGCGGTGAACGTCGGCGAGATGAAGACCGAGCAGATGCGTCTCGGCATCCCCCTCGACCGCGCTGAGCTCGACGCCGGGCACGACGCGCAGGCCTAACGATCGACCCTCGACCTCGGCGTCGGCGAGACCGGCGACGGTATCGTGGTCCGTGAGCGCGATCGCGGCGAGACCGAGCGCATGCGCCGCGCGCACGACCTCGCGCGCGGGACGCGAGCCGTCGGACGCGGTCGAGTGTGTGTGCAGATCGACGAAAGGGGTCTCCGACGGCGTCATCGCGTCAGCGCGCGTAGTCTGCCTCGGGCGACGTCGCGCTGGGCTGCGAGTAGCCGTGCAGCCGCAGCAGCTCAGCATCGGAGAGCTCGGCGAACGACTGCTCACGCGATCGCGACCCTTGCGGTGAGTAGCGGGTCACGCGAACGCGCCGGTCAGCGCCGTCGCCACTGATGAACATGAGCGAAAACTCATCGCGGTCGTTCTGGGTCACCCGGCCAGAGGGCAAGACGCGCCAGAGACGGCCGTCGACGGTGATCGTGCGCGTGGGCATCTCAGGACAACTCCACTTCACGGTAAATGCGGCCGGGATCGAGGGCGGGATCGGGTGCCGTCGCGTGCGCGCGTGCCAAGGTCTCCGCGTCCGGTGCTTCAACGAACTCGAGGAATGCGCCGGGAAGGCTCGCTTCCTCGAAGACCCAGAAGTGGCACTTCGCGCGGCTGTAATGCTGCTGCTTCCGCTTCATCCGCTCGAAGAACCGTTCGCGCTCGCCCGGCGTGACGAGCGTCCGTTGCACGCTGAGAGCTCTCGCCATCGTCGCTCAGACCACTCCGGCCTCGGGGAAGCTCTCGAGTCCTTGCTTGACGAACGCGAGGAACTTGTCCGCGTCGGCGCCGTCGACGATGCGGTGATCGAAGGAGAGCGAAAAATACGCGCAGGTTCGGATCGCGATGGTATCCTCGCCGTCGGGACCTGTGATCACCTTCGGCCGCTTCTCGATTGCGCCGAGACCGAGAATCGCAGAGGTATTCAGCGGGATGATTGGCGTTCCCATCAGCGACCCGAACACGCCGGGATTCGTGATGGAGAAAGTCGCTCCCTGCACTTCCTGCGGCTGGAGGCGCTTCGATCGCGCGCGCTGCGCGAGATCATTGAGCTGCCTCGTGAGCCCAGTGATCGAGAGGTCGTCCGCGTTCTTGATGACGGGAACGATGAGGCCCCAGTCGAGCGCGACGGCGATGCCGATGTTGTACTGTTTGCGATAGATGATGTTGGTGCCCGACACGGCGGCATTGAGCACCGGATGCTGCTTCAATCCGTCGACGACGACTTTGATGATGAACGGCAGGTACGTGAGCTTCTGGCCGCTCTTTGCTTCGAACTCGGCCCGTGCCTTCGCGCGGATGCGCGCGATACGTGTGAGATCGATCTCGAAGAACGACGTGACGTGGGCAGCCGTTCGGCGCGCGGCGACCATGTGATCGCTCGTCAGGCGCCGGATCTGTGTCATCGGCTCGACGAGGTCGCCCTGCCAGGGCTCGGCCGGCGGCCCATGCTGCTCGGCGCCGGCCGGAGCGTGCATCGAGGGACGCGCTGCCACGACCGGCGTCGTCGATGCGCCGGACTCGATGAACTGAAGGATGTCGCGCTTGGTCACGCGGCCGGCAACGCCAGTGCCCTGCATGGCGCTGAGCTCGATGCCGTGCTCGGCGGCGATCTTACGGACGAGGGGCGAGGACTTGGTGCGGAGCCGTTCGTTCAGTGAGTTGGCGCCGTTAGGCGGCGGCGTCGGGATGCGGGGTGCGGCGGATTGGTTGGAGGCAGGGGCGCCGGCCGGCGTATTTTGAACAGCGGGGGGGCCCCCCGCCGCGCGCGACGACGCAGCGCCCGCGGTAGCTGCCGCTGGCGCCGCTGCTCGCTCGGGAGCGCTCGGCGCGGAACCGGCACCGCCAATGGCCGCGCCTTTCTCGGTCTCGAGACGCGCCACCACCGTCTGCACCGGCACCGTCTGGCCCTCGGTGACCAGTATCTCTGCGAGCACGCCATTCGACGGCGCAGGAATCTCCGCGTCCACCTTGTCGGTGGAGATCTCGAAGATCGGCTCGTCGCGCTTCACCTCGTCGCCGACCTTCTTCAGCCAGCGCGACAGCGTGCCTTCCGCAATCGATTCCCCCATCTGGGGCATCACTACGTCTACGCGAGCCACCGCATCTCACCCCGTTTCAGTGTTGCCGGACGCACTCTCACTCCGTACGCCATGCCTCATCCGCCAAATGGCCACGCTCGGAAGTACCACGAGACCCGTGAGCGCACCCCACATAGCGAAGACGAACCATCCGCATGGCGCACCGGTTTCCGCGTCCGGGGCGCACCCACGAATCGCACCGACGATCTTCGCCACCAGCACCGCAATCATCCCGCCCCCGGCCAGACCGATCACGGCCATCAAACATCCCACACCAACATAAGCCGAACGACGCGACTCTGTATCGCTAGCCGCCATCTCAGTATGCCGCCAGCGTCCGCGCCGCGGTCACGATATCGCTGGTCTGCGGCAGAACGAAGTCCTCCAGCGGCGGTGCATACGGCAGTGGCACATCGTGCGCCGTCACGCGGAGTACCGGTGCATCGAGCCACTCGAAGCAGCTCTCGTTGATTCGAGCCGTGAGCTCACCCGCGATACCGCCAGTACGCGTGTCCTCATGAACGATGAGCACCCGGTTCGTCTTCTTCGTCGTGGCCGTGATCGCGTCATCGTCCAGCGGACTCAGAGATCGAAGGTCGAGGACCTCCACCGACAGCCCGTCCTCGCGCTCGAGTTGCTCGGCCGCCTCGAGCGCCTTCCAGACGGTCGCCGCGTACGTAATGATCGACAGATCGCGCCCTTCCCGCGCGATCCGCGCCTTCCCAATCGGCGTGACATGGTCACCGGACGGCATCGTTCCCTTGATCCGACGATACAGATACTTGTGCTCGAAGAAGAGCACACAATCGTCATCTCGAATCGCTGCCTTGAGGAGCCCTTTCGCGTCCTCCGCGGTCGACGGGTAGACGACCTTCAGGCCGGGGGTGTGGATGAAGCCCGCTTCCGGATTCTGCGAGTGGAAGGGCCCCCCGCGCACGTACCCGCCACTCGGCCCGCGGACGACCATCGGACACGGGAGCATGGCCCGATACCGCGCCGTCGCGACGTAATTCGTGAGCATGTCGTAGGCGTTGGCGATGAAGTCGATGAACTGCATCTCCACCACCGGACGCATGCCCATGTGCGCCGCGCCTGCGGCTGCGCCAACGATTCCGACCTCGGAGATCGGGGTGTCGATCACCCGCTGCTCGCCGAATCGGTCGAGCAACCCTTCTGTCGCCTTGAATGCGCCGCCATACGCGCCGATGTCTTCGCCGAGGCAGAAGACGTTGGCGTCGCGCTCCATTTCTTCGATGAGCGCCTCACGAATCGCCTCGAGGTATGTGACTTCGGCCATCAGTCGTTCTCGCGTCCGACCTGTCCGGCCTTCGTCGAGCCGTTCGAGGACGAGAAGGTGCCCCACCCTTCCGCGCGCTCGTTCGTCTCCACGGCTGCACGCTTGCCGCGTCGGAACCAGAGCGGCTGTTCCGCGGGCGGCTCCGCATAGACACCGGCGAGCGCGTCGAGCGGCTCCGGCGCGGGCGACTGCTCGGCGACCTCGGTCGCGTCGTCGACCTCACGGCGCACACGGGCGTCGATCTCGCCGAGGTCCGCCTCGCCGAAGGCAAACTCCGACCGCAGTCGCGCGACGTAGCGATCGACCGGATCGTTCTCGCGCGCCCATTTGTCGATCTCGCCGGAGGGCACGTACGATTGATTGTCGTGCTCCGCATGGCCTTTGCGCCGATACGTCATGAGCTCGACCATCGAGACGCCTTCGCCCGCGCGGGCGCGATCGACCGCACGTTTAGTGACTTCATACGTTGCAACGACGTCGTTCCCGTCTGCCTGCTCTCCGGGAATGCCATAGCCGATCGCTTTGTCGACGAACTGCTTCGCGAGCGTCTGCTTGTGCGTCGGGGTCGAGTACGCGTAGCCGTTGTTCTCGATCACGACGACGAGCGGACACCGCTGCACCGCGGCAAAGTTGATCCCTTCATGGAACGCGCCCGTCGACGTGGCGCCATCACCAACGTACACGAGTCCAACACGTGCCTCGCCGCGCATCTTGAAGCTGAGCGTCACACCGGCCATCACCGGCACCATGTCGCCCAGTGGCGAGATCTGGCCGATGAATCCCCGCTCCGTGTCGCCGAAATGGATGTTGAGCTCACGACCACGCGTCGGCGAATCGCCTTTTGCCATGTACTGGCGAAGGATCTCCAGCGGCGTCGCGCCCTTCACGAGCATCGAGCCGAGATTTCGGATGAGCGGCGACAGCACGTCCTCGCGGCGCAGCGCGAACGCGCTGCCCACGGCGTCCGCCTCCTGGCCTAACGAGCGAAAGAGGCCACCGACGACTTTGGTTTGCCGGTAGAGGGCGACGAGTCGCTCCTCGAGGGTGCGCGTGAGACGCATCCAGTAATACAGCTCGAGGAGCTGCGCGCGCGTGAGGCCAGCGGGAAGAGCCTCATCGCGGGGCGTCGCTTTCGCGCCGCCCCGCTTCGCCGTTCCTGTGACTCGCGTGGCCATCAATAATTCGCTTCGAGCGCGTGGTCCGGATCTTCGGTGCGATGGATCGTCACAAAAAACTTCTTCACGTTGCGATCCATCCGGCTCTCCCCCATCTGGTCGGTCTCGACCTGGACGAAAGTGTAGTGGCCACCCTCGGCGCGGACGCGAACGCGGGCGATGCCCAGGGCACCGGAGAAGGTCCGGGCGCGTGGCTCGGACTCGATCTGCGCCAGACCGAGGTTCGGGAAAAAATTATCGGCGGCGGCGAGCACCTCCGCCGGCGGTCGATGACTGCGATAGAAGTGCCGCATCGTCTATTCGTTAGGCAGGACGGCGACTCACGGCGACGCGGACTGTCGCTCGTTCAGCACGTCTTGCATCCATTCGATCTTCTCGAGAGGGTGGAGCGAGTCGCGGCGGAAGCGCATCCCGACTGCCCACAGGCCGGCGGTCACGTAGTGCAGCCGCCCGTAGTATGTCCCGACTTCCGGCCCGTACGTGAAGCCGTCCCACGTACGCGCGCCCTCGCGATTGTTCGAGTAGACCTGCCCTTCTCCGTTCTGAATTGGCTCGCGGGTATCACGATCGCGAATGAAGACCTTGTACGTGATGTCTTCCCGGGCGTGTGGCGGCGCCTCCGACGGCACGATGGTGAACGAGTACGTCTTCGTGATGTAGTGCATCTCCCGCTGCCGCGCTTCCGACCGGCCGCAGCTCGCCGCGATGACGCTCCCCACGACGATCGCCGCTGTCGCTCCAACCACGCGCAACCATGCCCGCGTCCGACGAGTGGCTACCATGGCGCTCCCTCCTACGACTGATAGTACTCCAGCCCGAGATGCGTGATCTGTTCCTCGCCCATGAGATGGCGCAAGGTGTTCTTCAGCTTCGTCTGCTGAATGAAAAGATCGTGTTCAGGCTGCAAAGCGGGAGCGGCCATCGGGCTTTTGTAATAGAAGCTTAACCATTCCTGAATCCCTTTCAGCCCGGCGCGCTGGGCGAAGTCGGAGAAGAGCGCCAGATCGAGCACAATCGGCGCGGCGAGAATGGAGTCGCGGCAGAGGAAGTTCACCTTGATCTGCATCGGGTAGCCCATCCACCCGAAGATGTCGATGTTGTCCCAGCCTTCCTTGTTGTCGCCGCGCGGCGGGTAGTAGTTGATGCGAACGACGTGCGAAAAGTCCTTATACAAATCCGGATAAATCTCCGGCTGCAACACGGTGTGCAGGACGCTCAACTTCGACTCCTCCTTCGTCTTGAAGGACGCAGGGTCGTCGAGCACCTCGCCGTCGCGATTACCGAGAATGTTCGTCGAATACCAACCGGCGAGTCCGAGCATGCGCGCCTTGAGACCCGGCGCGATCACCGTCTTCATCCACGTCTGACCCGTCTTGAAATCCTTCCCCGAGATCGGCACGCCGCGGTCGTTGGCCAGCTGCATGAGCGCCGGCGTATCCACCGCGAGATTCGGCGCCCCATTGCAATACGGCACGCCCTCCATGATGCAGGCCCACGCGTAGAGCATCGACGGCGCGATCCCGTCGTCGTTGCGCTCCATCGCCTTCTCGAACTGCTCGATCGTCGCGTGCTGTGGACCGGGCTTGATGTACGTCTCCGTCGACGCGCACCAAACGGCGACGACGCGATCGAGCCGATTCTTCGACTTGAAATCGCGAATGTCCTGCCGTAGCTGCTCCGCGAGATCGCGCTTCGTCTTGCCCTTCTTCACGTTCTCGCCGTGAATGCGCGTGACATAGCGATTGTCGAACACGGCCGGCATCGGCTTGATCTCGCGAAGAAAATCCGAGAGTGGCTCGATGTCCTTCTGCTCGAGCACTCCGGCCTTGCACGCGGCCGTGAGCGCATCGTCGGCGATCGGGTCCCACGCGCCAAACACCAGGTCGTCCAGCTCGGCGAGCGGAACGAAATCCTTGATCAACGGCGAGCGGTTCTCAGTTCGCTTGCCGAGGCGGATCGTCGCCATCTGCGTCAGCGATCCGATTGGCTTCGAGAGTCCGCGACGAATGCTCTCGACGCCGGCCATGAACGTCGTGGCGACGGCGCCAAGACCCGGCGTCAGGATGCCAAGCTTGCCGGTGGCGGGACGTACAGTGGAGCGAGCGCCCGATTCGGCGCTCTTCGAGCTCTTGGACGACACGTACTCAATCTCCTTTCAGCAGAGTGCTGGTGACGCCGCGCCGCCGCCGCAACCAACGCGGACGTTCTCCTTCGGCGAATCGCAGCGCTTCGGCTTCTGCTCGAGGTGCGGTCTGGTGATAGACGAACGCGACGCGCTGGACCACGGTGATCCACGCCGTCACGGTCAGGAAAACGATGATGAGCGCGAGCACCCATCCGTTCAGTGCCAGCCCGAAAAAGGCCTGTGGCACCGAGAGCAGCACCACGCGCTCCGGGCGCTGCAGTATGCCCACCTTCGCATCGAGGCCAAGCGCTTCCGCGCGAGCGCGCGTGTACGAGGTGAGGAAGGAGCCGATGATTCCCGCGAGGCAGACGACCACCATCGGTACACTCCGATGCACCGGACTCAGAGCATAGAACACTCCAAGCCCGCCGAGCACCGCGCCGTCTGCCAGACGGTCAAGCGTGGAATCGAGAAAGGCGCCGAAGGTCGAGCTGCGGTTCGACCGTCGCGCTACCGTGCCGTCGAGCACGTCGAAAAGCGCCGTCAGCCCGAGAAAGAAGCCGCCGACCGAGATGTGGCCGGTGCCATAGATGACACCGCCTGCCACCGAGCAGGCGGTGCCGATTGCGGTAATGGTGTTCGGATGAACTCGACGCCGGACCAACCAGTTGGCGACTGGGTCGATGACGCGCAGATAGCCGTTTTTCAGCCAGTCCGGGAGAATCTTCATTCGGTTCCGTCACGCAGCATAGCGAGCGGCCAGCAGGCGACACGGCAATCGGCGTCGCGGTTGAACCCAGCCGGGTAGAGCTCGACGCAATTGGCGGAAGGCGAAGCCCGGCATCTGGATGCGAGAACCGAAGCGAGTGCGTTTAGACTCGCTTCGGTTCGTAAAGGTATCCCTTCCACAAACTTGTAGCAACCGGCGCCCGGTACGTGGAATGACGTACGCTCAGGGCACTCTCCACGTGTATGTCGACGTCAGCGCCACAGGATTCTGGGTGTCGAACTGGCTCTTGCCGTCGACGGTGACCGCGCGCAGCAACACCTGCGAGCCAAGAGCGATGCCGCGCACGGGCAGATTCTCCGTGGTGTTCGCTCCGACCTGCCTCACGAATGTCTCGGTTCCACCCTGAACGACGTAGACGTTCACGGCCTGGTTGAGATTGTTCGTGAAATGAATCGTCGCCTCCGCCGCCGTCGGAGCGGTGCGCACCGAGGCCTGTCGTGGACCGCACCCAGTACTCATTGCCGTGACCATCACGACACAAAGCGCGGCGCAGAATCTCTTCATGATCATTCCTCCCAAAGGCGCGAGGCCAACCCATCGAGTGTAGTGAAGGACGCGCGTGCAAAAGCAGTACGCCGCGGTCTGACGACAAGCTAATGCGAGACCAACCCGCCCCGCCAATTTCCTGTACCGAGTTCCCGCCACTCTGCCTATTATCCGTACGACGCGTCCGGCGCCCGCGACCACCGATCCTTCCGCGCCCCGCCCGAACCAGTGAGAAGATGATCACAGCTGGTTTTCCCGGTCGTCCGTTGCAGTATGTCGTCGTCAACATCCTCCTCGCCGCTGCGGTGTGCGGTTGCGCGAGCACTCCGTCGGTGGCCCAGAGCCCCAAGCATGCGAGCGCATCCGCGTCCACGGTAAGCTCGGCAATCCAAGACTCGCTCCGCTCGATACTCGCGCGGGCGGAAGCCGATAGCGCCTTTCCCGGGGCATACGCAGTGGTCGGCACCCGAGACGGGATCCTGGCCGAGGACAGCGTCGGGCATCTGGATTGGTCACCGAGCCCTGTACCTGACGAGCACTCGCTCTGGGATCTCGCCTCGCTCACCAAGGTTGTCGGGATGACGACGGCGGTGATGCAGCTGTACGAGCAGGGCCGAATCGATCTCGATGCGCCGCTTCAGCGATACATCCCCGAGTGGCGAGGTCCGCACAAGGAGCTGGTCACGATCCGCCATCTCATCACCCACACGTCCGGTCTTCCCGCGGACAAACCGTACGATCACGTCACGCACGACGCCGACAGCATCGCCAAGCTGCTCTTCGCAACTCCGCTCGACACGCTGCCGGGAGTGCGAATGGTGTACAGCGACATCGGCGCGTACATGCTCGGTCGGCTCGTCGAGCGCGTGTCGGGCGAGCCGCTCGATCAGTATGTACTGAACCATGTCTTTCTGCCGCTGCGCATGACCGAGACCATGTACCGGCCGCCGGCGTCGCTCAAGCCGCGCATCGCGCCCACCGAGATCGACTCGACACGCGGCGGGAAGGTGTGGGGCAAGGTCCACGACGAACGAGCCTACTACCTCGGCGGTGTGTCGGCGCACGCGGGCATCTTCAGCTCGGCGCACGACCTCGCGCGCTTCGCGCGCATGTACCTGAACGGGGGCACGCTCGACGGCGCGCAGATCGTGCGCGCGCAAACGATCGAGCTGTTCACGACGCGCCAGCTGCAGGATCGCGCGCTTGGGTGGCAGAAGCCGGATGGCAGGAACTCGGCGGGACACCTCATGTCGGAGCGCGCGTTCGGCCATACCGGCTTCACCGGGACGTCGATCTGGATTGACCCGGCGCGCGATGTGTTCGTCATTCTTCTCAGCAACCGCGTCAATCCAACGCGCGCGAACACGAAGATCGGACGCGTGCGGGTCGCCCTGGCCGATGCGGTGATGTCGACGATAGCTCGCACCTCCACTCCCGCGCAGAGCTCTCACCAATGAATCTGACAGCCATCGATTGGGCGATCGTCGCGGCATACTTCCTCCTCTCGGCCGGCATCGGTTTCGCGTTCACGAAACGCGGCGGAGAAAGCCTCAGCGAGTACTTCATCTCGGGGCGTCAGGTCCCATGGTGGCTCGCCGGGGCGTCGATGGTGGCCACGACGTTCGCGGCCGACACGCCGCTCGTCGTCACTGGGCTCGTCTTCTCCCACGGCGTCGCGGGCAACTGGCTGTGGTGGTGCCTGCTGATGAGCGGCATGCTCACCGTGTTCTTCTTCGCGCGGCTCTGGCGACGAGCACACGTGATGACCGACATCGAGTTCGCCGAGATCCGCTATCAAGGCCCGCCGGCGACGTTCCTGCGCGGGTTCCGCGCGATCTACCTTGGCATCTTCGTCAACTCGATCATCCTGGGCTGGGTGACGAAGGCGATGGTGAAGATTCTCGGGATCTCGCTCGGCGTGAATCCCTATGTCGCCGTTGGCATCTGCTTCATCATCACGGTCGCGTACTCGGTGGCAGCCGGAATGTGGGCCGTGCTGTGGACCGATCTCGTGCAGTTCGTGATCAAGATGACCGCGGTGATCGTGTTGGCAGTATTCGCTGTCAACGCGGTCGGTGGAATGACGGCGCTCAAGCGCGGCGTCGCGGCGCATTTCGGGAGCGAGACCTCCGCGCTTTCGGTGCTTCCGGTGTCGATTCAGAACGGCGGCATTCACGCATACGTCTGGATGCCTGCCATCACGATCGCCGTGTTCCTGTTCGTTCAGTGGTGGGCGGCATGGTATCCCGGCGCTGAGCCTGGCGGCGGTGGATATGTGGCACAACGCATCTTCTCCGCGAAGACGGAGCGCGACGGGGTGCTGGCGACGCTGTTCTTCCAGGTAGCACACTATGCGCTGCGGCCATGGCCATGGATCATCACCGCGCTCGCGACGGTGATTCTGTACCCGAATGGCGTGATGGTGAACGGGACTCGCGACCACGAGGCCGCGTATGTCCAGGCTTTCGTCGACCTGCTGCCGACGCCCTGGCGCGGATTCATGATGGCTGGTTTCGCCGCCGCCTACATGTCGACGGTAGCGACGCAGCTCAACTGGGGCGCGTCGTACCTCGTGAACGACTTCTATCGGAGGTTCATTCGCAAGACCGCGACCGAGCATCACTACGTGAGCGTGTCTCGATGGGCGACCGTGGGGCTTTTTCTCGTATCCGTGCTCGTGACGTCTCAGCTCTCGACCGTGGAGCAGGCGTGGAAGTTCCTCATCGGCCTGGGTGCGGGCACAGGGCTTGTCTACATCCTGCGATGGTACTGGTGGCGCATCAACGCGTGGAGCGAGATCAGCGCGATGGTCGCCTCATTCGTGACGTTCAGCTATGTGAGCGGCTCCTTCGCTCTCATCCTGTCCAAGCTTCATATCATCGCGCCAGATCAGGTGGCCTCGTGGACGCCCTCTGTCGTTGTGAACGCGGGTCCGGACGCCGATGCAGTCACGCTGCTGATCACGGTAGCTGTGACCACCGTCGTCTGGGTCATCACGACGTTCGTTACGCAGCCGGAGTCTTCCGCGGTGCTCGAGTCGTTCTACGAAAGGGTTCGCCCTGGGGGCCCGGGTTGGACGGCTGTCTCGACAAGGCTCGGCTACGGCCGCGAGCCGATCCCAGGCGGCGCGTTGGCCTGGACAAACTGGATCGCCGGCATTGTTGCGGTTTATGCATCTCTGTTCGGGGTGGGAAAGATCATCTTTGGCGAGGCGCTGTCGGGATTTGTGATGCTGGTCATCGCGGCTCTGGCCTTCGTCTGGATTGCGAGGTCATTCCGTTCGGAGCTGCCGCCTCCGGCGGTGAGGCAACACGACCCAAAGGCTCGCGAAGCGGTGGCGGCGGATTGATAGGGAGCTTATCTTGCACGTAACCTGCGGCACGGCAACACTTGGCCGCTTTGGAGGAGGGTACGAATGAGCACAATGAATCAGCCCGAGCTGGCGGTGGTGATCACACCAAACGCGTCAGCCGAGGTCATGAAGTTCATGGAACAGGAAGGCGTCGATCCCGCGAAGGGTGGATTACGCGTGAGCGTTCAGCCCGGCGGATGCAGCGGCTTCAAGTACGGTTTGCTCATCGAGGACGAGGCCGCCGAAGACGATCTCGTCATCGACCAGAATGGATGGCGCGTGTTCGTCGATCCCTTCTCGGCGCAGTACCTGAATGGCGTCACGATCGACTATGTCACGTCGATGATGGGCTCAGGCTTCACTTTCAAGAATCCTAACGCGACTGGCGGCTGCGGCTGTGGCAGCTCGTTCTCAGCCTAACTAGACCAAGCAACGATGGCAGAGTCGGTCACCGGTGTCCGTCGGGACGCCGTCACCGAGAAGGAGGCCCGCGATCGCTCGCCGACTCGCGGGCCTTCTCGTGTGCCCCATGTGCCCGCGGGCCTCGAGCGCATTCGCACGCTCGTCGTGGACGATCACGAGCACATCGCCCGGCTCGTCGCGAATCGCATCGCGACGCTCGTGCGCGAGAAAGACGCGGCGGGCGAGACCGCGGTGCTCGGCCTCGCGACCGGATCGACGCCAATCGGCGTCTACCGGGAGCTCATCCGCATGCATCGCGAAGAGGGGCTCAGCTTCCGACACGTCGCGACCTTCAATCTCGACGAGTACTACCCGATGTCGAGAGACAGTATCCACTCCTACTACCGCTTCATGTGGGAGAATCTGTTCTCGCAGATCGACATCAAGCCAGAGAACGTTCACATCCCCGATGGCACCATCGCGCGCGACCGCGTCGAGGAGTACACGCGGCGTTATGAGGACGCGATCCTCGACGCTGGGGGCATCGACTTCCAGATCCTCGGCATCGGCAAGACCGGGCACATCGGCTTCAACGAGCCCGGATCGGGGAGCGACAGCCGGACGCGTCTCGTGATGCTCGACGCGATCACCCGGCGTGACGCCGCCGCTGATTTCTTCGGCGAGGAGTTCGTGCCGCGCGAGGCGATCACGATGGGCGTGGCGACGATTCTCGACGCGCACGAGATCGCGATCCTCGCGACCGGTGAGCACAAGTCGTCGATCGTTAGGCGGGCCGTGGAAGGCGAGATCGACGTCGAGGTTGCGGCCACGTTTCTCCAGCGTCACCCGGACACGACTTTTTATGTCGATCGTGCAGCAGGGGCGGAGCTCACTCGAATCAAGACGCCGTGGCTCATCGACGAGGTGCAGTGGACGCAAGATCTGATGGTCCGGGCCGTCATCTGGCTGTCGCAGCAGACCAACAAGGCGATCCTCAAGCTCACGCAGCGAGATTATGCGGAGCACAAGATGTCGGCGCTCGTCGCCAAATACGGGACGCCCGGCGAGGTGAATGGGAAGGTCTTCAACATTCTCGGCGCGAAGATCCGCGGAAAATCGAAGCTGCCGACCCATCAGCGCATCATCTGCTTCTCGCCGCACCCCGACGACGACGTCATCTCGATGGGCGGCATTCTGCGCAAACTCGTCGAGAACGAGAATGAGATCACCGTCGCCTATCAGACGAGCGGCAACATCGCCGTCTTCGATCACGACGTTCGTCGATACGTAGATTTCCTGGTTCGGACCGCGGGCAATGGCCTGATCGATCCCGCGAAGGTCGACGCGCTCGCTCAGACGGTCTACGCCTTTCTCGATCGGAAGCGTCCCGGTGAAGTGGACATTCCCGAAGTCCAGGACATCAAGCGGATCATCCGCGAAGCCGAGGCGGTGAGCGGGATCGAAACGGTCGGACTGCCACGCAGCGCGGCGCGGTTCCTCAACATGCCCTTCTATCAGACGGGCAAGGTGCGAAAGGAGGAGATCGGGCCGAAGGACGTCGCGATCGTGAGCGCGTTGCTCGAGGAGATTCGACCGCAGCAGATCTTCGTCGCCGGCGACCTGTCCGATCCGCATGGCACGCACCGCATGTGCAAGCAGGCGATCGATCGCGCACTCGCGCAGATGAACGCGGGCCCGGAGATCTGGCTCTACCGAGGTGCCTGGCAGGAGTGGCCGATTCATGAAGCCACGTGGTTGGTGCCGCTGTCGCAAGAGGAGCTGCGGCTCAAGATCCAGGCGATCTTCAAGCACCAGTCGCAGAAGGACTCGGCGCCATTCCCCGGCGGTTACGACGAGCGCGAGTTCTGGCAGCGCGTCGAAGCGCGCAACAAGGGCACTGCCGCGGAGCTCGACAAACTGGGATTGGCCGAGTACTTCGCGATGGAAGCGTATGTCGTCGAGTAAGAGCAGATCCCTCGTCGCTTCGCTCCTCGGGATGACATGTGGGTGTCATCCCGAGCGCAGCGAGGGATCTGCTTTTCGGTAGGCATGCCTCGCGGAATCTCAGCGCTCGACGTCATCGTCATTCTTCTCTACCTCGCCGGCACGACCCTTCTCGGCATGTGGGTCGGCCGGCGGCAGCGCGACGCCAAGGACTACTTCGTCGCCGGGCGGTCGATTCCCTGGTGGGCGGTCATGTTCTCCGTCGTTGCCAGCGAGACGAGCGCGCTCACGTTCATCAGCATCCCGGGGCTCGCGTACGTCGGCAATCTCGGATTTCTCCAGGTCTCCGTCGGGTATCTGCTCGGTCGCATCGTGATCGCGGCGGTGCTCCTGCCGCGCTACTACCAGGGCGAGCTCGTGACGGCGTATGCGTTGCTCGAGCAGCGATTCGGCCTCGCGACGCGTCGCTTCACGTCGATCGTGTTCATGGCGACCCGCGGCCTCGCGGATTCCGTGCGCGTGTTCGCGACCGCGATTCCGATCGCCCTCATTCTCGAGGGCGTCGTACCGCGCCAGTGGGTGATGCCGACGGCCGTTCTCGTTCTCGGCACGCTCACGATCATCTACACGTATCGTGGTGGCATGCGCGCCGTCGTCTGGACGGAGATTCTTCAGGCCACGGTGTACATCGTTGGCGGTATTTCCGCGCTGGTGCTCCTCGGCCATCTCGTGAGCGGCGGCTGGTCGCAGATCGTCGCTGCAGCGGGACCGGCTGGCAAGCTGCAGTTCATAGACTTCTACACCGGCTTCGACAGGCCGCACACGATCTTCGCTGGGCTGATCGGCGGCGCGTTCCTGTCCATGGCGTCGCATGGCGCCGATCAGCTGATCGTGCAGCGGCTGCTCTCGGCGCGAACGCTGCGCGACGCACAGACGGCGGTCATCGGCAGTGGGGTCGCGGTCACGCTCCAGTTCACGCTCTTCCTGATGATCGGCGTCGGGCTGTGGGCGCTGTACGGACCGAACCACGGCTTCGCAAAAGGAGACGACGTCTTCCCGACGTTCATTCTGCAGTTCATGCCGCACGGACTGCTCGGGCTCGTACTTGCCGCCATCCTCGCGGCCACGATGAGCACGCACTCCGGCGCCATCAACTCACTCGCGGCAGCGGCAACGCACGACATCTATCTCCCCCTCACCGGTCATCGCGCCGATATCCCCGTACTCTGCGCGTCGGGAAGATCTTCGCCCTTCTGTGGGGCGTGGTCCTCACTGGCGGCGCCCTGCTCTTCCCGCAGAACCAGCAGACGCCGGTCGTGGTGATCGCGCTCTCCATCGCATCATTCACGTATGGCGGACTGCTCGGCGGATTCTTTCTTGGTATTTTCTGGCGTCGCGCGACGCAACCGGATGCGATCATCGGCATGTCGGTGGGTATTCTCGCGATGGCATTCATCGTCTTTGCCAAGCAGATCGCGGCGGCCGTCCCAGCGTGGCGCGGCGTCTTGCAGCCGTTAGGCACGATCGCCTGGCCCTGGTACGTCCTCATTGGAACCTCGATCACGCTCGTGATTGGCATACTGGCTTCGTTCACCCACGCGGCACCACCCCGCGAGGTTGCCCCGTGACGCTGATCGTCATCGGCATCGACGGCGGCGGCTCGAAGACGCGCGCCATGGTCGCCGACGAACATGGCGGCAAGATTGGCGACGTCGTCGGACCCGGGAGCGCCGTGCGACCCGGGCGCGTCGAGGAGTCGGCGAACGTCATTGCTGAAGTCGTGCGGGACGCACTCGCATCATGCGAGATGACGCATGTGATGCCCCGCGTGCTTTGCGTCGGCGTCGCGGGCGTCGGCCGTGAGACCGAGCGACAGGAGCTCTGGCAGGCCCTCGCCAGCCGCGAGCTCGCCGACGAGATCGTGATTCACTCGGACTTCAGCGTTGCGCTCGACGACGCGTTCGGCGACGGTCCCGGCGTGCTCCTCATCAGTGGTACAGGCTCCATCGCGTTCGGTCGTGGGCCGACGGGTACCACGGCGCGTTGTGGTGGCTGGGGTCCGGTATTCGGTGACGAGGGGAGCGGCGCGTGGATCGGGCGGAAGGCGCTCTCGGTGGTGGCGGCCGCGAATGACGGCCGCGAGCCGGAGACGGCGCTCACCGGAGCGATTCTCACTGCCGCGCAGGTGAACGAGCTTCCAGAGCTGATTGCTTGGGCCGCGCAGGCCCCACCGTCGATGCTCGCGTCGCTCGCCCCAGTGGTGATGAGCGTTGCGGATGGAGGCGACCTCCGCGCAAACTCGATCGTGAGTCTGGCTGTGGAGGAGCTCTCGCTACACATCCGCGCCCTGGCGCGCCAGCTCTTCGTGGATGAGCGTGCCGCGCTTCCGGTGGCGCTCAGTGGTGGAATGCTGCAGAGCGGCTCGACGCTCCGGCGCCGCCTCGAGCACCGGCTCAAGACAGCGGTTCCCGGGGCTCAGGTGAGCACGGAGGAAGTCGTGCCGGTGCGTGGCGCCGTTCGCGGTGCCTTACGATTCGTCGGCGAGAACATTTAGCCGCAGCGATCAGTCCATCGCTGGGCGGTTATCTGCGAATCGGACCGAAGCGTTTGTCTCGTCGCTGTTAAGGCGTTTCTACCGCCGGTGCCTCGAGCCGTCGCCCCGCCATCGCATCGGCAACCGGCGTCGACAGCGCAGGACGATCGAACTCGTCGTCCCAGCGCGCCATAACGACTGTCGCCAGACAGTTGCCGAAGAGATTGATCGACGTGCGTGCCATGTCCATCAGTGCGTCGACGCCGAGGATGACCGCCACCGCTTGTAGCGGGAGGTGGAACTGCGTCAGCGCGCCGGAGAGAATGACCAGCGATGCGCGCGGCACAGCCGCCACGCCTTTACTCGTCAGCATCAACGTCAGCATCATCACGAGCTGCGTCGAGATCGGCATGTCGATGCCAGCCGCCTGCGCAGCGAATACCGAGGCGAGCGCCAGGTACAGGGTACTGCCATCGAGGTTGAACGAGTAGCCCGTTGGCAGCACGAATGCGACGATTCGCCGGGGAACGCCGAGCGCCTCCATTCGCTCCATCGCGAGTGGCAGCGCCGCCTCGGATGATGCCGTCGTGAACGCGATGAGCCACGGCTCGCGCACGGCGCGCAGGAATCGGCCGATCGGGACGCGGGCGATGATCATCACCGGCACGAGGACGAGCAGGACAAAGATCAGCAGCGCGCCGTAGAGCGAGAGCACGAGGATGCCGAGGTTGCGGAGCACGCCGAGGCCGCTCTTCGAGATCGTCACGGCGATCGCGGCGCCGATTCCGATCGGCGCGAACTTCATCACGATCCCCGTGAACTTGAACATCACTTCGGACAGACTTTCACAAGCGCTCAACATGAACGTCTTCGCGCGCTCTTGCCGCACCTGCGACAGGGCAACCGCGAAGATGATCGAGAAGAAGACGATCTGGAGCACCTCGTTCTTCGTCGCCGCCTCGAAGAAGCTCTGCGGCACCGTGTGCTCGAGGACACCGCTCAACGTTGTCTGATTCGCGGCGAGCTGCGTCGCCTCACGGGACGACTCGGCGGCAAGATCGACGCCGCGCCCCGGCTTCACCACGTTCACGATGATCAGGCCGACGGCGAGTGCCAGCGTCGTCACGATCTCGAAGTAAATGATCGATCGGAGCGCCAGCTTGCCGACACGCTTCATGTCGTCGCCATGACCGGCGATGCCGACAACGAGCGTTCCGAACAGCAGCGGCACGATCAGCGACTTGATCATGCGCAGGAACACGTTGGACAGGACGTTCAGATCCGTCGCCGCCCAGTGGTGATGCGCGTCGCGTGCGCTCTCGGGAAAGAGCCAGCCGAGCACGACGCCGATCACCATCGAGATGATGATCCACTGCGTCATGGATACACGACGCAATCCCCGCCGTGGCGCGTCGCCGTTGTTCACGTCAATCGAGGGAGCGTGGGTCATGATATCTCCTCACGCGCTCGGGGCGGAGCGAGAGTCGGGATCTCCAGCACGAACGCCGTGACGGAGTGTCGAGTGGCGGAAGCCATAGCAATAATACAGGACGAGCCCAAGCACCAACCATACGCCGAATCGCACCCACGTCTCGCCCGGGAGACCCCACATCACGAAGAGACAGAGGCCAGCGCCCAGGGGACAGACGACCCACACCCACGGAACGCGGAATGGACGATGACGATCCTTGTCGGTGTAGCGCAGGACGAGCACGCCAACGCACACAAGGACGAAAGCGAAGAGGGTACCGATGTTCGTCAGGTTATACGTCTCATTGGCGTCGCCGATCAATGCCCACGCTGCCACGAACAACCCTGTGAGGATCGTCGTGATATGCGGGACGCGATGCCTGCCGCTCACCTTCGCAGCCCACTTCGGAAGCAGCCCGTCGCGGGCCATCGCGAAAAAGATGCGCGGCTGGCCGTACTGGAAGACCAGCAGCACTGCCGTCATGGAGATGACAGCGCCCAGCGAGAGGAGCCGACTCAGACCCGACAAGCCGGCAATCTGGAGCGCTCGCGCGAGCGGATCAGCGACGGCCAGCTGATCGTAGCGCGCCATCCCCGTGATCACCGCACCGATGATGACGTAGATCGCGGTGCAGATCGCCAGTCCGCCGAGGATACCTAACGGCAAATTTCGCTGCGGATTCTTCGTCTCCTCGGCCGCGGTGGAGATCGCGTCGAAGCCGATGTAGGCGAAGAACACGATCGCCGCGCCGTGATGAATACCGGTCCAACCGTTCGGGGCGAATGGCTGATAGTTCTGCGGATTGATGTGCATCGCGCCGACGATCACGAACAGCGTCAACACAATGAGCTTCACGCCGACCATGATGTTGTTCGCGCGCGCGCTCTCACGGACGCCGAGCAGCAGCAGCCACGTGATGAGCAGCACGATGACCGCGGCGGGAATGTTGATGAGAATCGGAATCGAGCCAATGTGCGGCGCACTCTCGAGCAAGCCGTGCGTAGCCGGGTCAGAGCTCAGCAGGGCTGTTCGATATCCGGTCGTCAGCCATATCGGTATTCCGAACAGCCCGCCCGTGAGAGTCTTGAGATAGTCGCCCCACGAGATCGCGACGGCGACGTTCCCGACGGCGTACTCGAGGATGAGATCCCAGCCGATGATCCATGCGACGATCTCGCCTAACGTCGCGTACGAGTACGCGTACGCGCTTCCGGCCTGTGGAATCATCGACGCGAGCTCGGCGTAGCACAGACCGGCGAGCGCGCACGCGACACCCAACAGCACGAACGAGATGACGAGCGCCGGGCCGGCACCGCTGCGGATGATGTGGCCGGCGGCGTCGGTCTCGCCCGCCGCGGCCGTACCGATCGCACCGAAGATACCAGCGCCAATCACGGCGCCGATCGCGAGCATGATGAGATCACCCGCGCCCAGCGCGCGCTTCAGCGCGTTGGGGTGCTCACCTTCGACCAGCAGCTCACCGATCGGCTTCCGCGAGAAGAGAGAGGGCATGGGGGGAGGACTGTGACCCAGAGTGTCATCCCGAGGAGCGAAGCGACGAGGGATCTGCACTCATTCGATCAAGTGCAGATCCCTCGCTTCGCTCGGGATGACAAGCCAGTCTAACGAGCGGGTACGCGCTCCGGCGTGCCCGCCGGAAGGTCGGCCGGCGCTTCCGACTCGATGCGCATGCCGTAGAACGAGCGGTAGACGAAGTACAACGCGGCCAGGAAGAACAGGGCCGCCAGGACGAGCGTCATTTGCACGCCACGCGAGTTCGCCAGAGAGACCGCAAGTTCGACCGCGAGCAGGCCAAACAGCGTCGTGAACTTGATGATCGGGTTCATCGCGACCGACGAAGTGTCCTTGAACGGATCGCCGACGGTGTCGCCGACGACGGTGGCCGCGTGCAGCTCAGTGCCCTTCGCCTTGAGCTCGACCTCCACGATCTTCTTCGCGTTGTCCCACGCGCCGCCGGCATTGGCCATGAACACGGCCTGGAAAAGGCCGAAGAGCGCGATCGACACCAGATAGCCGATGAAGAAGTAGGGCTCGACGAACGCAAAGGCGAGCGTGGCGAAGAAGACTGTCAGGAAGATGTTGAACATCCCCTTCTGTGCGTACTGCGTACAGATCGCGACCACCTTTTTCGAGTCACTCACCGACGCTTTCGTGGTCCCCTCGAGCCGGATGTTCTTCTTGATGAATTCCACTGCGCGGTAGGCACCCGTCGTCACTGCCTGCATCGAGGCACCCGTGAACCAATAGATCACGGCGCCGCCGGTGATCAAACCGAGCAAGAACGGCGGATGGAGGAGTGACAGGTTGCCGACCAGCTCGGGGCGCAGACCTTCCGTGAGTGCCACGATGATCGAAAAGATCATCGTCGTCGCGCCAACGACGGCAGTACCGATGAGCACTGGCTTCGCTGTCGCCTTGAAGGTGTTCCCCGCCCCGTCGTTCTCCTCGAGGAAGTGCTTGGCACGCTCGAAGTCGACCGCAAAGCCGTGGTCCCGCTGCAACTCGGCGCGCACGTTCGGCACGTCCTCGATGAGCGAGAGCTCGTACACCGACTGCGCGTTGTCGGTCACCGGACCATACGAGTCGACCGCGATCGTGACCGGACCCATTCCCAGGAATCCGAACGCGACGAGGCCGAACGCAAAGACCGCAGGGGCGATCATCAGAGAGCCGAGACCGAGCGTGCTGACGCCGTAGCCGATGGCCATGAGCGCGACCATCACGATGCCGAGCCAGAACGCGCTAAAATTGCCCGCGACCAGGCCGGACAGGATGTTGAGCGAGGGGCCGCCTTCACGAGACGACGTCACCACCTCACGCGTGTGACGGGAATCGACCGACGTGAACACCTTCACGAACTCGGGAATGATCGCGCCGGCGAGCGTTCCACAGGTGATCACGGTCGACAGCTTCCACCAGAGACTGCCGTCGCCGAGGTCCTTGATGAGCACGTACGAGGCGACATAGGTGAGGATGACGGAGATGATCGACGTCAACCAGACGAGAAAAGTCAGCGGCGTCTCGAAGTTCATCCGATCGGCGGCGCCGTAGCGGCCGCGCTGAATTCCTTCATTGATCAAGTACGAAATACCCGACGCGATGACCATCACGATGCGCATCATAAAGATCCAGACGAGGAGGGTCGTCTGAACGCGCTCGTAGCCCGCGCCGGCGGAGCTCGGATTCACCGCAAGGAGGATGAACGTGATGAGCGCCACGCCCGTCACGCCGTACGTCTCGAAGCCGTCCGCGCTCGGTCCGACCGAGTCGCCGGCGTTGTCGCCGGTGCAGTCGGCGATGACGCCGGGATTCCGGGCGTCGTCTTCCTTGATCTTGAAGACGATCTTCATCAAGTCGGAGCCGATGTCCGCGATCTTGGTGAAAATGCCGCCGGCGACGCGCAGCGCCGCCGCGCCTAACGACTCACCGATCGCGAAGCCGATGAAGCAGGGTCCCGCGTAATCCCGCGGAATAAAGAGCAAGATCACGAGCATCAGCACGAGCTCGACGGAAATGAGCAGCATGCCGATGCTCATTCCCGCAGAGAGCGGAATCTGGTAGCACGGATACGGCTTGCCGCGGAGGCTCGCGAATGCCGTCCGCGAATTCGCGAACGTGTTGACGCGAATGCCGAACCAGGCAACACCGTAGCTCCCCGCGATGCCGATGAGGCTGAAGAGGAGGATGATCGCCACTTTCATCGGCGGATAGCCGTGCGTCTCGACGCCTGACGCATCCACGCCCGTCGGCGCGAGGACACCGAAATACACGGCGGCAATGAGCCCGATGAAGACCCAGAGCAGGAGGATGAACTTCCCCTGCGTCTGGAGATAGGTCTTGCACGTCTCGTAGATCAACTCGGAGATGTCCCGCATCGAGACGTGGACCGCCATGTTCTTCAGCCGCGTGTAGATCATCAGGGCGAAGAGCAGACCGAGCGCGCACACGACCAATCCCGACAGCAGTAGCGAGTGTCCGTTCACACCGAGGAAGGACACTTTCGAGAGATCGGGGATGATGAGGCTCGCTTCGCCGCCACCGGCGGACGAGGGCGGCGCCGCGGCCTGCGCAAGGAGCGGCGTGGCGAACGGCGTCGCCAACGCTCCCAGCACGCCCAGGAGCACGAGGGAAAGTCGTCTACGCAGAGTGGTCACCAACGAAGGCATCATTACGCGGTCTCCTGAAGAGCTGACGAGTCGTATGTCGTTTTTTCGGTGGGACTGCCGAGGGCGGATCGCGCCCTCACCTCACGCTCGTGAGGCAGCACTGGGTGGCGAGCTTTCCACCCGGCGCCAGAGGAAATAGATGGGAATTCCGATGAGGACGAGAACGAGGCCCAGAAACGCATCCTGCCGCGTTGACGGCGACATCAGGATCAACAACATGACGAGGGTCGTCAACGCGATGTATATCGCTGGCAGAACCGGATATCCCAACGCACGATACGGGCGCTCGGCATCCGGCCGCTTCGCGCGAAGGATGAAGAGACCGATCGTGGTGAGGGCGTAAAAGACCAGCGCCGCGAATATAACGTAGTTCAGGAGCTGGCCGTAGCTCCCCGTTAGGCAGAGGAGCGCCGTCCAGACCGACTGGACGATCAGGCCCGCCGCGGGCACGCGGCGCTCGTTGAGCGTCCCCACGCGGCGGAAGAACAGGCCGTCCCGAGCCATCGCGTAGTACACCCGCGCGCCTGCCAGAATCAGCCCGTTGTTGCAGCCAAAGGTCGAGATGAGGATGGCCACGGCCATGATCGTTGCGCCGACGGACCCGAAGACTACCTCGAGTGCCGCCGTGGCGACGCGGTCCTGCGTCGCATTGGCGATCCCGCGCGTGACGGCCGTCGCGCCGGTCGGATCGCCGAGCATCGGCAGCACATTGAGGTAGCCGACGTTCGCGAGCACGTAGAGGAGCGTCACGAGCCCCGTACCAAGCACCAGCGCGAGTGGCAGGTTTCGCTTCGGGTTCTGCACCTCGGCCGCCGCAAAGGTCACGTTGTTCCAGGCGTCGCTGGAGAAGAGCGATCCGACCAGCGCCGCTCCGAAGGCGACGACGAATGCACCACTGACGTCGACCGCGCCGAAGAAGTGACCGCTGGCAAAGTTCGCGGAGAGCGCCCCTGCGTTGCGACCGATGGTGACGCCGATGATGATGAGGAGCGCGAGCGCGCCGGTCTTCACGACAGTGAGGCTCGTTTGAACGAGCTTCCCCTCACGGACGCCGCGCAAGTTGATCCACGTCAATACCGCGATGCTGAGGAGCGCGACGAGCCGTTGCGGCGTGAGCCCCAACTGGATCGCATTCGCCGGATCGGTGCACCCGAGCCACGAGGCGCAGAGATCCGCGCTCGGGAACCACGCATAACGAGTCGGCGAGATCGTGGGCCAGAGCACGCCGAGGAATCGGCCGAACGCCACGGCGACGGCGGCGATGGTGCCTGTCTGAATGACCACAAAAAGGGTCCACCCGTAGAGAAACCCCATGAGTGGACCCATCGACTCGCGCAGGAACACATATTGGCCGCCTGCGCGAGGAAACATCGCGGCCAGCTCCCCATAGGCGAGCGCGCCGAGCAACGTGATGACGCCAGTAACTATCCAGGCGAAGAGCAGCCAGAACGGCGAGCCGAGCGTGCGCGACATGCTGGCGGAGACGATGAAAATCCCTGAGCCGATCATCGAGCCCGCGACGAGCATCGTCGCGTCGGTGAGGGTCATCGCTTTGACGAATTCCGGATTGGCCTGCTGCATCGGATTCGTCGCCCCCGGGGAGGACTTCGGGGCGGCCACGCTCGTCATTCAGCTCCTGGTGATTGCACGACACGGCGATCATCAAGCTGCCGACGGGGAGGTCTGCCGGAAGCACGAGAAAAATCGTGTAATTCGACGCGACGCGCTAGGCGCGTCGCGAAAGCGGCTCGCTGGCGCTTGCAGCTTTCAATCCTATCTGGTGTCGCTCGCGCTTCGCGCTCGCTCCCGCTCTCTCACCAGACCGTAGAAGAGCCGTTCCCCTTACGGGAGCTCGATGGTCAGTTGAGCCTTCATGCGCAGTGGGCGACCATCCGGCGTCGAACCGGGGCGGAAACGGAAGCCGCGAAAGACTTCGTTCAGGCGCTTGTTGTAGTCGCCGTCCTTCGTTGGCGTGAAATCAAAGGAGAGAACGCGGCCAGTGGAGTCCACGTCGAATTCGGCGACGATGTGCGAGCGACGTGCCTTATCAGGAACAGGCATCGGCGGGATGAAGAGCTCCATCACCCGCGGTGGGTAATTCGCTTGGTTGCCGCCTCCGGTACCAGGACCGACTCCGGAACCGCGTCCAGTACCCACACCTGTGCCGACCCCTCCGCCGGTGCCGGGACCAGTTCCGTTCGTACCGTCGTGGCCGGTGCCGCCACCCACGCCAGGCGTCGCAGCGACGTCCGGGACCTTAGTAGCAGCTGCGACAGCGACTGGCTGCGGAACGGGTGTCGGCGTCGGCTCGACTTTGACGGGCTCGGGCGGCGGAACCGGAGTGGGCGGAACGATCTGCTCCGGCACCGGCGCTGGCGTTGGTGCTGCCGCCGGCGCGACCTGGATGAATTGAAGATGCTCGTGCGGCGTCTGCACGCCGCCCGTACCACCGTGACCGCCGCCGCCACCGCCGGCAGGCCCGGCACCGCCGGCTCCCTGGGCGATCTCGACGATGGCGTGATGCACGGCAAAGGGCGTGACGAGGAGCATAACGATGAGGCCGTGAAGAAGCAGCGAGAGCACGGCGCTCGCACGACGGTCTTCACGGGCGCGCGGCAGTCCCGTCGCCGGCAACTTGCGGCGCCGTACGAACGACGAGCTCGGTCCAGTCGTCGGTTCCACGGGATAGGGACGTGTCGATGCGCTCATATGAAACGACTATCCGAAAAGCAGGCGATGTGCCCCAGACGCTCCGGAATTATACGGCAGGGGATCCGTAAAGGTTCGTCGATTACGGTTGACGGTTGACGGTGGACGGTGGACGGTGGACGGTACGGCGGAATGCGAAGAGGCCGGCGAAAGTGTCTTCGCCGGCCTCTGCACGTTGCTGCAGCCACAGCTCTTTACTTCTTCGGCGTATCGCCCGGGATGTCCTTCGGGGGAACACCGATGACTTTCACCCCTGCGCCGCGCGCGATGTCCATCGCGTCGATCACGTCGGCGTACTTCACCTTAGGATCGCCCTTGACGAAGATGATCTTCTCAGGACGAGGATCATAGATCGACTTCAGCTCGCGGGCGAGATTGTCCTTCCCCGTGACATCCCGCGTGTTGATCGAGTACTGACCGCCGGGCTTCACTTCGAGCACGATCTGATCCGATTTCGAGTTGTTCGGCGCCACAGTCGGTGTGGGATCCGGAAGCTGAATGTCGATCGACTTCCGCATCGACGGGAGCGCTGCCATGAAGATGATCAGCAGCACCAGAAGCACGTCGATCATTGGCGTCACGTTGATCTCGTTGCTGAGACCAGTGCCGCCGCCACCAGATGACATAGCCATTAGGGCTTTCCTCCCGGCGCCTTGCCTACAGGCTCCGTTGCCTTCGTGTCACCGGCGACCGTCGAGATAGTGCCCGGCTTCTGCTCCGAGATCATCCCCGTGACGCGGACACCGTTCTTTGCCGCGAGATCGAGAGCGTCGAGCACCTTGGAGTAATCGAGTCCCTTGTCTGCCTTCAGATAAAGGATCTTGTCCTCGGTGCGCGCGTCGTAGATCTGCTTGAGCATCGGTCCGACGTCCTGCGTCTTGATCGGCTTCTTGTTCAGATAGTAGTTCCCATCGCGATCGATGCCGAGCACCTGATCCAGGTTGGCATCCTCCGGATGGTCCTTCAGGTTGACCGCCTGCGGCGGCGTTGCAGTGAAGCCCGCGAGCAGCGCCGGCGTGACGACCATGAAGATGATCAACAGCACGAGCATGACGTCGATCATCGGTGTCACGTTAGGCGACGCCTGCACGCCAGTTCCACCACCAGCCGACATTGCCATGGAAAAGCCTCCTCAGGAAACGTCGGTGACTTACTGAGCGATCGGACCACCGGCGCCGCCGGCAGCGTTGAACTCACGGGTGAAGCGGCTGCGGCCGAACTCGCCGGAGACGCCCTTGATGAGATAGTCGATCATCTCCTTCGAGACGTACGTCATCTCAGCCGTGAGGTTGTCGATCTTCGTCGTGAAGTAGTTGTACGCCCACACCGCCGGGATGGCGACCAGAAGACCGAACGCCGTCGTGATAAGGGCTTCAGCGATACCACCACCGATGGCGGCCAGACCGCCCGAACCCGTCGCGGCCATTCCGGTGAAGGCGTTCACGATACCCATCGTCGTTCCGAGCAGTCCGACGAACGGCGCCGTCGCACCGACCGTCGCGAGCACTGCGAGACCGCGCTTCAGGTTCGTGATCTCGAGGAGCATGTTGCGCTCGACCGCGCGCTCCGCCGAGTTGATGTCGGCGACCGTGACCGAGCCGTCCTGGATGAGGGGCTTCACTTCCTGCAGCGCGCCACCGAGCACGAGGGCGACGTGCGACCGCTTGTAGCTCTCAGCGAGACGGATCGCTTCGGTGAGGTTGTCTTCCTCGAGGAACTGCGAGAACTCGGGCGCGAACTTGATCGTTTCCTTCTGTGCCTTTCGAAGATTCCACCACTTCGAGACCATGATGGTCAGCGAGTAGATGGACATGATGGCCATGACGAAGACGATGCCCTTGGCGAAATTGCCCATCTGGTGCCAAAGGTCGATAAGCGAGAGATCCATGGTGTGCTCCGAAAGGTGAGTTACTTGTTGAGACTGAAGACGAAGGGCATCTGAACGAGCTGCTTCACTTTCCGGCCACCGACTTCCGCCGGGTAGAATTTCATGTTGGCGAGCGCGGACTTGACGGAGTTCGTGAAGAGATCATGGCTGGACTTGAGCACCTTGAAGGTGTTCATCTCGGCACGACCGGTCGTATCGACGACGAACTGCGCGAGTACTTCGCCCTCGACGTTCGCCGAGCGGAGCATGTCTGGATAGCGCGGGGCGGAATTGCCCGGCGTCGCCGCGACCTGCTTTTCGACCTGGAACTCGAAGTACGGCTGATCGCTCACGGGCTGCGGCGTTCCGCCGACGACACCCTTCGCGATACCACCAGCGACACCCTTACCGGAGAAATCTTCCTCGTTGGTGACCTTCTTCGAGAGGTCGATATCCGGCAGCACGTCGGGGATCTTGATCGGTGCGGTGAGCACCTGGAAGCCCTTCGGCGGCGGCGCCTTGACGACGACATCCGGCGGCGGCGGCTTGGGCTCTTCCTTGGGCGGAGGCGGCTCGTCCTTCTTCTTCATCTCGACGAACTCGACCTTTTCCGCTTTCGGCTTCTCGATGGCGTCCTTCGCCTGCAGCGTCCCATACACCGCCGCGGTGATGAGCGCCGCGTGGAGCACGGCACTGAACACCATGCCAGCCCCACGTTTTTGCTTCTTGGCTTTCGACTCGATGAGATTGTCGAACATGTCCTCTGCGACCTAGTTCGGGTGCGTGTGACCGAGCGAACTATTCGTCGTCAAAGGTATTTTCGCCGATTAACAGCGGAATGTCCGCTTCATTAAGAATCGGTGAAGTCGATGTTAGAATCGGCTTTCACGCCCGGGGTGCGTAATGCGCCCGCGCTTGCCGGTTCTTGCGCCTCGCCAGCGTCTTCCGCTGCGGCCGGCACAACGGGAAGCACGACCGTGAACATGCTCCCGCGGCCGAGACGCGACTGCACGGTGAGCGTGCCGCCGTGCGCCTGCACGATCCACTGCGCGATCGAGAGCCCGAGCCCGAAGCCGCCGCGGTCGAGCGCCCAGGAGCTGTCGCCGGTGGCCACACGACGCGATCGCACACGATCAGCGCGCCAGAATCGCTCGAAGACGTGTGGTAGATCGGACGCCGAGATGCCGATGCCGGTGTCGCGCACGCTCAACGCAACCTCGTCGTTCTTGCGATGCGTGAGCGAGATCTCGACGTGCCCACCGCGTGGCGTGTACTTGATCGCGTTGGTGACGAGGTTGAGAAAGAGCTGACGCAGGCGATTCGGATCGCCGAGCACGGTCGCGTCTTCACAGTCCGGGAGCTCGATTGTGAGACCCGCGTCTTCGCCGAGAATGACCGCAGTCTCGAAGACATCCCGCACGAGCGGCTCGAGACGCACCGGCTCGCGATGCAGGTCGTAGCGTCCTTCATCGGCGCGGGCGAGGGTGAGCAAGCTCTCAACGAGGTCGGCCATGCGCGCCGTCTCCTGCAGCGCCTCCTCGAGTGCAACCATGCGGTCCGCTGGCGTCGTCACGGGGTGCATGGCCCGCTCGACGTCTGCCCGGAGAACCGTCAGCGGGGTCTTGAGCTCGTGGCTGGCGTCGGCGGTGAAGCGGCGGAGCGCCGTGAACGAGCTCTCGAGCCGCGCGATCATCGCGTTCAGCGTCGCCGAGAGGCGCGAGAGCTCGTCGCCGCTCGTCGTGACGGGAAGGCGTCGGTGGAGGCTGCGCCCGTCGGTGATCGCCTCGACTTCGTTGATGAGATCCTCGACCGGCCGGAAGGCGCGCCCGGCGACGAAGTACGCCACGCCCAACGAGATGATGAGGATGACGGGCGCGAGGGCGAGGAGGGTGCCGAGGAGAAGGTGCGGCGCGATGTTGGCGACGTCGGTCGGCAGCCCGCCGACAACGCGCGAGATGTTCGGGCCGATGTTGGGATCGCGACGCGCCACGAGCATCAGGCGCCCGCGGATGAGCGAGTCGCGCGTGAGCGGCAGGCGCGCCGCGGGACCGCCCGGTCGCAGCTGAAACGCGACCGTGTACAAATCGGACTGGTCCTCGGCAGCGAGAAGGCGTACCGCGCTCGATGAGAAAAGGAGGCGGCCAAGGCTGTCGAGGACGAGGAAATAGCCGGGGTGCCGGTCGAGTTGCTCACCCATCTCCTGCGTAGCACGGATGATGGGCAACCCCGCCTCGTTCTGCTCGAGATACGTGAGTCGCTTGCCGCCCGCCTGCGCATTACGAATGGTGCCGATGACGTCGTCGGCGAGCGCGGCCGACTGCTCGAGCACGTCCTGATCCGCCTCGGCGCCGCGCGCGATGTAGAGCGCCACGGCGAACGCCACGAGCGTCGCCGTGAGGACGACGAGGTAGCTGATCGTTAGGCGAGTGCGAGTAGTGGCCATGTCGAGGCGCAGTCAGAGCGTGAGGACCAGGGACCGATCGCCCCCACGCCTCAGTCCTTGATCATATAGCCGACGCCGCGGACGGTGGTGATCATCTTCTGCACGTGCTTGGCGTCGATCTTCTTGCGAAGATGGTTGATCACGACGTCGACGATGTTCGTCCCCGGATCGAAATGATAGCCCCAGGCGTATTCGGTAATCAGCGTCCGACTCATGACGCGGCTACTGTGGCGCATGAGATACTCGAGGACGGTGTATTCCTTCGGCGTGAGCTCGATCAATTCGCCGCCGCGACGCACCTCGCGCGTGCTCTGATCGAGCTCGAGGTCGCCGACGACGAGCTTGGGTGGCGCGAGCGCTTTGGGACGACGCGACAGCGCCTCCACCCGCGCGAGAAGCTCCTCGAACGCAAACGGCTTCGTGACGTAGTCGTCAGCGCCGGCGCGTAGTGTCGCGACCTTCGCGTCGACAGCGTCCTGCGCCGTGAGCACGAGCACGGGTTTCTCGAATCCCTTGGCCCGCAGGCTGTTCAGCACGTCGAGCCCCGGCTTCTTCGGAAGTCGCATGTCGAGAATCACGAGGTCGTACGCCTCGGAGCTCGCACGACGCTCGCCCTCGTCTCCATCGACCACGAGATCGACCGCATAACGCTGCTCTTCCAGACCGCGCTTCACGTACTGTCCAACGGTCGGATCGTCTTCGATCACGAGGATGCGCATGCGTGCGGGGCGTGGGCTGCGGGTCGCGGGACGCGGGGAATGCAACGAGCGCTAAGCTTACCGCCCGCGTCTCATGCGCGCCACGCGCGACGTCAGTGCATCCCGCGCCCCGCGTCCCTCGCCCCGCATCCGCGCTAGTGCCGCTTCGGCCGCCTGAACCCGTACTCGCGGATCTTCCTATATAGCGTCTTCGACGAGATGCCGAGCATCTCCGCGGCCTTGCCCTGATGCCATTTCGTCTGCAGCAGCACGGACTCGATGTGGCGACGCTCGAGCTCTTCGAGTGTGAGCTGTGCGCCGACCATCGACGACGGGGAGCCTGCCGTCGCGGCGAGATTCAGCGGGAGGTCCTGCGCACGAATCACGCGGCCTCGGGCGAGCAGTACCGCCCGCTCGATGACGTTGCGGAGCTCGCGGATGTTGCCCGGCCACTGATACTCCTGGAGCAACGCGAGCGCATCCGGAGCGAGCGATGATGCGTCCGTCGCGCCGAAGCGCGAGAGGAAGTACTCCGCGAGGAGCGGGATGTCGACCGCGCGCTGTCGCAGCGGCGGCAAGGTGATGGTTACCGTGTTGATGCGGTAGAGCAGGTCGTCGCGGAACTGACCATCGCGCACCGCCGCCTCGAGGTCGCGATTGGTCGCCGATACCAGACGGACGTTCACCTCGACCTTCTGCGTGCCCCCGACGCGGAAGAAGCTTCCCTGATCCAGGGCGCGCAGAAGCTTCGCCTGCATCTTGCCCGTGAGGGCGCTGATCTCGTCGAAAAAGAGCGTGCCGTTGGCCGCGACCTCGAGGAGCCCGGACTTGCGTGCGGCCGCACCGCTGAACGCGCCACGCTCATGACCGAAGAGCTCCGTCTCCACCATATTCTCGGCGAGCGTCGCGCAATTGAGGTCCACGAGCGGACCGACGCGTCGCGATAACCGATGAATGGCGCGAGCGACGAGCTCCTTGCCCGTGCCCGACTCCCCGACGACGAGCACCGGCGTGTCGCTGACCGCCGCGCGCTCCACCACCGACAGTACCGCGCGCATCGGCGCGTATTGCGTGATGATCTCCGGCGCGCCGTCGACGCGCGAGAGGCGTGCGTGCAGGTACTGATTCTCCTTCGCGAGCTGCCGTTTCTCCCATGCGCGCCTAACGAGGACGTCGATCTCGGCCATGCGGTACGGCTTCGACATGTAGTCGTAGGCGCCGAGCTTCATTGCCGTAATCGCGGTCTCGATCGTCCCGTTTCCGGTGATGATGATGATCTCGGGTGCATCCGGCTCCTCGCGCACCTGGCGGAGGACCTCGAGTCCATCCATCTCCGGCATGACGATGTCGAGGAGCGCGACATCGAAGCTCTCGGCGCGAAGTGCCTCGAGGGCGGCGCGGCCATCGGTGACCGCCGTGACCTGATGACCCCGCCCGGCAAGAAAGCTCGTGAGGATTTGTCCGAGGTGCTCTTCGTCTTCGGCGACGAGCACACGAATGCGACCTTGTTCCGGCATCGGCGGCTTGGACGGAATCGGCGTGGCGATGGAACGAGAGTGCGTCGGAGTAGCGATGGTCATACGGCGGCCCGCAATGGTTGGCCAGTTGCCGACGGAAGCACGATCCGGAAGACGCTTCCCTTTCCGACGACGCTCTCGACTTCGATGCGTCCGGAGTTTTCGGCGACCAGTGAATAACAGATGGACAGACCGAGCCCGGTGCCTCGGCCTGGTGGCTTCGTCGTGTAAAACGGCTCGAAGATCTTCTGCAGATCCGCGCCGCGAATACCCTCGCCCTGATCGACGACTTCGGTGATCACCGCATCACGAGCGGCGTCGGATCGCGTGCGGAGCACGATCGTTCCCCGATCGTGCATCGCGTCCATGGCGTTGATGAGCAGCGCCATGAGGACCTGGACGAGCTGCTCCTCGCTCGCCGAGACGAGCGGCAGCGAGGATTGCGTCTCGAGCTGTACCGTGAGCTTCTTGAAGCGCGAGTGATGCTTGAGAAGGAAGAGCGTTTTCTCGAGCACGCCATTGATGTCGAGCAGTGCCCGCTCTGACTTTTTCGGTCGGCTGAAGTCGAGCACTCCTTCGACGATGCCCTTGCACCGCTGCACCTCGTGTTCGATGAGGTGCAGCGACTCGGGAAGCGCGGTTGCAACGCGTGGCGAAGCGATCCCCTCTTCGGCGAGCGTGAGCGCCAGCGACTCGGCGCAGGCGCCGATGGTGGCCAGGGGATTGTTGATCTCGTGCATGACACCCGCCGCGAGCGTGCCGATGGCCGCGAGCTTCTCGGCCTGGGCAATTCCCTCCTGCGCTTCACGCCATTCGGTGACGTCTTCGCCGATGGTGATGACGTGCGAGACGCCCGTGTCGTCGAGGCGCATCGGAATCTTCGTTATGCGGTAGGTGCGAAGCTCACCAGATGCACTCGACTCGATCTGAAACTGCTGCATCTGGCCTGTGCGGAAGACGTCTTCGAACTCGCCGCGAAGCACTTCGGCTGGCTGGCGATGCAGGATCTCGAAGATCGTGCGTCCGATTGCCTCCTCGCGGGAAACGCCCTGCATGCCCGTCTCGCGCTTCCGGTTCCATGCCTGGATGCGATACTCCCGGTCGATCACGTACAGACCGACCGGCAACGAATCGATGATTTTCGCGGTGAAGCGGCGTTGCTCCTCGATCTCCATCGTGCGCTCGACGACCTCGCTCTCGAGGCGTCGCGCGTACTCGGCCGCACGAAGGGGACCGGCGAGCATGTCGGCGACGGCGAAGAGGATAATGCGCTCGTCGGCGCCGAGCGGCTCAGTGCGCGCCACGATGAGGGCGCCCAGAACGCGATGGCCGGTGAGGAGCCGTACGCCCACGAAGCCCCGGCCCGCGTCGTCGCCATCGGAAAGGAATGCAGCGACGGCCTCCGCGTCGAAGCGATCGGCGCCAGCACCCCACGCGCGCTGCAGGCGGAAGCGAGGCGTTCTCGATCGCTCGTCCTGTGGGCCGACCCACAGGGACACCTCAGCCGCGTCGAGATAGCCCTGCAGGGAAGCGAGCGCTCGTGGCGCGACCGCGCCTATGGACTCCGCGGTTGCCAGTGCGGACGCGATCTCGGCGATTGCAGCAAGCCCCGGCGTCGACGACGTCGGGGCTGAGATGCGCGGCGCAGATGTGCGCTTGGAGCGTGGGCGAGGAGGCAGAATCGGGGGGGCTCGAGGCGGACCGAAGCATTGGCCTTCTTGGTCAAGATGACCGAACGCCCCCCGAGGTAACGAATTGCTAGGACAGGCGATCGACCTCGGCGAGTAATTCCTGATTCGTGCGCTTAAGTGACGGGTTCTCCTCGACATGCGCCCAGCGTACGACCCCGCTCTCGTCGATCAGGAAGTAGGCGCGATTCGAGAAGAAGCGATCCTCGTTGAGCACGCCATACAGGTTGGTCACTTCTCGCTTGAAGTCACTCAGGAGGTCGACCTTCAGATCGTACTTCTGCTTGTACTCCTTGAGCGAATAGGTCGAGTCGACGCTGATCGGGAGGACAACGAGTCCGCGCGCGAGAAAGTCGTCCCAATCGTCGCGCATCTCGCAGAGCTCGGCAGTACATGTCGGTGAGAACGCGAGTGGGAAGAATGCGATGAGAACCTGCTTGCCGCGCAACTGGGAGAGGGTAACGCGCTCTCCCGAGGTCGAGGGCAGAGTGAAATCGGGCGCGACTGTGCCTGCGATCGGAGCATGCGGCGACTGCGTGACAGTGGTCATGGATCCCCCGAGAGAGTTCGTATCGGTGCGCTTCGAGGAGCAACATAGCGCGGTATCTGGAAGCGCAGCACCAGGAACGGGTTGCCGTTGGCGGCGCGAGCACGACACGTGCTACCTGTGTTTTCGGTTGTTATGCACGCTAGCAGAGGAACTCCCACCTGAGATGCATCGAGCGTGAGAGAGGAGAATACCGGCGGCGAGGAGAGTCTGCCGCGTTTGACCCCTGAAATGGTCGAGGATTGGCTGCGGCATGCTCAGCTTCGAGCGGCCAATCTTTACTATTTGGCGGGCGATCCGAGTCCGACGCATCGCGATCGCGCGTTGTCGGAGATGACGAAGGCGCTGCGCGAGGCGCTCGAGGAGGTGCGCGTCGTGGCGGAGCAGCTTCGCCGGGAGGAGGACGTCGGGAAGACGAAGCCGCGTCGGGACTCGGCGGGCCCCCGAGAGCAGGTCATCTCCCCGCCGCGGCAACGCGAGCGGGACTAACGCCGTCAGGCGTATCCATGGGCTCGGACGGGTTCGGCGGGACGAGCCGCGCACGCACAGGGACGGTCGCACCTAACGAGTGCGGCCCCGGTCAGATCGTCGCCTAACGCGAGTCACGCTGACCCAACGACCGTCCGAGCGAGTGTGCGTCAGCGCACGCGCGCGAACGGTGACACGGACTATCTTCATTCGAGCGCCGCGTGTCTGCGGCGCTTACGTGCTCCGGTTGGCCGCTCGTCTCGCCTAACGCGCCGGGCCGGTCTCGTGCACCCTTGTCCCACCAGCCGACGCGGGTTGATGGTCATGGCCTTTTCCGATCTGGAGCACTTCCCCTTCGAGGAACGCCGCGCGGCAGAGCCTGGCGCGGCGGGCTCCGGATCGCCCGCGCGACCTAACGAGTCGCCGGGCCCGGCGTCGCGCGACGCGAAGATCTTCCGCGATGCGAAGGGCGTGACGTGGTGGGTGCACGAAGTGGCGGGCGAGCATCTCGGCACCGCCGGAGCGACGTGTCTGCTCGTGGTCTCGGCGAGCGAGCTGCGGCGGGTGTGGAAATACCCGGCGGATTGGCGGTCGCTGACGCCCGCGCAACTCCTGCAGTTGGCGCCGTCCCGGAGCTGCGGCCGCTAGCGCGGGGCGCGGGGCGCGGGGCTCAGCGGTATACCATCTCGGTGCGCCGCGCAACCCTTGACGCGCCTCCAAATGGACGGCAAGCTGTGACGGCGCCGACGCCAAACATCACGCCCCGTCCAACACGGACCGCGAGTTCGGCATGCCCGAGAGCTATGAGATCGATCAGGCGCGAGGATTGGTGATCAGCCGCGCGTGGGAGAGCTTCACGGATCGCGAGCTGCGCTCGCACTACTATCGGCTCGAGGCAGATCGGCGGTTTGATCCAGCGTATCGTCAGCTCATCGACGTGCGCGATGTGCGGCACTTCTCCGTCACGAGCGCCGTGATGCTCGGAACAGCGCTGGCCCACGTGTTTCGCTCGGGCGTTCCGCGCGCGATCGTTGTCGCAAACGACGAGCAGTTTGGGCTGGCGCGGATGTTCGCCGCGTACTCGGAGGCCGACGGTCAGTGCGTGCAGGTCTTCCGCGAGCCGGAAGCGGCGGCGGAGTGGCTGGGGCTCTAGTCTCTTTTGAGGCAACAGCGTGGTCGCGGACGAACGCGGGCACCGACGGACTTCCCCGGACCTACCGAGCAGAGATCACTTTGGCTCGCTGGTCTTCATGACGGAGAGAGAGCCTGGGGATCACGGATGACACTGATTCAACGGATTCCACTGATCGCTCCTCGTGCGGCGAAAGGCCGTCATGGCACGAGCCGGGACGATTGGTTTTGTGAACCGCCCGTTTGGCCTCTGGCGCGAGTGCTCTCGACGGACACAATCCGCGAGTCCACGCGAGTTCGGATGCTTCGCGTTCATGGAGCGTACCGGGATCGAACCGGTGACCTCCTGGTTGCAAACCAGGCGCTCTCCCAGCTGAGCTAACGCCCCGATTACCTTCGATTACGTGGACCAATATAGCGAACGGAATCGGAGGAGCGCATGGCGGACATGGGAGCCGGGGCGGAGACGACGACCGCGACGAAGCATCTGACGCTGAGATGTCAATTCTGCGAGACGTGGAATCGAATCGACGCGGCGCGCGCGGCGGATCGGCCCAAGTGCGGAAAGTGCGGCAAGCCGATGCTCCTCGACCGTCCCTTCCCGCTCAACGACGATACGTTCTCGCGAACGATCGACGGGGCAGAGGTCCCGGTCCTCGTCGACTTCTATGCGGATTGGTGTGGCCCCTGTAAGGTGATGGCCCCGGCCGTCGACGAGATCGCGGCGACGTATCAGGGCCGCGCGCTCGTGGCGAAGCTCGATACCGATCGCGCCCAGCGGACGGCGATGTCGTTCAACATTCGCGGGATTCCGACGACCATCGTGTTCAAGGGCGGAAAAGAGGTCGCCCGGCAGACGGGCGCCGTACCGAAGCCGATGCTCGCGAAGATGGTGGACGGGGCGCTCTAGCAGCAGAAAGCAGAGCGTGAATGAAAGGAGGGTCGACGCGTCACGTCGACCCTCGACTCTCTGCTCACAACGCTTTGCGCTCTGCTTTATTCGTGCGCCGGCAGCGGCTCCATCGTCTCGGGGTCGACCGGGACCTGCACTTCATCGCGGAAAGGTGACGTCAAGAGCGTCACGCGCATGCGGGGGAAGGCATCCATGAACGCGCAGTAGAGCCAACCCCAGAGCCCCATGTAGAGGAGCCCGATACCGATCTCCCAGAGGCCGAATGGGCCGCCGGTGAGCTCGGTGCCGTACTTCGAGGGATAGACCTCGATGTGGCGCATGATCCAGAGACCGACGACACTGCATAACGCGAAGAGCAGGAACGTGGGCCGAAAGACCTTCGCGGCGCGGGAGAGGAGACCGAAGAACGGCATGACGAAGACGAGAATCACCGACGTGACGGTGATCCAGACCCACGGCTGCACGAGACGCAGGCGCATGAAGAACGTCTCTTCGCCCATGTTGCCGTACCAGATCACGAGGTACTGACCGAAGGTCAGGTAGCCCCAGAATGCGGTGAAGGCGAAGATCAGCTTGCCGATGTCGTGGAAATGTCGTTCCTCGATCAGACCATCCGCCGTGTTGAGGTAGCGGTTCCACCAGAGGACGAGAATCCCGAAGAGCGACAGCGCCGCGAGCCACGCGCCCATGAAGAACCACCAGCTGTAGAGCGTGCTCTGAAAGTGCAGCGAGAGCCCCATCGAGAGGTCCCACGCGAGCACCGACCAGCCGAAGGCGAAGAGCAGCACCGTCCAGACGGCGAGCTTGCCCTGCAGAGAGTGCGTCGAGTGGATCTCGCGACGCTCCTCGCCGTAGCCCGCACGCATCCGATCGCGCCAACCGCGTGCCCATGGCGCGCCGCTCTCGGGAATGCGTCCGACGTCGAGTCGGAGCGACGTCCAGATGTACCACCACCCCATCACCGTCATCAGGCCGAAGATGACGATGTCGCGAATCGTCAGGAACGTGGCGTTGTAGTACTGCGCCTTCTCAGGGACGGGATACGCCTCGTGCGTCCAGGGGAAGACGCGACTGCGCCCGACGAAGAGCGTGAGCAGCAGAAAGAGGAAGGCAACCGGCAGGAACGCGACGTACGCTTCCATGAAGCGGATGACGGCGCGCGACCAACGGGCCGTCGTTATGCGCTGGACGGCGACGAAGACGACGCCGGCGTGCGACAGCGACGCCCAGAAGAGCCAGTTGGCGTGGAAGGCGCTCCACGCGCGATCCGGCGCGAGAAAGACGCCGGCGATGAATGCGACGGCGCCGATGATCGCGAGAACGAGGAACACCAGCTTGAGCGTGGGCGAGATCGGCTTGCTCGAGGCGAGCACTACCTGCTCACGCGTGAGGACACGAGGCGGATGGAGACTCACGGTCGTCTTCTCTGGCTCGTCGAATCGGGCGTGCGGCCGCGCGCCGTGTCGGCGCCGGCCGCCGGTGCAGCGTTAGGCAGCGCCGGCGCGACCGCGCCAGCACCGGCCGGCTGCGCGCCGGCCTGCGAGTACACGCGATGATAGTAGGGCGCGGGGCGCGTCGGCGCCGAGATGGATGCGCCGGGAAGCGTCTGCCCGGTTTCGCCCGGGCGGCCATGGGTCGTGTCCGGCGCCGCGCCGAGCTTGCCCTGGAGCGAGCGGACGTAGTTCACGATATCCCAGCGGTCGGGCTCTTCGATGCGATTGTATGTCGGCATCAGGCCGCGCCCGTTCCGAATCATCCCGAAGATGTAGCCGTCAGCGTACGCCTTCGCTTTGTCGGTGACCAGACTCATCGGAACCATCCCGAATCTCGTCGCTGGCCCGTCGCCATGGCCAAGGGGCCCATGGCACACGGCGCAATTGATCTGGTAGTTGAGCTTGCCGTTGTTGAGTGAACGTGAATCAGGCGCCGTGGGATTTGGTATCGCCGACATCGAGTCGATCGTGCCGGGCAGCGGCGTTCGGCCGTATTCGTATCCCGGTGCGGCGGTGCCGTACACGGGCACGGAGTTTTGCGGATTTCCGCGCGGCGGAATGGTGTCGGCCGCGCTCTCCCACGGATCGATCTTCGGCTGCTGCTTGAAATCGGTGAACCAGGAACAGCCAACGCTGAGCAGCAAGAGCGCCCAGCAGAGTGGGACGAGGGACGCGGGGCGCAGGGCGCGCACCGCCCACTCCCGCAACCCGCGTCCGGCATCCCATATGCCGCGTTCAGCGCTCACTGCGCACCTCCCGCGCCCCGTGGCGTCGCAAGACCTCCATCGCCTCCTCGGCGCGATCGGACGTGGTCTCGACCCAGATACCGAAGTCGCCACCACTGAAGCGGGGGTCATAACCGACCGTCGTCGTCAGGCGTGGAATACCGGCGAGGCCGAACATGGAGTAGACCGTCGCGAGGCCGCCGATGAGCACCATCACCTCGAAGCCGAAGATCGTATACGGCACCCACGTCGCGATTGCCTTGCCGCCGACGACGATCGGCCAGTAGTCGGAGATCCACACTGCGATCCAATAGCCGAAGGTGACCCCGGCGAGACCGAAGATGAGCGAGAAGAGTCGCACCTTGCTCGGCCCGCGATTGAGAACGTGCTCGAACTCGTGCCGCGGCGTCGGCGTGTACACCGTGATTTCCTTGAAGCGGTGCTTGCCCAAGTCCTCGATTGCGTCGACGGTCGCGTCGAGCTCGCGGAAGGCTCCCAGGACCCCAAGCATCAGAACGCGTCTCCCTCGGGTGGCTCGTTATGCACTGGGTTTGGCAGCGCGGCGAAATCCGGCCGATGCGAGTGCGTGCCGTACGTCAGTCGCATCCGCGGCGGGAGCACCTCCTTCAACTCCGTGATCGCCATGACTGGCAGCTGCTTGATGAACAGCAGGAACCACATGAAGAACCAGCCGAAGCTGCCGAGCAGGATGCTGTAATCGACCCACGTCGGCGCGTACGTCGACCAGCGCCACGGCTCGAACTCGTGCGAGAGCGACGGGACGACGATCACGAACCGCTCGAACCACATCCCGAGGTTGATCGTGAACGACAACAACCAGAGCCAGGTCGTGTTGCGTCGCAGCTTCTGCGAGAAGAGCGACAGCGGCAGGACGCAGTTGCAGATCAACATGATCCACGCCGCCCACGCCCACTGTCCGAAGACGCGGTTCCAGAAGTAGTCCTGCTCGTAGGTGCTGCCACTGATCCACGCGATCTGGAACTCGGTGAGATACGCGAGTCCGACTACGAGCGAGGTGAAGAGACACATCTTCGCCGCCGCATCGAGGTCGTTCAGCGTGACGTAATGCTCGAGGCGGAAGAATTTCCGGATCGGGATGATGATCGTGAAGACCATACCCAATCCCGAGAAGATGGCGCCGGCGACGAAGTAGGGCGGGAAGATCGTTGCGTGCCACCCCGGTGTCAGCGCCATCGCGAAGTCGAACGACACCACGGAGTGCACCGAGAGCACCAGCGGCGTCGAGAGGGCGGCGAGGAAGAGGTAGGCGCGGGCGAAGTGCCGCCACTCCCGATCCGAGTTGCGCCAACCGAGCGACATGTTGGCGTAGATCTGCCGCCGAACGGGATTCGTCTCCTTGTCGCGGAGCGCCGCGATGTCAGGAATCAGACCGACGTAGAGGAATGTGCTGGAGATCGTGAGGTAGGTCAGAATCGCGAACACGTCCCAGACGAGCGGACTCTTTGGATTGGGCCAGATGAGCCGCCAGTTCGGGTACGGAATGAGATAGAAGAACTTCCACGGGCGCCCGAGGTGGAGAATCGGAAACAGTCCCGCGGTCATGACCGCGAAGACCGTCATCGCTTCGGCCGCGCGGTAGATGCTGGTGCGGAAGCCGGCGCGGAAGAGATAGAGAATGGCGGAGATGAGCGTGCCGGCGTGACCGATACCGACCCAGAAGACGAAGGTCACGATGTACACGCCCCACATCACGGGCGGATGGTAGCCCGCGGCGCCGAGGCCCTCGTAGATCTGGTACGTCCACGTGGCGGCGCCGATGAGCATGCAGAGGATCGCCACGCCGAGGAGCGCGAACCAGCCTAACGTCGGATGGAGCGTCGCGGCGATCTCGCGGTCAACCTGCTCGTAGCTGCGAACGGCGGGGAGACGAACATCCGCCGACGCGACATTCGGACGCTGTCCGCGGCGCGACGGATCGTCGGGGTGCGCGGGAACGGGTGCTGAGGTAGCGGCCATGAGCTCTCTCCTCAGCGCGGCGTGGCGGGTGCGGCGGGCGTCGCCGGCGTGGCGACCGACGGCGGATGATTGACTTTCTTCAAGTAGACCACGGCCGTGTAGGTGTTGAGCTCCTCGAACACGTGATAGGCGCGGCGATCCTGGGCGAGCTTCGCCACGGTCCACTGCGGATCCGCGGCGTCGCCGAAGACGATGGCCCGCGACGGACACGCCGCGGCGCACGCCGTCGTGAACTCGTCGGGCGCGAGCTCACGATGCTCGAGCGCCGCCCGGTTCTCCGCCTCACGAATGCGCTGGACGCAGAAGGAACACTTCTCCATCACGCCCTTGGTGCGCACGGTGACGTCGGGATTCAGCTGCCAGTTGAGCGGCTCGGGGAACGCATACTGTTTCCGATCCGGTTCGCCGTAGCCGAACCAGTTGAAGTAGCGGACCTTGTACGGGCAGTTGTTCGAGCAATACCGGGTGCCGACGCACCGATTATAAACTTGCACATTCAAGCCGTCCGGCGCGTGGTACGTGGCGTACACGGGACAGACCGGCTCGCAGGGCGCGTTGCCGCAGTGCTGGCAGAGCATCGGCACGAAGCGCGTCTCGAACTCGTCGCCAAAGCGGCCCTCGTCCGCGCCCTCGAAGTAGCGCTCGATGCGAAGCCACGACATCTCGCGGCCGCGGGTGATGTTGAACCCGGGCACCTCCGCCGCGAAGAGCGTCGCGTTCTGCCACGGCGCGCCCACGGTCGGAATGTTGTTCTCGGCGTAGCATGCGGTGACGCACGCCGAGCATCCGGTGCAGCGCGAGAGGTCGATGGCCATTGCCCAACGACGCGACGCCATGTGCGTCGGGTGATTGGGATCGTAGAGTCCCTTGTTCTTTCCCAGATCGGGCTCCGACGGCGCGCCGAGCACGCCCTGTGCGTCGGCGGCGACCGGTGAACGCATTCCGGGGAGAAACTCGTGACTCGCGTCGCCGACGGGATGCGTCTCGTGCTCTCCTCCTTCACGAAGACCGCGCGCGAGATCGTCGGCGTTGATGGCCTGCGCGATGCCGCGTCCGTGCTGGCGGGCCGAGCCCTCGGTGCTCGGAATCGTTATGTGGTCGCCGACGCGCGCGAGCGAGACCTTGGTAACGGTGAGCGGCATCTCACCCGTCGACCCCGTGCCGGCCGGCAGCAGGTCGAGCGCGTTGACGCCGAGGTTGCGCGCATAACGACCGTAGCCCCACTGAATCGGATTCGTCGTCGATTTCGCGTCGAACTTGGGGAGCGTCGCAGTGGCGCGGTGTCCGTAGCCCGTGGCGATGGCGACAACATCCGGCCTCACGCCGAGGTAGGGCACGGCCGGCGCGCGTAGCGCCGCGTTGCCGTTGCGCACCTCGACGATGTCACCGCGATCGATGCCCAGTCTGGTGGCGGTCTCCGGATGGATCTCGACCCAGGAGCCCCACGTCACCTTCGTGACGGGATCAGGCAGCTCGATGAGCCACGGCTTGTTCGCACCGCCCCCTGCGAGGGTGGGCGAGGGATACACGACGAGCGTGAAATCGCCGGAAGTCGTCGTCAGCGCCGGCACGCGTCGCGGCGCGGCGGTTGCGGCGGGCGCCGTCCGCGCCGCAATCGTCCCGGAGGCGAGGCCATGCGGGAGCGCGGCGGTGAGGCCCCGATCGCCACCGGGGAAGCGGCTGCTGAGCCACGTCCGGTAGTCCTTCATCGTTAGGCGAGCACCAGCGGCGGGATCCTTTTTCGCGAGGGCGATGAGGACGTCGGCGCTGGCGCGCGTGTTGGCAAAGACCGGATCCATCGTCGGCTGCTGGAGCGCGATCGTCCCGCGCACCGGCTGGGCATCGCCCCACGATTCCAGCGCATGAACGTCGGGGAGGATGACGTCACAGAGCTCGGTGGTCTCGTCGGGATAGCTGGAGAAGCTGACCTTGAACGGGACCTTCGCGAACGCCTCGGCAAAGTTGAGAGACTTTGGAAGCGCATACGCCGGATTTGCGCCGCGCACGAACACGATCGGCACCTGGCCGGCACGCATCCGTTCGACGGCATCGAGCAGCTCGGCGGGACTGGACATCCCCTCGAAGCTCGTGATCGGCTCGGCGTTGCGGATCGTCGTGCCGACGTTGCCGAGGGATTGGTTGAGCGCCGCGACCGCGGCCGCCACCTCGCCAGCGTTGTCCGTCGTGACACCAGAGAGAATCAGACTCGGCTTGGCGGCGGTGATCTCGGCACGGAGGCGCTCGAGCACGGCGGCGTCGACGCCGGTCTGGTCGGGCGAGGGCGCCACGCCACGCCCGGCAAGGAAATTCACAATTGCTAATTCAGCGCCCGGCGCGCATGGGATCCACTGATCGGCGTTGAGCCCGGTGAGCGACCGCCGCGGTCCGACGTAGACGAAGCGCGGCGCGTTCTCGAGCTTGGCGCGGGCATCGGCGAAATCGAGCTGCTGCGGGACCGACGCTCCCCAGCCCTCGAGGAAGTCGGCGCCAAACGAGACGATCAGTTTAGCATCCGCGAAATTGAGGCGAGGCCAGGCGGCGCCGTAGGCGCGACGATTGGCTTCGATCGCCGCGTGATCGGCGTCGAGATCGACGCTGAGGTGGGGCCGCATGCCGTAGGCGGCGAGCCACTGGTCGAGGAAGACCGGGAAGCTCCCCGACTCGTGCTGATTGATGAAGACGGCATTTGCAGCGCCGGCGCGCGCTTTCGCAATCCCTTCCGAGGCGAAGTTGATCGCGTCTTCCCAGAGCGCGATCTTCCACGTGCCGTTCTGCTTGATCATCGGCCCGCGGAATCGATCGGGATTGTAGAGACCCTGCAGGGCGGCCTGTCCACGGGCGCAGAGGGCGCCGCGATTCAGCGGATGCTCGGGATTGCCCTCGAGCTTGATGGCGCGGCCGTCACGCGTCTCGGCGACGACGCCGCACGCGGCGGAGCACTCGCGACAGGTCGTGGCGTAGTAGGTCGAGACTCCCGGCACCGTCTCGTCAGGCGAGACGAGATACGGGATGAGCTTTCCGACCTTCTCCGACGCACACCCGATGGTGGCGGCGGCGGCGCCGCTCGCTCCCACGACTTTGAGGAACTCGCGGCGGCGAACGGTCTGGCCGCCCGGCTTAACGTTGTCGGCGTCCGGCATCAGTAGTGGCAGTTCGCGCAGTCGTAGCGGGCGATCGACCGGCCGGCGGCGTTCTTCGCCGGTTGGCGGCCCACGGCAACGGTCGACGAGGACGGTTGTTGTTGAGCGTTTGCTGATGTCGCGGCGGCGCCCGGCTGCCGGGGGGCACCGGCGGGTGTGATGACGCCGCTGTCGACGCGCGCGTAGCCGGCGGCAACCTCACCTTCCTGCGCCGAGTAGCCGTTGACGTGACAGCTGACGCACCAGCCCATGTTGAGCGACGAATACTGATAGACCTGCGGCATCTGCTGAATCTTGCCGTGGCAGGTCTGGCAGGTGACGCCGGCGTTCACGTGGCGCATGTGCGGGAAGTGCACGTACTCCGGCACCTTGTGAATGCGCACCCACGGCACCGGCTTCCCTGCTCCGCCCTTGTAGTAATTCACGAGCTTCTCGAGCTCGGGACTCTTGTACGGCTTCGTGCGCACACCGGGCGCGGGGTTCAGCGTCGGGCCAATGATGAGATGACAACCCATGCATGTGCTGACCGCCGGCAGTCCGGGATCCGGAGATTTATTCGCCGTGTAGTGGCAGTAGAGACAATTCATCCCGAGCCGCTGCACGTGCACGGTGTGCGGAAAGTTGATCGGTTGTTGCGGCTGGCTGCCTTGCGATGAGGAGGCTCCGCTGTACGCGGAGAGCAGGATCGCTGCGGTGGCGAGGGCGATGAGCCCTGGAATCGCGGTCCACTTCCTTCGCTTCGTCATCGCGATGGAGTACGGGGATTTGTGAACAAATTCACAAGGTCGCGCTTGGCGGGGAAATCTCATCAGGCCGGGATTCGCGCGCAAGTATCGTGCGGACTCGGTCGGTGATCGGTGAACAGTGATCGGTGGTCGGTGCGTTCATGAGCGATTCAATTCCGCGAGTGGCATATCGCGCACGTCGTCAGGAAGCAGATCGAGATTCGCGCGCGGATTCTGCGCGAGACGCAGCGGCCACTGCGATCCGAACACGAAGCGACGTGAGCCGATCGTACGAAAGAGCTTCGCGAGCTGATCTTCCGGCGGTCCCCAGACCCACGAGAAATCCCAGAGCACGCGCTCCTGCTCCGCTGGTGTCAGGCCCCAGTGCACTTCCTCGATCATCTCACGACCGGCGGCGGTGACGACGAGACGAACCACGTTGCCCGCACGCGCGAGCGAGCGAATGGCCGCCGCCGTCAAATCGCCGGCGACGTCCAGCGGGTGACGCTGCCGCAGATCCTCGAAGCGCACCGTGAGGATGACACACATGCCGAGCTCTCCTGCCGCGAGCGCCAGCTCACGCATCGACGCGTCGTGCGGGCCGAGGCCCCATTGCGGTGGATACGCGCGGACCGCGGGAACACCCGCATTCGCCGAGTCGCGGAGCGTTCGCTCCCAGCGTGGCCAGTCGGGACGCACCACCGGAATCGGACGGAGACGTTTCGCGTTGCCGGCGAGGAGCGCGAACAGCTCGCGATTCCCGGGCGTTGGATCGCGATGAAAGACAGATGGCAGATGACCGACCCACGCTTCGTCGATGCCCTCGCGATCGAGCACGCGCACGAGCGCATCCGGATCGGGATGCGGAACGTAGCGGAACGGATAGCTGCCGACGAAGGTGCTGACGTCGATCGTCATGCGGGACGCGGGCTGCGGGCCGCGGGGCGCGCACTCATACGAGCGATGTCGCCGGCCTCGAACGCGAAGGCACCTTTCGGAAACAGGCGGACCGCATTCCGCCAGCGGATGTCGGCCAGCGCGTCCTCTGAGAGCCCGATCACCTCGAGCGCGCGCAGCTTGGCCAGTCCGGTATCCATCGTGAGATCGCAGGCCCAGAGGAGTCGCGACGTACCGAGCGCGGCGACGGCATCGTCGAGCATGCCACGATCGACGCCACTGCCGGAGAGATCGGGAACGATGTTCGGCGTGTCGACGACCGCGGGAAAGGTATGCGCGTAGTCGCCGCCGCCGCCGATATGAGCAAGTATGAAACTCGTGCGCGGGTGGCGCGCCGCGAGTCGGGCGAGGTCGGCACCGTCGGAGATTTCCTGAGACGGCCATTCGCGCCGCCGGTGCTGCCAGATATGATGCAAGACCGGCAGATGGCGCTCGCCCGCGAGCTCGGCGATGGGGTCGAGGAGCGGGTCGTCGGCGCGACGGCTGGCGAGCAGCTTCACGCCAATCGCGCCACGTGCGACGCAGCGCTCGATCTCCCGCAGGGCGTGCTCGGTGTAGTTCGGATTTACCGTGACGTACATGCGCACGCGACGTCGCTCGCGCGCGGCGATGGCGAGCATGATGTCGTTGCCACCGCTGACATCGGCCGGCGAAGGGAAATACGTGGGGGACGAGAAGCCGTAGCTGCCGAGCACCGACGCGACGTGATACGTGATGCCGATACGGTCTCCGGCCCGAAAGCGCGCCCCGTTCAGGTCGCTCCAATCGGCGCGACCTGACTGATCACCATAGAAATGTGCGTGCGAATCGATGAGCGGCGACGTCCCGGCGAGTGGCGCAGTCACGCGCGACCGTCCTCCTCTTCCAGCAGCTCGACGAGCGCCGCGCTCGCGGCAGATTCGATCTCGGTGATCGTTTCCTCGTCGTGCGCCATGGCCGCGTAATTGTACGCGCCCCGCTTGAAGAGAACGCCATGCGACACCGCGAGCTCGAGGAATCGTGTCTCGCGCCGCGGATCCTCGAATCGGAGAAACCACATCGGATCGATGCCTTCGACGCTGACGCCCGTGATGCCAGACGCATCGACGGCGGCGGCGACGCTCGAGCGCATCGCCTGACCGATCGTCGCGAGGCTGGCGCAGATGTCGGTGCTCTCGTGGGCGTCGAGCACCGCGGACGCGGCGGCGATCGCCACGCTTTCGCCCGCGAGCGTCGACGAGATCCAGGTGCGGCGCGCTGCTTCCATGACGTCGCGGTGACCGACGACGGCGCTGAGCGGAAATCCGTTCGACAGCGCCTTGCCGAACACGGCCAGATCCGGCGTGACGCCGGAGAGCGCCTGATACCCGCCGGCCCTCAGCCGGAAGCCCGTCTTCATCTCGTCGAAGACCAGCACTGCGCCTAACGACGACGCGAGCTCGCGAGCGGTGTTGATCCAGGCGTCGCTCGGCATGCGCTCGATCACCGGCTCGATGACGATGGCGGCGAGGCGATCACCGGCGTCGCGCACCGCCTGCTGCAGCGCGGCGACGTCGTCGAAGGGAACGGCGCGAAAGAGCGAGCGCACGGCGTCGGGCACGCCGGCCGCGTCGCTCGACCAATCGTGCCAGCCGAAGTAGCCGCAGCCGACAACGACGTCGCGGTTGGTGTACGTTCGGGCGATGCGCACCGCGGCGGACATGCCGTCGGCGCCGCTCTTGAGGAACTGCACCATCTCAGCGCACGGGATGTGCTCGCGCAACCGTTCCGCAAGATCGACCTCGCGCACATGTGAAAGTCCGCTGACCTGGCCTTCGGCGACGGCGACCATCGCGGCCTGCTGGACCTGCGGCTCTGCGTAGCCGAGGGCGACCGCACCGAGTGCCATGATGCAATCGATGTATGTGTCGCCACGCGGGTCGACGACACGACAGCCGCTGGCGCTGACGTAGTGCGTTGGACCCGCGGCGTTCGCGTCGCCGTAGAGCGCCTCGGCGCGCTTGCTACCCGTGGACGCGCCAGTTGGAAGGACGGCGAGTGCGCGCTCGGTCCAGTTGATCTCCTGAGCGTCCTCGGGCGCGCTGTCGTCGCCTGCGTACTCGCTTTCGTCTGGATCCGCTTCGCCTTCGGGCTCGACGTCTTCTGCCTCGATCTCCTCTGCGGACGACACGTCATCGATCGCAGGCGCCTCGCGTTTCGCGCCACGCTCGAAGAAACGACGGAATGGCATGAGCGGAAAAAGGTCGCGCAGAGGGACGGCGTCAAGTGCGTCCCGTGCGCTCCAGATAGCGGAGGATCTCGATGTGCATCGCGCGAATGAGCGAGAGCTCGCGTGCATCCGGCTTGGCGCGGTAGAGGAGCGAGCGCACCGAGCGCATGATGAGCTCGACGTTGCGCGTCTTGAAGAACTCGATTGCGGCGAGGCCATGCTCGATGTCGACGAACGCGCGCTCGAACTGCTCGGCCGTCGGCGGCGGCGCGAGCTTCTTCGCGGGCGCGATCCAGCGGGTCGCATCGCCAGCGGCGAGGTGCAGCTCGTACAGTCCGAGCAGGGCGGCCTGCGCGAGGTTGAGCGATGCGTGCTCGGTGGTAGGAATGACGACCGCGGCGTGCATGCGGTCGAGGATGTCATTCGGCAGGCCGCTGTCTTCGCGGCCGAGCACCATGGCGACCGGCCCGTCCTCGGCGGACTCGAGCAGCTCCTGCGCGGACGTCCGGGGATCGATGAAACGCCACTTGGCGCTGCGGCGACGCGCGGTGAAGCCAACGACGCGCACGCAGTCGGCGACGGCGGCGTCGAAATCGTCGAAGCGCTCGATGCGCTCGATGAGGTCCTGCGTACCGTGCGCAATGCCCTCGAGACGATAGGGATCGTATTCGACGGGGCGCACGAGACGGAGCTGCGAGACGCCCATGTTCTTCATCGCGCGAATCGTCGCGGCGATGTTGATGGGGTTTTGAGGCTCGTAAAGAACAACGACGACGGCGTCGAGAAGCAAGGCGGTTGACGGTTGACGGTCGACGGTTGGCGGTGATTAGATGTTGCTCAACGTATTGCAAATCGCGGCAGCTCACTCCGCTGCTCGCGATCGCCGCGCAGGTACACAAACTGGCCAGGTCTTCCGCCGAGGACCAACTGCCCGCGGCGGCGCTCGCGTCCGGTAGGTTTCTCATTGACGACGACGCCGAGCGCGAATTGGCGTTCATCGTCGCCGGGCGGAAGAGCGGGAATCCGAACACGCATGGAATAGCCATCTTCGGTACGACGCCAAGCAGCACGAAGCGCGCGGTGTCTGTTCCAATCCTCGATGGGACGAGCGCGGACAGTGCCCTCCTCGAGTCCACTGGCCTCGGGTACGAGTACCCAGGCTGCTGCCAGAGATGCCTCGACCAGGTACAGCTGGACTCCATCGCCGTTGATGTCCGGCGACTCGTTGTCGTAGACGTTGACCGCGTCGGCGGGCGCGAAGGTGAGCTCCCCGTGCTTTCGCATGGCGATGTCGATGACGAGCTCGTTAGGCATCGGCAGGATTCCGACGCGTGCCGACGGCCGGCCGGCCTCCTCCCACGTCTCCTCGGAGCGGCGGTACTGTTCTCTGCCCAGCTCGAAGATGAGTGGACGCCCGAGCTGAAGCTCGTGCGCCGGCGTCGTTGTCTCTACGATCTCCACTGACGCCAACTGGCTCGAGCGCTTCGACCGCTCGAGCACACCACGAAGCTCGGTCACCTTGCGCAACGTCCCGCCAACACGTTCGACCGTCCAACCCGTTACCGAACGGGAGTGCCGATCCTCGGTTCCATCGCGGTGACTGACGGTTGTGACGTGCGTCCGCGCATCGGTTCGCACCCGCTCGACGGCGTCATGCCAACTCCAGACAGCTCGTACCCAACCTCGCGGACCGAACCCGGTCACACGGACGATCAGAAAGGCCTTGCGAGCGGAGCCCGGTGGCCCGGGCGCCGTTACCCGGTACAAGACGGCGCTCCCCGAGGCGATGAGAAATCCCGCGAGGCTTCGGCCGTCCTCGTGCGCCGTTAGGCGCGCGGTTCGCCCCATGGGGAGAAATTGCGACGACATATGCTCGAGCGCACCGTACGTATCTTCGAGTTGATCGTAGAACGGGTGGAGCGCCCCGCCGAATTCGTCCGCCTTCAGGTGGATCGGAAGATCCATCACCACCGGCTCCCTCGAATGCCAGCGCAGCTCGTCCACGACGTAATCGGACATCGCCACGAGCGTGCGCACGGCGGTCACGCCCGGGTGAACGTGGCGTACTCCTGCCGAAACCCAGCCGGCTGCGCCACGATCGTCGAACGCGATGAGCTCACCATCCACGCGCTGCTGCTGATAGCCGTCGAAGAGCGGCGCGTTATGCGCGAGGGTGCTGCGGTACCAATGCAGCGACGGGTCGACGTACGAGCCAGTGCCCATGTCGTCCAGCCAACGCGTCGGTCCATCCGAGAGGAGCACGTTGAGCCGGTCGGGATGCCCATGGCCACCACCCGACGTGCCGTAATCGAGGGCGACATACACCTGCTCCTCCTTCCGGCGAAAAACGGCGATGCCCTGCGCCTCGAGAAGCACCGTGCCTAACGGTTCCGGCTGCAACAGCGGCAAGACCGGCCGTGCGAAGAGGAGCGAGCGCCAGCCGAGGTCGGACCGGGCGAGTGCCGTTCCGGGAAGATTCCGCTCGACGTCGGCGGAGGTGCGGGCGCGGCCCGTATCGCGACGCGGGACGTCGTTCGCGTACAGCCGGTAGAGCACACCCCGCAGTCGTGCGTCGCCATCGCCCGCTTGCCGCGCGAGACCGAGCTCGCACAGCTCGGCGAACCGTGGCTGCCGGAGCGAGATGGCGTACTGTGAGTCGCGTCGCGACGGGAGGGTCATGTCGGGCAACGCCGTCAGAAACGGAGCGACGAACCCCTCCTGGAAGCGCGCCACGAGGGCCGCCGGCAACTCTGCGCCTAACGACTCGGCCATCGTCACGCCGTACCAGAGCCCGCGATGCGCGAAGAGATGATAGTTCTCACCCTCGTACCAGGTGCCATCGGCGAGGAGACCGTTCTCGAGGTGATACGCGACGCCACCCGGACCGAACAGCGCCCGCTCGACCTCGCTGTCGCGGTCGAGAAGCCGATTAGCAGCTACTAATGCAGCGGCGTTCCAGACCTGCCGGTTGGACGCCCCCTCGTTGTATGACGCGATGAGTGCCGCGCTCGGCGCGATGATCACGTCCCGAATCCGCGCGCCGAATTGCGCGAACGCGGGGTCCCGGCCCTCCATGAGATCGACCGTAATACAAAGGTTGAGAAGCCAGATCGACTCGAGGTACGTGCTGAAGAAGAGCCGTGTCGGACCGAGCACGTTGTCGCGATTCGGGTAGAGCGGATACCGATCGGCGTAGCATTCCAACACGGCCGACGAGAACGAGGCCGCGTCTGCCGGCGAGAACGCGCCGGACGGCTCGGCGACGTCGAGAGCGGCGAAGAGCGCGGCGTGGAGGGCGCGCTCGATGAGCCAGAGCTGGTACCAATAGATCCACGCGCGGTGGTGAAACTCGCCGGTGTAGATTTCGCCGCAGACTGGGCAGCGATGGTGGTGCGGTGAGAACGGATCGAACTCGAGCATCACGCCATCGCGCACGCAGCGCCCACCCTCGCGCGACAGAAGCGCCTTCTCGGCCGGAACGTAGATCGGTCGCGCGTACACGGCCGCGAGCTCGCGCGTCAGGCTCTCCGCGAGTGGAGCCAGCTCCGCGCGCGCCACCGCCTTGCGCGCGCGCAGCGCTTCGTCGCTCAGCAGGAGACTCATCGCGCGGAGGTCACCGTGTGGGACGCATCGGCCCCGCGAACACGCCACGCTGCGACGGTCGCGAGCTCGCCGCGGAGATCCATTCGCACGTCGAGAAGGCGTGCCGAGATGCCTTGTAACCCGCGTGAGTGGTAGATCCACGCGACGGGGAGATCACGCGCGAGCTCGCGTTGCAGAGCGAGCCAGGCGTTACGGGTCGCGTCGGCAGAGCGCGCGTCCCGCGCACGCGCGAAGAGCGAGTCGAGCTGCGCGGTGTGAAAGCTCGCGTAATCCAGGGCGCCGCCCGCCTGGCGAGAATCGAACATCGCGCCGACGTACGACAACGACAGGTCGCCCGGAATCCCCGCAACGATCAGATCGAAATCCTTCCGGGGCGCGCGTGCCTCGGTGAGAAATCGGCCGAGCTCTACCTGGCGGATGCCAAGGAGAATCCCGCGCTCCGCCAAATCCGCCTGGAGCAGCTGCTCGAGCGCGTTGTCGCCGCTGCCAACGGTCAGGAGCTGCACGGCGAACCGAGTGCCGTTGCGCGCTCGGACCCCATTGCTTCCCCGGCGCCATCCTGCTGCATCCAGCAGCGAGTCGGCACGCCGAGGATCGCGTTCAGGCTTGGTATCGAGCGCGAGTGGGTTGTCCGGAGGGACCGGTCCAGAAGCAGGCGTGCCGTAGCCTGCGAGTGCAGCGGAGAGAATGCGTGAACGGTCGATCGCGAGATCGACCGCGTGTCGAACCCGCGGGTCGTCGAAGGGCGGCCGATGTGTGTTGAAGACGAGGCCGACGCTGAAGAGCACGGGATAGTCGAGCACCCGCAGCGAGGGATCGCGCCTAACGAGCGAGGCCATCGACGGGGCGATACCCGCGACATCGAGGTCTCCGCTGGCGAGCCCGGCAAACTTGGTCGTGGCCTCGTCGACGACGACGATCACGACGCCGTCGAGCTTCGGCGGCCCGCCGAGGGCGGCGGGAAAGTGATCGTTGCGGACGAAGCTCCAGTGATCGCCAGCGCGACGCTCGACGAACCGGAAGGGGCCGTTGCCGACCGGCGCGAGGTTGAACGCGGCGCGGCGCATGTCACGCCGCGGCACGCTCGCGAGCAGATGGCGCGGCAGGATCGGGAGCTCGCAGAGCACGAGCGGAAAGGTGAACTGCGGGCGCGCGAAGTGAAGGACGGCCGTCGAATCGTCAGGCGCCGTCGTCAAATCGACGACGGAGAGCTCCGCGGCGCGCGGATAGCCGGTCGCCGGATCGCGTGCCGCATCGATCGTGAAGGCGACATCGCTCGCCGTGGTCCGCGTTCCATCCTGCCACGTGAGGCCACTGACGAGGTGAAAGGCGAGCGTCCGTCGATCCGCCGACCATTCCCATCGCGATGCGCCGTACGGCGACGGAGCGAGGGCGCTGTCGTAGCGAGCCAGGGTGACGAAGAGCAGATACCTCTGCACCTGGCGCGAGAGGGGATGGACGGTAACCAGTGGGTTGCCGCTTTCGAGGTCGGCGCCGGACGCATAGACGACGGTGCCACGATCGCGGGCCGGGGTTCCACAAGCGGCGACGACGAACGCGACGAGACACCCGCGCGCGATTGACCCGCGCGCCACGCGGAACATCTTCAACGCGTGATCTCTCCCACGCGATTCGGGGCGCGCCTCGCCCTCGCTCGACGCTTTGGCGGCGCGGTGCTGCTGCTCTGGCTCGTGGTCACCATCACGTTCTTGCTGGTTCGTCTCGCGCCCGGCGATCCCGCGCAATTACTGGTGCCACCGACGGCATCGGCGACGGATGCCGCGCGGTTGCGTGGCGAGCTGGGACTCGACAGGCCGGTCGCGGTTCAATATGCACGGTGGATGGGTGACGTGCTGCGGGGGAACCTCGGTGAGAGCTTCGCGACACGACGTCCCGTCGGTCGCGTGCTGCGCGAGGCACTCCCGGTTTCCCTCTGGCTCGGCGGCGGGGCGCTGCTGCTCACCTTTCTCATAGGCGTCCCGGTGGGCATTCTTCAAGCGGCGCGTCGAGGCCGCCTGCTCGACCGCGCATTGACGGTTGGGGCGACGCTCGTGTACGCGGCGCCCAGCTACTGGCTCGCGCTGGCGCTCGTGGCGGTGTTCACGTACGGAGCGGCAACGTGGGGACTCCCCGCGGCGATGCGACTGCCGGCGTTCGGCATGCGGTCGCCGGGGATCGAGTTGCACGGCGGCGCGTTCATCGCCGATCTGGTACGGCATTCCGTGCTGCCCCTAACGATTCTGGCCGCCATCGGCGCGGCAGGCGTCGCGCGCTATGCGCGGACGAGCGTTGCGGACGTGCTGGCGCAGGAATGGGTGCGCACGGCGCGCGCGAAGGGCTCGTCGCCTCGCCGCGTCTATCTACGGCACGTGCTCGCGAACATTCTGCCGGCAATGGTGGTGTTGTTCGCTCTCTCATTCCCGGGCGTCGTCGCGGGATCGATCTTTGTTGAAAGCGTCTTTGCCTGGCCAGGTATGGGGCGGTTGATGGTGACGGCAATCGCAGCGCGCGACTACCCAATCGTGCTCGGCGCGACCGTGTGGTACGCCGCCCTCGTGATCTTCGCGAACCTGGCGGCGGATCTCGCCCTTCCCTTGCTCGACCCGCGCCGTGCCGAATAACGGCGCTGCTTCCGGCCGACGCCGGCTGACGCGGCTCGAGTGGACCTGCCTCGGCGCGCTGGGGCTCCTCGCGTTAGGCACGATCGCCGTACCGGCGCTCGCGCGCCGCGATCCGCTGGCGATCGGCGACGTGTTGTCACTGCGGCTGATGCCACCGTTCGCGACAGACACGCGAGGCGACTTTCATCTTCTCGGCACTGACCGATTCGGGCGCGACCTGTTCGTGCGGATGATGCTCGCGGGTCGGCTGTCCCTTTCCGTCGGTGTGGTCGGTTCGGTCCTGGCCGCGGCGGTCGGCACGATCGTCGGCGCGGTGGCTGCGTGGCGCGGCGGCACCATAGACGCGTTGTCGATGGCGTTCGCGGACGCACTGCTGGCGATTCCGCGTCTCGTGCTTCTGCTTGTCTGCGCCGCGCTCTGGCAGCCTGGGCTGGCGACGGTCGTGGTCGTCCTGATTGCAACCGGCTGGATGGGCGTTGCGCGGCTCATACGGGGCGAGGTGCTCGGCGTGCGGGCGCAGCCGTACGTCGACGCGGCGACGGCGCTCGGCGCGCGGCCGTGGCGCGTGTTGCTGCGGCACGCGCTGCCTAACGCGCTCGGGCCGGCGATCGTCGCGACGACGCTCGGCGTCGGCAACGCGATTCTGCTCGAGAGTGGTCTGTCCTTTCTCGGCCTGGGCATCCAGCCGCCACAGCCGAGCTGGGGGAACATGATCGCTGGCGGCCGCGACCTGATCGTTGCCGCGCCGTGGGTGGCGATCGCACCGGGGCTCGCGCTCATCGCGACCGTGCTCGCGTGCACGCTCCTCGGCGACAGTCTGCGCGACCGCCTCGCGGGCGAGAGCGGCGCGACGCTGCGCGATCGTGCCTGAGGCGGTCGGAGCCTAACGAGCGAGTATTGTCACGACGCCTCGTGGTGGCGCCACGAATGACACCGTCGCACCATCGGGCACCAGTGCATCGAGTGGTGTCTCGTCGAGCCGAGCCAGGCGAACCTCGCGAATCGATGCGCCAAAGCGCCAGCGGCCATTCACTGCCTCGTCGAGCAGATTGACGCAGCGCGCCACGGTCCACTCGCCGTCCTCGGATTCCTTGAGCGCCGAAAACGCGAGTCCCTTCCCCTCGAGCTCTACGCCGGTGATGTCGGTCGGAGTTCTGAGCGCGGAGCGGAGCGTTCGGCCCTCGAGCGGAAGCACCGCGTCCTCGGCGGTGCGCTCGACGAAATCGATCGTGTCGGCGTCGCGTTTGCCGTGGAGAAGAAGCGCGAGGCGCGCCGCGAGAGGACCGAGCGACTGCGCTCGCGGTGTCGGTGCTGGCCACCCGGCGTGCCCGGGACGTTCAGGAAGGTCGTTGCGCGAGAGTGCGCCGACGGCGCGCAGCATCGTGACGAACAGCTCGCCGGCGTCCGTCGCCTCGTACTCGGCAAGACCATCGCTGAAGACCGTCGCGCCGGTCGTCGGCGAGAAGAGTGAGACGTAGCGATGGAGGGGTGCCGTCCGTGGCGGTCGCTCATCGCGCATGTCTTCCTCGGGAACGTCGAGGTGCTGACGACGAACGGGGCCGAAAGCAGCGTCGGCCCAGATGGCGCCTCCACGGACGTCCGTGCGAATGCCGACACGCAGTCGATGACTCTTTCCACGGTTCATTCCGCGGATCTGCAGGCGCACGAGCGGCGATTCGGCGACGAGCATCAGACTGATCTCGAGCCAGCTCGCGCGCGCCGGTGAGTGACGAAGGCGCCATCGCATCCGGATCTCACCAATGAGCGGGCCGCGATGCATGACTCGCGCGCCGACGAATTCGGGCGTGGCGCCGTCCGCCCGGATCGACGGCGTGTACAGATCGCCGCGATCGATTTGGTCCTCGATGACAATGAGATCGTCGATTCGGCGCGTACCGTCGGCGAGCTCCACGGAGACGCGTCCATCGGAGGCGACCGCGAGCCGAACGATACCGTTGTCCATCGCAGATCCGTCGACCCCTACGGGACGACCGGGAGCGGAGCCCAAGCGCGCGCCGTCGCCTAACGGGTACGCAGCCACGCCGTAACCGCCGACAGGCTCGACCCACACCGCGGCACGCGTGATCGAGACGAGATCCTTGTCCGGGTAATGTCGCGGCGATTCGACGAGATCGTAGCCGACGCGGCGATGAAGAAGCTGGAGCGCTGACACGCCCGCGAGGCCGGGAGGCGAAGAAGACTGGGCCGCTTGGCGCACTGTCGAGGATGCGGAGCCGGGTCCGACCGGCACGTCGGCGAGGAATTGCTTGATCTCGACGATTGCGACACCGCCGCGCGGGCGCGGCGCGCGATTGCGCACGAGGACGAACGATTTCCATGCGTCACGAGCGGTTCGCGCCGCAACGGCGTCATGTCCAACGAGGTCGAGGATCGCATCGTCGCGAATACCGTTCGCCTGAACGTTCGCGTCGCCGAGACGGAGCTCCATCGCTTCTGCAACCTCATCGATGGAGCAGCCGCAGAGCGTGTCGTGCGGATGCGCCTGGAGCAGCGTACGCCACGCAGCAACGAGTAGCGAGAGTCTCGAGGAACCTCCTCGCTGGCGAGCAAGGGCGGCCCAGGGCTCGGCGTCACGAACGAGCGCGCGCTCTGCCCGCGCGTTGGCGCGCTTCTCTGCCGCACGCGTCGCGAAAGTGCCCTGGAGTGCCCACGTGTAGCCGTAGGAATCGCGCAGCTCGCCGCGCACGACCGGAAGGTGCCAGGCTGCGGTCGCGGTGAGCACGTGCTTCACGAAGCCGGCGAGGGAGCTCGCGCGCACGGTGTCGCCGGCGTGCTTCGCGGCCTTCTTCAGAGCGCGAACGGCCTCGTGTTGCTTCTCCTGCCGCGCATGGTGATCGGCGCCGTTAGGCAGGAGAACGACGCTCGTTGCGGAGCGCGGCGACAGCTCGTCGCGCATCCGGCTCCAGCGTTCCTCGGCGAGACGAGGGGCGACGGGCAGCGCCGAGGCGTACTCGTAGCCGCTGGCCGGGAGATGATACAGAATGACGCTTTCGCCGCTGTCGGACAGCCAGCGCACCGTGTCGGACGCTGGCCACCGCCGGCCCCCAAAGCCGCGCCAGAGAATGGTCACCGGGAGCCCAAATCCGGCGGCGATCGTCGGAAGCGCCGCCGGGTGACCAAATGAATCGGGCGAGTAGAGAACGGGTGGTGATGGCGCGCGCAAGCGACGCAACACGCGGCGGCCGAGCAGGAGATTGCGAACGAGCGCTTCGCCACTCGGAATGAGCTCGTCGGCGAGAACGTACCACGGACCCGCCTCGAGACGACCCGCCTGCAACAGCGAGGAGAGCTCGGCCGCGCGCTCGGGACGCACATCGAGGTAGTCCTCGAGCACGATGCCCTGCCCGTCGAGCAGAAAGGCCTCGCCCTCGGGAGGTGGATGGTCGATCAGCTCGTCGATCAGCGCGACGAGACGCTGGCGAAATCGAACGAATGGGTGGTACCACTCGCGATCCCAGTGCGTGTGCGCGACGACGTGTGCAGTGAGCAAAGGCAGCTCGTAGCGGGCAGGAAAACAAGAGGCCGCGGCGAAGTTCGCCGCGGCCTCCGTGTCGACGCAAGTCCAGCGGGTTATCTGCTCAGGCGACGGGCCGGCGACCAGTCACGAGGCGATAGACAATCACGATGAGCGCGATCACGAGCAGCAGATGGATGAGTCCTCCGCCGACGTGAAACGCAAGAAATCCGAGCGCCCACAGAATGAGCAGAATGACAGCGAGTGTCCAAAGCATGACTGGTTCCTCGATTGATTGGTTTGGCGACGAGCAACGCTGCTTGCCTACGACGCCGCGCTGGTGAGCAACACTCGTACCGAACTAGGCTGTCGTCGCAGAATGCCGCTGTCACGAATCCCCGAGCTCCAGGGCGTGCTGCACGTCACCCTCGGCATCCGTCGCGGGATAGGTGACCTCTCCATCGTGGACGACCGCGAATTTCGTGACGCTGTGGTCGGAGACGCCGCTGTCGAGAATGTGCTCAACTCGCACGCCACGCGCCGTGAGGGCGTCGCTGACGAGGGTGCGATGACAGCGCCAAGGCACGGCCTCGGAACACATGATGACCGTGCGCTTCTCCTCGCCGAGCGCGATCAGATCATCGAGCGCGGCGTGGAATTCGGGCGTGCGCATGTACTCGGCGTATGCACGAAAGCTGTCATTGCGCCACGCGGAAGGCGGCGCATCGGGCGGAAGGCGGCGGCGCCCGCCTAACGAGGGCCGATGGAGGTACTCGATGCCGGCCGCCGGCAGCTCGCGGGCGAGCGCCTCGCGACCGAAATGCGGGTGGCGGCGCGAGCCCGGGAATGCACGGATGTCGACCAGCCGCTCGATGTGCGATCGAGCGAGGAGCGCGAGGAAGTCTTCGATCGAGCGCGTGGAGTGCCCGATCGTGAAGATCATCACGGAATCGGCGGGCCGCCCGCGGGCGGAGCTCCCTCACCCCGAATCCGCTCGACCGCCACGGGCCGGTCGACTGAGATCGGCCGGTCGTGGAGCGCATCCTTGGCGATGTGATACGTCTGGCGGGCGAGCAGCACTCGCGAGGCTCTCACATCGTGTCCTACGTCGATCAGCAGGTGCGCCAGGTCGCCCGTGCCGTACAACACGCCCGCGATCACGATCAGCCGGCTGATCTCACCGAGGAGCGTCGGAATTGCCGACGTCCCATGTGCATACAGGCCGGTCGCTACCTCGGCGACCGCCAGGAGCAGCACGATGATCGCCATGAACCGGAAGAGCTTCGACAGGTAGCGAAGGCCGGTATACGGCTCGATGTCCGTAGCGCGAATGCCGGCGATGATCGCGCCCTCCTCACCGTGATGCTCGGCGGGCTTGCCATTCCCGCGCACGGCGACACTGCCGGTCTCTTCCATTGGTTCGGCAAGGTCAGAATTTCTCCGATGTTCCACGATCAACCTCCTCCAGGTCCCCCAGTCCACCGCGCCCGATAGCCCCGTGTGTCGATGTGAATGAAAGGTCCGTGCCCGGGCCCGGCTGGATAGATGCCTGCCCCACCGACGAGCTCGGGATGCGCCGCCTCCACCCGGTCGACAGCCGCCTCGATGACCTTGCTGTCCTTCATTGTGATGTGACCGTCATGGTCGAGGTCGTCCATGACACCGTCGTGGTTGCTGTCGATATAGATGTCCGACGCGTCTCCGAACATGTGACGGCTGAGCGCGGCACGCCCCTGGGTGTTGCCACCGCCGACGTTGTATTGGGGAGTCCGGAAGCCGCTCATGACCTTCACGCCGCTGACGTCGACGCCGTGGGCGGCGAGGTCCTGGAGTACGAGCTCAAGCTTGTCGACCAGCTTCAGCTGCAGCACGAGGTACTTGGGCCAGACGTTCGGCTGATCGTGGGTGAGAAAGTCGCGCAGCATGAAGTGCTCCGAGACGTAAGTATCCTCGTTGTCTCGCGTCACCTCGATAAACCCGGAAGGGTTCGCGTAGCTCGTCGGCGGCGCCTTGGCAGGGCCGACCTTCTTGCTCTTCGCGCGCTCCCCGGGCCAGTTGCCGATGTAGTAAAGACCGATCTTGCCGCCGCTCTTGGCGTTGAAGGGCAGCTCGGTGATGACGTTGAAGTCGGCGATCGGCTTGATGGCATTGCCGATTGCAAGCGCAACGCTCCAGACGCCGGCGCCGTGGGGCTCGGTATCAGCAGCGGTGATTTCACCGCCCGCACTGTTGTAACGCAGCTCGGCACCGGGCGGCAGGGAGTCCGGCTCGACGTTGTCCGCCGAGGTGTCGATGGCGGCTCGCAGCGCACCGCTGGCCCCACGCGCGCGATCGAAGAGCGCCTTGAGGGCGGCGTCCGTGAGATAAGCGGCGCTCGGCGCACTCGCTGATGTGAGGGCTGTGGCGATGGAGGCCGCAGTGCGCTCCGCGGCACTCGCCGGCGTGTCGTCACCCATCGCGTGCAACGTTCGAACATGTGAAAGCGCCCAGATCCATCCAACGGCAAGGGCGTACAGCAACACGCCGAACGCGATCTCGAGCCGCCGCTCGCCGCGCGGCGAAAGTCCGGCGCGGTACCAGAAACCCGACGGGGGGACTGGCAGTCGTAATGCGTCCTCGAACGCAGTTGACCAGTCGGGCGGGGCGGTCGAAGTTCCGTTGCTCACTGCGGTACCATCATCTTCGGTCCACCATGCACTCGATTCTCGACTTCATACACCGGCTCGGCGACGTGCGCGCCCTCGTGGCCTGGGGAGGCTACGTCGGTCTCACGATCATCATCTTCGCGGAGACGGGGCTGCTCATTGGCTTCTTTCTGCCGGGCGATTCGCTCCTCGTGACGGCCGGCCTGCTCGCGTCGCAGACGCAGCTGTTCGATCTGAACGTGTACATCCTCGGTGCGCTGTTGTCGGTCGCGTCGATCGTCGGAAACTCCGTCGGCTACTACATCGGCAAGGTGACGGGCCCGCGGCTCTTCAGCCGCGAGAATTCCCTGCTCTTCAATCGCAAGCACCTCGAGCGGGCGCACGCCTTCTACGAGCGACATGGCGGAAAGACGATTGTTCTCGCGCGATTCATGCCCATCGTCCGCACCTTCGTTCCCGTTGTGGCTGGTATGGGGCAAATGCAATACCGCCGGTACACGTTGTACAACATCATCGGCGGTTTGGCGTGGATCTGGTCGATGTTGTTCATCGGATATTTTCTGGGCCGCTACATTCCGGGCATCGGCGACCACATCGAGCTCGTGATCCTCGCGGTCATCTTTCTGTCGTTTCTGCCCGGCATCATTGCCTGGCTGCGCAGCCGCGGACGATCGGCGGGGAGGCGAGCGGTTTCGGACATCTGAACCACAGGAGAGTCGAATGCCGTTCACGCTGCCCGCGCTTCCCTACGCGTACGACGCGTTGGAGCCGCACATCGACGCGCGGACGATGGAGATCCACCACACGAAGCACCATCAGGCCTACGTGAACAATCTCAATGCGGCGCTGGAAAAAGCGCCGCAGCTCGAGGGCAAGTCACTGGACGATCTGATGCGGGGCATCAACAGCGTACCGGAAGCGGTGCGCACGGCGGTCCGCAACAACGGCGGCGGCCACTGGAATCACTCGCAGTTCTGGGAGTGGATGGGGCCGAAGCGCGGCGGCGAGCCGAGCGGACGCCTTGGCGATGCGATCAAGAGCTCCTTCGGCGACTTCGCGAAGTTCAAGGAGCAGTTCGCCGCCGCCGCCGCGGGCCGATTCGGCTCGGGATGGGCGTGGCTGATCGACGAGGGCAACGGCAAGCTCTCGATCACGAGCACGCCGAATCAGGACAACCCGTTGATGGAAGGAAAGAAGCCCTTACTGGGGCTCGACGTCTGGGAACACGCGTACTACCTGAAGTACCAGAACAAGCGCCCGGACTACGTCGCCGCGTGGTGGAACGTCGTGAACTGGGACGCGGTCGCGAAGAAGCTGTAACTCCGTCATCCCGAGGAGCGAAGCGACGAGGGATCTGCTTTTTCACGAACGCCAAAGCAGATCCCTCGTCGCTTCGCTCCTCGGGATTACAATCAGGGCACGACTTTGTTCTTCGGCTCGAGCCTAACGATCCACAGGCCGCTATTGAGATCGTTGACGTAGGCGAGGTTGTCCTTGACGACGGTGCCCCAGGCCATGGCCATGTTCGGGAGCTTGCCGTCGGGAGCGCCGGTGTAGAGGTTCGCGATCTCGCGGCCCTGGGCGCGGAGGTCGCCCCGCAGCTCGCCGGAGATGTCGAAGGCGTGGAAGCCGGCGTTGTACGCGCCCATGTACAGCGTGTCGCCGGCGATCCAGACGTTGTGGACGCCACCGAATTCGGGCTCGTACCACGCGACGCTTTTCGGGTGCTCGATGTCGCTCACGTCGACGACCTGGAGGCGGCCGTGCGCGCGCGTTACCTGGCCCTGGAAGAGCGCTTCCGCCGCCGCGTTTCCAAATACCTCATCGGCGATGAAAACATACTTACCGTGGCGCCAGGCGGTGTGCGTACCGCGGATGAATCCCGGGCCGCCCTCGAGGGCGACGTCCTTGTAGAGCGAGTCGAGGTTGTACTTGAACTGCGAGACGAGCACGGGATGGTCGGGGCGTCCACCCTTGATGCCGTTGCCGACGTCGAGGATGATGAGACCGTCGTTCCACCACGACGCGTAGACGAGACCATTCTGCACGTCGATGTCATGGAGCATGACTCCCGCCGGCGTCTGCCGTGGGCGGAAGCGGCCAACCTCTTTCGGATGCGCCGCGTCGGTGATGTCGACGATGTGCAGTGCGCCCGTGCCGTCGTTCGTCAGGTAAACGTGCGTGCCGTACTTCGGCTGCGTGTGGATGAAGGCGGAGTGCACACCGGACGTCACGTCCTGCGTGAACTCGGAGATGGGCTTCGGGTGCAGCGGATCGTGGGTGTCGGCGATGACGATGCCGTTCTTGCGATTGTCGGCGCCCTCACGCGTGATGACCATGTAATTGCCATCAGGCGTCGTCATCACGTCGTTGATCGTGCGAGCATTCACGACGATCGAGTCAACGATCGTAGGAGCCGCGGGATTGGAGATGTCGATGGTATAGACGCGGTCGCCGCCGAGGCCCGTGCCGAGGTACGCAACTTTCCCGTTAGGGTGAATCCAGACTTCGGTCGTGAAGAAGGTGGAGCGCGGCACGCGTCCAAGGACTTTGGCAACTCGCTGCACGTCGCGCGGCGCGACCGTTACGACTGCATCGGCGCTGCGCGCACCGTACGACGCGGTGACCTGATAGGTGCCCGGCTCGTAGGCGACGAATGCACCGCCGTCGTCGATCTCGCCCCGCCCCGGTGAGAAGAGCCACGTCGGCGACAAGCCGCTGATCTCTTTGCCCGCACGGTCCTTCACCACGGCGCGAAAGCGAATGACGTCGCCGGTGCGCGCCTGGGTGATCGACGGCGTGACCTCCACATCGCCGACATCGCCGGCGACCACCTCGATCGGCAGCTCGCGTGACGCGCCGCCGGCGCTCGCCGTGAGGGTCGCTCGTCCGGGCGCCACCGCAGTGAGGATGCCACCCATGCCGACGCGCGCCACCTGAGGCGATGATGTTCGCCATTCGATGCGATCGTCGCGTCGATCGCCGCCGCGCGACCAGACGGATGCGTCGAGCCTGACGTGCTGACCGGCGAGGAGGCGCGTCGGGCGCGGCGTCACGTCGATTCTTGCAGCGGCACCGGGTACCATCCGCACGTCAACGCGCTGAATCACCGGCTTCGCGCCGGGAACGATCGCCGAGACCACGACGGGAAAGGTGCCGACGGCGCCCGCGGTGACGAGGCCCGCGCTGTCGACGCGTCCCTCGAACATGGCGCCCGCTTGCTGGAAGAGGATACGCGCTCCCTCGACCGGACGTCCGCCCGCATCGACGGCGCGAGCGCGAAGGCGCAGGGTGTCGCCGACGACGACGGCCGGCGAGCCCGGCGTGATGCTCACGCGCGCGATGCTCGGCGCCGACTGCTGCGCGGGCTGCTGGAGAACGAGGAGAAGCGCAAAGAGCGGGGTGGGCATCCGGCGGTCTCCGAGGTGGGGGTTGCGAGCCCCGAAGCTACGGTCGTTGGCCCGGGTGCGCTACCGCGGCCGGATCGCCTTCGTGCCGCGAGGCTGCGACTCGGGATTGTCCGTTTGCGACGCACCCGCGACGAGATCGTCGATTCCCCCTTCGCCCGGTCGATCATCGCTGCCTGCAGCGACATATTCGCTCGTTCGCTGCTCGGCGACGCGCCCAAGCAACGGCGGCGTCACGAGCGTCGTCGCCAGCACCATGAGCATGATGGCGCCGAACAAGCCGTTGTCGATGGCGCCGGTGGCGAGCCCCATCTGGGCGAAGATGAGGCCGACCTCGCCGCGGGGCACCATCGCCACGCCGACCAACAGCTTGCGGCCGCGGAACCACCACGGGACGTAGCCGGCGAGAATCTTTCCGACCATGCCACAAACGATCAGCGCGACGCCGATGCCTAACGAGGTGCGATTGGCGAGGGCACGCAGGTCCACCGCTGCGCCAACGGAGGCGAAGAAGATCGGCACGAAGAAGTGTCCGATCGTCGTGGTCGACTTCTCGATCTCCTGCTTCTGCGGAACGACGAAGAGCACGAGACCCGCGGCGAAGGCGCCGATGATGATCGCGGAGCCGACGAGCTTGGCGAGCACCGCGAGGGCGAACGCAAATGCCAGCCCGAAGACACCAAGGGCGCCGGCGGACTTGATCCGCTCGATGACACGGAAGGCCGGAGGTGCAACGCGCATCCCGACGACGACAGCGACCACAAAGAAGAGGATCGCGATCGCGCTGATGCGCGAGATGTGCAGAGCATCGACGCTCGTGCCGGTGACGACGTCCGCGACAACAGCGAGGATGACGAGGCCAACGATGTCGTCGAGGACCGCGGCGCCAAGGACAACGCGTCCTTCGGCGGACTCCAGACATCCGAGATCGGACAGGACCCGCGCCGAGATGCCGACGGAGGTCGCGCAGAGTGCAGCGGCGGCGACGAGCGCCGGCAAGTGCCCGAGACCGAACGCAAGCGCGCTCCCGTAGCCTAACGCGAAGGGAATGACGACGCCGGCGAGAGCGACCGTCGTCGCCTCACTGCCGACGCTGAGGAGCGACCGGAGCTCCGTGTGGAGGCCGGTCTCGAAGAGGAGGACGATGACGCCGATTTCGGCGAGCACGGTGATCACCGGATTCGCCGGGTCGACGATGCCCAATGCAGAGCCGCCAAGGAGCACGCCGGCAATGAGCTCGCCGAGGACGGCCGGCTGGCCGAGTCGCTGGGCGAGCTCACCGAGGATTTTCGTCGCGACGAAGATCGCGACCAGCGCCGTGAGGAGCGGCGTGACCGCGTCGGCAGCGCCGGCGTCCGCCGCCGCCGCGAGCAGCATCACTGCGCCGCTTCGCCCTCGAGGTAGGTGTACCCCTCGAGGCCAGCGACGTAGTCGGCGATGAACGTGTTGGCTTCCTGGCGCGTGATCTGCTTCGTTGCGTTCACCTTCCGCCGGAACGTCTGCAGCAGATCGTTGGCGCGGAACTGCACGTAGTTGAGTACTTCGGTAACCGTGTCGCCGTGGACGAGATCCGTGACCTCATAGCTGCCGTTCGCGGCGAGGCGCACGTGTACGGCGTTGGTGTCGCCGAACAAATTGTGAAGATCGCCAAGGATCTCCTGATAAGCGCCCGTGAGAAAGACGCCGAGCATGTACGGCACGCCGTCCGTGAAGCCGTGCAGCTCGAGGCTCGGCCGGCCGTTCTTGTCGCCGACAAAGCGGTCGATCTTGCCGTCGGAGTCGCAGGTCACGTCCTGGAGCGTGCCGCGACGCAGCGGCTCCTCGGTGAGCCGGTGAATGGGCATGATCGGGAAGAGCTGGTCGATGGCCCAGCTGTCCGGTAGCGACTGGAAGACGGAAAAGTTGCAGAAGTACCGGTCGACGAGCGCGGCGTCGAGGTCCATGATGATGTCCTCGTACTCGTCACGATTTTTTTCGACCGCTCGTGAAATGGCGTTGATGGTCGCGAAGTAGATCTGCTCGGCCATGGCGCGGCCGCGCAGCGAAAGCACGCCCGAGTTGAAGAGCTCGTGGGCGCGCTCCTTGTCGAAGGTGAGATCGTGGTAGATCTCGCGGATCCGGCGCTTGGAGACGTTCTTCCGGGATGCGTCGCGATAGTCCGCGACCATCTCGTGCAGCAGTGGATGATCGTCCTCGGTGAGCTCGGGAATCGGCCGCTCCGTATGCGACTCGACGTCGATGACCTTGAGCAGCAGCAGCGCATGGTGCGCGGTCAGCGCGCGTCCCGATTCGCTGATGATGTGCGGCATCGGGAAGTCGTGCTCGCGGCACGCCTCGGCGAGTGTATAGACGACGTCGTTGGCGTACTCGCCGAGTGAGTAGTTGACGCTCGCGTCGGAAGTCGAGTTCGTCCCGTCGTAGTCGATGCCGAGTCCGCCGCCGACGTCGAGATGAGTGATGTCTAAACCCATCTCCCGCAGCTCGACATAGAAGCGCGTGATCTCCTGCAGACCCAGTTTTATGAAACGGATGTCCGTGATCTGCGATCCCAAATGGAAGTGAATCAGCTTCAGGATGTCGAGCCGGCCGGCGGCCCGAAGCTTTTCGATCGCCGTCACCAGATCGGCCGCGTTCAAGCCGAACTTGGACTTCTCGCCGCCGCTCTCCTTCCACCGGCCGAAGCCGCGGGACGCGAGCTTGATGCGGACGCCGGCCGTCGGCGTGATCTGCATTTCGTCCGCGACCTGGAGCAAGACATCGATCTCGCTCAGCTGCTCGAGGACGATGAAGACCTGATGGCCGAGCTTCTGGCCCATGAGAGCGAGGCGCATGAACTCCTCGTCCTTGTAGCCATTGCAGACGATGATGTGGTCCGTCGTCTCCGAAAGGCCGAGGATCGCTTGGAGCTCGGGCTTGCTGCCGCACTCGAGGCCGACACCGTGGGACTTTCCGAACTCGAGGATCTCCTCCACGACATGGCGCTGCTGGTTCACCTTGATCGGATACACGGTGGTGTAGCCGCCGGTGTACTGGAACTCGGTGCGGGCTTCGTCGAAGCGCGTAGTGAGGGCTTCGATGCGCGAGCGGAGGATGTCAGAGAAGCGCAGCAGCACGGGAAGCGCGATCCCCTGCTCTTCCAGATCCATGGCGACGTCGTAGAGATCGACCTCGTGCTCGGGATGCTCCTTGTTCGGTCGCACGACGACGTGGCCGCGCGCATTGATGTCGAAGAAGCCGGCGCCCCAGCCCTCGATATTGTAGAGCGAGCGCGCGGCGTCGATGCTCCATCCCGCGGGCTGCTCGGCGGGTGGTGTCGTAGGTTCTACAATGTGTGTCGCCATGGCGGGAATTATACTCGCGCGATGATCTCTAGTGCCGTTCAAAGTTCCGCTGGGCCGCTGATACCACTGACACGGCACTGACGACACTGAAAAAGCTTTGTCAGTGCTTTCAGCGTAGTGTCAGTGCTTTCAGCGGCCCCATTTGGACTAAGGAAACAAGATCTCTACGTGCCACGCGTCGCCGCGCCGAGTATACAGCTCACGACGATGCAGACGACTGGGCATGCCCTGCCAGAACTCGATACGATCGGGCGAGAGGCGAAAGCCGGACCAATATGGCGGCCGCGGAACGGGTACACCTTCAAAGCGCCGCTCGAACTCGGCTACACGCTGCTCGAGAAGGTTCTCTTCCGGGATGGTCCGACTCTGTTGCGATGCCCAGGCACCGATCTGACTGCCACGTGCTCGCGAGGCAAAATATGCGTCAGCCTCATGTCTCTCGACTGCGTTGACCCTTCCTTCGACACGGACTTGAACCTCCATCGGCTGCCAGTGGAAACACATTGCAGCTTGTCCGTTCGCCAGGAGCTCGCGTCCCTTACGACTCTCGAAATTCGTGTAGAACACGAAACCGTTCTCGTCGGCGTTCTTGAGTAGCACCATGCGAACGCTTGGTTTGGCGGTCGTGGTCGTGCACGTCGCTAGAGCAAATGCGGTCGGCTCCGGCAGACGCTCTCGCGGGAGCGCTGTCGCCTGCGCGAGGAGGTCGAGAAAGCGCTCGAAGGGCTCGGCGTGCGGCGACGAGCGCCGGATCGATTGGCTCATCCGATCGCGCGCTTGTAAAAGCTGCGCATGCCGAGTATCCAGCCGGCGACGGCGAGCAGAATGAGCGCGATCGCGACGACGCCGAGACTCATGTGCGGCGTGTCCGGAGTCATCACGCCACGCAGTCCTTCGGCGACGTAGACGAGCGGGTTGACGAGGACGAGGTATTTCACCACCGGCACCTTGTCAAGCCCACGCCACGGGTAATAGGCGCAGCCGAAGAAGATCATCGGCGCGACAATCACGCTGAACATGAGGCCGATCTGCTGCGGCGAGATCGCAGTGCCGAGCCACATCCCGAGCGAGGAGAAAGCCGTCGCGCCGAGGATGGCGATGAGGATGATCGCGCCGGTGTTGGCGAAGGAGAGGTTGGGGATCGGTCCCATGATGATTCGCGCGATCGGCAGTACGACGATACCGGCGATGAGCGCCTGGATGACGGCGGCGACGATCTTCTCGGCGGCAACGACGCGCGTCGGCACGGGTGCGAGCAGGCGGTCCTCGATCTCTTTCGTCCAGCCAAAATCCTGCATCATCGGGAGCGCGACCGCCTGAATCGCGGACATCGTTAGGCTGATGGCGAGGATGCCCGGAAGGAGCGCCGCGCGATAGGCTGCGCCGACGAAGCCCATCCGCGGGAGCAGCGCGCCGAAGACGATGATGAACAGCAGCGGCTGCATGATCGTTCGGACGAGAAAGAATGGCAGCTCCTTCCGCGCGACCGTGACGTCTCGCCGCAACAGCGCGAGAAAGACCTTCGAGGGAGCGACCGGTCGCTCGCGCGTGGATCGTGCCGGCGCCTGAGCGGGGAGATCGCGGGCGGTGGTGGTCAATCGAGCTTCCTTCCCGTGAGGGAGACGAAAAGCGTCTCGAGACTGGGCTCGGTGAGGCCGATGTTGCGCACGTGCGCACCGGCGTCCTCCACGAGCTGAATGAGGGGCGAGATGATGCGGCCGCCGCGCTCGCTGTAGGCGCGGAGCACGGTGCCCTGCGCTTCGGCGCGGAGCACACCTTCGAGGCTCGTGACGGGAGCGACGAGTGCCTGCGCGTCTGCGTCGAGCTGGAGCTCGATGAGCGTACCGCCGGGGGCGCGCTCCTTGAGGCGAGCGGGCGTGTCGAGGGCGAGCAGCGTGCCGCGATCGACGATGCCGATGCGGTTGCAGAGACGGTCTGCCTCTTCCATGTAATGCGTCGTCATCACGATCGTGCGACCCTGGCGGTGGAGATCGCGCAGGATCGCCCACAGATCGAGCCGCGCTTGCGGATCGAGGCCGACGGTCGGCTCGTCGAGAAAGAGGACGTCGGGCTCGTGAATCAGGGCGCGCGCGATCATGAGGCGCTGCTGCTGGCCGCCAGAGAGCTGATCGACCTTCGCCTGCGCCTTGTCGGCGATGTCGAGACGCGTCATCAACTCTCGCGCGCGTTGCTCGGCAACCGCGCGCCCAATGCCGAAATACGCGGCGTGAAAGACGAGATTCTCGAGTGCGTTGAGGCTGCGGTCCGGATTCGGCCGTTGCGGCACGACGCCGATGTGTGTTCGCACGCGCACAGCGTCGGTGGCGATGTCGACGCCGGAGACGCGTGCCGTGCCCGCCGTTGCGAGCACGCGTGTCGTCAGGATTCCGATTGTCGTCGTCTTGCCGGCGCCGTTAGGCCCGAGCAGCCCGAAGAACTCGCCTTCGTTGATGTCGAGGTCGAGTGCCTGGAGCGCGACGACCTCGCCGGTCTGCGGCGGCGGGCCGGGCGGCATTCCGGGCGGAGCCGCGCGCGGTTTGGCGCGGCGTTTCCCGGTCGGCGCGGGATAGACCTTGCGAAGCGCCCGCGTCTCGATCGCCGCCGCGGTCACCGTCTAGTTGTCTCCGTCGAGCAGGCCGCCTAACGCGCCGAGGACGCTGCCTTCCTCGCGGCGACTGCCGCCAGCGCGCGGCGATGCGGCGATGATGCGATCGGCGAGGCGGGAGAATGGCATCGTCTGCAGGATGACGCGGCCCGGACCCTTGAGCAGCGCGAAGAAGAGTCCTTCGCCGCCGAAGAGCGCCGTCTTGATGCCGGGCACCATCTGGATGTCATAGTCGACCGACTGATCCATCGCGACGATGCAGCCGGTGTCGACCTTCAGCGACTCGACGCCGGTGAGCTTCACTTCGTGGAGCGTTCCCGAGGCGTGCAGAAAGGCGAGGCCGTCCCCTTCGATGCGCTGCAGGATGAAGCCCTCACCACCGAAGAAGCCGGCGCCGATCCGTTTGGTGAATGCGATCGTGACGTTGACGCCGCGCGCCGCGCAGAGGAACGAGTCCTTCTGCGCGATGATCGTTCCCTTCCACTCCTTGAGATCGATCGGACGAATCTTGCCGGGGAATGGCGACGAGAAGGCGACGTCCTGGCGCTTGCCCGCGGTGTTGGTGAAGGTCGTGACGAAGAACGAGTCGCCGCTGAGCGCGCGCTTGGCGCCCTGCACGAGCTTCCCGAAGAGGCCACCGCCCTGCTGGTTGGGATCGAGGGTGGTGTTCATGACGATCCCTTCCTGCATGTACATCATCGCACCGGCCTCCGCGACCACGGTCTCGCCGGGATCGAGGGTCACGATGACAGCCTGAAGGTCATCGCCGATGATCTTGTAGTCGATTTCGTCTGCCATGCTCGATTTTCCTGGTGGGGGACATCCAACATGACGAGGCCGGCTTGAAAACGAAAGCGGGGCCGAGGCCACTCTATCGGGAGGCGCTAAGAAAACCTGATCACGAATTACGCGAACAACTGCTCGAATTTCTCCGTGTGGTGCTCAAGCTCCGATGGCCTCCGTCGACAATCCCTCTCTGTGAACGGCACACCAACGGGCCAGTAGTGGCTTCCCGAAACCAAAAAACATTTCGCTGGCCCGCAACGCGGAGTTTTCAATCCAGAGGAGCGATTCGAGCAGTCATTCGCGTAATTCGTGATGAGGCTTTGTTCTATTGATCCTTCTGTGATCCAGATGTGGTGGCGGCCCCAGCCTGCACCGCCGGTCGCAACTGGTCTCTCCCCTTCATCTGATACGGTATCCCGTGGATCATCCAATCCGGCTCGGGATAGCCGCGCAGATGGTAGTCGAAGAATTGCTGCATCCGCATCGCGATGTCCTTCTGGTTCGCGCGCTTCGTCGGATTGTGGACGTCGTTGTTGTAATCGATGAGGTACACCTCTTTGTTCAACCGACGCAGCGCGACGAACATCTCGATGCCCTGATACCACGGTACCGCATCGTCGGCGTCGTTATGCATCATGAGGAGTGGGGTCGTGATACGGTCCGCCCAGAAGAGCGGCGAGTTCTCGAGATAGCGCTGGGTGCACTGCCAGATCGAGCAGCCGATGCGGCTCTGGGTGTGCTCGTACTGGAAAGCGCGGGCGAGGCCCGAGCCCCAGCGAATGCCACCGTAGGCGCTCGTCATGTTCGCGACGGGCGCGCCCGCCATCGCGGCGCTGAAGAGGTGCGTCTGCGTGATGAGGAATGCCGTCTGGTAGCCGCCCCATGAGTGGCCCTGGATGCCGAGTCCCTTCGGATCGACGTAACCGCGGGCGAGGAGCATCTCGACGCCCGGCACGATCGACTTCATCGCACTCGCGCCGGGGAAGCCCGTCTCGTAGTGGATGTCCGGAACGAAGATGAGATATCCGTTCGAGACGTAATGCGTGTAGTTGATCACGTTCCTACCACCCGGCGGCACGTAGTTGTGCAGGGTGTTCGAGAACTGCTCGTAGAAGTACGTGATCATCGGATACTTCTTGTGTGGATCGAAATCTTCGGGCTTGTAGAGCAAGCCCTGAAGCGGGACGCCGTCCGCGCTCGTCCAGTGCACCAGCTCGACCGTGCCCCACTTGACGTTCTTCTGCTGCGGATTGGCGTCGGAGATCTTCGTGAGGTTCGTCAGGCTCGAACCGGTGTAGAGATCGGGAAACTCGGTGAAGGTGCCTTTGGTGAGCACATACTGATCGGCGTCGTCGGCTTTGAGCGGCGTGCCGAATGCCACGTCCGCCATCACGATCTTCTCCGGCGCCTTGTTGACGCCGATGCGATCGCGATAGAAGCCGCTCGCCTTGCTCGAGTCGTCGAACGCCGACAGCAGCAGCGGCTCGGCGGGATCGATCACTCCGCGCTCGGCGTCGCCGCCCCGACCGCCGCGACCACCACGGCCACCGCGACCGCCCGTCGCGAGCCGGAACGTCAGATGCTCACGCCGGCCCACCGAATCGGTGACGACACGCGCTGGCTGCGCGCCACTCGGGTCGAGCTCCCACAGATCGTAGCGATCGTACAGGATCACCGACTTGTCGCCCTTGGTAAAGCCCGCGACACCCCACGCTGCTGGCGTCGACGGCGTGTCCCACGTCTCCTGCGCGAAGCTCACGTTCTTGAGAGGCCCCGTGAGGTCCACAGTCTTTCCGGTCGCCACGCCATAGCTGTACCAGTGACCGTTGTCGAAGTAGAGCACATACTTCGCGTCCGGCGAGAGCTGCGCGCTGCCGCTGATCTTCTCGCGCAGCAGCTTGCGATTGCCCGTCGTCGCGTCGATGAGATAGACGTCGTCGCCTTCGTCGCCCCACATGCGCTCGATGGCATAGCGCTCGGAGCTCGCGGCCAACGCCACGCGACCGTCATCCGAGACGCTCACCGAAGGCATCGAGTCGTTGGCGAGTCGCACGAGCTTCTTCGTCGCGAGGTTGTAGATCGTCTCATACGCGCGGAGTCGATCGCGCCCCGCTTCGATCTTCTGCTGCGGCTGGAGCCGCGGATCCTTCCACGACCAGAGATCGAAGACGGCCTTGTCGTAGAGCGAATCGGCGGGGATGGAGTCCATCGGCGCCGGCGCGACTCCGAAGAGAATCGCATTCCCATTGCGCGTGAACGCCACGCGACCGTTGTCGGAGATGCCCAACTCGTCGCCAACCTGGGACGAGTTCACGACGGCTTGCGCCGTCGGCGACTTGAGGCTCGCGTAGTACAGTGTGAAGCGCGGATGCTCCTTCCCGATATCGTCGCGGTCGGACACGAAGGCGGCCTGTGCGCCCGCTCGATCAAAGGCGAACTGCTTGTACGCCCCACGTCCGGTGAGCAGAGCCATCTCGCGTCCGTCGGCCGGCGACATGACGTACGCGCCGTCCTTGCCGGTGTCGCGCGACGAGACGGTGTAACCGAGCCACTTGGCGCTGTCGTCGAACGCGTAACTGGTGACGTCGTTGATGCGGCGCTCGGTGCCCGTCGCGAGATCGCGAAGGACGAGCGTCGATCCGAACTCGGGCCGGCGTCCGCGCTGCGTCGAATCGCTCACGGGTCGCGGCTGTCCACCCGGCGCCGCCGCATTGGCCTGCGGAGCGCGCGCGCGTGCTGAGGAATCTCGCGCCGCTCGGTTCGCCACGCCGCTGTCCGAAGGCTCCAGCAGATACGCGACCCACTTACCCGACTCGCGCGCCATGCGGAACGATCGCACTCGCGGAATGCTCGTCACCTGGCCATTGGCGAGACTCACGATTGCCAGCGAAGGCTTCGGTTGATCCGCAGGCCGCCGCTTCTCTCGACGCGCCCGCTCGAACTCGCTCATCGGGGCATACGTCAGCGCGAGGACGAACTTGTTGTCGGCGCTGATCTGTGCAGGCGCGGCGGCGTTGGTGGTGTCGCGCGCGCCGGCGACCATCTGCGGCCGGCCGATGAAGCCGCGCGGGACACGGTACTCCGTGCTGCCGCTCGTGGCGCGAACGAGCAGATCGCCGTCGCCAACCTGGGGCACGAGGGAGTAGACGACCCAACGGCCGTCATTCGAGATCGCGGGGGAAGAGATCGAGCGCCAATGGTCCCAGTCATCGGGTGTCAGTGGGCGCTTGGGTGCCTGCGCGAGCGCGACGGTGCCGAGCGCGCCAACGAGCATCCCCGACGTGGAGAGGATGACGATTGGACGATGCATGTGAGTAGAGAGCAGAGAGTAGGGAGCAGAGAGTGCTCGGAACGACTGATAAGATACGCGTTGGGCGGCCGCTCTGTTGGCCTCCTGCTCACTGCCCTCCGCTCCGCACTGCGTCTAGCGCTCACCCGCTGCTCTCTACTCTCCGCGCTCTGCTCGGTAGATTCGACCATGCTTTTGAAACGCTTCTACGACGATGGCTTGGCGCAGGCGAGCTACCTGGTCGGGTCGGAACGGACGGGCGAGGCGCTGGTGATCGACCCGCTGCGCGACCTCGAGCCGTATCTGGCCGCCGCCGCCGACGAGGAGCTCCGCATCACGCACGTCACGGAAACGCACATTCACGCCGACTTTCTCTCCGGCGCGCGGGATCTCGTTAGGCGCACCGGCGCCCGGCTCCTCCTCTCCGCCGAGGGCGGCGCCGACTGGCAGTACCGCTTCGCGCCCGACGAGCGAGCCGAGCTGTTGCGCGACGGCGATAGCTTCACGATGGGCGAGATCCGCGTCGACGTTAGGCACATGCCCGGCCACACACCCGAGCATCTGATCTTTCTCGTCACTGACGGCGCCGTGGCCGACCGGCCCCTCGGCATCTTCACCGGCGATTTCGTGTTCGTCGGCGACGTGGGACGACCCGATCTGCTCGAGCGGGCCGCGCAGGTCGCGGGCACGATGGAAAGCTCGGCCCGTGCGCTCTTCCAGTCGCTGCGGTCGATGCGCGAGTACCCCGAATACCTCCAGCTCTGGCCCGGCCACGGCGCCGGCTCGGCCTGCGGAAAGGCACTCGGCGCGCTCCCGTCGACAACCCTCGGCTATGAGCGTTTGTTCAACTGGGCGTTCCAGGTGGCCGATGAGGAGGACTTCGTCCGCGAAGTGCTCGCTGGCCAGCCCGAGGCACCGAAGTACTTCGGCCGGATGAAGCGCTTGAACCGCGATGGAGTACCCCCGCTCGCGGCGATGCCGCTCCAGGAGCTCGACACCGGCACGCTCGCCGCGCATCTCGATGCTGGTGACAGCACCGTCGTCGACACCCGATCGTCCGCAGCATTCACGGCGGGCTTCATTCCCGGTACGATCAACATTCCGGGCGGCCGAAGCTTCACGAACTGGGCAGGCTCGCTCCTCTCCCCCGATAGAAACATCATTCTCATCGCCGAGAACGAGAGCCGCGCTCGAGCGCTGGCTCGCGAGCTCTCGTTGATCGGCATCGATCGAGCCTGTGGGTGGTCGGATGCGAAGGTCGTGAGTCGCTGGGAAGGCGCCGGGCACCGCCTGCAGCGTGCTCAAACCATCCATTCACGTGACCTCACGACGCTGGACGAGCCACTGGTCATCGACGTGCGCGCCGCCTCCGAGTGGAACGAGGGGCACATTCCAGGCGCGCGACACATCTTTCTCGGCGATCTGATCGACGCGGCGGATGAGCTGCCGCGCGACCGGCCTCTCGTCGTCGCCTGTCAGGGCGGTTCCCGTTCGTCGATCGGCTCGAGCTTGCTGCGCGCGCGCGGATTCGAGAATGTCATCAACTTGTCCGGCGGCTTCGCCGAGTGGCAGAAGGCCGGTCTCCCTGTCGAGACTGGCGACGCCGCGGCACCGTCGCGGTAGACGCGTCCTGGAGGACTCATGTCGGAAGTGAAGAACACAATCGTCATCCTCGTCGGCCCGGAGTACGAGGACCTCGAGGTCTGGTATCCGAAGCTACGGCTCGAGGAAGCCGGCTTCGAGACGAAGTTCGCCGGCATCGGGGACGCGACGTATCGCGGAAAGCACGGCTATCCGGCGACGATGGACGGTCACATCCGGGACTTTCCCGCAACGCAATTGGCGGGGATTGTCGCGCCAGGTGGCTGGGCGCCAGACAAGCTGCGCCGCGACCTCGACGTCCTCACGCGGGTTCGCGAGGTGCACACGGCGGGCAAGCTCGTCGCGACGATCTGCCACGGTCCGTGGATTCTCATCTCGGCTGGCATCGTCCGCGGACGGACGTTGACGTCGACGGTGGGCATCCGCGACGACGTGATCAACGCCGGCGCGACGTGGGTGGATCGACCGACCGTGACCGACGGGAACATCGTGAGCGCTCGCGTTCCCGCAGACCTGCCGGCATTCTGCATCGCGATGCTCGACGTACTGGAAGCGCAGCGCGCGCGGACGCCGTTCGCCGCCGGGCGCCCGGAGCTCCGCCTCACCACCTGACGTACCCTGTCTTCGACGACATGCGCATTCTCTCATTGCTCCTCGTTCCGGCGCTCGCGCTCGGCCAGCGCCCCACGCAGTCGCCGGCCGCACCGGCGCGCGCCACTTTGCTCGTGCCGGCGCGCGTGTGGGACGGCGTCGAGAACCAGCCGCAGGATGGATGGGCCGTGCTCGTTCGTGGCGAGCGCATCGAAGCCGTGGGACCGCGGGCGCAGCTCTCGGTGCCTAACGATGCGACGACGATCGACCTCGCGGGAACGACGCTCATGCCCGGTCTCATCGAAGGACACTCGCATCTTCTGCTCCATCCCTACAACGAATCGCCCTGGGACGATCAGGTCCTTCACGAAGCGCTGGCACTGCGCGTCGCACGCGCGGTAAATCATGCCCGCGCCACGCTCCTTGCCGGCTGGACAACGGTGCGTGACCTCGGCACCGAAGGTGCGGGCTACGCGGACGTCGGTCTCAAGCAGGCGATCAATCAGGGGATCGTGCCAGGGCCGCGCATGATCGTGACGACGCGCGCGATCGTCGCGACCGGGAGCTACGCGCCCAAGGGATTCACGCCGGAATACATCGATCAAATTCCGCAGGGCGCGGAGGAAGCGGGGAGCGCCGAGGATCTCTCGCGGATCATCCGCGACCAGATCAAGCATGGCGCGGATTGGATCAAGATCTATGCGGACTACCGCTGGGGGCCTAACGGCGAGACGATGCCGACGTTCACCGCGGACGAGTTGAAGCTCGCGGTGCAGGTCGCGAGCAGCTCCGGCCGATCGGTGACGGTGCATTCCTCGACGGCGGAAGGGATGCGCCGCGCGATCGAAGCGGGTGTGACGTCGATCGAGCATGGTGACAACGGCACGCCGGAAGTTTTTCGGATGATGGCGCAGAAGGGGATCTATCTCTGTCCGACGGTCGCAGCGGGCGACGCCATTCTCTCCTACCGCGGCTGGCGACGCGGCGTCGATCCCGATCCGGCCAGCATCACCGAGAAGAAGGCGAGCTTCAAGGCAGCACTCGACGCCGGCGTCCCGATCTGCAACGGCAGCGACGTCGGTGTCTTCACACACGGCGACAACGCGCGCGAGCTCGAGCTGATGGTGAATTACGGCATGTCGCCCGTACAGGCCCTCCGCGCCGCGACGTCGTCGAACGCGAAGATGCTGCACTGGGAGAATCGTGTCGGGAGCGTGAAGGCTGGTCTGCTCGCGGATCTCATCGCTGTGCAAGGTGATCCCACACGCGACATCTCGGCGACGCACCGGGTGCAGTTCGTCATGAAAGGGGGAACTGTCTACAAGTCGCCCGGCTCGGGCTCGACGGCGGCCGCTTCAGGGAAATGATCCGCGCGCGGTTCAACAGCAGTGGCGCGGACTTCGGCGTCAACGCCGTTGCGTGGCGCGCTGAACCTCAACCGTCGATCGACGCGGGGACCAGCTTCTTGCGCGCGGCGAGGCGGAAGGTGATGGGCCCTGACGCGATCGCGACGGCGGTACCGAGGAGGGCGGGGATACCGAACTCGCCGTCATAGAACGACAGGACCACGACGAGCAGCAGCACGAGCATCGGCAGCACGGCGAGCATCGTGACGGCATTGGTGCCGAGCGGAATGCGAAACGCGCCGCGGAGCATCGGCTCGGTGCGGCGGAGCCTAACGAGCGACGCGAACTCGAGAGCGAGCGCCAGCGAGTAGAGCAGCACGTCGGCGACGACGAGGCTGCCGAACGGAATCAGAACGAAAACCGAGTATACGATCGCCGAGGCGACGACGGCGGTGCGCGGTGTGCCGTGCGCGTCTGTCCGGGCCAGGGGCGCCGGGAGATACCCGTCGCTCGCGACGACGAACGGGACGCGCGAGTACGCGAGGAGGAGCGCGTTGAAGAGCGCGAGCGCGCTCACCATGCCCGCAACGGCGATCCAGCGGGCGAGGAGTGGCCCGGCAGCGCCTCCGGCGGCGCGCGCGATCTCGGGCCAGCCACCTTCGGTCCACGTCCGCCAGTCGGTGGCGCCTAACGTGGCGAGGAGCGGAACGAAATAGCCCGCCGCGACGAGCGGCAACGCGAACGCCAGCGCGCGCGGGTAGGTGCGCGTCGCGTCGCGGACCTCGCCCTGGGCCGTCGACGCGTTGTCCCAGCCGATGTAGTTCCAGAGCGCGATCGAGAGACCGACGGCGAGCCCGCTCAGACCGCCATGTCCGGGCGCGGAAAATGGAAGCCAGGGACGATGATCGATACGCGGGAGCGCGGCAACCGCGACGGCGATGAACCCGACGATGATGAACGTCCCCGCGACGATGGAGGTGCGCCCGACGCGCAGCGCGCCGCGAACGTTGATCGCCGTCGCGCTCCAGATGACGAGCAGCGCCACGACCCAGCGCACAACCGCGCCTAACGACGGAAAGAAATAGGCGAGGTACTGGTTGAACAGCACCGGATAGATCGCCATGTCGACGAGCGAGTACATCCAGGTGAGCCAGCCGTTCTGGAACGCCCAGAACGGGCCGAATGCACGCTGCACCCAGCGGTAATAGCCGCCCTCGAGCGGCAGCATGCTCGCCAGCTCCCCGACGATGAGCACTTCGGGGATCGAGTACACCAACGGGACGAGCAGCAGAATGAGCAGTGCCGATCCCGGCCCCACCTCCCGCACCAGCGTCTCGGTAGTGAACGCACCACCCGAGGTACTGAAGTACAGGATGAAGACGAGCGGCAGCGTCGTGAGCGTGCGTTTGAGCATGGCGCTGTAAGCTATCGACTCGAGGCTGTCATCCTGAGCGAAGCGAAGGATCGGTGGTCTCAACCGGTGAATGCAACAGGTGAGATTTCGGCATTCATCGGAGGTGGAAGGATGACGCAGAGCAGAGGCTTACGGCGGCGCCTCGCCAACGGCGAGCTCGAGGCGCTCTGGCGGCAGCGCAAGCAGGGCGAGGGCTTGCGTGCGATTGCCACAGCGTTAGGCACGTCGCTCTCCTCGGTGTACGGGGTGGTGAAGCGGCACGGCGGGATTGCCCCGCGGCCGCGCACCCGCGCGGCGCGCGTGCTGAGTCTCGCCGAACGGGAGGAGATCTCCCGGCACTTGGCCTGTCAAACCTCGGTGCGAGCCATTGCGCGCGCGTTGGGGCGTGCACCTTCGACGATCAGTCGCGAGATTCACCGGCATGGAGGGCCGATCCGCTACCGCGCGGCGCGCGCCGATGCCGCGGCTTGGCGGCGCGCCGCGCGTCCCAAGGGCTGTCGCCTCGCCCAGCATGCGGCGTTGCGGCGTGTGGTCGCCGAGAAACTCGCCGCCGCCTGGGCCCCGCAGCAGATCGCGGGGTGGCTCGTGAGCGAGTACCCCGACGACTCCACAATGCGCGTCTCGCACGAGACCATCTATCGCACGCTCTACATCCAAGCGCGCGGCGGGTTGAAGAAGCAGCTCATGGCGCACCTGCGCCGCCAGCGCACCGTGCGGCGCGCCCGGGCCGGCGGGACGAGCCGCCCGGGCGGTCGGGCGCAACTCGTGGACGCCGTCTCGATCAGCGAGCGCCCGCCGACTGTGGCGGACCGCGCGGTGCCCGGGCACTGGGAAGGTGACCTCTTGGCGGGCGCGAGGAACTCGCATATCGCGACCCTCGTCGAGCGGCGCTCGCGCTACGTCCATCTGGTGAAGGTCGACGGCAAGGACACGGCGAGCGTCGTGAGCGCGCTCATTCGCGAAGTCCAGCGTTTGCCGAAGGGGCTCATGGCCTCGCTCACGTGGGACCGTGGCATGGAGATGGCGCAGCACCAGCTCTTCAGCGTCGTCACCGATGTGCAGGTCTACTTCTGTGATCCCCGGAGTCCGTGGCAACGCGGCTCGAACGAGAACACCAACGGACTCCTGCGGCAGTACTTTCCCCACGGGACGGATCTCCGGCCGTTCACCCAACGGCAACTCGACAAAGTTGCACAACAGCTCAACACCCGGCCACGACAAACCCTCGGGTTCAAAACCCCAGCGGCCATCCTAGCCGCGACTGTTGCACCGACCGGTTGAGACCACCTCTACTGTCACTCGAACAGGTCCTTCGTCGCTTCGCTGCTCAGGATGACAATCAATTCCAGGGCCCTGATAGCTTACGACCGATAGCAGATAGCTGCCCTCAATGGCTTCCCGTAACGGCACACCCGAGAGACTCACCTGGCGCGAGCGGTTCGCGGCGATGCGGTACGTGCCGGCGCTACTCGTGCTGGTCTGGCGGACCGACCGCGCACTGACCTTCGCCACGGCCGTTCTGCGTGTCATACGCGCCTTCGTGCCCGTCGCGAGCCTCTGGATCGGGAAGCTCATCATCGACGAGGTGATCCGCGCGCGCGGCGCGGGCCCGAACTGGACGCACCTTGCCGTCCTTGTCGGCACCGAGTTCGCCATCGCCATCGGGAGCGACGTCCTCGGCCGCGGCTCTCAGCTCGTGGAGGGACTACTCGGCGATCTCTTCACGAATCAGATGAGCATCCGGCTCATGGAGCATGCGGCGACGCTCGACCTCGCGCAGTTCGAGGATCCGGATTTCTACGATCACCTCGAGCGCGCGCGCCGCAACACCACCGGACGCCTCGGCCTGCTCGCACAGGTGCTCTCGCTCGCGCAGGACGCGCTCACGCTCGTGACGTTGAGCGCGGCGCTCCTCGCATTCAGCGTCTGGCTCTTCGTGCTGCTCGTCGTCGCGACGCTACCGAGCTTCGTCGGCGAAGCGCACTTCGCGTCACTGCAGTATTCCCTGCTCTTCCGCCGCACGCCGGAGCGTCGCCAACTCGACTATCTCCGCTACGTCGGCGCAAGTCTCGAGACGGCGAAGGAAGTGCAGATCTTCGGCCTCGCGCCGTGGCTCATCGAGCGGTATCGCCAGCTCTCCGATCTCTTCTACGACGAGAACAAGGTCCTGTCGTATCGGCGCGCTGGTATCGGAGCGCTGCTGTCGCTGCTCGGTACGGCTGGCTACTACGGCGCTTATGTCTTCATGCTCATCCGTGCTGTTCGCGGCACGATTTCCGTCGGTACGCTGACCTTTCTCGCCGGGTCCTTCTCGCGGGGCCGCAGCGCGATTCAGAGTCTCTTGCTCGGCGTGAGCTCCGTCGCTGAGCAGGCGCTGTATCTCAAGGACCTGTTCACGTTCTTCGAGATGAAGCCGACGATCACGGCGCGCGAAGGTGCGCCGCCGGTGCCCCGCCCGATTACGAAGGGCTTCGTCTTCGAGGACGTCGGCTTTGCGTATCCCGGGAGCGACCGCTGGGCCGTTCGGCACGTCGATCTCGAGCTGCGACCGGGCGAGCGCGTGGCGCTCGTCGGGTTGAATGGCGCCGGCAAGACCACCCTCGTAAAGCTTCTGAGCCGATTGTACGATCCGACCGAGGGGCGGATTCTCCTCGACGGCCGCGATCTCCGAGAATACGATCTCGCGTCGGTGCGGCGCGCCGTGGGTGTGATCTTTCAGGATTTCGTCCGCTACGACATGCGCTTCGACGAGAACATCGCCGTCGGCGAGATCGACAGCGCGCGCGAGTACCTCGACCGTGCGCCGCGGAACGACGACACCACCCTCGAGCCGCATCCCGCCGTCGAGAGCGCCGCGGAGCGCTCGCTCGCCGCGTCGCTCCTGCCCCGTCTTCCCGCCCGGTATCGGCAGATGCTCGGCCGCCGCTTCGAGAATGGCGTCGACCTTTCCGGCGGCGAATGGCAGAAGGTCGCGCTCGCCCGCGCGTACATGCGGGATGCGCAACTGCTCATCCTCGACGAGCCGACGGCCGCGCTCGATGCGCGCGCCGAGTACGAGGTCTTCATGCGGTTTGCGGAGCTGATCGGCGGACGGATGGCGATCCTCATCTCGCACCGCTTCTCGACCGTACGCATGGCGGACCGGATCGTCGTCCTCCAGAACGGTACGATCACGGAGCAAGGGACGCACGAGGAGCTGGTGGTGGCCGGTGGCCTCTACGCGGAGCTGTTCGACATGCAGGCATCAGGCTATCGCTGATGACGCCAGAGTCGTCGCGCGACGAGGTTGCCTATTTTGCTCGGATGTCAGCGACGGCACTTCCCGCTCGCGTGCGCGCCTTCGCGCCCGGCGGCATCGGCAACATGGGACCTGGACTCGATGTCCTCGGCTGCGCCGTCACGGGCGCCGGTGATACCGTCGAGCTGGAGTGGGCCGACGAGCCGTCGAGCGAAACGCTCACGATCGCCGAGCCGGGCCATCCCGAGCTGCCGATGCACCCGGGTCGACACGCCGCCTCGATTGCTGCCCTGGCGGTGTTGCGCATGGCGCCGGAGCGGCCAGCGCGCTCACTCGTTGTGCGTGTGTCCAAAGGATTGCCGCTGGCCGGTGGTCAGGGTGGGAGCGCAGCTTCCGCCGTAGCCGGCGCCGTTGCCATGAACGCGTTGCTTGGGTTACCCCTCGATGAGCGTGCTCTTCTCGACGCGGCGCTGGAGGCGGAGGCGGCCGTCGCCGGGCGCCATGCAGACAATGTTGCGCCGGCGCTGCTCGGCGGACTCGTCCTCGTACGCTCGGTCGATCCGCTCGATCTGGTGCGTCTGCCGTATCCGGCGGCACTTCGCATCGTGCTCGTCCAGCCCGAACAACGCCTCCCGACGGCGCAGGCGCGGGCGGTGCTGCCTAACGTCGTCGAACGCGCGGTCGTCGTGCGCCAGTGCGCGAACGTCGCCGCCATGGTCGCGGCGCTCACGAGCGGCGATCTCGATCTCCTCCGCCGCGCGCTCGACGACGGCATCGCCGAGCCGGCGCGCGCACCGCTCCTGCCGGGTTTCCGAGAGGCGAAGGCCGCGGCGCTCGAAGCAGGGGCGTTAGGCTGCTCGATCTCCGGCGCCGGGCCGACGAGCTTTGCGTTTGCGGCCAATGATGCATCTGCGGAGCGCATCGGCTCGGCAATGTGTTCCGCCTATCAAAGCCGCGGTGTGAGGGCTACCTCACGGACCGCGCGCATCGATGAGCGGGGCGCGCGATTGCTGTAGGGTCAGGCTTGTAGGGGTGAAAAAACTCTAAACTCTCCCGCTCGCGATGTCAGGGGACGTCATCCGGCTCCGGCGTCACACCACCCCCAGCCGGATCCGTCGGCCGAACGATCAGATAGTTGTCCGGCGGCGTCGCGCCTAACAAGTACTGGACGAAGTAATCCCAGCGGCGACGGATGAAGTACGGCTCGTTGAGGCCGTGGTTGCGGTTCGGCGCGATCACGAGATCGAACGTCTTGTTCGCCTTGATCAGCTCGTCCACGAGCTGGATCGTGTTCGCCGGGTGCACGTTGTCGTCCATGTCGCCATGGAAGAGCAGCAGGTGGCCGCGGAGATTCTTCGCCATCGTCTTGTTGGCGGACGTCTCGAAGTTGTCCGTCTTCCGCAGCGTGTCCCTGTTCATGAGGCCCTGGTACTTCTCGGCCCAGTAGATGTTGTAGCTGCGGTTGTCATGATTGCCGGAGCCGGAGACCGCGACCTTGAAGAACTCGGGGTACTTGAGCATCGCGTCCGTCGAGGCGAAGCCGCCGCCGGAGTGGCCGAAGATGCCGACCTTGTCGAGATCGATGAACTTGTACTGCGCGGCCAGTTGCTTGATCGCGGTGATGTGATCGGGAAGTCCGTTGTCGCCGAAGTTGCCGTAATAGTTGTCGTGGAACGACTTCGACCGGAACGGCGTGCCGAGGTGGTCGAGTTGAATGACTACGAAACCCAGCTCGGCGAGGGAGAATGGCTCGCCGCCGCCCTTGAACTTCCACTGCCCCACGCTTCCGACTTGCGGCCCGGGGTAGATGTGGTCGATGATCGGATACTTCTTCGTGGTGTCGAGCTTCGCGGGGAAGTAGATCACGCCATACAGATCGGTCACGCCGTCGCGCGCCTTCACGGTGAAGACTTGCGCGGGCTTCCACCCCGCACTCTGCAGCCGGCTCACGTCGGAGTCTTCGAGCTTGCGGACGATGTGGCCGTCGGGCACGGCGCGAAGCACCGTGACCGGTGCCTTCTCCACGCGCGAGTAGCTGTCGACGAAGTACTTCCCGTTCGGCGAGAAATCGATGTCGTGGTGCGCGTCCTCGGGCGTCAGGAGCGTCAGACCGGAGCCGTCGTAGTTCGCCCGATAGAGGCGCGCGTAGTATGGGACGCCCGGCTCGCGACCCCGAGCGGTGAAGTACACGGACTTGGTTGCTTCGTCGACGTACTCGATCTGACCGACGTCCCACTGGCCAGTCGTGACCTGGTTCTTGAGCATTCCGCTCCGGAACTTGGAGCTCGAGAGGTCGACCTCGCCGTTCGCGACCGACGATCGGGCACCGGAGGGCGCGCCGGCCTGCGCGACGGACGTCGTGCCGCCGGCATCCATGCGGTAGATGTGCGACCAGCCGTCGCGCTCCGACCACCAGAAGGCATCAGCGCCATCCTTCGTTACATACCAGCTGACTGGATCAAACGTCGGCGGGCCGATCTCGACGAACGTCTTGCTGGAATCGCGCGCGATGACGTGCACGTTTCCCGTCTTCGCGTCGACTGAAGCGAGATAAGCACTCTTGGAACCACGCGTCAGCCACGTCACGTAGACCTTGTCCGAGGTCGCGCTCCAGGCGGAGTCGCGGGCGGAGCCCTGGATCGAGAGTTGGTTCGGCGTCGGTGTGAGCTTCACGGCGAGATTGCTCTTCGCAGCGACGTCGATGATGTGGAAGCCAGGCACGGGAACGATCGAATCGCCGGGCAGCGCGTACGGCTGGCTGTAGACCTTCGGACGCTGCGGCGTGTACGAGATGTACGACATCTGGCCGACGTTCCGCTCGTCGTTGCGCGAAACGATGAGCTTCTTCGAATCGGGCGACCAGCGAATCTGAGGACGGCGCGGCTGCGGGCGCTGCAGCTCGCTCGGTCGGGGCTCATTGAGGCCGTACGACCAGTACTTCACACCATCGGTCGTGAGCTGCGTCGAATCGCCACCGCCACGCGGCCGCACGTAGACGTTGTACTTGTGGACGAACGCCTCGAGCTTCTTGTCAGGCGAGAGTACGTAAGGCGTCTCACTCGGCAGCGTGTCGTGTACCGCGCAGCGATACGACGCGATATCGCAGAGGAAGCGCTTCTTGTTCGCCGTGAACTCGATCTCGCGCTCGTTCTTCCCGTCGTTCGTGAACTTGAACGACCGGAACGGCAAGCGGCTCGGGTCGTAGCTGGTGTCGTTCGCCACCGACATTGCCGCGGCCAGGCGCGTGTTCTCGAACAGCAGCGCGCGCGTGTTGCGCACCGGATCGACGATCACGAACTCGGCCCCGTTCTGGGTCTTGTTGCGATACCAGAACCGCGCCCCGTCGAGCAGCCACTGCGGCCGCACTTCGTCGCCGAAGGTGATGAGCGACGTGTTCCAGTCGAGCAGTTGCTCGGCGCGATTGTAGCTGACCTGTTGGCCGCGCGCGGCAACGAGCGGCGCGGCGAGGAGCGCGACACCGCAAGCGGTTCGGCGCCAGGACGTAAGCATGAACGACCTCCGCTCTGAAGCGGCTGGTAGTGAGGGACGGTGGGAGTTGTGCGGCGGAGCAATCCTATGGCCGCACCCGTCGAAACGCGAGAGTGCGGTCATCCTGAGCAGGCGAAGGATCTACTGGACTTCAACCAGATCGGTCGCTTCGCTCACGATGACACGAAGCTTTACGCGCGACGCTTCACGAGCGTTAAGATCGTGTAGACGGCAACCGGCTCGTCCGTTTGGTTCCGGACTTCGACGTCCCAGGCGACGACGCCCTGCGGCACCTGCCCCTCGCGATCCTCCCTCACCGTCTTCTGCTTGCAGGTGAGGCGCGCCTGGATCGTGTCGCCGACGTAGACTGGCTTCACGAAGCGCAGGTTCTCGAGGCCGTAGTTCGCGAGCACAGGCCCCGGCGCGGGATCGACGAAGAGCCCGGCGGCGGCGGAGAGGACAAAGTAGCCGTGCGCCACCCGACGCTCGAAGAGCGATTCCTTCGCCGCGATGTCGTCCATGTGGGCGTAGAAGTAATCGCCGCTGATGCCGGCGAAGTTCACGATGTCCGCTTCGGTGACCGTACGCCGATGCGTGACGAGCGTCTCGCCGATCTCGAGCTCGTCGAAGTATTTCCGAAACGGATGCACGCGGTCGATCTTCTGCGCGGCGCCGGCGATGTACTCGTTCACGACGCGCGAGAGCGTCGTCGGTGAGCCCTGGAGTGCTGTGCGCTGCATGTAATGCAACACCCCTCGGACGCCGCCCATCTCCTCGCCGCCGCCCGCTCGACCGGGGCCACCGTGCACGAGATGCGGCATCGGCGAGCCGTGCCCCGTCGATTCCTTCGCGCTCTGGCGATTCACGAGCATCAAGCGTCCGTGGTGTGAGGCCGTGCCCAGCACCACCTGCCTCGCGATGGAATCATCGGCAGTGAAGAGCGACCCGACGAGCGAGCCCTTTCCGCGCTTGGCAAGCTCGATCGCCTCGTCGACGGTCTTGTACGGCATCACGGTATTTACGGGCCCGAACGCTTCGACGTCGTGAGGCGCGGTGCTCTTGAACGGCTCGTTCGCGTAGAAAAGAAGTGTCGGAAAAAACGCACCCTTGCCGCGATCCGCGCCGACCACGGTGAAGTCGTCCACATTCCCGTAGATGCGCTCGGTCTGCTTCGCGATTGCGTCGACGCTCTTTCTCACGTCGCGGACCTGCGCCTGCGCCGCGAGAGGTCCCATGCGGACGCCTTCGACTGCCGGATCGCCGACCTTGACGCCCTCGAGTCGTTTGACGAGCGCCTGCATCAGCGGCTCGACCATTCCTTCCGGGACGAGCGTGCGGCGAATCGCGGTGCACTTCTGGCCCGCTTTCACTGTCATCTCCTTCGCGACTTCCTTGACGAAGAGATCGAACTCCTCGCTGCCTGGCGCAGCGTCGGGCCCGAGCATCGAGAAGTTGAGTGAATCTGCTTCGGTGTTGAAGCGGACGTTCTGATCGAGGATCGACGGCTTGGCGCGCAACATTCGCGCGGTATCGGCCGAGCCGGTGAAGGCGACGGCGCACTGGGCATCGAGATGGTCGAGCAGATCGCCGGCACTTCCGCAGAGCAGCTGGATCGCTCCTTCGGGGAAGATCCGCGATGCGATCATCGCGCGGAACACCGCCTCGGTGAGGTACGACGTGATCGTTGCCGGCTTGACGATGGCGGGCACTCCGGCGAGGAGCGTCGGCGCGAGCTTCTCCATCATCCCCCAGACGGGGAAGTTGAACGCGTTGATGTGGACAGCGACGCCCTCGAGCGGCACGCAGACGTGCCGACCCACGAACGTCCCGCCCTTGGACAACGACTCCGTCGCGCCATCGACGTAGAATGTTTCGTTTGGCAGCTCGCGCCGCCCTTTGGACGAATAGACGAAGAACGTGCCGATGCCACCATCGATGTCGATCCACGAATCCGTCTTCGTCGCGCCCGTCGCCGCCGAGACGGCGTAGAAGTCGTCCTTGCGCGCAGTGAGATATTGCGCCATCGCCTTGAGCATCAGCGCGCGCTCATGGAAGGTCATCTTCCGAAGCGCCGGCCCACCGACGCGGCGCGCGTACTCCACCATCCGCGCGAAGTCGACGCCCTCGGTGGATGCTTCGGCGACCGGGGCGCCCGTGACCGCGTGATGGAGGGTCGCAAACTTTCCCGTGCCCTCCACCCACTCGCCCGCGACGTAATTCTGGAGGCGGCGCGGATGCTCACCCGTGAGATCCAGCGGCGACGCCGTCAATGTGCTCGTCATAATGCTCCGAGGATTGTCATGTCATCCTGAGCGAAGCGAAGGATCTAGCGGAACTCGAGTAGATCCTTCGTCGCTTCGCTCCTCAGGATGACAACTCAGGTTCGCTCGATCACCATCGCCATGCCCTGCCCCACACCGATACACATCGTCGCGAGTGCGTAGCGCTTCCCCTTCTGCTCCAGCTCCCGCATCGCCGTTAGTACAATTCGCGCGCCCGACATGCCTAACGGGTGACCGAGCGCGATCGCGCCGCCGTTGGGGTTCACGCGCGCGTCGTCGTCTGCGATACCCAACTCCCGGAGGCAGGCCAGCGACTGCGCCGCAAATGCTTCGTTGAGCTCGATCACGTCCATGTCGTCGAGCGAGAGACCCGCCTGCGCCAGCGCCTTGCGCGACGCGGGTACGGGGCCCATCCCCATCAACCGTGGCTCGACACCGGCGACGGCGCTCGACACGATCCGCGCCGCGGGCTTCAGCCGAAGCTTGGCGAGCGCCTCCTCTGAAGCGATCAACAGCGCCGCGGCGCCATCGTTGAGCCCCGACGAATTCCCAGCCGTCACCGAGCCTTTGCCGTCCGTGCGGAACGCCGGTTTCAACTTTGCTAACACCTCGAGCGTCGACTCCGGTCGGATGAACTCGTCCGCCTCGAACCGCTTCGGCTCGCCTTTGCGCTGTGGGATCGTCACCGGCGCGATCTCGCACGCGAACCGCCCCGCCGCCCGCGCACGCGCGGCCTTCTGCTGCGAGCCCAGCGCGAAGCAGTCCTGATCGGCGCGCGACACTCCGTATTGCTCCGCGACATTCTCCGCCGTCTGCCCCATGGAGTCGACACCGTACTGCTCGCGCATCCGGGAATTGACGAATCGCCAGCCGAGGCTCGTATCGAATACCTCGATGTCGCGCGACCAGGGCTTGCTCGCCTTCGCCATGACGAACGGCGCGCGCGTCATGTTCTCGACGCCGCCGGCGACGTACAGATCCCCGTCACCCACCTTGATCGCGCGGGCCGCGTTGGCGATCGCGCTCATCCCCGATGCGCAGAGACGGTTCACCGTCTCACCCGGGACGCTGTGCGGCAGTCCCGCAAGCAGCGCCGCCATGCGCGCGACGTTCCGGTTGTCCTCGCCCGCCTGATTCGCGCACCCCAGCACGACGTCTGCGATCTCGACAGGATCCACGTCCGGATGTCGCCGCATCAGCTCGGCGATGACGTGCGCCGCCATGTCGTCCGCGCGAACCTCGGACAGTCCGCCGCCGATGTTGCCGACCGGCGTGCGAACGCCATCGACTATGAAAGCATCTCGCATCTCTTTCATCTCTCGTGCTGGTATACATCCTTGGTGCGATACACCGTGCCCCGGAAGAGCGCGACTTTCTCATCGGCGCGCCACACCGTGACCGAGTAGTACCCCAGTCGATTGCTGACGCTCTCCTCGTCCGCTTCGGCAACGAGCTCGTCGCCGACATGGACTGCCTTGGGATAGCTGATCGCGTTCTCGACCGCGACGGTCACTCTTCCATGCGTGTTCGCCGCGAAGGCGAGCGCGGTGTCGGCCAATGAGTACACGATGCCGCCGTGCGCGACGCCGAAGCCGTTCACCATCTCGGGCCGCACCACCATCGATACCACAGCCTTCCGCGGCCGCACCGCTACAACACTAATACCCAGCCACTGACTGAAGGCATCGCGCGCCATCATCGCGTCGACAACCCTCGTCGCCAACCGCTCTGCGTCGTCGGGGTGCGTCATCGCGTGAGTCTGCGCCCCTCCGCCACCACACGCCTCAGCAGCGGGCTCGGCCTGTAACGATCCTCGCCATATTCTGCCTGCAGCGCGGTCATCCGATCGAGCACCCAGGGCAGTCCACGCTCCTCGCCCCAGGAAAGCAGGCCCTTGGGGTAATTCACACCCTTCGTCATTGCGAGCTCGATGTCTTCGACCGACGCGACTCGGAGCATGACCGCATCGACCGCTTCGTTGATCAGCATGGCCAGCACGCGGTCCAGTATTGAATCGCCGAGTGCGGCGTTCCTGTTCGGCGTTGGTGGAGTGGCGCCGTCGCGATAGTCGTAGTAGCCCCGGCCACTCTTACGGCCCAGAAAGCCGGCTTCGACGAGTCGACGCTGAGTGAGCGAGGGGCGGTATCGCGGATCGTAAAAGAAGGACTCGAAGACGGACTTCGTCACGGCGTAATTCACGTCGTTCCCGATGAAGTCCATCAGCTCGAATGGCCCCATGCGAAAGCCACCCAGCTCTCGCATCGCCCAATCGATGGTAGCCGCATCGGCAATTCCTTCCTCGAGTATGCGGATCGACTCGCCGTAGAAGGGTCGCGCAATCCGGTTCACGATGAAGCCAGGCGTATCAGAGGCGACCACTGGCGTCTTCTTCCACGATCGCATCAGCTCGACCGTGCGCGTCACGACGCGCTGATCGCTACCCAGCCACGGGACGACTTCCACCAGCGGAAGCACCGGCGCTGGATTGAAGAAGTGAATCCCGACGACGCGCTCGGGGTGCTGAACGGCAGAGGCGATGGACGCGACGGAGAGCGATGACGTATTGGTGCCGAGGATCGCGTCGGGCGCGACCACCGTCGCGAGCTGCCCGAAGAGCGTCTGCTTGGCGGCGAGATCCTCGACGATTGCCTCGATGACGAGGTCGCAGTCGCGATAGACATCGGCGCTGGCGAGCGGCGCGTCCACGAACCGAATGCGGCCGATGGTCGTGTCGCGCGCCGAAGCGTCGAGCTTTCCCTTCTCGACGAGTCGGTCCAGCGCGCTCGTCAGATTGCCGCGTGCCCGCGCCACCGCATTCGGCGTCGCGTCAGCGATGATGACCTCGTGGCCCGATTGCGCCGCGACCTGCGCGATGCCCGTGCCCATCGCGCCCGCTCCCGCTACGCCGACGCGAATGCTCGAGCTCACCGGCCCTCGAAGCGCGGCTTCCGCTTCTCGAGAAAGGCGCGGACTCCCTCGGCGTAGTCTGCGGTGCGGCCCGCCTCGCGCTGCAACTCCTCCTCGTAGTCGAGCTGCGCCTCGAGGTCGATGCCGAGCGAGCGGTTGAAAGCGCGCTTGATGAGACCGAGGCCGCGCGTGGGCTGCGACGCGAGGTAGGCAGCAGTGGCAAGGGCAGCCTCCGCGAGGCCTCCTGGCTCGACGACCCGATACACCATCCCCCACTCGAGCGCCTGCTCGGCGGTGATCTTCTCGGCGAGCATGGTGAGCGCGGTGGCGCGCTGGAGTCCAACGATGCGCGGGAGTATGAAGGTACCGCCGCTGTCCGGAATGACGCCGATCTTCGCGAAGGACTGGATGAACGACGCGTCGCGCGACGCGAGCACGATGTCGCAGGCGAGCGCAAGGTTCGCCCCCGCGCCAGCGGCGACGCCGTTCACCGCGCACACAACCGGCTTCTCGAGAGTGCGGATCGCGCGAATGATCGGGTTGTAGCCCTGCCGAACGAAGTCGCCAAGGTCCGGCAGCGAGCCGTCGGCCCGTGGCGACGCCTCGGCGAGATCCTGGCCGGCGCAGAAGCCGCGTCCCGCTCCGCTGAGCAAGACGGCTCGCAGCCCGTCGTTCCCGGCAATGGACGCGAGCGCGTCGCACAGCTCGCGCGCCATGGCGCGGTTGAAGCTGTTGAGAACATCGGGCCGGTTGAGCGTGATCCGCGCGACGCCCTGTTCGGTCTCGAAGAGAATGTGCTCGTAAGCCATCGGTAGCGGGCAATGGGTCGTCGGAAGATAAAGCCCTCGTAAGGTCACGGAAAAAGAAAGCGGGCGCGCTTCCGCGCGCCCGCAGTCCCTGTGCACCGTCAACCGTCAACCGTCAACCGCCCACGGTCAACCGTCAACCGTCATCAGTTCTTCGTCGCAACACCGGTCGAGAGATCCAGCGTGAACGTGTTGCTGCCGACCGTCACCGTCGCGTACTGGGTCCCGTTGAAGGTGGTGGTCACCGTCCGGTCCACCGAGAAGGACTTCGAGACGCCGCTCTTCACGACGCTTCCGGTTCCGGAGATCACTCGCGTGATCGAGCCGGAGATCGGCCACGGATTGCTCGACCGGGGCAGGTTCACGACGACGTTGCTCACCGTGACAGCGTCGCTCACGTGATAGGTGCGCTTTGCGTCGGCGCCTGTGCGGTAGCCGCCATCGTTGCGGGTGCCCGTGCCGTTCCAGGTACGCGACGTCTCGGCGCCGGCAAGTCCGGAGACCGTGAGGTTGCGATCGCGATTCACCGTGTCGGCGCCCGCGTCGGCGAGGTGCACGCCAGTGACCGAGACATGGAAGTTGGCCGAAGCGGTGAGGTTCGCATCATAGGCCGTCTGCGCCGCCTGATTTGCGGCATAGAACGCGTAGTCTCGATTCAAGGTCAGGCCGCCGGAGGTCATCGGCGGGCAGGTGAACCGACTGCTCGTCTGATTGAAGGTGCAGCCATCGCCGAAGGTCCACACGTAGCTGGGCGTCGCGCTCGCCGGAATGCGGCTGAGCATCAGGGCCCCGCCAGCCGCGTTTTGGACGGCGCCGCCGGACATGGTCATGTCCGATGCGGAGATAATGCTGACGTCCTCCGCGGTGGCGTCCGACGCCGAGATCACCGCAGCCTGATCGACATCGGCCGCGGAAATCTGGATCGGGCTCGTGCTGTCCGAGCTACATGCCGCAATCAGGAACGCGATTGGTGCGCAGACCAGGAGTGTGCGTTTCATTGTAATTTCCTCGTTCGAGTAGGAGGGCGCGACGGCATCGCCGGGCGACGCATCGCGGAGTTCGCTCGCGCAGTTCGACGGTTCGACGTCGATAGCGGGCTCGTTGTTACGTGATTCGCCGCACACCTGATAGTTTTTTGCGCGATCTTTGTGATCGCGTCACCATCGGACGAATCGCCCCACTCCTCGCTGCACCGTCAGACAGAAACTCGCGCAATGGCAACACACGCCCCGCTCAAGCACGGCGCCGGCCGCTCACGATCGAACGCACCTGATGCCGGCTTCGATTGGCGACGCATTGCCTACACGGCGATGGTCTCGCGCGCGCTCGACGACGTCGAGGAAGCGACGAACCGAAACAAGGCGTCGGTGCCGCGCGAGCATCTCGTACTGTATCAGTTCTCGGCGCGCGGCCACGAAGTGGCGCAGGTGATCCTCGGGTCGCTACTGACGCATCCGCGAGATGCAGCGAGCGCGTACTACCGATCGCGCCCTCTGCTTCTCTCGTTAGGTCTGTCGATCGACGACGCCCTGGCGAGTCCGCTGGGTCGTTCGGGCGGATTCAGTGATGGCCGGGACATCGGCGTCGTCTGCAACCTGCCGCGCCGCGACGGGCCGGTCGTGCTGCCGATGTCCGGTGACGTCGGCTCGCAGTACACCCCCGCTGCAGGGTGGGCGCAGTCGATCCTGTACCACCGCGACGTCCTGGCCGACGCGTCGTACCAAGGAGCGATTGCTGTGGTGCTGGGCGGCGAGGGTTCGGTGGCGACGAATGGATTCTGGTCGGCGCTGACCATGGCGACGACGCTGTCACTGCCCATGGTCTTCTACATCGAGGACAACGGTCTCGGCATCTCGGTCCGCGGCGAGATGCAGACGCCAGGCGGCAACATCGCGAGGAATCTCGGGTCGTTCAGCAACCTGCTCGTGCGCGACGGCGACGGCACCGATCCAGCCGAAACCGCTCGGCTCCTCTCGGAATGCGTCGAGCACGCCCGCCTCGGAAACGGACCGGCGCTCGTCCACCTCACGGTGCCGCGACTCTGCAGTCACTCGGGGCCGGACAATCAGCGCGGGTATCGCACGGAGGACGAGATCGCCGCCGACTTCACCCGCGATCCGCTGCCCAAGCTGAAGCGTCATCTCGTTCCGCGCACGATCACCGCTGCAGCGTGGAAGACCATCGAGACGGATGTGCAGCGCGACGTCGATGAGGGTTTGCGAAAGGCGCGCGCGCGACCGCCCGCTGATCCGGAGACGGTGCGGCGATTCGTCTTCGAGGAGCCGGACGCGCCAGCACTGCTCGGCGGCCTCACCCTGGAGGAGCGCGCGGCGCTGAAGGGGAGCGAGGACGCTGAGGAGGAGGGGGAAGTCGTCCGCTTCGCTGAAGCAGTGCGTCGCACTCTGCGGCATGAGCTGGAGGTGAATCCGAAGTGTGTCGTCTTTGGTGAGGACGTCGGTCGGAAGGGTGGCGTCCATCTCGTCACCGAAGGTCTGCAACGGCAATTCGGCGACCGACGCGTCTTCGACACCAGTCTCTCCGAGGAAGGGATCATCGGCCGCGCCATTGGCATGGCGATCGGCGGCTTGATGCCCGTCGCCGAGATTCAGTTCCGCAAGTATGCCGATCCCGCGGCGGAGCAGCTGAACAACTGTGGAACGATGCGGTGGCGGACCGCGAATCGGTTCGCCGCGCCGATCGTGGTGCGCATGCCAGGCGGTTTCGGGAAGGACGTCGGCGATCCGTGGCACAGCCTCAGCGACGAGGTGCGGTTCACTCATTCGTTAGGCTGGCAGGTCCTCGTTCCGTCCAATGCGGCCGACGCAGTCGGTCTGCTCCGCGCGGCCATGCGCGGCGGGAATCCGACCGTCTTCTTCGAGCACCGTTCGCTGCTGATGACGAGCGACGGCAGCGCGCGCTATCCGGGCGATGACTATGTCCTCCCCCTCGGCAAAGCGAACCGGCTCCGTGAAGGGACCGATCTGACGTTGGTCACCTGGGGCGCCATGGTTCATCGGTGCGTCGAAGCCGCAGACCGCTTCGAGGGTCGTATCGATCTCCTCGACATGCGGACCGTGATGCCGTGGGATCGCGAGCAGGTGCTGGCCTCCGTGGGCCGCACCGGCCGGTGCCTCATCGTGCATGAGGATACGCTGACGTCCGGATTCGGCGCTGAGATCGCGGCGACGGTCGCGAAGGAATCGTTCTGGGTGCTCGACGCGCCCGTGGATCGACTCGCGGTGGAGGACGTGCCGATGCCGTATCATCCCGTGCTGCTCGACGCGGTACTTCCGAGCGCGGAACGCATCGCCGAACGCATCGACGGACTACTCGCTGTGTGATTCACATCACACAGAAAAAAGCTGCTTGATGGGGCGCGCCGCGCGCGATACCGTTCGCCGATTAGCGGGTCTTGCCGCGTGTCGCGCAAAGGGGCGTGGGCGTGCACAACGAACGACGACGTTCGATCATACTCTGGGGGCCGCCAGGCTCCGGTAAGTCGCTCTATCTCGCGTCACTCGTGATGTGGCTGACGCGGGAGCCTAACGAGCGGCCGTTTGCCGTCCTCCCCGCTTCGGACGCCGCAGCGGCATGGGTGGCGCGACGCAGCATCCCGCATCCCGACGGCGTCGCTCTCATTGGCGGCATGGCGCCTCCGGCAGACTCGCTGTTTCGCGTCTACTCGATCTCCGGCTCGCCAGACGAAGCCGGACACCGTTCCGCGCTCGTCGCCGATCTCTTCCCGAGTGAGGCAGCGGCCGGCGACCCGTCGCCACCACGCCTCGCCGACGCGTCAGGCGTGATGCTTCTTCTCCCTGCGGCAGCGATGGCGGCGAGCCCCGACGTCCGGGACGCGTGCGTGAGCTGGTTCACGACGACGCTGGCGCGGCTGCCGGAAGCAGCGGACGCCGCGCCGCCGGCGGTATCACTCCCAGTAGCGGTCTGTCTCACGCAGACCGACGAGGTTCCCGACGCCGGCCGTCGTGACGCGACGGAGTGGCTGGAGAGCTTCGGGTCGGAGACGCTTCGCGCACTCCGGGCGCACTGCGCGCACTTCGCGGTCTTCAAGGTGTCGTCGACTGGCCGAGCGCCGCGGCCGCGCGGCGGTCTCGACGTCGTCATCGGCACGCCTGAGCCGCGCGGTGTGCTCGCGCCCATTCGCTGGATCCTGGCCGATCGCGCGGCGGAGGTCGCCGCATGAGGCGCCTCACGAGCAGCGGCTCGCATCGCGCCATTCCCGCAGGGGCGGACGAGCGGCGGCGCACGATTCTCCTCTGGGGCGCAGCCGACAGCGGCAAGAGCGGTTTGATCGGCGCACTCAGGAGCGAGGGAACGAAGACCGTCGGTGACCGGTGGACTGTCGATCTCACCGACGCGTCCCCCGACGTTGTCGCCTACGCCGACAGTGCCTCGCTGGCGCTGCGTCTGCGCGACGTGAAGCAGACGCCAATCCGCCGGCCGGAGCGCGCGTTCACGATCCCCGTTAGGCGCTACGCGGGCCGCACGATGACGGCGGCCGCCGATCTCACGGTTCTCGATCCGTGTGGCGAGCTTGCCGCCGAGCCGACGACGCCAGCGGCGCGGCGCGCCATCGCCGCCGCGCGAACCGCCGACGGCATACTCTGGCTCCTCGAGGCACCGGTGTCCGGCGGCCGTCCGCTGGATCGCTTCGCGATCCTCCGTCAGCTCGTCGCGATACTCGACGCAGCGCCTGCGACCGAGATCGCGGTGCCCGTCGCGATCGTCCTGACCAAGGTCGACCGGCTACCGAACGCCGAGATGAGGCAACTGCTCGACGCACCAGAGCGGGGTCTGCGCGGCATCCTTGGCGACGCTGCGTTCGGCTGGCTCCTCGCGGCATTTCCGCGGTTGCGTTGCTTCGCCCTCACTGCCGCGGGAACCGTACGAAACGTGGCGCGGCCCATCGGCCTCACGACGCTCGTCGACTGGTTCGATGACGAATGGCGGCGCGAAGAGGAGGCTGCCGATACCGCGCGCACGCGCGCTCGCCGCTCAGCGCGCGTCGCGCGCGTGCGACGCCGCGCTCCACTCGCCGCGACGTTGACGGCAGCGGCGGCCGTCATCGTCTTCGCTGGTGTCGCCGCGGCGCGCCTCTTGTCCCAGCGGACCACGACGTGGACCTCGTCCGCGGGTACCGTGGTGCCGCAAGCAACCGCGTCTCGCGGCGCACGCGCTGACAGCACGCGACCCGACAGCGCGAGAGTGGACAGTTCGACGGCTGGCAGCGCGAAGCGCGACAGTGTACACATGCCGTCCATCGCGTCCGCCGCATCGGCACTCGAGCGCGGCGATCCAATCGGCGCAATGCGCGACCTCAGCTCGCTGCGTCTGGCGGACAGCAGCGCGCAGCGTTATGCGGCTGACAGCATTCTCGCCGCGGCCGCGGTCCGCGGCGCGCAGGACGCGCTGGCGCTGCCGAATCCCCCGATCGACGTCCTGGAATCGATCGTCGCCGCGACGAGCGGTGCGATCGCACGGGCGCATCCGGGTACGCCCGTGCTCGCTCCACTCTCACTCGCACGCGCCGCCGCGTGCATCGGCGGACGCCTGAGCTGTCCCGCGGATCAGGTGCGTGAAGACCTGGCGTGGGCGCTCTTGTTAGGCACTGTCGTCGAACAGGATCAGGCGAGGCGGCTCCGTGATGCGCTCGTCGGCGACCCGGTGCGTACCCCATGACGCGCACACGGCTCGTCATCCTGCTCGTCGCGGCGTCGGCGTGCGCCGAGGGGCACGGCGCCAGTATCAGCGACAGCGCCGCCGGTGAGGCGATGATCCTCCGCCTGCGCAACGCAGCGCTGGACGAATCCCTTCGAGTAGTCCGCAGTGTGACCGAGCGCCAGAACGTCGAGAAGGATCTTCTCGTCCGCGAGGTGCACAGCTTCGACTACTTCATGGAGCAGCTGCAGGGGGAGTTCAAGAAGATTCGCCTGCTGCAGCGCCAGGCCGGCTCGCTCGATCCCCGTGAAGATCCGCTCGCGAACGTGGAGTCCGAGCGCGCGGAGATTCTGCGTCAGGCGCGCGCGGCGCGCCAGCGACTGACGCGGCTCGAGGCCGCGGCCGAGCAACAGGGCCGACAGCTCGCGGCGCTGCGCGACAGCGTCCGGGCGAGCGCAGATAGTGCGCTTTCCAGCGGCTCGGAGCGCGACTCGAGCCGAATGGCGCTGGCGAGCGTGCGCGTGCTGGTGGCGGACCTCCGCATGCGCCTCGACGACCTCCAGCACCAGGTCGATTCGCTCACGGCGTATTCGCGCTCGTTGCACGACGAGAACGAACGTCTGACCGCGGTCATAGCGGCGAACGCGGCGCGCGACAGCACGGTGTACTACGTCGTCGGCACGCGCCGGCAGCTCGTCGATTGGCATCTCGCCCGCGAGACGGGCGGCGTGCCCGTCACCGGCTGGGGCAAAGTGCTCCAACCCGCCGAGATCCGCGACAGCACGCATTTCACCGTGGGCCACATGCGAACACGGGTGATCAAGCTCGAGGAGAATCGCGATTATCAGCTGCTCTCGGCGCAGAACACGAGCGCCCTGGAGACCCACTTAGGGCCCGACGGCACCTTCCACGGCAGCCTGCGCATCCGCGACCCCGAAGCCTTTTGGCGTCCGGGCAAATGGATGATCATCGTCGCTCGTTAGCTATCTAGCGGTCCATAGTCCCTAGCTATCAAGGATTTGAACGAAGCGCTTCTGGATTAGGTTCTGCTCTTCGCGCCCTAGGCGTTTCGATCGCATCCGACCGGGACAACAGCTGGTACGCGAATGACGCGAATCTATTGCGAATCGCTCCGAGTGGCGACGGCGCCGCGCGCAACGAGCCGGGACGATTTTGTTGAACTGCACACCAATCTCTATTCGGCGTGCCTCCAAGAAATCACGGCTCGCTGAGCGAGAAGGTGTGCGCGTTCACGGTTGGATTCGTGCAGTTCATTCGCGCGATTCGCGTCCCGGGTTTTTCTTCGGCCTGGATCTGATCGAACCATCCACGGCCGCACAAAGCAGATCGCTCGTCGCTTTGCTCCTCGGGATGACAAGACAGTCTGTCTCAGATCGCCTTGAACATCTCGAACGGCTGCGAGCACGCGTTACAAAAGCAGATACTCTTGCACGCCGTCGACCCGAACTCGCTCTTGATCACGGTGTCCCGCGAGTGACAATACGGACACCGAGGGGCCCCGCCCGGAGACGGCGCTCTCGTTAGGCTCACAAGCGTCTCGTGCTCAGCACGGCCGGGCGGCGCAATGCCGTAGGCTCCGAGCTTCCGCTTCGCGTCGTCCGTCAACCAATCCGTCGTCCACGCCGGCGCGTAGACTGTCTCGATGCGCACGGGACCGAGCCCGCGCTCCACGAGCGCTGCGGTGATGTCTTCCTCGATCACGCGCATCGCGGGACAGCCGGAGTACGTCGGCGTCAGTGTCACCGTGACCGCTTCCCCATCGGTGCGCACGTCGCGGACGATCCCGAGCTCTACGACGCTCAACACCGGCACCTCAGGATCCTTCACGGTATCGAGGATCTCGAAGATCTCATCGCGCGTTGCGGCGGCGGCGCTCACCACGACGCTCCCGGATGGGAGCGAGCCAGAATCTGCATCTCGCTCAAGAGGTGACCGAGATGCTCCGTGTGCCGCCCCGAGCGTCCACCGCGCTGCATGTACGACGTCTCGGGAATCGTCAGGCTCGCGCGCTCGAGGACATCGCGCACGGTATTGCTCCATGCACTCTCGAGAGTCGACGGATCGACACCAAGGCCGGACGCACCCGCTTCGCGATCGACGTCATCGGCAAGAAAGAGCTCGCCCGTATATCGCCAGAGATCATCCACCGCGCGCTGTGCCCTGCTTCTGCTCTCGGCGGTGCCCCCGCCGAGCTTCAGCACCCAGTCCGCGCTATGCCGGACGTGATACCGGAACTCCTTCACGGCCTTGGCAGCGATGCCGGCGAGCTCCTGGTTGTTGCTCCGCTGCAATGCCTCCGCCTGGAGCAGCGCGAAGACGCTGAAGAAGAGCTGCCTCACGATGGTGACGGCAAAGTCACCCTTCGGCAGCTCGACGAGCAGCGCATTCCTGTACTCGACCGCTTCGCGAAGATAGGCGAGCGCGTCGGCGTCGCGCGTTCGGCCCTCGATCTTCCCAGCGAGGCCGAGAAGGAGCGACGCCTGACCGATGAGGTCGAGCGCGATGTTCGCGAGGGCGATGTCTTCTTCGAGAATCGGAGCGTGGCCACACCACTCGGACAGGCGATGGCCGAGAATCAGCCGATCGTCGCCGAGACGCAGCAGATACTCGAAGCTGGTGTCCGTCACACGCGAATCCCGCGCGGCACCTTGTAGAACTGCGGATGCCGGTACGGTTTGTCGTTGCCCGGATCGAAGAACGGGCCCATGTCATCCGGCGTCGACGCCGTGATCGCGACGGAGCGAACGACCCAGATGCTGACGCCTTCACCGCGCCGCGCGTACACATCGCGCGCGTTCTGGAGCGCCGACTCCGCATCGACGGCGTGCACGCTTCCCGCATGCTCGTGCGGCTCACCCCCGGGCGGCTGCACGAACACCTCCCAGAGCGGCCACTGGCTGTCACCGGGCGTGTTCGTCGCGTCCGCGTCTCGCGTCGTGTTGTCGTTGGCCATGGTCGTCACGAGAAGGCGGCCTCGTTAGGCCGCCTCGGATGTGGATTCGGCGCGAGCCTGCTTCGCCGCGTACGCCGCGGCGGCGATACGCACCCATTCGCCGTCGTCATGGGCCTGTCGCCGTGCCGCGAGCCGCTCCTGGTTGCACGGGCCATTGCCCCGCACCACCCGCCAGAACTCGTCCCAATCGATCGGTCCGATGAGCCAGTTCTGACTCGCCTCGTCAAAGCGCAGCTGCGGATCGGGAATCGTCAGGTCGATCGCCTTGGCCTGCGCGACGGTGAGGTTGATGAAACGCTGACGGAGCTCGTCGTTGCTCTTCCGCTTGACACCCCACCGAAGCAGCTCGTCGCTGTTGGGCGAATCGGTGTCGTGCGGCCCGAACATCATCAGCGATGGCCACCACCAGCGATCGAGCGCGTCCTGCGCCATGCGCTTCTGCGCGGGCGTCCCCGCGGACAGCGTGGCCATGATCTCGAAGCCCTGGCGCTTGTGAAAATTCTCTTCCTTGCAGATCCGGACCATCGCGCGGGCGTACGGGCCGTACGAGGCCTTCGCGAGCATCGTCTGATTCACGATCGCCGCGCCATCCACGAGCCAGCCGATCGCCCCGATGTCCGCCCAGCTCAGCGTCGGATAGTTGAAGATGCTCGAGTACTTCGCCGTGCCGTTCAGCAGCTGTTGAATGAGCTCGTGGCGATCGACGCCGAGCGTTTCGGTGCCGCAGTAGATGTAGAGCCCGTGGCCGGCCTCGTCCTGCACCTTCGCGAGGAGCGACATCTTGCGCCGCAGCGTCGGCGCGCGAGTGATCCAGTTCCCCTCCGGCAGCATGCCGACGACCTCGGAATGCGCGTGCTGCGACATCATGCGCACGAGCTGCCTCCGATATCGCTCGGGCATCCAGTCTTTCGGCTCGATCGTCTCGCCCGCGGCGATGCGCGCCTCGAAGGCCGCGACGCGGGCCGGATCGTCGACGTTGGTCTCAGGCTTGTTCGGGGTCATTGTCGTATTATATAGCCCCGTCGCCTCTTAGCCCATCATCGCGGCCATGGCCAACACCGATCCACGCAATCCCGCCGTCGCGCCACAGTCCGACTCCGGCACGGTGAACGTCACCGCCGCCGAGGGCGTCGCGACTGTCCGGTTCAGTCACCCGAAAGGCAACTCGCTGCCGGCGGCGCTCCTCGCGCGTCTCGCTGACGAGATTCGTCGCCTCGGCACGCGCGACGACGTGCATGTCGTCGTCCTCCGCAGTAGCGATGCCGGTCCCTTCTGCGCCGGCGCGTCGTTCGACGAGCTGAAGGCAATCCGCGATTCCGTCGTCGGGAAGGAGTTCTTCATGGGGTTCGCCCGCGTGATCCTCGCGATGACGCGATGCCCGAAGCTCATCATCGCTCGCGTACACGGGAAGACGGTCGGTGGCGGCGTCGGCCTCGTCGCCGCCTCCGACTACGCGATGGCCGTCGAGTCGGCCTCGCTACGGCTGAGCGAGCTCGCCGTCGGCATTGGCCCCTTCGTCGTCGGCCCCGCGATCGAGCGCAAGATCGGCCTCGGCGGCTTCAGCGCGATGGCGATCGACACCGATTGGCGGAGCGCGCGGTGGGCCGAAGAGTTCGGCCTCTACGCCAAGGTCTTCGACAGCATGAATGCCCTCGACAGCGCGCTCGATCTCTTCTCGCGCAAGCTTGCGCGTACGAATCCCGAGGCGATGGCGAAGATGAAGTCGGTCTTCTGGCAGGGCACCGAGCATTGGGATCGCCTGCTCGAGGAGCGCGCCGAGATGAGTGGCGCACTCGTGACGTCGGAGTACACGCGCCACGCCATCGCCGCGTTTGGCGCGGGCTGAGGGGCGCGGGGCGCGCTTTCCAGCACATTGGGATCCTAAGCTTAGAATTCCACGTGGACAAGTTGTCGCG